>Ga0209083_1000246_pt1 | contig 85976 bp, 84 predicted proteins | sample AM7aDNAmetaG_FD_184132 | JGI IMG/M metagenome (GOLD analysis project Ga0209083, IMG submission 184132) | Freshwater microbial communities from Finland to study Microbial Dark Matter (Phase II) - AM7a DNA metaG (SPAdes) (version 3) | ecosystem: Environmental > Aquatic > Freshwater > Lake ... | reverse complement strand
AAAGACAAGATTTGAAAATCCAAAATAAACAAGGGAGATAACAAATTTTGTCATTTCTTTGAAAAAAACATTTCACTGATTGTTGAGATATCCCATACAAGGACATTATCGCTGATAACTGAAGATTTTTCAGAAAAACTTTTAGCGATGATGAGATAATAAAGTTTTTTTCCGACACATCTCTTTCCCTGATACGTGAGATATTTTTCAGATTTTGCTATCAACCGGTTATATACGATAAAAGGGTTAACTTCATCCTGCCATTTAACCTCACAAAAGAGGATAGAAGTTTCATTTACTCCGATGAGATCTATCTCAACTTCTTTGTACCACCAGCGTGAACAGTCCTGGAACACGAAAGGAAGAATCTCTTTTGCATTGAACTCCCAAAGAAGGTCAAGAACACAGTCCTCAAATTTTCTACCCAGATATGCAGTGAAACTTGGTTTTATTTGTGTTTGTACAAGTTCCTGGGCTTTTCCCATCTCGACAAACTTGCTATATGGATACACATACCGAAACCAGAAAGAAAAATAATTATCAGATAAAACATATTGCCCCTTTCGACTTTTACTTGATTCTCCTGCTGGAATCTCTCTCCTGATAAGCTGAAGGTCAATAAGTGTCTGAAGGTATTTTGATACAGTGGCCATCTCAAGTCCGGTATTCTGCGAAATCCTTGAAAGGGATCTACATCCTTCAGATAATGCCCTGATAATCGAGAAATAATAGCGGGGTTCTGATACCTCAGTTCTGAGAACAAACTCGGTGTCCCTGAACAAAACAGAATCTTCATTAAGTATTTTACTGGAAATATTTTCGAAAATTCCCAGGGTTAGGGATGCTTTCACAAGATATGCCGGAGTCCCGCCAAAGACTGCAAATAATTGGACTGCTTTTTCAATATCATGACAATAATCAAGAATATGAATAAATCTAAAAGGTTTTATAAGATATTGTCCAGTCCTCCTCCCATATAGAGGACTTGTATAATGCATCGTCATCTCTTCCATCATTCTGATAGATGAGCCTGATAAAATAAGAAAAACATGCGAATTTTTCATCCAGGTGTCCCAATGGAACTGGATAATGGAAGGGAGTGACCTATCTTCTTTTACCAGGTAAGGAAATTCATCAAGTGCAATGACCACCTTTTTATCGGCATGGGATCTGATATACGAAAAGACTGAATCCCAGTCTTTAAAAACAACCGTATTGAGATGAGAATCCCTAAAGAAATCAATAAGTTCAGAAGAGATCTGCCTGAGCTGGAGGTCCAGTGTCTCTTCACGAGCAAGAATCCGTATACCTGATATATCCTCAATAAATTTGTCTATCAGTTCTGATTTCCCAACCCTTCTCCTGCCATATATTATTATGAATTCAGCTGAAGAACCCAAATATCGGTTTTTTAAAGAATTTAATTCATCATGGCGATCAAGAAACATATGTAAATATCCGGCCAATTTATTTTAATATCTTATTTGAGATTATTATACTTAAAAGTATTATACTTTAGAGTAGTATTTTCAAAATTGATAATTTTCGCGTATAAGAATTTTTTTTTTGATTGTACATTTGAGTACCGGTCTCCTGGTGGGCTGCTGGGTATTGTATCAGCATATAACATGCGATTAGGCAACCTAATGTCATTGACTCCATCATGCAACAATCAGGGCATTTATTCGCAATATAACTGCTATTTTTCCACACGGCCTGCATTGCATTCGGAACTGCTACAGTTAAAATGGGAGTAGTCCCAATTTTTTCCGAAATTCCCTGACTGGAGAATGAACTCAAGTGCCTGTATTTTCGAGTCTCCAAAAAGGACCATCAGAGATGAAATAAGATTCTCATCTCCCTTTTCTGCCGTCGAAACTGCAATAGTGCCAGATTTCGCGGATTCGAGGGAAATATTAATATCATTTTCCTTAATTGTAGTCCTTCCAAAAATAAACAATGGTCTTCCGGGACGAATATCTCCTATATCAATGCCAGATTTGCCCTTTTCCGCATTCCTGAAATTAGGGAAATCCAGGTTTTGATCATTCGATATCAGGAACACATCGCTATACACCGGTTGTTGCCAACAGAGAAGGATCTCTTCGAGGACCTTTTGCACATGCCCCCTGTCATCCAGGAACTTTGCAACCCCAAGTTCAGTCCTACCGAAATTCTGTATCCTGGGTCAAGAGCAGATAATAGTGGATTAGCCATTATACCCAGGTGGTCCTCGTCACTTCTCACATAGCGGGGAGCTATTGTCAAGGGTATCCGGACTTCCCAACCTGACGTTATTGACTCTGCAATGGAAAAATAATCCCTCGGATTTTTTTCCTCCCTTCTCGTTTTCAGTTACTATTTCCAGGACTCCTGTCCCTGTTGGAATGCTGTTTTCGTAAAACAATGCATTAATTGCCACTTTTTACCAAAATCAGAAAGATCCGCCTGTTTTATTCCAGATTTAATGAGATTATGCTCTACAGATTCACATTCCCCATATAATTATCGGGAATCTAACCTCTTTACCAGCGGTCCCTTCATAGGTCCGGTTCTCCTGGAATATCTTTTCGTCCCATGATTTACCCGGATTCCTGTCAAAGATTATTAGATGAGCTTCATCTGCACCGCACCGGTCCGCATACTTCCACGTTTGCACAATTCCCTCAATTATCGTCTGCTCACGGGACTTGCGGAGGATCTTAAGTTCTATTATTACCCGCTGAAAAGAGCCGTCATTCAGTCGCCAGAGAATTAAAAGATCTGTCCGTGTTCTGCCCAGTCCATACTCGCGATCTATTCTCCCCCCTCCATTGATGATCCGCTGAAGGAATGCCTGGAGGAGTATTTGAGGACCTGCTTCTTTGTACTGAAACCGCTCGATCCAGATCTCTGAATTCTCCCTGAAAAACTGCCGGAAGGATTCAATAAGGCTTGAAATTTTCAATCTGCCATCTACATCAACAAACCATGACTGCTGAATCGACATCCCGGACTGACTTTCCCAGGAGAGCTGCCTGGGGATTATCTCCTGGTAGATTTTATTTGAGATAATAATCTCCCCGTTACTCATCTGAGTAATAAGGCCAAGATCCTGAACATACTCAATATCATCACTATTTAGCATTCCTTCATAGAGTTCTCCCATGAGGACCGGTTCGATCACCCGTCTCACGCGTTCCTCTTTGAGTTTGTCTGCCAGTTGATCGAGATGGGTCTCCCGCCTGAGTATCAAATTCTCTTTTGCCTCTTCAACCATCAGGCCAGTGATAGGATTTTTCCTATTTTTTCCTGCTTCAATCTTAAAAGTGATCTCATATGCAAGAGCATTAACAAGCCATGGCTGGCCGCTCGTTAGGTCCCAGATGGTCTCAATTGCATCAGCGAAAAAGATCTGGCCTGTCTCTTCGGTATGCTGGAGGCAGAGAGTCCGAATATCCTCTGCAGAAAAATTACCCAGTCGAAGAGATTCTGCTTTGACATTAAACGCACTCCCGCCTGTAATGATCATTTTCTCTTTATCTGAATGAATCCGGTAATCTCTCACGTCCCGAACACCGCAGAGGATGACTGTCGAAGGAAAAGATGCTGGTCTTTGAGGATATCCTGATCTTAACTGACGAAGAACAGAGATAAGGGTATCTCCGACAAGGGCATCTATCTCATCGATAAGAAGGACAAGTGGTCTATCCATCTGTTTACACCATCGAGCGAGAATAACTGCTAATGCTACATCTTCTCCACTATCCTCAATAATGGTGTTTTTCTGTTCAATCAGAAATCTGTCCTTCAGAGTTTCTTCCGCTTCATAAGCAAGCTGGGTAATAATCGCTTTTATTCCCCGTTTCACATCTCCTCTAGCAGTCTGACCTGCCTCTACATTTACATACACTGAATAATACTGCCCCTCTAGGTTAAGATAATCCCGCAAAGCTAACAGACAGGAGGTCTTTCCACTCTGCCTCGGTGCATGCAGTACGAAATATTTCTTCTGACCTATGAGATTGAGAATTTCAGAGAGATGTAACCTGGATATGGGGGGAAGACAGTAATGGTCTTTGCAGTTGACCGGGCCAGCGGTATTGAAGAACCTCATCCTATAGAGATCTCAATAACAGGGAATATATGTCTTGGGATACTCACTCTATGGGTTTTCGTTTCGCGTCGTTTGATTCAGAATAAATCCAATTCCCGTCATTATTGTTAGAAAACCCCATGGTTTCCCAAAATCCAATGGCAGAATATCTTACACGGTCAGCAATAATTAACTTGAAATGACTTTTGCAATAGTCTACAAATTCCCTGCCATATCCCTGGCCTGCCCACTCCGGATAGATAGATATATTGTGGACGATAATTTTGGAATTGTCTATCAAACAGCGTACCTTGCCTACACGGTCAGTCCCATTCGAAATATCGGCACAGTCATATTCTGAATGTAAGTCCTCTTTAGATGTGAAACGAATTGAAATTGTCATTGCATTAACCTTCCATATCTGAACCCTTTGCAGAATTCAGTCACATTTATTCCAAGGTCAGGAAGGTAATATCCACCCTCAAGAATTGCAAACCTTCGACCATGTGCCACTCTGTTAGATAATTGCTTCATTATAACACCTATGTTGTAGAAGTCGGAAGTTGACAATTTCTTTCCGATATCTTTCTCATATGAGTCAAATCCTGCACATACTGCAATGATATCAACTGAGGCGATCTCTCTTGTGAAATCATCTATCTCTTTTATATAACTCTGTCTATTTTCAGCATATGGATTCAGGACCTTGCATTCTTTCCAGTCGCGAAGCACATCTTTTGTACCATCTCCGGTGTGGGTGTCAAAGTCCAAAATAAAGGCTGATTTTATTTTATTCTGTGCTTTAAGACTTAAAAGTGCAATTCCCATGTTGGAGAAAGTGCAGTAACCCCAGGCTGATTCCCGGCTTGCATGATGTCCCGGGGGCCTGATGCATGCAAATGCCGGTTCTCCGGAGAAACCAATATCTGCTGCCATAATTGAGGCCCCGGCCGCAAGGAGCGAAATTTCGTATAAACTGTCATTTTTCCTGACAATGTCAATGTACGACTTTGGATGAACCAGTAGTATCTCTTCTTCAGTGGCAGGCCTTGCAGGGACTATCTCAAAGGTCCTTTCACGGCGTATAGCTTCCATTATAACTTCCATTCTGCCTGGAACTGATGCTCCGTTATCGGCATAATCAGATTTATAGAACTTGTCGTGAAAGATAATTTTCATAGATAGAAAGAGGAATGGAATATTCCGATATAAAACCGTTTATCGTACATAACCTGGAATTCCAAAACTTCAGGTATAATATTTAAAAAATTCCGATTTTTTAAAATATTTATCGATATGGTCAATTGAAACTTGAATGCCCAAGAGGAAAATAATCTGTGTTGTTTTCTGATATCTGGTAAGTTCCTGTACAGAATCCTGTTTCATTATTAACCGTGCATAGATCGGAGTAGCCAGTGTTGTTGGGATACCCCCAGTAGTTGCCACCGGTAAATGTTCCATTTATAATATTTGTTTTCTTATATGGTAAAATATTCCACCTATTACCAGGATTTGGTGAGTCTTCATAGAAATTTCTGAAATTAACAATACGGTTATCATAAAATAAACTCTCGTCTGATAGCTGGAATCCAATTCCAATTGAATTCCCAGTGATAGTATTACCTGAGAATTCGTTCTGACCTGATTGAGAACTAAAGACACCAATCTGCTGACCTGATATTATATTCTTAATCAATTTATTCAGGTTAGATCCGCTATCGAGACTTATTCCTCCATTATTTTCAGAAATACGGTTATCTGATATATTTGACTGTGTTATATGGCTCAAGATCAGCCCAATATCTTTGTTTCCAGTTATTTTATTATTGCTTACTATTAATTTTGAAGAGTTAAATAGTGAAATCCCTGTTCCAGAACCATTCTTTACTTCATTTAAATATACTTGTGCATTATCTGCCCCCCTGAGTGCTATTCCCAAACCATTTCCTTCACAAACATTTGAAATGACAGATAAATCCGGGGCTATATATGCAAGACCGATACCTATTAGCTGACTACCTTTACAGGAATTGTTCACAATATGCACATCAGTTCCATCGGTAATTGCAAAACAGACTTTAGAGTTATTTTCTGCAACATTCGACATTACAGAAATATTTTTATCGTATCTTGAAGAAAGCCCTTTATCAAAGCTATTTCTTAAATTATTTAAGTAAATTGTTATTCCGGTTGAATTCGATATTGATATTCCATAATCATTTAGAGACAATAAATTTGAAACAATTGATAAATCCCTGTTTTCCCACCCTAAAAAACCTATATTGCGATTATTGCTTAAATTATTTGAGTAAATTGTTATTCCTGTTGATTTTAATATCCATATCCCGATTTTATTGTGCAACAATAAATTTGAAACAACTGATAAATCCCGGTTTTCCATTACTGCAATACCGGTCTCCCTATTATCGAGGGCTATAGAATCTGAAATATTGAGATTAATCGATTTTACGTTAGAAATTCCATATTCATTACCTGAGGCATTTACGGAATTAATATTCACAATTTCACTGTAAAATGTAAATATACCTGCCCAGGAGCCTGATATTGAGACGTTTTTTAACTTAACACGTTTAACTTTTGTAATGAACACTCCAAAATCCAGGTTTCTTAAACTCAGGTTTGAAATTAGTACATCCGATATTCCCGTTCTCTCTCCCCCAACCATAATACCGGCCTGACGGATTTCGCGGGCATCCCCTACAATAACACCTTCAATGGTATGACCGGCTCCATCGAACGTTACATCAGAACTCTCGATTGAAATAATTGATGCATGTAGATCGGTAAGAATATCATTACTAAGACGGTATTTCCCGGGTTTTGATACTCGAAAAGAACTGTTAATGGCAATATATCCATCAGGGCCTATAGTTGGTACTGTAGTAGTAATATTCAATATAACTGAACTCCCCGATGAAATGGGTTTTTTTCCTGGTTGTCCATATGCTGCTTTAATTCCGCCAAGTTTTTCTGAAGCCCCCAGGATATTTATAAATCCATATCCATATATTTCATCCCAACCCGGCTTTCCATAATCAGTAGCTGAATTATAAAGGGCCACTCGTATTTCTGAAGAATTTTTCGAGGGAAAAGCCCGCCATAAGAGGGCGAGAGCCCCTGCAACATTTGGTGCTGCTGCACTTGTGCCATCGAACCTGACTTCATTACCGGTTGCATCATGGACTATTACTCCGTCAGGAGCTGTAATATCAGGTTTTTTTCTTGCCTGGGGAAAAGGATTAAGAATTGTGCTTGTCCCCCGCGAAGAAAAGTCTTCAATTTTCCCATCTGTTTCGATATTTCCCGCAGCAACACTTATCACGTCCGGAAGAACAGAATGGCCAAAAACAGAGTGATCAGAGACGATATTTGTTCCCTGAACCATTATACCGGGTCCTGTCACAAGCAAAAGGTCAATAGTTGTATTGTTCTTTCCTATCCCGTTTCCTTCCAGTAATATTTCAACGTCCTGAGTTGTGAGGTTCATATTTATCCCTCTCATAAATTGAAATGGATTGCCAGATTCATCATTCAACATAGTACCCGATATAATACGTTCGCCTGTGTCTGGATTTTGGAGAAATAACGAAAAGTTATTCGTAGAGTGACCTGATTTATCCGCCCATTTCAGGACTGATACAAGTTTTCCTTCAAAAGGAACTGATAGGTATATTCCTTTTTTTGATTTATTTCCACAGGAGAAATCCTGAATTCCTTGCGTATCCGGACAATAATTTCCCTGGTAATGTTTCTTCGCATAATTTCCGGCTGCTGATACAAGGATAACTGAGTTGTTTTCCGCAATAATCTTTTTAATATTACCCGCATAAGAACCGTCTTCAAATACCGGTGCATTTAACCATATGACATCATCACAGATTATCTGGCATCCGGAATTGACGAGCTCCCTCACAGCCATAGTAAAATCATTCGGGTTGGTTCCTGAGTCATGAAAATATAATGATGCACCTGGAGCAATCGAATGAATCACTTCAAGCATTTTTGTTCCTTCATCGCCACCACGACTGTTCCGGAGAATTGTAACATCCGGGGGGATGTATCCCTTCTCAACAAGGGCACCAATGGAGTCGACACCATCTGAAATGACTCCTACCTTCATACCCCAGCCATCGACACCAAACTTATCCCTGAAGAGATCTGTTTTCATCATATTATCGGCGGATGAAGATGTTTGAATGCCGGATACAGACGAAACTAAACCTGTAAAGATAATAAGATTTATGAATAAAAATAAGTAGGATAAATTCATTCAATTTCCTCAAGATCTTTCTCAAGAATTCAATCAGATTTTTTTATTATTCTTGTTAACATATATATGCTTATTAATCTATCTTTACTTTTCATTTTTCTTTCGGAATATCTTGTTAATGAACAATTTTAATAGAAAGATAAACAAAATTTTATTATCTGGAAATATCATAATCACCAGATTACCTTACAAATAATTAATTAACACTTAAATTTTACAAAAGATAAAAATTCGTGTTTTATGATACAAAAAAAAGTAACTATCGGACTGATTCAGACACGCGTTCTTCTTGACCCCGGAAAAAATCTCAAAAATGCCCGGACTCTAATTCTCGATGCAATATTAAAAGGAGCTCAGATAATATGTCTCCCCGAACTATACAGAACAAAATATTTTCCACAGTATATCGGGAGAGACTGCTCAAATCTTGCTGAATTAATTCCAGGGGAGTCAACGAGAACTTTTCAAAAGATTGCGAGTGAAAAAGACATAGTTATTATCGTCCCTGTTTTTGAAAAGGCTGAAGGTAATAATTTTTATAACACAGCCGTTGTCATTGATTCCAGAGGGATTATTGGAAGTCCTTACCGTAAAATCCATATCCCACAGGACCCTGGGTTTTACGAAAAAGGTTATTTTCGTCCTGGTAGCGAATATCGGATATTTCAGACAAAGTTTGGAAAAATTGCAGTTATGATATGTTATGACCAGTGGTTCCCGGAAGCAGCACGAAAGGTTGCAATTGAGGGAGCTGAAATAATTTTTTATCCTACTGCCATAGGTTATCCCAAACTCCAAATCCCAGATGAAGGAAACTGGCAAAATGCATGGGAAACTATTCAGAGAAGCCATGCAATTGCAAACAGTGTCCACGTTGCCGCAGTTAACCGTGTAGGAACAGAGGGAGATATCCTCTTTTTTGGTGGGTCGTTTCTTTGCGACCCGTTTGGAAATATCATTGCCAAATCAGGAGACGAAGAAGAAGTCCTGATAGGCACAGCAGATCTTGCACAGAACCAGGCATTAAGAGATTCCTGGGGATTTATACGTAACAGAAGGCCTGAAACATACAAGAAAATCTGTTCAGCCTATGGGAAAGATGCAAAGACAAGAATAAATCTTGGTATTAATCCAAGTAATCAGGGATTTCATATGCCCGCAGAATGGGAACCACATTACGGAGTCTGGATGGCCTGGCCACATGACAGAGAGACATTTCCTCACCTTAATGAAGTTGAAAAGACTTATACTGAATTTATAAAGGGAATAAGTTTTTCTGAAATAGTGGAACTCCTTGTTACCGATCTTCAAATGCAAGAGAGAGTCACAACAATCCTTGCAAAAGCAAGTGTTCCTATTGACCGTATATCTTTCCGGATTACTGATTATGCCGATGTCTGGATACGTGATTATGGTCCGGAATTTGTCGTAAACAGGTCAACAAATGAAGTTGCACTTGTAAACTGGGACTTTAATGCATGGGGTAATAAATATGATTCTTTGGTAAAAGACCGGGAAATACCAGGTATAATAAATAGTTGGAGAAATCTTCCCATTTACAAACCAGGAATGGTACTCGAAGGAGGTTCGGTTGAAGTAAATGGCAGAGGCACACTGATTACTACCCGCTCATGTCTACTCAATAAGAACCGTAATCCCGAGCTTACCGAGTGGGAGATAGAAGAGAACTTATGCAAATATCTCGGTGTTTCAAATATAATATGGTTAAACGAGGGAATAGCGGGGGACGATACTGACGGTCACATTGATGACATTGCCAGGTTTACGAGCCCATCCACTGTTCTTTGTGCATTTGAAGCAGATAAATCTGATGAAAATTACTCTGTTCTGAAGGAAAATTACGAAATAATAAAGAATGTGACAGATGAAACCAAAAACAAGTTGTCTGTGGTGAAACTCCCAATGCCGGCAGCTGTAGAATGGGAGAATAGACGGTTTCCAGCAAGTTATACGAATTTTTTTATAGGAAATTCAGTAGTTATTGTTCCTGTTTTTAATGATCCTGCAGATTCTCTTGCATTAAAAATAATTGGAGAAGAGTTCCCAAATAGAAAAGTTGTCGGAATAAATTGCAGGGCGATGGTAGAAGGTATGGGCACTTTTCATTGTGCGACCCAGCAGGAACCAATAACCGTAATAAAATAAGGATTCCAGTTTAAACTTACTTTTAATTTTATTTTAATCACCGGAAAAGGGTCAGAAAGCGAGTATACGGTAGCTCTGTTTTGGAACATGCAATTCGAACCTTGCACCTAATCCGGACTGACCGGTCTCATAAATTGTAATCCCGGTAATTCCCAGAATTTCGCGTGTGATAAAGAGTCCCAGCCCTGTATTTTTACCATACTCACGTTCGAATATTTTTTCTTTCATGTCACCTGGAATTCCTGTTCCATCATCTTCAATGGTAAAAGTAATACCCTTCTCTGTTTCAAATGAACTGCAGGTAATTTTATTTATAGACCCCCCATGCCTCACTGAATTCTCTATAATATTGAAAAAAACTTTAGATATTAATGGATCTGAAAATATTTCGGCATTATGCCTGATATTATTTTCCAATGTCACCGAACCGGGAGATACTTCAGAAAAAGCTTGATTTACCAGTTCTTTTACATTTAGCCATTCCGGAGAAGATATACCTATTTTATGATATTCCCTCGAAAATTGTATCATCGAAATAATCTTTTCAGAAGCAAGAAGGATCTTTTTTGCATATTCTTTCACCCGGAGGCTTATTTCTGATTCTTCGAGGATGGATGCAAATCCTGACAGGATCACAATCTGGTTATTGATATCGTGTAGTGTTATGCTATTGAGGAGATTCAGTTTCTGGTTTGTTATGTGCAATGCGTTATCAATCTTTATTCTTTCGGTGATGTCATTCATTACAGAAAGGAAATATGTTTTATCCTGAATTGTAATTGGATGGCATGAACATATTCCTGTATAAATTTCACCGTTTTTTGCTCTTACTTTAACTTCAAGATCTCGAACTCCATCCCTCTGCAATGCTTCATCCTTTTTTTCCATCCTCAATCTTGGGTCATCAAATATATGAAGATCTGATGAGGTATGTCCAATAACTTCTTCCCTCGAATATCCAAGGATTGTAAGAAATGCATTGTTTACATCAACAAACCTGCCCTCATCGACTGTTGAAATCGCCATTAGAATTGAAGTTGTATTAAAGACCTTGGATAACTTATCAAAAGTTTTTGATAACTCTTCGTATTCAATAAGATTTTTATCAATAAGACTGCTTTCTGCTTCTCTAATATGAGTGACATCAGTTAGGATTGTTAGTATTGCTTGTTCTTGCTGGTATTGTGTCAATGTAGTCTTGACAATAACATTATGTGATTTATTAAACCGGTCAATAACCTGTACCTCATAATCGCTAACTAATTCCCCTCTAACCATTCTCGATATATTTTCTCTGACAATTTCCCAGTCATCCTGCCTTAGGTATAGGAAGAGATCAGACCCAATTAATTCATTACGTGAATATCCGAAAAAGTTTGAAGTTATATTATTTACAAATACAATAATTCCATCCCTATGAATAAGGAGAATATCAGGTAGATGCATAAGCAGTTCGTTATACTGCTGTTCGCTATCAAGAAGGGCCTTTTGTGCTTTTTTTGTTTCAACATTTCGTTTCTCTACAGCCTGCCGGATTTTATGTGCAAGCTCAGTAAACTGGGCTTTTGCATCGCCTCCTTTTTGAAGATAAAAATCAGCGCCTTCATTAAGAGCCTGAATAACAACTTCCTCGCGCCCTTTTCCTGTAAATAAAATAAAGGGCAGATTTTTCTTTTGTGTCCTTAAGGATTTCAGAAATTCTATTCCATCCATTTCAGGCATCTGGTAGTCAGATACAACTGCATCGTATGAAGTCGTTTTAAGCGATATAAGTGCATCTTCTGCCCGGTTGAGAGTTGTTACACTCATATCGCCGAATTTCTCAAGATAGAGTTTTGTTATATCGCAGAGAATGGATTCATCGTCAACGTACAATACAGAGATCATTTTGTGTAATGAAGTGAGGGGAATTCATATAATATAATTTTCCTTTGGTGGATCAAATTAAAGGGAATAAAAAATCGTTGTAAGGAAAGGATTAAGTTACCTTTTTTTCGCAGATGGAAAAGTAGGGTAATTCTTCACTCAGATACATACATGCATGACTGCACGTCATGGCCTAGTTTTCCAATTGCATCTGCCCGGCACCGCTGACAATGCCGCATTTGCCTGACGTATGGTGCACAGCTGTCCTGCATTGCACGTTTTTGCGCTGGAGTTGGAGGGACGATGTCAGCAAACTTGTATTGAGGTATCACAGGAATTACATTATATGTATAAACACCCATCTCACCGACTTTCTTCGCAATTTCCGGAATATGTTCATCATTTATTCCCGGAATATATACTGTATTTATCTTGACGATCATCTTTCTTTTCACTGCTTCTTCAATTCCTTTCAGCTGTTTTTCAAGAAGTAGTGCGGCAGCTTCACGTCCTGTATATCTTTTCCCATTGTAATCAATAAACTGGTAAATTTTAGCCCCGATATCGGGGTTAATAGCATTTAGGGTAACTGTAATATTTCCCACATCGTATTTTTGAAGGAGGTCAATTTTTTCAGGGAGCAGAAGTCCGTTTGTCGATATACACTTTATAACATTTGGAAATTCCTCGTGGAGAAGCCGGAGTGTCTCAAACGTTTCTTCATTAGCAAGCGGGTCGCCAGGTCCCGCAATACCGACGACTTTTATATAATTGTACTTCTCCATCACTTTTCTAACCATTTCAACTGCTTCAGTTGGAGAAAGGATCTTTGTTGTGACACCAGGCCTGCTCTCATTAACACAATCAAAATCCCTGATACAGTAGTTGCACTGGATATTACATTTTGGTGCAACCGGTATATGACACCGTCCAAATCCGTGACAGGCTTTTTCACTAAAACATGGGTGTTCCTGAATCTTGCGTAACTGTTCAGGGTCCCAAGGGACTTCCTTTCCCTGTACCTTTGCAATGCGGTACCCGCTTCCCTCATCAGGCATTACAAAACGTTTATCTTCTTATGGTATATAGCGATTTATCCCGGCATGACACTGCAAAAAAGAGATAATACAATTTACCTGATAGCATTTGTTGCAGTAATCTGCTCTGTGCTTGTACTGGCATCCGTAATTGATGTTGTAATAATCGGCCTGACCCTTGCTATGGTCGTTATCCCAGTCCATATAAAATTGCAGGAAAAAATAGGGAAATATCCCTCTGTTACTCTAATAACCACAGGAATATTCATTCTTGCTGTGTCAGGGCTCATTATTATCGGGACTATAATCTTTGGAGAACGCCTCTTTATTGAAAAAGGATTGACAGAACTTGTACAATGGATACAGACACCTGCTGTAAATACAGTCACAAATATTCTCCCTGTCAGCCCTGACCAGATGAATGGCATAGTGTCAAATATTTATAATGGTCTCCTTGGAAATCTTGTGCGCGAATTCAGTGTAATCCCTTCACTTTTTATCAAGCTTGTAATATTTCTTATAACGTTTACCCTGACCCTCACTGAGGGATTGAAAGTGTGGGATAGTATTCTTCATTCGCTTACTGAACGTGAAGGATATTATGCAAAGACTATCGGGACTGTTATATCAGATACATCTTACGCCGTATATGTTGTTCACATTACAATTGCAATTATTACAGGAATAATTGCATTTCCTTTCTTCTGGTTTCTTGGGTATGGTCATGTAGTATTTTTTGCGTCTCTTTCTGGTGCTCTAAAACTTATCCCGGTAATTGGACCCTCATTTCTTATGCTGATTATCGCGATATTTGCATTTATGCATGGTGACTATACTACTGTTCTCATTATCGTGGTAATCGGATACCCTGTAATCTGTGCAATGCCAGACCTTGTTATCCGCCCTTTTTTAACAGGCAGGAGAACACGGATTCATCCGGCTCTCATGTGGATCGGTTTTTTCGGAGGAATTATGACATTAGGAATTTCTGGTTTTATTATCGGCCCGATTGCGATAGCACTATTAAATGCCCTTTACACCGCAATTGTTCATGAGAAAACTCACGAAACTTATTCAAACTGAAAAGAGAAAATAACTATTGGCACTTTTGACTGGAGAAACCTTTCCGAAGATTTGAATTGCCGATAATAGCGAGCGGGGGTATCCAAGCCCGGTCAACGGAGTAGGATTTAGGTTCCTATCGCGAAGGCGTTCGGGGGTTCGAATCCCCTCCCCCGCATTTAACCTGCTACTAGAATTTATTGAATTACTATGAAATGTGAGATAAAACCTGAGTCGCTTGTTCGTAAATGTTACCATACCGGTGGTTATGTATTTGCAAAAAAGCCTGATATCAGTGAGAAAAAAGATTTCGAAGAATATGCACGACTTGCAAGTAATGAAAATCCGCTGCCTCCGTCTGATGCAGTAATAAAAGCAGTATGCGAATCAGTAGCAAGAGCCAACAGGTATCCTGATGAAAAATCAGAATTACTTTTTTCGGCGCTGAAAGAGTGCTATGGAAGTTCTTATAATTTTGCCGTTTCAGGGACTGGAATGGATGGAATTATTGAAACGGTCATTCGTGTAATTGTTGGTCCCCTGGATAAAGTGATAGTTTCTTCACCGACTTTTTCATATTACGGGATTGCTACTACCACGCAGGGGGGTCTCCCGGTAAATATCATGAGAAAAGAAGACTTTTCAATTGACAAGAAAAAAATTATCGAAGAGTCAGAAGACGCAAAACTGGTAATTATTTGTTCTCCAAATAATCCAACCGGAAATGTAACACCAGTACCAGTTGTTAAAGAGATTCTTGAAAATATCAAGTGTCCGCTCTTTCTTGATAATGCATATATTGAATTTTCCTCTTTGGACTATACTCCCTTGTTATCACAATATGATAATCTTATAATCGGCAGAACATTTTCAAAAGCATATTCACTCGCAGGTTTAAGAATAGGATATGCATTCCTTCCTGAATGGTTTGAAAAGTATTATAAGAGGGCAATGACTCCTTTCAACCTTAGTATACCTTCTGAAGCCGCAGCAGTTGCTGCTCTTAAAGATAAGGAACATATTAAAAAAACATTAAACCATACTATCAGCTGGAGAGATAAAATTATTGAAAACTGCAGATATCCGGCATTTCCGTCAGATACAAACTTCATACTCATTGATACACATCCCCATTCAGGTGACAAGATCACCGAAGTTCTCAGGGAATCAGGAGTCCTTGTCAGGTCCTGCAGGAGCTTTCCAGGCCTTCCTGACCATTACATCCGTGTAAGTATAGGAAAAGACTGGGAGATGGAACGTTTTTTAGGAGCAATTAACAGTATATGATGTACGGACTGACCGGGACTCCGGGTGTGGGTAAGACAGAAATAGGGGCACTTCTCGCAAAAGAGGGATATCCGGTTCTTTGTTTAACAGATACAGTCCGCCATTATATCCTTAATCGTGATGAGGAACGAGATTCGTGGATAGTGGACATCGATCGGTGGGCTATGGATTTCCAAAAATTCGATGGCTTTGTTGAGGGACATATCGCACATTATCTCCCCTGTGACCGTATCATCATATTGCGCTGCCGGCCTGACCGCCTGATGCAAAGGTTGATGGACCGTGGATATAAACAGGCAAAGGTAAAAGAGAATTGTGAAGCAGAAGCACTCGATCTGATCCTTCAGGAAGTCGTTGAAAACTTCCCCCCTTCCATCATATTTGAAGTGGATACGACCGATTCTCCGCCCGAATCATCCAGAGATAAAATCCTTGCTTTTATCAGGGGTGAACTCCCACCATCTTTCGGAGAAAATGACTGGATTGAATATTGTGAGGTCTCCAATTGACGCTTGATGCATACAGAAAGAATGTTAAATGGATAATTGACCCGGTCGCTTTGATAGCTATACGTATAGGCCTTACACCAGATCTCTGTACTGTTTTATCACTTATTGCTGCGGGCTTTGCAGGGATCTTCTTTTATTTTGGATATGAATTGTCAGGAATTATTGCTGTTGCATTCAATGCGTTATTTGATGCACTCGATGGCTCAATAGCAAGGATAAAGAAGGTAGAGGGGAAAAGAGGAGATTTTCTTGACCACTCTGTAGACCGTTATGCAGATATTTTTATTATCACTGGCATTTTTGCAGGGACCCTTGCACCCTGGCCAATCGGTGTATTTGCCCTTACCGGTGTTTTGATGGCATCTTACCTCGGAACTCAGGCTCAGGCTGTGGGTGTAGGGAGAATTTATGGAGGTCTTCTCGGGAGAGCTGACCGGCTTGTGCTCCTTATTATTGCGGGTATAATTGATCTCACTTTAAAGCCATCACTTGGAGGGATTGGAGTTATGGGGGTGCTTCTCGTTATATTCGGACTACTCGGACATTTAACCGCAATCCAGAGGTTTATTTATGTCTGGAAGAGGATTAGTTAGAAAGTTAAAACCATGAATCAAGAGTTTTCTGACCTATTTTTAAACCGAGACCGCTCAATGCACGGTTAACCCTCTCTTCTCCAAAATCATATTCTTCGCAAAGCATTGCCCTGATTCCTTCAAAGTCGGGGGTTTTCCATTCGAGAGAATAATCTTTTGTTACAGGCGGGTGAAGAAAGAACTGTTCAACCGGGACCGGGTCAAAGTCAGGCATCTTCTCTTTTAAAGTTTTTTCATATCCCCCTTCCTTTACAATTTTTATTCCTGTCTTAACACCAATACCATAGCACCCACGGTTGAAGTCTGTCCCGACAAGTATCCCTATCTGGATTAACTCCTCCCTCGATATCTTCTGACCGAAAAGAAGGTCATCAAGGAATATCTTTTCAGGATTTACAGTAATGGACCGTCCATGCATTTTCCTTTTCCCGCTTACAGTAAGGTTACGGACAAGGGCCGGAGACCCAAAGAGAAGTGTGTCGTAGTCCTGTGATACTGCATAACCCACATCTCCTGAAATGGTCATATATGCGGCCTGGGCTTCACCTTCACTCGGTGCATCAACGACCGGGAGGCCGAGGAGTGTTATTAATCGTTTCGCGCTCGCGATTATTGTTGAGTCTATTCTTGACGCGGCCCTCGCCTGCTTATACGCCTCCTCAATATCACCACGGGCCAGGGCTTCTTTATGAAGTGTTTCTGCTAGTGCACGGCCATCTCTACGCATTTGAACAGTCTCTTCTTTAAATGGAGGTGGTGTCCCATCAAAAATAAAAAGGGGTTTAATCCCTTTTTCCATAAGATTTGCAGTTCTGAAAAGAATACCTGAAAGATGTGAGGTGACCCTTCCGGTTTTATCCATGAGAGGAGTGCCATCAGGCTGGCGTATTATTGTGATGAACTGAAACAGAGCATTGAAGGCATCAACCGCCGCTATGCCGCGAAGTTCTTCAAGCGCTATCTCTTTTTTATAAGGGAGGACCAGTTCCCGGAGATCTACACCCATTCAGTTCTCTCCTTTTAACGATAAGTCCTGCGATTCAGATCTTCAAGTAGATCTTCAAACTTTCGCATATTTTCTTTATATTCACCCGCCATTTTCTCAGCTATTTCTTCAAGGCTGAACTGAAGCATCCTCTCCCTGACCTGAGAACTTTCCTTCAATGAATGAAGCATATAGCCGCAAATAACAATCATTCCTCCTGTTGCCCCCATCACGCACATGCCTGATATTATTAGGATCAGGTTTGTAGTGAGGGTATAGAGAGCAATAAAGGTAGAGATTATCATAATACAATACAGGCCGGTTATAATAGGAACTTCCCGTAACTCCATACTTTTAGGTAATGGAAACCCATTACATAAAACAATCGCGGACCAGGAAATTCATGAACGTCACACGCTATATACCACTAATTGCAATGCCTGCCCTGCTCCTAGTCGTGGAACTGGCATCAATTCTTCTAGCATCTCCCATGATAGAGACAGGTACAAAAGCTTTTGATAATCCCGACTCCTTTTCAAACCTTTTTACTTTCATAGCTGCACTCCTTATTTTTACTGCGTTCATCCTCATACTAATCCGTTTCAAATTTACGAAGATTTTCAGCATAGTTATCCTTCTCTCAATCTTTTTCTCATTTATCTATGTTTTTAACGCAATCCTCGCTACACTTTTTCCTTCAAATAACCTCGTATTTTTAATTTCCATCTTAATTTCGGCCCTCGGGACTTTTATTCTCTATCAGTACCCGGAGTGGTATGTAATAAATTCTCTTGGCGCGCTTCTATCAGCAGGAATTGCAGCGATCTTCGGGTCATCTCTTTCTGTCATCCCTGTAATAGTACTCCTTGTTCTACTGGCCATTTATGATGCAATCTCAGTATACCGGACAAAACATATGATAACCCTGGCAGAGGGCGTTATCAAAGAAAAAGCACCAATTCTTTTCATTATTCCAAAGAAACGTGACTTCTCTTATATAAAGGAAGGAATTGGCGAGATAAATGAAGGAGGAGAGAGGGGGGCATATATCATGGGTATGGGCGACCTGATTATGCCTTCAATTCTTGTCGTTTCAAGCCAGGTCTTCCTTGGAAAACCGGGTCAATTTATGAGTCTGCCAACAGCAGGTGCGATTATTGGCTCACTCTTTGGTATGTTGATACTTCTTACGGTTGTTGGAAAAGGAAAACCACAGGCTGGTCTTCCTCCACTTAATGGCTGTACAATTGCCGGCTTTCTTCTCGGGCTTTTTCTTTCTTCACTATAAAATATTCTTTTGCATGGGACTCAATTAGCGTAAGGACTTCATTAATTCCTTCACCGGTCTCTGTAGACATTAGGGGATATCCTTCACCCGGACAAATATCTGATTTGTTAGAAATGGCAATTAGAGGCGCATTAAGTGTATTTTTCACTTCTTCGAGTAACACCAGCTGATTAGTTAAAGGGTAACCACAATGTTCACTCGGGTCTAATAGAAAGATTACCAGGTTTGCAAGATGATTGAGTGCAGACAAAGCCTGCAGTTCTATTGGATTTCTTTCATCTGAAGGTCTGTCAAGAATACCAGGTGTATCGATAAACTGAACTCTTTCTCTTCCGGATTCACGAATGCCAACAATTACGCCCTTTGTTGTGAAGGGGTAACGGGCAATCTCAGGTTTTGCTGTTGAAACAGACTTAATAAAAGAGGACTTTCCGACATTTGGATAACCTCCGACCACAACAGTAAAAGTATCTTCAATGTGTGGGAGAAGCCTCAGGACATTGCGCACTTCATTCAGAAAGATTAATTGATTGTCTATCTGGTGTACAACAGAAGAAAGTCTTGCAATCGCCTGTCTCCTTTTTCCAGGATCCTCGCCAGACTTTCTTGTTGCAATGACCATTGCATTTCTCTTATCGCGGGACCATCGTGCAGCCCACCCAACTGCACCCAGGGCCTTTTTTAACCGGTCCATGCCGAAAAGATATCCGGCTGTTTCATAGTAAAAAGGAGGAAGATCTTCAAATTCCGGGAATGACCGCATTACAGCGACAAGGCGGTCATGGACCGCCATATATACCGCACGCACAAACTCCTCATTGGCCCGCGCTACATTATGCTTTTTCTTCATCCTCACTGCTGCTCGTCTAAGTGCTTTTCCTAATACTTCATCAGCAGTAGGGACAGTAGGTATTCTTTCAAACTCCACGCGGGTTCAACCTGATGTATTTATAAGAGCTATAGAGATTAATCATTATGGAGCTATCGGCAATTCAGAAAGACATTCTTGTCACTCTGATTAGTCTCTACCAAAAATACTCAGGGCCCATAAAAGGGGAGGAAATTGCCGAGGTCATTAAAAGAAACCCGGGAACCGTTAGAAACCAGATGCAGGCTTTAAAAGCAATCGGACTTGTAGATGGAATACCAGGTCCGAGGGGAGGGTATACCCCTACTTCTCAAACCTACAAAGAGCTCAACCTGTATCATTCTGATCAGTTCTTCAATGTCAACATTTTAAGAAAAGGGAAGCTCGCTGAAGGAATTTACGCCACTGAAGTCGCTTTTACAACTCTATGCAACCCTGACCTGTGTCATGCGCAGATAAAAGTGCAGGGAAGCATGAAAATGTTTGAAATAGGTGATGAGGTAACTATAGGACCGACGCCAGTTAACAAACTCCTAATACGCGGTGAATTATTTGGAAAGGATGAAGCTGCAAACACTCTTCTTATTACAATAAATGAGATGATCTCACTTCCAAAGCAACCAATCCGGTATTATATGTCAGCTCCACTTATCACGGTAACTCCCGATACAAGCTTGAAAGTAGCAATTGGTATCTGTAATACTAAACATATCCACGGAATTCCGGTTGTAAATGATGATTGCCTCCTTGGCATACTTACATTAAGTGATATAATAAGGGCTCTTGATTCGTCTGTTACTCTTGATACTCCCATTGAAACACTAATGACAAGGGAAGTTGTCACTGCAGCATCGGATATACGCCTTTACGAGGTTATCACAACATTTAAAGAGAGAAAAATTGGAAGACTGATAGTTGTTGAAGACAAACGCCCGATCGGAATTTTGACTCAGTCTGATATCATCAGGGTTTTTCCATCCCTTTGATACAACTTTACTAAAATTTTTTACCTGGCATACAAAAACTTAATAGCTTCAACATGGATAATGAGTTTCAGTACTTAATGTCTTCGAATCAAAGGAAAAAAAATAGGAGAAATTTATGCCTGAAGAAGATTCTGTAACCACCGGAAAAAGTGAAAGATCACCCGACCTGCAAGGGCTTCGTGAAGAGATAATAACAATGCTTGCTCAACAAAGGGCCGGAGATTTCGAGGCCGTTATACCTCTTGAAAAACTCAGGGGTGATGAGAAGGATATAGGAGCTGCATTCAACGAACTATCACAGATACATGTAGGGAATATTTTATCGATGCTGGAAGTGGTCTCTGCATATGCGGATGGAGATTTTTCACCTGTATTAAAAAGACTTCCAGGAAAACAGGTCTATGCGAATGAGAAGATGGACCTGCTCCGAAAGAACCTGCGATCCTTGAACGAAGATATGGAATTCCTCACAAAAGGAGCTTTTGAAGGTCGGCTTGACATACGGGTAGATGCGACCAGACACATCGGGGATTATCGCAAGATAATTGATGGCGTTAATACCACTCTTGATGCCTTCATCGGCCCGTTTAATGTAGCTGCTGAATATATGGAGAGAATTAGTGAAGGGGATGTTCCACAGAAGATAACTGAACAATATCGTGGTGACTTTAACGAGATTAAAAATAACTTAAACCAGTTAATTGATGTCATCATACTGCGGGGTCAGGATATCGATATGCTGACGAATGCTGGCCTTGAAGGCAGACTTGATACCCGTGGAGACACGTCTAAGTACCATGGATATCACGGTGGCATGATTGATAAGATAAACAAGATGCTCGACGCATATATAGGGCCATTCAATGTTTCAGCTGAGTATATTGAAAGGATAAGTGAAGGGGATGTTCCACAGAAGATAACCGAACAATATCGTGGGGATTTCAATGAGATTAAAAATAATTTAAATAAACTCATTGATGTCGTGAATATGAGAAACGCGGACATTCAACTGCTTATCAATGCTGCTACGGAAGGTAAACTTGACGTAAGGGCTGATTCTACCAAATACAATGGACTTAACGGAAAGATGATAAACGGTATAAACGCGATTCTCGATGCATTTATCGGCCCATTCAATGTCTCTGCTGAATATATAGAAAGAATCAGTGAAGGGGATATACCGCAGAAAATCACAGATAACTACCGTGGAGACTTCAATGAGATTAAAAATAATTTAAATAAACTCATTGATGTTGTGAATATGAGAAATGCGGATGTTCAACTTCTTATAAGTGCAGCCACGGAAGGTAAACTTGACGTAAGAGCGGACTCCACCAAATACCACGGACTTAACGGAAAGATGATTGATGGGATCAATGCAATGCTTGACACTTTCATCGGCCCATTCAATGTCTCTGCTGAGTATATTGAACGAATCAGTGAAGGAGATGTCCCACAGAAAATTACAGACACTTATAAAGGAGATTTCAATGAGATTAAAAATAATTTAAATAAACTCATTGATGTCGTGAATATGAGAAATGCGGATGTTCAACTTCTTATAAGTGCAGCAACTGAAGGTAAACTTGACGTAAGAGCGGACTCCACCAAATATCACGGACTTAACGGAAAGATGATTGAAGGTATTAATGCAATGCTTGACACTTTCATCGGCCCATTCAATGTCTCTGCTGAGTATATTGAACGAATCAGTGAAGGAGATGTTCCACAAAAAATAACAGATAACTACAAAGGAGATTTCAATGAGATTAAAAATAATTTAAATAAACTCATTGACGTTGTGAATATGAGAAATGGCGACATTCAACTCCTTATCAATGCAGCCACTGAAGGTAAACTCGACGTAAGAGCGGACTCCACCAAATATCACGGACTTAACGGAAAGATGATTGATGGGATCAATGCAATGCTTGACGCGTTCATCGGCCCGCTAAATGTTGCTGCAGAGTATGTGGACCGTATAAGCAAAGGGGATATTCCCAAACACATCACTGATAATTATAAGGGTGACTTCAATGAAATTAAAAACAACCTGAACCAGTGTATCAATGCTATAAACCTCCTTATTGAAGATACCCAGAACCTTGCCAGTGCTGCAAAGAGAGGAGACCTGGATAAGAAAGCGGATAAATCCAGGCACTTAGGTAAATTTGCAGAGATAGTTAATGGAATTAATGAAACTCTTGACTGGGTTGTCATTCCTCTTCATGAGGGGATGCGGATTTGTAATGAATATTCCCAATGTAATCTAACCTCACATTTTGATGAACATATAAAAGTGGAAGGTGAATTTAAGCGGTTCAAGGAATCGCTTGACAGAATCGGAGATGGCATTTCATCTACTATCCATAGTCTGAAACAGGAGATAATCAGCCTTGCAAAGAATGCTGACACGGCACATGTCGGAGTTTCCGATGTGAGCAGAGGGGCCCATGAAATTGCAAAGAATGCTGACGAAGTAAGCAGGAATGCCGAGAAGAGTGAAGATGGGATCAATCAGGTCCTGCGTGCAATGGCTGACCTGACAACAACAGTCTCTGCTGTTTCGCAGAATGCCGATGCTGTGGCAAGGTTAAGTCTTGATGCAAATAATCTCGCAATGGAAGGATCTAAACATGCGGGTGATGCTGAGACTGGAATGATTAGTATTACAAAGTCTTCGCATGAAATCGAGACGATTGTTAAGGAAATCAAGAGCGAAATGGATAAAATTGGCAAAATTGTAGGCATTATTACAGATCTTGCCAACCAGACCAACCTTCTTGCCCTTAATGCTGCTATTGAAGCTGCAAGGGCAGGTGATGCCGGCAGGGGTTTTGCAGTTGTGGCGAGTGAAGTAAAATCTCTTGCACAGGAATCCCGTGTATCTGCTGAGTCGATCTCTGATATGATAAGTGGCCTTCAAAAGAAGACAGATAGTGCTGCAAACGCAATGGAAAATGCAGGAAAAGCAGTAAATGAGGGAAATAGTGCTTTATCTGACACTTTAAAGGCGTTTACGCACCTTACACAATCTGTTGACACTATAAATCAGAATATGGTCTCGGTTGCAAGTGCTACAGAAGAACAGGCTGCAAGTTTTGAAGAGATCACGGCAAGTGTGAACGAAATGAGTGTGCTTGTCAAGAAGACAGCAGATGATGCCCTTCATTCTTCAGCGACAAGCGAGGAAGCTCTTGCCGTTGTGGACCAGATAATTGATATTATTAAGAAGATCAATGAAGCTGTTGACGTAATGAACAAGGAAGTAACAAAATTCAAGTTACGTTAGTAGAATAATATTGCCTGCGGGTCCTCTTCAGGAACCTGCAAACTCCACCATACTTTCTTTTATCTCAGCAAAAGAGAGAATTTTATCTACATATCCACTTAAAATTGCCGATTCGGGCATGCTCCTGACAGTGGAGTATAAAGGATTCTGCACAATGGTCTGCCCTCCTATCTCCTTGATGTGACGAATCCCTTCGGTTCCATCCTTTCCCATCCCTGACAGGACAATTCCCATAATCTTCCCCTGGTATTTTTTTGAAAATGACATCATAAGGACGTCAATTGATGGACAGACATAATTTACTTTTTCTCCGCAAAAGAGCTTTATTTCCTTGTCATGAAAGACCTTCATATGTCTTCCTGAAGGTGCTATAAAAATTTTCCCTATGATGACAGGCGACCCTTCTGTCGCTACACTGACCTCCATTTTTGTCCCACACTGGATTCTTGCTGCCAAACGATTATTCATCTGCTGAGGCATATGCTGGACTATAAGGATAGCAGCATTAATTCTTGGAAAGTCTGTAAACAGGTTGAAGAGAACGTGTGTCCCTCCGGTAGAAGATCCTATTACTATTATTTTATCCGGTCCTTTCATTATTTGTTCCATATTGGTCATAAAAGACTAAGGTAATCATCAACCAGAGCAACAAGCTCCTGAGGTTCAAATGGCTTTGTAATATAATCAATTACGTATTCCTTAAGATAATCAAGGTCAGGGTCGGGGGCATCTTTTGCTGTAAGCATTGATATTATGACTTTATCCGAATAGCCTCTTTCGACTATCTGTTTTATTGCCTCCCACCCGTTCATCCTGGGCATCATCACATCCATAAGAATGATTCCCAAAAAGCCATTTTCAAGGTGCTCCAGGCATTCATCTCCACTTTGAGCTTTAAAAACTTCAAAACCCCTTCTCTGGAAGATAGACTCAATAGTAAATAAAATATCAGTATCATCATCTACTATCATCAGACTTTTCTTTTTATTATCTGCCATTTTTCTTCAAGTCCCTTAAATTGTAATTTTAATTGAGTTCTACTGGAGTCATGCAAATTTAACTCTACTCTCTGATTGGAAATTCTACTATAAATGTAGATCCCTTTCCTCTTCCATCTGATCTAACTGTTATAATCCCATGATGACTCTCTGCGATTCTTTGAGATATAGTAAGTCCGAGACCTATAGAATTTTTATCATGACGGGAAAAATCTGCTTTATAAAATTCATCAAAAACCTTCAGGCATTCACCTTTTGCTAGTCCAATACCGGTATCAATGACTGAAATACGAAGATAATCATCCATTCTTTCACCACGAACTATAATTGAACCTCCATTTTGTCCCATATAATGAATAGAGTTAGAGATAAGATTTTCAAATAGTTCGCGAATAAGGATCCTGTCTCCTTTAATAAACAAAGTCTCTTCAAATTCCATTTTTGCTGTTATCCCAAGTCTTCGGAATTCATGATGATGGTATTCAAGAACCGAAAGGATCTCATTTCCAAGGTCAAACTCCTCTATCTCCAGTTGAAACCCAAGGGTATTCAGTTTAGCAAGCTTCAAAGTTTTATCGACTATTGTGCGGATATAACTGATGTTATTAGAGATTACGTCAAGAAGTTTTACAGAGTATTCGCCATGCTCTTCATTTCTAAGTTCAGAAATGAGGGCAACAACGGGAGTTAGAGGAGTTTTCAGGTCGTGACCCAGCTGGTTTATAAATTCATCTTTCTGTTTGAGAAGCTCTTCCACCTGAGCCGTTCTCTCTATCACCATCTGATCAAGATTTCTGTTCATTTTAGAGAGATTGTTCTGTAATTCCTCCAGTGCACGATTTTTACTTTCTAAATCCCTGGTATACTGCTCAATAACTTCCTGGGTCATTTTACGTTCAGTTATATCTACGACCACTGCAAATGATCCTGCATATTCCCCCTTGTTATCAAAAAGTGGAGATGCAGAAAGTTCTGCAGATATAAGGTCCCCGTTTTTTTTCAGAAGGAAGATCTCATACCTTTCTTTAATGCCGGCTCTCCGCCTTTCAAGCGATTCATGGACATCTTCGTGGAGAGATTGAGGGACAAACGAGTAATAGGAAATTCCTATCATTTCACGAGAATTGTATCCAAGCATTTCTGACATTCGTGAGTTTACAAAGTTTGTAATCCCTTCAGTATCTAAAGCCCAGATTCCTTCGTTCAGGCTCTCAACAAGATTTCTATATTTAATTTCGCTTTCCCGGAGAGCAATTTCAGCAAGTTTTAGTTTGGTAATATCCCTTCCTGTCGCCTGAATCTCAAAAAATTTTCCGTTAGAATCAAAAATCCCATGAAATATCCATTGGTGCCAGCGGAGAGTATCAATATCTTTGGAAAATGGATATTCAATAATACGTATATCTTCCGGGTTAGTAAGTGCTGAAAGATTATCCTTTATTTTTTTAACCATATCAGATGGGACTAATAAAAAGAAATTAGATCTTATAAGATCTTCCGAAATCAGATTAAAGTATTTACTGACAGCATGGTTGATAAATGAGATCTCACCGCCCGGATAGAACCTTATTAAAAATTCAGTTTGATCTTCAATAACATGCCTGTAACGCTCCTCACTCTGTCGCAACTCGTTTTCTATATTGATTCTATCAGTTATATCAAAACCAGACCCAATTATCACCTGAATCTTATCTCGTATTGCAAGTGCCGGGGAGACATGAAACCAGCGTTCTTCCCCACTTTTGGTAATTATCTTTACGTCGTAAGAAGAAGGTACTTTATCACCTTTATAACGTCTATTTGCGAGATTTCTAACAAAATTCTGATAGTCAGGATGAAAAAATTCCCAGAATGGTTTATCTAGTAATTCTTCGTACGAATAACCGGTTGCACGAATTGTAGCCGGGTTGCAATAAACAAAGTTATCTCCCCTCACTTCAAATATAAAATTGTCTGTTTTATATGCAAGAGCAAAAAAACGCTCTTCGCTCTCATAAAGCTGTGCGGTCCTTTCACGGACCCGGTCTTCAAGTTCGTCATGTGCTTTTTTTAATTCAATTGTTACTGTCTTTCTGTCTGTTACGTCACGGATACTCTCGATTATTGCAGTAATCTCACCGTCCTCATCATAGAGAGGACTTGCAATTCCCCATAGATAGACCGTAGAGCCCTGAAAATCTGGGATGCAGGTTTCTGCAACTATAGAATTTTTTAAAAATTTTAATTCCGTATATTTTTTCTGCACTTCTGATTTAGGTTCAAGAATCAGATCAATGAGAATCGGCCTACGTTCATTATAAAATGGGAGTGAATATTCATAATTCCCTTTTCCAAGAATATCCTCAGATTTTACACCTGTCAGGTGTTCCATTGCTTTATTCCAGAATATTACTTTCTGTTCCTTGTCAATTATGAATGTGGCATCCGGAAAAAAGTTTATTATATCTTTAAGTCGTTTTTCGGATTCCTTTAAAATTTTCTGTTCTCTCTGCAATTTTTCAGCTTCTTTCTGGGCAGTAATATCCTGGACGAGAACAATAGCAGAAAAATTTTTATCTGACAATCCATAAAATACGGTCACATCGTTTAATGCAAAGAATGTAGACCCATCTTTTCTTATATGTTCTGCTTCAAATACGTGATGTCCTGTCTCTTCTGCTGCTTTTATTTGTTTCTCCGAATATTCTTTGACGCAAGGACTGATAAGATCCAAAAATGGAACGTTTTCAATTTCGGGGACTGTGTATCCATGAAGGCTTGCATATGCTTCATTTATCAGGACAGGACGGTTAAACCCACCCTGCATTGTAATGATACCAATTTGGGCGTACTGAAAGACTTCCGCCATCTCACGTAAAGATTCTTCCAGTAACATCTGCGCCGAGATATCAAGAGCGGAGCCTATAATTGAGACGTCCTGGTTTCGAATAATTAATGAATGAGAAGCTTTTAACCATTTTTCTTCACCTCCTTTTGTCAGGACTTTTAACTCAACAGTATTGAACGGCACTTTCTCCTCTAACTGGCGATTAATCAATCCTGATATACTTTTCCTGAAATCAGGATGAACAATATCAAGAAAAGAGTACTCTGATAGTTCAACGCTGTCATAACCTAAAAGGCTTAAACATGCCGGATTACTATAAACAAAGCAGTTATTTTTAATTTCATAAATGATTGTTTCAGAATTGTTTGCAATTGTGCTGAACCGTTCCTCGCTTGCTTTAAGTGCTGCTTCAGCATTCTGTTTCTCTTCCCTGACCGCTAATTCAGATAGTTCACGCTCTATTACCGGGATAAGCCTTTCAAGTTTATCCTTTGAGACAAAGTCTTTTGCTCCTGCTTTCATGAGGTCGACAACTATCTCTTCCCCGACTTTTCCGGATACTATTATCACTGACAGGTCAGGAGCCAATTCCTTGAGGAGTTTTAGTGAATCAAATGCTGTAAACCCAGGAAGCTTAAAATCACAAAGGACTATCTCCCAGGAAAGGTCAGAAATAATAAGATCACGTAGGCCGTCAAGGGTATAGACACGGGTGTATATAGGAAGATATCCTCCTTTCTTTAACCATCTAAGCAGAAGTTCCTCATCATATGGGGAGTCTTCAACAAGGATAAACCGGATCTGATTTGGCATGTATCATCATTGAACAATTGAGATAGTCAGGAACATGTCTGTTTACTACCCCTCAAAGTCTTTATCAAACTATGTCCTTCTACTAAAAAATCCTGCCCTTCGATGATTGACTGTATATCTATACTGTCTATTCCGAAAAGGACAATAAAACGGTAAAATTTACGCGGGAAATAAAGGGAGATAACGCGGACGCGGTGCATATTTAAATATTTAAAAAATAGATCTCTATTATATGACACGGATTCTCGCCCGGAGCCTCTCAAAAAAGAAGATAATGACAACTGACGGGAAGATGATCGGGACTCTCAAGAATATCATTGTTGACTTTGATACTGGAATGCTTGTTGATTTGATTATATATCCTGACCCCTCCTTTGATACTGCAGGATACCGGGTGGATGGAGACAGACTTACAATAACTTTTGACTCCGTAAAAGATATAAAAGACTATATCGTGGTTGATCGGTCATTAGCCAGGAGATGAGGTAAAAATAAACGGACACATTCTATAAAACCTTCTCCGTACATATTTTGTGAAACGTAATCAGATACTTTTTTCAGTTCTTTATGCGCATTTTTCAATGCTGCACCCTTTCCTGCAACCCGGAACATTTCAATATCATTAATGCCGTCACCTATTGCAAGAAAATCAGAAGCAGCAAGGCCGGTTATCTTTGCAATTTCAACCATGGCTGCACCCTTTGAAACTCCCTTACTATGAATATGGATTGCATACCCGGTGTCAACAACTGCAACAGAATCATCCGATATGAGTCTCTTTATATGTTCTATTGGGACTGTGCGTGCAAATGCAATATCAGAAAAACGATAATTGTGACTGAAGAGCTCAAGATCAAGCCCTTCTTTTTTCAATACATTGGTGATAACGGAAAGACATCGTTTCGTCGCACTCCTGTCCCCTCGAATGAATATCTCGCCCTTATAGCCAATGCGAAAAATACCTCCGTTCTCGCCGATAAAAGTTCCCTCTGAACCTATCATCTTACAGAGTGCGTCCATAAAGCAGGCTGTGTTACCACTCGCAAGAATAACCGGAACACCTGAAAGTACAAGAGAGCGGATCACCTGAACTGCTTCAAGACATAGTTCGCGATCGGGACCACTAATGGTCCCGTCAACATCAGTAATAAGAGCTTTTAACACGACTTAATTCCAGCCTCTTCAACAATGAATGTTGCTTCACCTTCCGGGAGATTCGGACTGTCCACAAGGCGTGCTATTCTTTTACCGCCTTTACTCTTCCTGAGATAGACCCGGAATGTCGCTGAATGTCCCACAATATTGCCCCCAATAGGTTTTGTAGGGTCCCCAAAGAACACGGCCGGGTTTGACATGACCTGATTTGTAACAAGTGCAACGGCATTATGCTCATCGACAAGTTTAAAGAGTTCATGCATATGGCGGTTCAATTTCTGCTGGCGTGCCGCAAGTGTCCCTCTTCCCGCGTATTCGGCCCTGAAATGACCGGTAAGCGAATCGATGATAAAGAGACGGACAGGATAGTCTCCCCCTTTTAATTCATTTGCAAGTTCATGTGCACTTTCAACGAGCAGCATCTGGTGGTCAGATGTATGAGCTCGTGCAACGTGGATCCTTGGGAGGACATCATCCAGATCAAGCTTTGCGACTTCAAGTCCGTTTACCATCTGCTCTATACGCTCAGGCCTGAATGTGTTTTCGGTATCAAGGTAGATGATACTGCCGTGCAGCCCTCCGTCATCTTCATCAAGCTGGGCATTCACTGCCAGCTGATGGACTATCTGACTTTTTCCTGACCCGAATTCACCATACAGTTCAGTAATTGCCTGTGTTTCAAGACCCCCTCCAAGAAGTTCATCAAGGTCAGGGACAAGGGTTTTAAGTTTCTTTACTCCTTTTCTCTGCTCAAAAACGTCCTGTCCGGTTTTAAAGCCCCCAATATTGGCAAGTTCCCTTGCTGCCTTGATCATCTTTTTTGCAGTCGCTTCTGCAATTTCTGCGGTCTCAGATAGTTCAAGAGGTGACGCAGTTGCTATACTCTCAACAGATACAAATCCTGCTTCACGTAATTTCTCTGCTGTTGTGGGTCCTACACCCGGGATGTCTTCCAGTTCAAGTGATCCTGTTGCCATACAACTTCACATAATACCATTTTAGAGAATTCATATTACCTCTTCGCTCTGCGGAGTGTGAAAGTGAACTTCTTTTCCATTTGCTTTCTCAAGATATTCTTTAAATGACTGAACCTGTTTGAATATTTCGTCCAATGTAAAATTTGTGGGTGCAATTTTCAGGATATTGAGGTTGTTGCCTGACAAAAAACCACTTACTGTGACTTCAGAACCATGAGGCTCATTTGTATTTGTAAGATACCGGACTCGTCCATCATCAAAGAATGTGCCTTCCGGTGTCTCAATAATTGTGCCTTCGCCTTCAAAATGGACTTGAGGCATTCTTTCAGGATCAATAAATGACGAAATTCCGGCTGAAAGGTATGGCTTGCCGTCTCTTCCTGCCTTAACTGTCATATGATACATCGTCACTGTGTCACCAGTGGACAGAGGTTCGGAAGCATGTTCACCCCACAAATCAAATTTCACCATTTCACTTTCATTCACTAATACACCCTCACGAACACGGGAAGGAGAACCATCCCTAAGTGTGAGAAAACGAATCCTTGAAAGTGAATGAATTATACCTTTTACTGAATATTTTTCTCTGACAACAAGGGATTTTAGAGGAGTTAATGGAACTTCAACAGAAGTGTCAAGTGGTGCAACGCCACTATCTTCAGAGAAGGAGTATTCCCTGCCCTGCCCCCTATCCTGCAACCTGACATTCGAGAACCGGACAGTCATTCCTGCTTCCATCTCCTCTATTTGTGAAGGGTTCCATACTGCAAGTCTTGCTGTCCCTTCAACTGAACCAACGAGCAGGTTTTGCATTTCCGCTATAGTTCCATCCCGTTTCGTATAAGTCCGGACCGGAGATATAGAAATGATGACTACATCAAGGTCAGTAACCTCGTCTTCAATTTTACCTGCGCCGATTTCACAGTTTATATCAAAATCGACTTTGCGTAGGGCGAGTGCAATGATTTCATACCGGTTCTTTGGACTGTGACGCCCAATCACCTCTAAAACTTCACCGATTGCAACCTCATTTACAAGCATTGCTTTTTCGTCCCAGAGGACAATCCGGACATCCCCGGTCTCGTCCCGGAGGGTAATTTTTGAAACACACCCCTTTTCATCGTCTTCCCGGTCAAAGATCCTGGGCTCTCCAGTTTCAACAATTTTCCCATAAAATGAGAAAAGACTCGAACGCGCACGAAGGCCTGAAATTTTAATGTGTTCTCTCCCGCAGTCTGTTACTACTAGCAGAGATGCGGTAGTCTCATCAATTAGACCCGCACAGCTCTCCATTTTCTGTTCAGTCCTCCTTTCAAACTCCTCCCTTGTCATTAGATCATCAACAAGGGAATAATGAAAATTCATCAGGACCTGCGGGGTTCGTCCTGCCAGGGCGGAGTGACCATTGTCCGGGTTATATCCTCAATGGTTTCTTTACGCCGCATCAAGGATTTATCCCTCCCTTTGAGTATCACTTCGGCACATCTTGGACGGGTGTTGTACTGGGATGACATTGAGAAACCGTATGCTCCAGTGTCAAGGAGAGCAACCAGGTCTCCGGCTTTTATTTCAGGAAGAAGACGACCTTCAGCAAAAACGTCACCCGTCTCGCAGATAGGTCCTGTTATTGTATATTCAGCAGTACAGGGTGAATCAGCTTTATTTGCAACAACGATTTCGTGATAAGCTTCGTACATGGTCGGGCGGATAAGCAGGTTGAACCCTGCATCTACATTTACAAAACGCCTATGTGCCTCTTTTACTGAATTAACACGGGTCAGGAGGACTGTCGAATCCGCGACAAGCGAGCGTCCGGGTTCAACCCATAACTGTGGGTGTTCGTTCATCTCCTTAATTCCTTTAAGAAAGACGGGCATGACTGCATCTGCATATTCACGGTATGAGGGGGCTTTGTCGACACCATGCCTGTAAGGTATTCCAAGACCACCTCCAAGGTCAACGAATGAAAACCTGATAGAGAGGTCGTGAAGTTCACATGCTAGTTGCATCATCACTTCAGTCGCTTTTACGAAAGGTTCAGTTGCAAGTATCTGAGACCCTATGTGACAGTGAATTCCCGCGGGTGTGATATTTTCGCATGAAAGCGCTTCCATATAAGCGGGAATTATTTTTTGGTGGGGAATTCCGAATTTGCTTGTGGACAGACCAGTTGCTATCTTAGGGTGCGTCGGAACATTGATTGCAGGGTTTACACGAAATGACACCTGTGCCTTTGATCTGGACTCATCTGCAATAGTGTCAAGTTTATGGAGCTCGTCAATTGAATCAAGTGTTACGGTTACGCCTTTTTCAACTGCAAGTGCGAGGTCCTCTTTTGTCTTTGAACTCCCATTGAAAAGAAGTCTGTCGTGAGGCATGCCTGCAATCTCTGCAAGTCTTAGTTCGCCTGTCGAGAAAACATCTGCACCGGCCCCAAGTTGTGCAAGAGCACGAAAAATGGCCAGGTTCCCATTGGCTTTTGCTGCATACAATATCCTGACCGGGTCGTAATGAGTTTTAAGTGCTTTAAAAAAGTCAGAATAGTTTTGGAGGATGCGATCTTCTGATGTAACATACAACGGAGTTCCGTATTCACTTGCAAGCAGGTTACAGTCATGCCCCCCGATAAAGAGATTATTATTGCTGACAGTCAGGTGCGAAGGTAGTTTCATATCGATATCCCCTTCATCCGTTCAACTGCTTCGAGGATCCTCTCTTTTGTCCGTGTTATTGCAAATCTTACATAGCCTTCCCCTGCACTTCCAAATCCCACGCCCGGGGTTGCTACAATTCCTGCTTTTTCAAGAAGCGAAGCGGCAAATCCAATGCTGTTTTTTACCGGAAGCCAGACATAAAATGTTGCTTTGGGGGGTTCAGTTTTAAATCCCAATTCTGACAGACCATTTACAAGTGCGTCCCTGCGCTCCTTATAAATCGAACACGCTTCCCTGACGCAGTCCTGGGGACCGGATAGAGCCGCTGCACCTGCTATCTGTACTGCATTGAACACACCTGAGTCCACATTGGATTTTACACGGCCAAGGCCCTCCAGAATATCTGAATTCCCGCACGCCATGCCGATCCGCCATCCGGTCATGTTGTATGTCTTTGAAAGGGAATGCATCTCAACTCCAACTTCCATTGCACCAGAGGTCTCAAGGAAAGATGGAGCTTTGTATCCATCAAATGAGATCTCTGAGTAAGGATTGTCTGAAACAACCACAATATTGTAGTCAGAGGCAAAATCAACAAGTTCCTTGTAAAAACCAGAGGTTACTATTGCAGACGTGGGGTTATTGGGATAATTTACAAAGATAACTTTTGCCTTTTTTGCAACTTCAGACGGGATATCAGATAATACCGGGATAAATTTATTTTCAGTTTTAAGCGGCATTGCATATACAGAACCCTCTGAGAAGAGAGTTGAAGTCTGGTATACAGGATAACCCGGACTAGGGCACAGTACATAATCTCCAGGGTTCACAAATGCCTCGTTAAAATGGGCAATGCCATCTTTTGAGCCCATCAATGAGATAACTTCTGATTCGCCATCAAGGCTTACACCAAATCGTTTTTTATACCAATCCGCAGCAGCACTCCGAAAGACCGGAAGTCCTGCATATGAGGGATAGTGATGATTAACCGGGTCTTTTGCAGCTTTACAAAGTGCATCGACCACATGGGGTGGTGAGGGAAGATCCGGGTCACCGACGCCAAGGTCGATAACATCCACGCCTTCCTGTTGTTTTTTCGACTTCATCTCATCTATTCTTGCAAAGAGATAGGGAGGGAGCCTGTCAAGTCTCCTTGAATACATAGTCTTTATATATTCAATCTGTGACCATTTTAATTTAACAGGAAAATTATGGACGAATATGTACTTATTCTTTCGACCTGCAGTGAGTTACAGTCGCGTAAAATTGCACATACACTTGTTGATGAGCGATTTGCCGCCTGTGTTAACATACACCCTGTCAGGTCTGTATATCGCTGGAAGGGAGAAGTGGTAAATGATGACGAGGATTTGCTTCTTATTAAAACAAAAAAAGCGCTGGTGCCAGGTGTTATTGAAAAAATAAAAAAAATTCACAGTTACGAGGTCCCAGAGGTTATAGTAATTCCAATAATTGAAGGTGAAAAAACGTATCTAACATGGATAGATGAACAGACTTCAATAGAATAAAAACATTGATTTGGAATTAAAAACAGCCTTGTTGATGGTTGCCTGTCCACTGAGCGCACAATTGCTTACCTTGCTGAAAGGAGACATGACTTCTGGGCGACCTTTGTCTTTTTCCTTTTAAAAAGGCCTTTCTGGTATCTCGCCAGACAAAAAAAGGGCAGAGTGAGGGCAGGCAATGACGCATTTTCCGCAGATCACGCATTTCTCTTCTTCTACAAGAATTCCCCAGTCATCTCCAAAACTAAAGACTTCCTGCGGACATATGCTGATACAAGCCCCACAATCGACGCATTCACGCGTGTCTATCCTTATCCCCCTATCAAGAATCCGGACAGATGCTCCCAGGCCTGCAATTTTCTGTCGTACAAGTTCGCATGAGTCATCAGGTACATCGATTAAGAGTTCCCCTTCATGCGAGTCAATCATTGCCCTTTCAACATTTACAAGGACTCCTGTTTCTTTCACAACTTGTGCGATGATTGGGTATTTCCCCTGCTTTCTGGAAACAGAAACAAGGAGCTTCAACGTGACCACCTCTGTTCAAATAATTTTCCAAGAGCAATTGCAGTGAGCATTGCAACCACTTTATTCTCGCGGTCTACAACAGCAAGTGCACTTATGTTGTGCCTTTCAAGTTTTTGTATTGCGACATCAACAGCTTCGTCCGGATTTGTTGTAATGACTTTTTTAGTCATTATATCTCGTACACAGGTCTTGTTACCTGGTCTCGCCACCGCTTTTGATACATCATACGTAGTTACAATACCAACAAGCTGACCTTTTTTGTTCACTACCGGCAGGTGATTTGTCTCGTCCTTTAGAAGGGTCTCAGCTGCAACTTTTATAGGGGACTCTTCATCTATCGGAATGAACCTGCGATCCATAATATCGATTACACGTGGAACATGGGCAGTTTCACGCATCGGTTTTCCTGCTTTATCCGGATTAATCCTTACTGCAGGAAGTGTAAGCTGCATTTTTCCTGCTTTAACCCAGTCCTTCAGAGTGTCAGCAACAATTCTTGCCCGCTTAAGACTTGAAAGAGGGGAAGTGCGGACATCTTCTCCATTGATAGTTATCATACCTGACTTCAGTTCTTCATATGTCACTTTCCTGATAGATGGCCGGTTACTGCTCGGAACACCGTAATCAAGAATGTCTACACTGATATCCCGGTCAGTTACTGCTGTACTGCGGACTGATTCAATATCAATGATAGGAAGCGGGACTCCGACACCAAGGTACAAAGTTACACCATATCCATGCATTGTTGCAGCCCTGACAAATGTATTTGACATCTGTTTCATATCACCGCATGTCATCAGGGTACCAAACGCTCCGGCAGGGGAGTGTTGTGTTCCTTCACCTACAACTGTTCCGATGGCACCTCCGAGAAAGATTGGGACACCGCTTCCGATAAGCCTGAATTTTGGGTCGTTTGAAATAGGGTTCAGGACTCCTGAGCCAGAGTAAGCTATATTTCCGCCATGCGGGAGAAGCATGCCCATGTAGGTATGCAGTGTCCTGTCTGTGGTGTTGGTGGCGGCATTATACCTCTGGTACGCGTTCCTGGGGTTGACCATTATTGCCTGATTCATATCATCAAGGACAAGTTGAGTTGTGATTGTGCGGCGTGGGTAACAATCAGTACCGTGAGATATGGCTCTGAGTTCTATCGACTTTCCTCCTATCAGGTCTTCAAGAATGTGAGCCCCGCCATAAACAGACTGCTGGGTTGTTGATTGCTGGGTTGCCCCAACATAAGCATCTACAGCCGCAAGACCCGCAAATACCTCAACATCGTTGAGCCAGACCCTCTCCATACGGATAGGTGGTTCTGCATGGCCAAAATTCAGAAATGCACCTGAAGAACACATAGCCCCGAATGTCCCGGTAGTAACGACATCTACTTCTTTGAGCGCCTCCTCCTCACCAAGTTCGGTAACAATGAGTGGCATCTCTTCAGCGGTCACAACATGAGCATTACCGTCCCTGATCCTCTCATTTATGAGATCAATGGACTTTTTCATAGAGAAGTGTTGAAGCGCTTGTGATATATATGAACACCTGTTCCCTCTGCTAAGTCATAAATATCCATATTCCACATAACCCTGTATGGACAGGGCTGAAATTGTAAGGATGCTTGAAGAGATTGCTCCTCCTCTACTTGCACTTGATTTTGATGTGGGCAGAACGGGACTCATTGTAGAAGGCTCAACCAAAGTAAAGAAGGTTTGCTGTGCGCTCGATGCCACAGTTAATGTCGCAAAAAGGGCAGTAGATCTTGGTGTGGATATGCTTGTGGTCCATCATACTCCTCTATTCACGCCGGTTACTTCAGTTACCGGTGAAAACGCAAGGCTTCTCGGGGTCTTGCTTTCAAATGAGATCAACCTCTACGTGATGCACACGAATTTTGATCGGGCAGGTTCAGGAATAAATGACACGCTTGCTGATATGCTCTGCCTTTCCTCCCGGGTGCAAATGTCACTTGGTGTTATTGGTAACTGTCCCATGTCATTAAATGAGGTTTCAAATATTCTTGGGCCTTTAAGAGTTTACGGGGGAATTCCTGACTTTTCATTTCTCGCAATTGTCGGAGGGAGCGGGTTTTCTCTGGACCTGATTGAAGAGGCATGCAGCCTTGGAGCAACCTCTTTCCTTTCTTCAGAACTAAAACATTCAGTAATCCGGAGTTCACATATTCCTTTGCTGGAATCCACTCACTATGCACTCGAGAACCCAGGTATGCGTTCACTTTCAGAGAGAATGGGCTGGGAGTTTATTGATGACCCCCCTTCTCTTTCAATGGCTATATGACCGATTTATGGGAAGAACTCAGGTTAACCGGATTCCTCTCTCCACAATGCCGAGAAAAAATTGCGAGGAAATATGGGAAAAGAGGGGAAAAGGCAATGAAACTTGTGGAAGAGGGGAAGATAAGAAGATATAATGATTTTTTTGTAGTAAAAGGTACAAAAGAAGATCATATTGTAGAAAGCGATTTCTGTACATGCAGGGACTTTCAGCGGAGAGGAGCCGTGTGCGCTCATATCCTTGCAATTAATATTGCGTCTGCCATATCATCGTTTGTTGAGATTGATCAGTGGTATCAGGATATTTACAGAGAGACCTGAATAAAAGTTTTGCGTCACTTTTAATGAGACACATCACATAAACTGATACTGCGTAGGGCTTTAGAATGTTAGAGAGTGAGTATAATCTTCAATATTTCCATAATGAACACCTTCTGAGAAAGACCTGTACCAAGTGTGGGGCCAATTTCTGGACAAGGGACCCGGAGCGTACTTTATGCGGGGATGCACCGTGTGAACCATATTCATTTATTGGTTCACCTGTCTTTTCGTCCTATTCGCTTGATGGAATGCGAGAAGCTTTTCTGTCATTTCATGAAAAAAACGGACATAAACGAATTGGACGGTACCCGGTTGCAGCAAGGTGGCGTGATGACATTTATCTCACGATAGCATCTATAGCTGACTTTCAGCCATATGTAACTGCAGGAATTGTCCCTCCCCCGGCAAATCCGCTTACAATCTCCCAACCCTGTATCCGGCTTAACGATCTCGATTCTGTTGGCAGGTCCGGAAGGCATCTGACTACTTTTGAGATGATGGCACACCATGCCTTTAACACAGATACAGAAGAGATTTACTGGAAAGACCGAACTGTCGAACTTTGCGACCAGTTTATAGCTTCTATCGGTGGCGAACTCAATAAAGTCACTTATAAAGAGCACCCCTGGATCGGAGGGGGTAATGCAGGGCCTAGTGTTGAAGTCCTCATTGCGGGCCTTGAAGTTGCAACCCTTGTCTTTATGAACCTTGGCAGGAACAAGACCGACGCTCCTGGAATAGATCTCAACGGGGAGATGTACTTCCCAATGAAAACCCGGGTTGTTGATACAGGTTATGGGCTGGAAAGATTTGTATGGGCCTCAAAAGGTTCTCCTACAATATATGACGCAATATTTCCTGACCTTGTGAGCAGGGTTATGTCTGACGCAGGTCTTGAGCATTATCTTGACAATGTGGAATATGCAAAAGTTCTTTCCCTTAATGCAAAATTTGCCGGCTTAATGGACATATCAGGTCCAAACCTCTATTCTCTCCGTGAAAAAGTAGCTCATGAGATCAATATTCCGGTTGAAAAACTTGACCGGATGATGAATCCTATCGAAAGAGCTTATGCTATTGTTGACCATACCCGCTGCCTTGCTTACATGCTTGGTGACTGTATCGTGCCTTCCAATGTCAGGGAAGGATACCTTGCACGACTTGTCCTCAGAAGAACCCTCAGAATGATGAATGAGATAAAACTCGATACTCCTCTTGAAGAGTTTATTGAGATCCAGATGAGGAGAATCGGGCTTGACTCATTTGAGCAGGAACTCGGGCTTGTAAGGGAAATTGTAGGGAGAGAAGTTGAGAAATACCGTCTCACTCTTGAACGTGGTACAAGGATAGTACAAAAACTTGCAAGGAATTATAAGAGTAAGTCAGAGCGGATACCACTCAATGAGATGATCACCCTGTACGATTCTCATGGCATACCTCCCGAAATTACCCGGGATATTGCAATTGCAGAGTCTGCAGTTGTAGAGTTCCCTGATAATTTTTACTCGCTTGTTGCAGATATGCATTCATCCTCTGAAGAGGGCATTGCTCATAACCCATATGAAAAATATCATGACAGGCTACGGAAACTTCCGGCAACAAAAAGGCTTTATTATGAGCTTCCGGCAGACATGGAGTTTGAAGCAACAATTCTTGATACATTTGATGGATTTCTTGTCCTCGACCAGACACTTTTTTACCCGGAGGGTGGTGGTCAGCCTGCTGATACCGGGATGATTATCTCGTCAGACATTGTCGCAAGAATTGAGGATGTAGTCAAAATCGGAGACGTAATTATCCATAAAACCGACTCAAATAATTTAAAACGCGGCGAGCGTATAAAAGGGATGATCGATGAAAATCGTCGCTGGTCCCTAATGCGGCACCATACTGCCACACATATTCTGCTTCATGCATCTAAAGAGGTCCTCGGGCCACATATACACCAGTCAGGTGCACAGAAAGGAATGGAAGGGTCACGAATTGATATCCGCCACTATAAGCATATCACAGAAGAAGAGATCAACCAGATTGAGAACGCGGCAAACCGAATTGTGATGCAGGACGAATCTGTAAGGATCTCAGTTGAAGACAGGGTAAGGGCAGAAGCCAAACATGGGTTTTCACTTTATCAGGGAGGTGTCCCTCCTGGCCGGGAGATTCGTGTTGTACAGGTATCAGGCGATGTGGAGGCCTGTGCTGGGACACACTGCCGCAGAACAGGTGAAGTTGGATTTATCAAAATAGACCGGGTGGAACATATCCAGGACGGTGTTGAACGCATCGAATTTACTGCCGGGTCTGCAGCAGTTCAAAAAGTTCAGGAGATAATCAAACTTATTGACTCCGCGGCAAAGACCTTGTCAGTCCAGAGAGAGAACCTGCCCCTGTCTGCATCGAGATTTTTTTCCGAGTGGAAAGAACAGAAAAAAGAACTTGAAAAGCTGGGAAAGCGAATAGTTGATCTTGAAACGGGAACAATCAAAGGTGAACTGATACATGGAAAAATGGTCTATGTTAAGCAGCTTGACCTTCCAGGACGTGAACTTGCTGCGCTTGCACAAAATCTTTCAAAAGAGAATGTTATCACACTTTTTATGAACAGTGAAAATCCATGCCGGGTCGTTGCAACATCCGGTTCACCATCCGTGAGCGCCCACGATCTCGTGACAGAAGTCTGTGGAATTCTTGGAGGTAAAGGTGGTGGCAATCAAAAAATGGCACAAGGCACGGGTATATTTTTAAATGAAGCTGATGCTGCGTTAGATAAGGGTAAGAGAAAAATAGCGGCTGCATTTAATGACTGATGAAGTCCTGATATTAAAACCAGAAGACGAACAGGCCCAGTTGATAGCAAGAGCGATAGCAAGTCCAACGGCAGGAAGTATTCTTACAATCCTTACAAACGGCCCGAAAAATTCAAGTGAAATCTCAAATGAACTTTCTCTTCCAATCCCGACCATACAATATCATATACGAAACCTTCTTGAAGCCGGAATTATCGAAATTGCATATCAGAAATTCAGCATTAAAGGAAAAGAGGTAAAATATTACAGGCAGAGAGAAAGACTTTTCATTGTCACTTCAAAACCGGCATCTGTAAGGGACACTTTGATGCGTTATGGAATTATTTCATGTATCGTGATAGTTTCCGGACTAATTATGCGGGCATTTATCGAAAATGAGCAGCTTTCAAAAGGTATAGGGGGCTCAGAAATGATGAATGCGCAGGATAGTTTTTCAATGGCTGCGGTTCCTGCCGTTATGAGAACCGCAGAAACACCGGGTATTGATTTAACACCGGTTTTATCATTCTTAACTGGTGGGTTTTTAGTTCTTGCTCTCTTTTTAATTTTTGACCTTATTAGGGCCTTGCGAATAAAAGGTTTACAAAAAAAGCGTACTGCGAACAGGAGCGAAGTTCAGGGAGATTCTGAAGATTCTTTATAAGCCTTCTTTATAAGTTCTTCAAGTTTTGAAAAGAGCTCTGTTGGGTGGCCTGATTTCTGTAGATAATAAACAGATTTACATTTTAATGCATCAACTATCTCGTTGTCTCTATCTTTTCCAGTAAATATGATGATTGGCACACTTGAACCTGAAACACGCAACCCCTGAAACATTTCAGGGTAACTAATGGATGGGAGGGTATAATCAGCTACAATGACATCAAAACTCTCATTTTTTAATTTTTCAATTGCTAACTGGAAGTTCATGGCACTGTCTATGCTAAGCGTTCCACTACGTTCAAGAAAAAGTGTCCCTACCTCGATAAGTGCAGGCTCATCATCGATAAGGAGTACCCGAATCATTGTGGACTAATATGCATGGGACATTAATATTGTTGTCGGAATTTTCAATTATATAAAGGTAAATGGAACTATTAATTTTATTAAAATCAAATCCCCTTTGTCCCCTCTTAAACCTTGATAACTGTACAAGGAGACCTTTAGTGCAGAACTTGTTCTACCATCTGCTTCTGACTGATACATGCAATCTCTGTTGTAGTTACTGCAGGGAGAAGATCTTTTCTCCTGATTTTACCTCTCTTTCCAATGATCTATGTATAGACGAGACTCTTCCATCTGAATTTGTAATAGATTTAGAAGATTTACTTTATTTTCTTTCACTCGACCCAGCCCCGGTTCTTACCTTTTATGGAGGGGAGCCACTCATCCGTTCGGACCTTGTAACAGAGATTGTTAAGCGGGCCCCTTTCTGTCGTTTTATGATACAAACAAACGGTATCCTTCTGCCTGAATTAAAAAGAGAGACTCTTGAAAAACTGGAAGTAATCCTTCTGTCTATTGACGGCGACAGAACACTCACAGACAAAAACCGTGGTAATGGGACTTACGGAAGAATTATTAGATCAATCCAATATGTGCGTGATAATGGTTATGACGGTGAATTGATTGCAAGGATGACAGTTACAGAAGATACTGATATTTTCTCTGCTGTTTTACACATCAATAATGAGCTCAGTTTATTATTTGACTCAATCCACTGGCAGATGGATGCGAATTTTTGGAATGATTACGAATTAAGGGATATTCGGGACTGGATAACCCATTATTACAACCCAGGAATAAAAAGACTCGTTACTGAGTGGGTTAAGAACATGAATGATTTCGGAAAGGTTCTCAAATGGTATCCCTTCCTGGGAATTATGGATGATCTCCTTCATGAAAGAAAGACCCTGCTCCGTTGCGGGGCCGGTCATACGAACTACAGTATTCTGACTGATGGTACGATAGTTCCGTGCCCTGCCATGGTCGGCTTAAAAGATTATTATCTAGGAAATATTAAGACAACGAGCCCTCTTGATCTTAAAAAAATTGAAACCTGCGGGGAATGTGTTAATTGTCATCTCCTGAACATCTGTGGCGGAAGATGTCTCTATGCACAGATAACGTCACCCTGGCCACTTGAAGGTCAGAAATTGATTTGTGAAAGCGTTGAAAGCCTGATTGAAGCACTTTGCGATTCAAAACCTGAAATTGAGAGGTTAATTCGAGACAAAAAAGTTTCTTCTGCCGACTTTCTACATACAAAGTATAATGGATGCGAAATAATACCCTGATAAAAGGACTCGATTTATATTATCCATTCTCATTATGGTATGTGCCTTTATGCTCTCGTTTGCGAATCTGCAAGCTGGGGCGGTGGAAGCTGGAATTACTCCCTGGCCTGTCTGTGTTGATGCTCTCCTTCCATAGCCTCCCTGACTATCACTCCAAACTCCGGTAATGTATCCGGATCAATAAATAACCGGAACGGAGCCCTGATACTCCACGTAGATCAGCTCTTTTCCTTATACCAAAATAATGATTGTTCAAAAATAACCTGACATCAGGTTTACCGTCTTTGATCAGGACCGCCGGCCGAAGATGGCTCCATGGACAAGGAGTTCGTACATGCGTTTTCCTTGCAAAAGGTTTGGGGGAGGGTAATTATACCTATCGCTTTGACTCATGGGAAGATTATGGAGACGCACCAGAACCCATGCTGCTGGGATATTCTGCTCAATGGATGGTATTTTGGGCTATCCGAAGACCTATATTCCCAGCGGCTGAAGTATCTATAGGATGAGATTCTTCAATACTGCAGGACCGGTGGACTGCAAAGACCATTACTGTCTCCCCCCACTCTCCCGCTTTAATCTATCTGAAATCCTGGATCTCATACATCAGAAGAAATATTTTGTATTGCATGCACCTCGGCAGAGCGGAAAGACCTCCTGTCTTTTAGCTCTGCGGGATTATCTCAACCATGAAGAGCACTATTACGCCGTGTATGTAAATATTGAGGCAGGTCAAAGTGCAAGAGGAGATGTAAAGCGGGGGATGCGGGCGATCCTTAGTGAACTCTCCTTTCAGGTTGGACCTACTCTTGAAGAGGAGAGATTCAGGGGAGTGATCAGTTCAGCTATTGATGAATATGGCGAAGATGCTGCATTAAAAGCGATTCTTGTATATTGGTGCCAGCACCTTACCAAACCCCTTATTTTACTCATCGATGAGATAGATGCCCTGGTTGGAGATACTCTCATCTCCCTTCTTCGTCAGATCAGATCAGGATATCCTCAAAGACCTGCCTCCTTTCCCTCATCCGTTATCCTCTGCGGGGTTCGTGATGTGCGTGATTATCGGATTCATTCAGACAAAGAAAAGATGATCATCACCGGCGGGAGTGCATTTAATATCAAGGCAAAATCCTTAAGCCTTGGTAACTTTTCAGCTGAAGATATCTGTACCCTCTGCCTGCAACATACCGAAGAGACAGGGCAGATCTTTGAGCCTGCTGCTTTGGATGCTATCTGGCACCTGACCTCCGGCCAGCCCTGGCTTGTCAATGCCCTTGCCTACGAGACCTGTTTTGAACTCGAAGAGGGAAAAGATCGCAAGAATCCGATTACATCATTGATGGTAGAAGAGGCAAAGGAACGTCTGATACTCAGGCGGGAGACTCACCTCGATCAACTCGCAGACAAACTCAGGGAGGAACGGGTGAGACGGGTAATAGAGCCGATTCTCATGGGAGACGTCTATGAAGGGATACTTCGTGCTGATGATATTGAATATGTTCAGGATCTTGGTCTGATCACCCAGGCAAGCAACGGAGAAATTATGATCTCAAACCGGATCTATCAGGAGATAATACCCCGGCAGCTCGCCTGGGAGAGTCAATCCGGGATGTCAATTCAGCAGTCCTGGTTCGTTGACGAAGAGGGCCGGCTCAAGATATCAAGCCTTCTTGAATCTTTCAGACAGTTCTTCAGGGAGAATTCAGAGGTCTGGATTGAGCGGTTTCAGTATAAGGAAGCCGGCCCTCATATTCTCATTCAGGCATTCCTTCAGCGGATTATTAATGAAGGAGGGCGGATAGATCGCGAATACGGGCCTGGCAGAACACGGACTGATCTTCTCATTCTCTGGCGCCTGAAGGATGGATCATATCAGAGAATAATCATCGAACTGAAAATTCTCCGCCGGTCCCGTGAGCAGACGATCAGCAGCGGGATGGCACAGACCTGGAAGTATGCGGACACATGCGGTGCAGATGAGGCCCATCTGATCATCTTTGACCGGGATGAGGAAAAACCATGGGAGCAGAAGATATTTCTGGAGACACGGGTCTATGAAGGGACAGAAAAACATCCGATCCGGTTCCAGATAACGATCTGGGGAATGTGATAAAAGAAGTGAACAATTATCCCCTCTGATTTTTATCATCCGGTACTTCAAAAATGGTCAATGGAATTCACAGGATATCGATAAAGTTTTTAAGAACCTTTAGTCCGGCTGACCCACTCTTTTCAGGGTGGAACTGAAGTCCATAAACAGAATTATCTGAAACTGCCGAGGCAAAGTCAGTTATGTATTCAGTCGATGCCAGTGTATATTCACTTCTTGTTGAGGCAAAGTAGGAATGAACAAAGTAAAAATACTCCCCTGAATTAATGCCAGAAAAGAGAGGGTCATCGGTCTTCTCTATCGTAACTGAGTTCCAGCCCATGTGTGGAATTTTATACCCCTCTTTGTGAGGAAACCGCCTGACATCCCCTGGGATCAAACCCAGACCCTCATTACGTCCATGCTCTTCACTCCATTCCAAAAGCATCTGCATCCCAAGACATATACCTAAAAGTGGGACTTCCTTTGACCGCCTGATTATTGCCTGCTTAAGTGGAGTGAGTTGAGCCATACCTTCACGGAAAGCACCAACTCCAGGAAGAATAATGCCATCAGAACCCGAAATCAGTTCAGGGTCGCTTGTAATTATTGGTGATGAACCCGCTTTTGAGAGACCCTTCTTTACACTTCTGAGATTTCCAAGACCATAATCAACAATTGTTATCTGTTTCATAGCCACTCTGCCCCCGAATTCTCCAACCGCCGTTCTCTGCCCAACCTGGTTGGAAACCGTGTTCAATACCCCATTTAATGACTTTCTCTTCCCATTCACACCAAAGTTGCGGGTGTGACTGCTTTACATGCTCAATTACACCAAGATCTGACGACGGACACATGTAACAGCCGATCCTATCAAGGCCCTGTTCATAGAGAATATTATATGGGGCCTTTTCCTGCATAATGTACAGCCATACATGAAGTGCTGTCCAGTGTTGAATCGGGGCACATGCAAGTTGGGCAGGGATGTTTCTGTTTCTCCATACGCGTGGACTCTGTTTTCTTGTTTGTGATTCATATTTTCTCTGGCCTACAAAGGTGAGGCAGTTACCAATTTTGGCATTGATGATTTCTGAAAGCGGGTTTAATTTGCATACCCTGCAACACCAGCGAAAATTCCTTGCCGGGGGCCCTTCCTCATTAAAACGCTCCCAGAATTTAGTATTTCCATCAGTCCTGATGACTGGAAGATCATATAACTTACTTACTTTCTCAATATTCTCATAAGTTTCCTTAAATTCAAATCCTGTATCTGCAAATAGCATTGGAACTTTCCCAACTACCTGAAGGACAAGCAGGAGTGTGGCAAGGCTGTCTTTACCACCCGAATAAGAGATAGTCAGGCAGAGATTCGGATTGTCATTTACAACATTCTCTATAAACATGCAGGAAGAACTGACAAATTCATCGAGTGCAGGTTGATTGGAACGTACCGCGTCATCCCATGTAGCATTTCCCTCTTTGAAAACGGCAGGTGCATTTTTTCTCGTCCTAACAATACTTCCCTTTTTCATAGTCAAGGCGGTTTTTGCATCTACTTTAGCGCGGCCTACACCTATACATTCCATATTTTTTGAGACAAGATAAACCTCATCTCCTGCCCTGACATGAGGGTCAATAAATACAAGACCCGGGGCAAGGAGACTTGAACCGTCATCACGAATGGAAGTTACGGCCCCATCATCTACAATAATATACCTTTTTTTAGGCTTTACAAGAGAATATGAGTAAATTCTGGGTAATGCTTCCCAACTTTGTTTTTTTGTGTCATAACGGATAGCACCGACAACTGCACCTCCTATTATAATTTCTTCCATCCTGTCAGGGTCCGGCGCTTTATTCAAAAGTACAAGTGTTCCATCCGGGATTAAATTACCTCCAAATGTCTCCTCAAAAATATTATTGATGAATCTGATGTCATAAGGAAAAGCAGGCCTTGCATCCCCCGGAGGAGTGATGCACACCTCCCTTGTTGCAGAGCCACACGAGCAGAGAGGAGCTAGAACCGGCACAAAACAGTTATCACACCAATGAAGCAGAATCTTCCCGAGATAAGTCGGACGCATAAAGTCAACAATACTTATTCGACGGAACTGCTAAAAAGAGGTTTGGCTTTTAGAGATGGATTCCAAGACATACGAGGCCGGCAAGCTGAATTATGGTATGTGTCAGGGAATAGACTGTTGTAATCATTGGTGGAAATATGAAAACATTTATCCATAAATACGGATTTACAACGGGCGTTACATTAGATAAAACCGAGCTTGCTGACGATGTAATCACAGTCAGAGGTGGTGCCGGAGAAAATACAAGCATCGATGGTGGCATCATGAATGGTTCAATTATCATAGCATTACCTTCACTATAAAATTAGGTAATCTCATATTTATACTTGCCTTTTAAAAAAAAGGGATTTTCGCCATTTTTATAAATGAAATCGCGTAATTACAAAATACTCATGTGCTATCTGTAGGAGGACACGAAGTTTCTAAATGAATAACAGATATAGATAGATGCGAGAAAGATTATCGTAGAATTACCGGAGAATTTTCTTTGGCTGATAGCACCAGTAGAGCTGTAGGGGGTATACTACTGTTTTTAATTCTACTGTTTAGTATGCCGGCTGGTGCAGGCCATACACCGGCCACAAGCGGTGATGGAATTAATATCAGGACAACTACAAAAGTTGATGTGATCGGCTCATTTCTTACTTCGGATGACCTTGACTGGACCGATGGCTCAAACGGTGATCAGACGGTTGTTGGTTATTACGAACATACGAATGCAATAGGTGGGGAAACAAAATATTCCAAAGACTTCTCCCTTGATACCGGCGATAAGACGGCGATTGATAACAATCTGAAATCAACAAGGGCACTTGACTTCAGTGCATCAGCCGACGGTTCGCCGGGAGGTAGAATGATAACAGATGAAGCAGTGATGATTGATACAATAAATAATGGGGCCTCAGGCACTCTAAACGAGGTCTCACTCTGCCCGTTAGGTTCTTCTGCAGAGAACTCAAATTCAGCCGCATTTTCCGGAAGAGTCGTTGCAGGAAGTTCACTTGACGTTGCTGAAGTTTCACTGGTCACTGATACGGCTGTAAGGGCGGTTGCATCAAATGCTGACACTCCGCAGTCCCTTACGTATACTATCAATGCCCACGGCACCGAATTGAACAATACAACATCTAACGGAGCAATTGGTGATGCAACAGCATTTATTGATGCAAACGTTGTACAAGGAAACGGGGAGACCGGGAGCGAAACGTCTTCACTATCTTATTCAGACCTGACGAGTGTAAGTGGAACATTTAACCTGTCAAAAGATTTCACATACTCATCATAAAAGATGAGTAAGCGCTTCAATTGAATCAATAACAGCAGTTGGCTTTATTGCCGACATTTCAAGTTTTTCAGCCGAAAATTTACCAGTCCTGACAAGTATTGCTTCCATACCGGCAGACAGGGCTCCTTTTATGTCAGTCTCGATGTCATCGCCCATCATGATACAGTCACCGGGACTTAGCCCAATGTCCGATATTGCGAGCATAAAGAACTCTTTTGAGGGTTTTCCTATAAGAATAGATTCAGGGCCTGCAGCATACTCAAGAGCTTTAACAAACGGGCCGGCAGAGAGTAGAAGGCCATCCCTCCCCATCCAGTAGCGGTCACGTTCAAGTGCAATGAACAGAGCACCCCGAAGAATTAGCCTGAATGCACCAACAAGGCGGGAGTAAGTGAATTCATCCCCTGCATCTCCAACGACCAGACAATCTGCCTCATCATGATGTGTTATTCCCTCAGCTGCAAAATCCTTCCACGAGTCGCCTGTCAGGAGAAGATGTGCAGTTTCTATCTGTTTTTGCTTAAGGAAAGACGCTGCAGCGTATGCAGGTGTAAATATCATATTTTTAGAGACCCGAATTCCCATTTTTTCCAGGTTCTCTTTTATTGTTTCCCTGCTTTTTCTTGTAGTGTTGGAAAGAAAACGATAGGGAATTTTGTTTTTTTCAACAAACTCAATTGTCTGTAAAGCTCCTTCTATGGGTTTGTTATCAACATAAACTACACCGTCAAGGTCAAGAAGAACAGCTTTACTGCCCATAGTTTTCCATAATTAAAATTTTTCACTGATTTTTTACCTTTCTGTTAGTTTAATATGCTCTTCGGTCTTTAAGACAAGATTTTTCTGATCTGATAATCGCGCAATGTCAAGTACCGCAAGCAGGACATGCACCGCGTCCTCAAGATACGAAAGTATATCTGCGGGAAATAAGGCAAGACCATAGTCATGGCTTAGGTTGTCAGCAATTCCACGATGGTCAAGACCATTTTCCCTGAGTTCAAGGATTTTTCTTGCAAATTTTCTCTCCGGACAACCACAAAGAGGCGCATCTCTACAATTGCACCTGGTGAAGTCACGAATAAAAAAAAGGATTTGATTTCTCACTTCCGGTTTTAATTGTTCAAAATTGATTTTGGAGTTGATGGCCTCAACGACTGCCCCATGAAATGCCGAAGATGGAAGGTGATAACCGCAGAGTCTTTCAAAGGTCTTATGATGCCTGAATCTCGCTTTTCTTGCAATCATCAAGACTCGCCGGCTTCTTCGTCAAAGTTTTTGAGGGAAGTTAAGGCTTCATGCATTGAATCAATAGTATTAAGCCACTCTTCAAAAAGGGTCGGCTCTTCCATATCGTCCTTCAGATATTTTCCACAACATGAGCCGCCTTGAATTACAGATGCTCCAATAGATGATGCGATTTCAAGAAGTTTGTCCGGGTCCTTGTCTCCCATCTTTTTCCCCTCCTTAACAAGGGTTTTGATGTCTCCGGCTTTCTCCCCATTGAGATAAGCCTTGCACGATGAAAAAAGGACCTGAATAGTCTCCTGAACAGATCGTACTAGTTCCACTACCTCTCCTTCCGGCGGGTTTGAATAAACAATCTCTTCGACCCCCTCAAGCTTCGTAAGCGCGTCCTCGGTGCTGTATCTGCCATTCTGCTGCAGTTTTATTATTTTCAGGACAGAAAGGATAATATCGAGAGAGAAATTCTGAAGTACCCGAAAACCTTCTGGCATCTCATCAGAGTCCGGGTCTCCTGAAAAATCTGATTCTGCAAGTGTAGTTATCCAGTTATCCCACCTTTCCTTATTATAAAAAATATAGAAAAGTTTTAGTGGTTCTGACTCCTTTTGAGCCTTTTCGGACTTCCGTGCCATTGGAGATCCGTTACACGCGGTAAGAGATGAATTTTTGGGAACAGGACAGACCGGATGCACATATGATTTAAAACCAAACCCTCACATATCAGCGGATAATCTTTGAAATCGGAACTTCAAGGATGTCTTCTGCTCCTGCTTCTTTCAGGTCACATATAAGACGGTTGACACCTCTTTTTGCAACAACGGTCTCAACACTGTAATACCCACCGCCATAAAGCTGGGCTACAGTAGGTCTTTTTAAGGCAGGCAGGCATGCGATGACTCTTTCAAGCGCGTTTTCACTCACATTCATCGATAAAAGCACCTGATGACGGGCTTCTATTACTCCAAGGAGAAGAGTAACTACGGAATCAATTGCCCTGCGTTTTTCAGGGTCTCCATAACTCGCTTTGTGTGCTATAATTAATGTTTTTGATTCCATTATCTGTCCTATAATACGCAGTCCGTTTTTTCGCAGGGTTGTTCCTGTCTCGGTAAGGTCGACAACAACATCGACAAGGTCCGGGACTTTGGCCTCAGATGCCCCGTATGAATAAAAAAGTGAGACCGGAATATTTAGGTCTTCAAAAAATTTCTTTGTCAGGTTGGGATATTCAGTTGTGACGCGGCTACCCGGGCGGATCTCTTTTATTTCATGTATTGGTTCATCACCATGGACCGCAATGACAATTTTTACACTTCCTTCACCGGTTTTACTGTAGTTCAGACTTGCGACCTCAATAACATCTGCGGAAGTCTCTTTCACCCAGTCTTTTCCTGATATGCCAAGGTCAAAATAACCCCGTGCAACATAATCAGGGATCTCCTGCGGCCTGAGTATCTTTACTTTTCCAATCCTCTCATCGTCAATTTTCGGGTTATAATCCCTGTCTGTCCTCCTGACCTCGAGATCAGCCTCCTTAAAAAGAAGGAGTGTCTGCTCCTCAAGGCTCCCCTTTGGAAGGGCAATTGATATCATCTGTTTATTTGTTCCTCCCAATTCATGATAAAGTAATTAGCCCTGAACATAGGAGTTTTCAACTCGTAAGTAGAGATCTCATTAATTGTCAAAAAGAGTTGTCCTTCTCCGTTATGGTGAACTTTTTCTTAAAAGTGAACCTGTAATGCGCCAGTTTATTAGCGCTCTGATTGTATCTCTCAACCGGTCATTAAAGGCACATGATCTTGATGCTGTCATAACAACCCCCAGAGGGAGAATCTTTATCGAAGGTTCTCTTCCAGAGAAGATAGCGGAACTGGCATCGCGTATTTTTGGAGTCATCGATGTAAGCATTGCACTTAAAACGGAAAATGACCCTGATTCACTCGCTAATGCAGCTGCAGAGATTGCGGCCCTGAAATTAAAAGAAGGCATGTCTTTTGCAGTAAGGCCCACACGTCAGGGAGTGCCTGGTTTTTCCAGTCAGGAACTGGGAGCAAGGGTCGGCTCAGAGATCCTAAACAGGTTCCCGGGAATCTCTGTTAACCTTAGTTCTCCGGATTATGAGATTTTTGTTGAATCAAGGCCTTTTGGTGGTTATGCCTATGATAAAAGGATACCAGGACCGGGCGGTCTGCCGTCGTGTACGCAAGGTACAGTAGTTTCACTGATTTCATCAGGTCTTGATTCCCCTGTAGCTTCCTGGCTCATGATGAAAAGAGGTTGTGACATTATTCACCTGCATATTGATGGTGGAAAATGGGCTGGCCCCGATGTCCTTTCAACTGCCATTGAAAGCCATGCTGCGCTTTCGCTATGGGCAGCGGGTGTTAAAATGGAGCTGATAGTAGTACCCGCAGAGTCATTTTATTCAGATCTTGTTTCACTGACAAACCCACGGTATCGTTGTATCATCTGCAAGAGGTTTATGTACCGGCTTGGAAGTCGTATCACAGATATAACTGGTGCCTATGCGTTAGTCACAGGCGAAAACCTGGGCCAGGTTGCCTCCCAGACTCTCTCAAACCTGGCTGTTATTTCAGAATCGGCAAATGTTGCTGTAATCAGGCCGCTTATAACAAATGATAAGACAGATACTATTGTTATCGCGAGGAATATAGGGACTTTTGTCAAAGGCAATAAAGACCTTGGTTGCCGGGCCGTTCCGGCAAGACCTGCCACAAAATCAACAATCGATGAAATAGTTAAGGCAGAATCAAAAATTGGTATAGAGGGACATATTGAGAGGGCTGTTGCAGAAAAGCGGTCTATATTTGCACTAAATGGTGAAATTATATAGTATTTAGCCCATTTTCCTGGGCTATTTCCCTGAACGAAAGAGCTACATACTGTGCCTGTTCTCTGGTTATTCCATAGGGATTATACTTCCAGACACGGGTTGCGCCTTGTATGATTCCGGTTATCCCTTTCTCTTTTAAGGAACTGGTAAAGAAAAATCCCTTTTTTTTATGTTTTTTGGCTACAACATCAAAACTTTTTGTTGTGTCAACACGTGTAAGTGTGTGCCGGCGGGGATATTCACTTAGTACTTCGGTTCCTTCAATAGAAAGGAGGGAACCGAGTATCATTTCAGCATTACTTAGTTCCCTGTCCCAGTGCCTGACCCTCTCTTTAACATGTGGGAATGAAGCCATCATACCAATAAGTGTAACTCCCATGAGTGTGCAGCCCATCATTTCCACTTCCTTAATACCAAAAGTCCGTCCGGTCCGGTCTCCCCTGACCTTCGTAGTCCTGAATACCTCATCAGACCTCTCACTGGTTGTTCCAAGTACACCGGACGGTGCAGGGGCTGCCATGCTTTTATGGCCAGAACCCACAACAAAATCTGCTCCAATATCCCGACCGTTTACCGGAATTATACCTACAGTATAAGCCCCGTTATAGAGTACAGGTATATCGTAAGTATGTGCAACCTTGATTAGATCCCTGACCGGATGGAAGTTGCCGAACTGATAGTCAACATGGTCAAGAAAAAAGAGCTGAGGGTTTCTGCCCTCCCTCCGGATTACCTCCTCGATTGTCTCTGCCACTGCATCCGCTGAAACAATCCTGTCTTCTCCTGCCTGGACTTCAAATGGAATTCCACCCGATTCTTCAATTGCAAGAAATTCAGTGTAATGTGAGAGTGATGTGACAAGTACCGGGTCACCTTTGCAGATATATGTACGGGCTACTGCCTGGAATCCTCTACGTGCACCTGGAACAACCCTGACCTGGTCCATCCCGATAAACCCTGCCAGGTCCTTATGAAACTGTTCTATTCCGGGTTTTTTTATGTAGTCCAGTCGGTTTGGCCTGACACAATGGTCGCACACAGAATATCCGTCACCATAAGCAATTACTGCTTTCATTGCATCCGCTGTAAGCCTCCCCCCGGCCTGTATCGGGTCAAGATTTATCGATACCTCTTCAAGGTCACGAACTTCGGGGCCCATTCCACACTTCATTCGATAAGCTCCTTCCTCATGGTCCTGATATCCTCTTCCACCCGCAAAATAGCGTTTCTTACGGCCTCTTTTTCTTCAAGGTTAAGAATGTGATTCGGAGCACTGCTTCGCAAAATGACCCTTATATCTGTAAGAGAGAAAAGAGCATCATAAATTGATTCTACTGCTTTTTTTGACATATTCTTTATCTTCTCATAAAATTATGCATCTGAAACGAGATTATATTCACCCTGCACCGGTAGTTCATTAATAATACAGGGTCATTTTTATTATAGATATAACCATGAAGTTCGTTCATATTGCAGACACACATCTCGGCCTCTCGGCATTTAACAGGATAGACCCTGATACAGGAATGAACATGCGTGAGGCCCAGATATATGCGAACTTCCTTTTATCTGCGGATGAGATCGTCAAAGAGCGGCCAGATGCCGTTGTTCATGCAGGTGACCTTTTTGACCATGTCAAACCCAAGACTAAAGCCTATACTACTGCTCTTGAAGCGCTGGAAAGGTTCTCTGATGCTGGAATTCCTCTTATCCTTATCGCAGGAAACCATAGCATGCCAAAGACCAGATATACAGATTCTCCTTTTAAAGTCCTCAAATACCATCATGCACAGATTTATGCTGCGTATCAATATCGTTACGAGAAAATTGAACTTGATGATACAACTTTTCACCTTATCCCGAATATGCTCAGACCTGAAGATTACGGCAGCGCCTACAATGATGTCTCAATCAATAATAACTCGGCAAATGTACTTGTCACCCATGGCCTTGCCGACCAGATAAAAGACAGAAGGCTTGCAACTGTAGCTGAGCATGAGCTGAATAGTACAATTTTGTCGCCGGATTTCACTTACATTGCACTAGGACATTATCATAACCAGTATCCTGTCACAAATAATGCCTGGTATTCTGGTTCACCAGAATTCTTCACATATGGTGAGATTGATGAAGTGAAAGGTGGCCTTGTTGTTGACACTAATAGCGGAGTTGTGGAACATTTCCCATTGCCACATACTCCTATGACAAACCTTGGTACAATTGACTGCAGTAACATTTCAATTCACGAAGTCCCTTGTAAAATTCTAGAAAATATTGAGAACAGGAGATTGGAAAAAGGGTCCATGGCAATAATCACGTTAACCGGACTCGACTCTGAAAGTGCAAAGCTTATGGATATGAAGCAGCTTTCCAATGTGCGTGAACACCTCCTTGACCTGAAGGTGAAGATAATTCAAAGAGATCGTCTGCAACCGGAAAACCGTTTCTCTCCAGGAAAAAAAGTGGACTACATCAGGGAATTTGATAATTTCATCGGGAAAACTGACCTGAGCCCGCAGGACAAGAAGATAGTCCTCGAAAAAGGGATAGAAGTGCTCAATTATGTCATTTCCTTAAGACAGGAGAAAGACCATGATACTTGAACGGCTATACCTGAAAAATTTTAAACGCTTTCTCTCTGAAGAGATCCTGTTTGCAGACGGGATAACAGGGATAGTAGGGAATAACGGAACAGGAAAGTCAAGCATCGTTGAAGCAATACTACTCGCACTTTTCGGAATCAGAGCAACCGGGATTGATACTTCTTACATTATATCCTCTGCAGCCCGCGATGGTGAGAAGTGTACGGTGGAACTTACATTCACACTGAAAGGCCAGTCATACACTGTTTCCCGCACAATAGGGGCCGGAAATGATCACGCAGCAAAAATATACCTTAATAGCAAGATACTGGCCAAAGGGGTTAATGAAGTAGCAGGGGAAGTGAAACGGATAATCGGATTGAGCCCTGAAGACTTTAAAAATACAATCTATGCAGGCCAGAAGGACCTGATGTCACTACTTTCAAAAAATCCAGGTAAGAGAAAGGAATGGTTTTCAAGGGTCATTGGAATCGATCACCTTAAAATTGAGAGCAATGTCATACTCAAATCCGAAATTGATGAAACATCTGAAAAAATTGCAAGGACCGAAGGAAAACTTCAGGAACTTGATAAAGTTGCAATAGAGTCCTCTGTTTCTGAACTGAAGCAAAAGTGCATTGATTGCGAAATTGAATTTGAATCGACCGGAATTTCAATCGATAATCTGGATATCAAGAAAAAAGAGTTTGATCTTAACCTTCAGGTTTTGCAGGAAAAGGCACAAAAAGGCGGGAACCTGTCAGCCGAGTTGAGTCATATTACAGATGAGAGTAAGAGAGTCAATGATGAGATAGTGAAAAATGAAGAACTTATCAGTTCTATTGAGTCCAACCGGGTTCTATGGGAGCGAATAACAAAGCTTGAAGAGGAATACCAGGAGATAAACAAAGACCTGGAACTCATCAGTGAAGACCATATTGCATATACAAATATCAATATTGAACTAGGGTTTGAAAGGACCAGGTTACTGGAACTGGATAAAAAAATTGCAAATGAAAGGACAGAAATTTCCCTATTAGGCGAACAGGTCAGGGAAATGGAAACCCTCCATCCTGATTTGAAACGCCGGGAAACTGCACTCCAGGAACTTAATGAATTAAAAGAACGTGAAAAAGTCTATTCAACATATATCAACCGTCGAAATGAGTTGCTTCAGAAAGTCTCATTCCTTGAACAGAGGGAAAAAGAACTATTCTCTGAGCTTAATGCAATACGAGCTGCAGAGGAAGAGTGTAATTCTTTAAACATAGTACTTGCAGCCCTTCCGACGAAGAAAGAACAACTGAAGGGCTTAACCACACTTCAGTCCCTTCATTTCAACTTAAGGTCCTGGCAGGAACAGGCAGTTAAAGGGGAAAATGAATTAAATTCGCTATTAGAAAGCGAAATTGCTATCAGGGACAAACTAAAAGGCCTGGAATCTTTCGAAATAGAAAAAGAAAAAATTTCAAACGAAATAGGGCTCTGTACACAATTAAAAGGAAAATTACAAAGTGATCTTGATAAACTTGAGCGGGATCTGGCACAGATACGCAAAGATAGTCAGGATATTGATGAGATTGGAGAGAAAGGGACCTGTCCACTCTGCAAACAGGAACTTGGTGAACACTTCCACAAAATTCATGAAGAATATTCAGCCAGGAAGGATCTTCTTGGAGAGCTTTTTATAAAGAAGAGAGAGGAGTCAAAAAGCCTTAAGGAAAAAATGGATGTTCTAACGAGGACATTAAACGAGATAACAAATTCCGAAAAACAGCTTCAGGTAATAAATAACGAATATCTGACAATTTCTGCAAGAATTAAGGAGACTAATAACCGGATCAATGGATGGAAAGAGAAAGTTGCACTTGAAGAGGAGGCAATAGGAAAGATAAGTTATCCTGATCTGGACGTAACAGACATACCCATAATCGAGAGCGAAGTTAAGTCTCTAGAGGAGTCAAAGACAAAACGTGACGAGCTCGTTGGAAAGACATCCCGCGGGCCCGGGCTTCTTCTGGAGCAAAAGAAAGTCCTGGATGACCTGGTTTTTACAAAAACTGAAATCAAAACGGTTAAAGATGAAATTACAACCCTATCTTTCAATCCTGATGAGATTATTAAACTGGAAGCTGGAATCAGGAAATTAGAAGATTCATATCAAAAATACATGAAGCTCGAAGTCAGGTCTAAAGAGATACCTGCACATGAAAAGACTCTTTCTATTGCATTAAAAGACTACATCGAGACCGAACTTAAAGTTCAATCTATCCTAAACAGACTGGAAAAACTGAAGGTGCAGGAAGACTTGTTTACGAGGAAAAAACAGGAATTAAATGAACTTCTTCCGGTTCATAAACGTTACCAGGAGCTTCTCCCGCTATTCCATAAACTCCCACTCTACTTCGAAACAAGGGAGAATTTACTGGAGAGATCACTTTATCTGAAATCGCAGGTTGAAGCAAAGGAGTCCCTCTTAAAGTCTTTAAATTTTAACCCTGACTCAATCCCGCTAATAAAGAAAGATATTGAAAGACTCCATGAGACGATAAATAATGAAAAAGGGAAGGCAGCTGGACTTGAAGAAAGGATAAGTCAGATAAAAAAAGAGATAGAAGAAAAAGGCAGTACTCTTGCAAGGATAGAGGGATATACACAGGAACATCGTGAACTTATAGAACAGGTCCGTGTCCTTCGAATCACGCGGACAGCCATCACGAATTATGTCGAGTACCTAATGAACGTTGTTCAGAAAAACATAGAGAGTGATGTTGGTTCTTTACTTGGAATAATAACAGATGGAAAGTACGAAGATGTCATTCTTGACCCTGACTTCACGGTACTGGTGCATGACCTTAATGGCGACTTTCCTGTAGAACGTTTCAGTGGTGGAGAACAGGACGATATTGCGGTTGCACTCAGAATTGCATTAAGTCGTTACATTGCAGGTATGAAAGGTTTCGATGAAAGCACTTTCCTGATATTTGATGAGATTTTCGGAAGCCAGGACGAGGAACGCAGGTCCAACCTCATAACCGCGATGAGGAGCCTTGAACAAAAGTTTCCCCAGATCCTTCTTATCTCACATATCCCGGAAGTACAGAACGAATTTGAGACAACTCTGCTTGTTGAAATGACTGGTGAAGGGTCGAGCAAGGTTAGGCAGGTGAGTTATTGAGTGGGTATAAAGAGGAAATTAATACTGTTGTAAAGTTTCTCGGAGACAGGATTCCCAGTAATATCGAAGAGATGTTCATCCGCTTAAGTGGAATTTCAAAAAAAGATTTTTTTATAGTTGAAGCTCATGAAACCGGGACGGTTGCAGGTGTTGATGGCAGCAACGCAAATATACTTGATGCAGGATTTTTAGCCCTCTCCGCTTTTCGGGCAGTAGTCAGTCTTTTTAATGAGAATCAGAGGATCAAGAGGGGTATGACGCCGATAAAATTTAATTTTATCGGATCAGGTGAGTATAATGATGATTTTCCAAAATTATTCAACGAATGCTTTGGAAAAGATCCTGGTACCAGGCTTTCAAATGCAGACCCTTACAAAGTCAACTCAGTCGTTAGGGATACCCTTGAGTACTTTGTAAGTCTTGAAACTCTTAAAACGCTCGAAAAAGAAGCCCTGCTCCTTATTGACGGGGCATTTCATGTAGAACATAAAAGCCTTGACCCCATCATTGAAGAACTTTTTTTCCGGGCTGAAGAAAAAGAGATTAACATATGTGCTGTGACAAAACGGTGTGAAGTAACCTGGGGAGACGGTTACCCGCTAATCCCTGCAGTTATGAGGGCCGCAGAGAAGTTCAATATGAAAGCACCCTGGTGGATAAAAATTGACGACGACTGGATTTCCGGGAGAAGAACTCCTGAATGGAAAAAAGGTTCGATATTCATTACACTTCTGCATTCCTGTGCGAAATCTGCACTCAAAGTGGAACTCCCTCGTTATTATGGTAATGAAAGGATCTGTAAGGTGATGCAGAAACTTGCTGCAGTTTCATGCGACGGACGGATACCCGGTTATCCATTTCCTCTCTTTGATGCTCACAGGGCCTGTACAATAAAGAGGGAAGTGGCATCAGATATAAGAAACCGTATTATTGAAGGTATGACAAAACGAGGAATACAGCATAGGGATTTCAAAGCAGTCTGGGAAGATATACATGATGAATTTAACCATTACTGAAACTATTGACACTGCAAAGTTCAGGCTCATAGGAAAGAGCGTCCTTACATACAGGTTTATCATTCCCCATGATGCCACTCTGTTTGTCGGGGACATACTCAAAATTGTCGACTCAAAAAAGGGATATACCTTTTACGCAAAAGTTACCGATCTCCTCCACGAGAGCAATTTTAATGATCCGAACTGGGATACCCGAGTTTATAGTGAAAATTTCTTTGAACTTGGGGATGATGTATTTCTCGGTGTCGAGGCGGTCCCTCTCGGATTTGTTGATGAAACCGGAGAATTCAGAAAACCTGGAACAGTTCCTACAAAATTTTCACGAGTGGAGAGACCCGTAAAAGAGGACTTCTTCTTCCTCTCCCGCGTGATGGGTGATATTGAAGTCGGGACCATGAAGACGGGTCAGGGCACATATACCGACGTAAAGGTCGCTATCCCCTCTGAAGTTTTATCGTCACATATGGGCATATTTGCAACTACCGGGAGTGGGAAAAGTAATTTTATGAAGGTATTTCTTTCTTCCTGTATTCCTGTAAGAAAATTTGGCATCCTTCTTGTTGACCCTCACGGTGATTATGTTACAGGAAATCCAAAGGACGCGGGATCAAAAGGGCTTGTCCAGCTCCGTTCTAATACCGAAGGAATTGCCTTTTTTACTACCGGAGATGAGGAAAGAAGAAAACGATACTCAATGCAGAGGCTTTACATATCATACGAGGACTTCAGCATATATGACCTTACCCTCCATTACGAACTTTCCTCCACACAGTTTGATATAATCGAAACTTTATCAGAATTTCACCCTACAGATGTGATAAAATTTTTTCAGAATACCAGTTTCAAGGGCTGGAAACCTGAATCATATGAGGGGGGATATACTCAAATTGCAGATAGATTGCGAAATTATCAGGAGAGTACTCTCAATGTGATGCAAAGGCGTATCCAGACAATAGTAAGTTCGCAAAAAGGCTTCTTTGATGAGACGAGATCATCGGTTAAGGAAATTATCGAAGCTCTTCATGAGAACAAGGTTGTTCTCATCGATATGCCCTTTATGAGTGAGAAGAGTGAGCTCTTTGCCCTCTCGATTTTGAGCAGGAAAATATTACGGGACCATCAGGAAAGAGTCAGTGGCAAAGGGAGAAAGGCGGGAGAATACCAGGTGATGATAGCGATAGAGGAGGCACAAAGAGTGTTAAGCCCTGGCTCGTCCACGAAAATATTCAGAGAATGCGCAATGGAGGGGAGAAAATTTGGTGTGGGCCTCTGTGTCATCACCCAGCAGCCAAAAAATATAGATCCTAAAATCCTCGCACAGATAAATACTTACGTTGTAATGGGACTGTCAGATAAGGCAGACAGGGACATCGTTGAGACGAGCGCGAAGCAGGACCTTTCAAAGATGGATGTTGAGATTCAGACCCTTGAGCGGGGAGATGCAATTATAAGTACTCTCCAGATACCATTCCCAATAAGCACACGCGTCCATTATTTTGAAGATTATATTGACCATGTTAAAGAAACTCTCAAAAGCGAGAAAAATGAAGAGAGGATCGAGACCTTCTGATCTCACCCACAAGTAATCTACAATTTTTCAGATTAAAGCGGTACGCTTATTAAGAGAGTCAAACAAACCAAATTATCCGAGGTTTTACATGGATGTAAACTATGTACCAACAACATGCCCTTATTGCGGCACTGGATGTGGATTTAACCTTGTGGTTAAGGATAAAAAGGTGGTAGGAGTCGCCCCATGGCACCGCAACCCCGTCAACGAGGGGAAGCTTTGTCCAAAGGGCACCTATGCCTATGAGTTCATCAACCATGAGGACCGCCTTACTAAACCCCTCATAAAAAAAGACGGGAAATTTGTAGAGGCAAGCTGGGAAGATGCATACAAACTGATTTCTGACAAATTTAAGGGGTATAAACCCAATGAAATTGCATGTCTTGCTTCATCACGCGTTTCAAATGAGGACAATTACCTTATGCAGAAGTTCGCACGTGCAGTATTGAAAACACCCAATATCGATCACTGTGCGCATCTCTGTCACCCATCGACTGTTGCAGGACTTGCAGCAGTTTTTGGCTCTGGTGCGATGACTAACAACATAGGAGATATTTCGAAGGCAAAGTGCGTATTTATAATCGGGAGCAACACTTTCGAGCAGCACCCACTCATAGGAAGGCAGGTAATACTTGCAAAGAAGAATGGTGCAAAAGTCATCTCTGTTGACCCAAGAAACACGGCCACTGCAAAACAGTCAGATCTATTCCTGCAGTTCATACCAGGAACTGATGTTTCAATCCTTAACGGGATGATGCAGGAGATAATTAAAAACGGGTGGGAGAATAAGGACTTCATTAAAGCGAGGACAAAAGACTTTGAGAAATTAAAAGAAGTCGTAATGAAGCCTGAATACTCACTTGACAATGTTGCAAAAGTAACCGGAGTCCCTACCGAAAGTATAAAACTTGCAGCAGAAATGTTTGCAAAGTCGGAAGCGACCACAATTCTATACTCGACAGACATCACCCAGCAGGTGACCGGTGTTGACAGTGTCAAGTCAATAGCTAACATTCAGATGCTCACAGGAAACATTGGAAAGCCAGGTTCAGGTGTAAATGCACTTCATGGCGAGAACAATGTCCAGGGAGCCTGTGACATGGGTTGCCTTCCTAATGTATTCAGTGGATACCAGCAGGTTGCAAACCCGGACGCTCACAAAAAGATGGCAGACGCATGGGGATGTGGCATCGCAGAGGGAAAGCCAGGTTATACGGTAGCTGAAATAATAAATGTCCTTGCAGATAAACCAGGAGAATTAAAGGCTCTCTATATAATGGGAGAAAATCCGATTCTCTCTGACCCTGATTCCCAACACGTTGAGAAGGGCTTAAAGAACCTTGAGTTCCTTGTTGTCCAGGATATATTCCTTTCAGAGACTGCAGCATTTGCTGATGTAGTCCTTCCTGCCGCATGCTTTGCAGAGAAAGACGGAACACAGACTAATACTGAACGCAGGGTACAACGCTGGAATAAGGCACAGGACCCGCCGGGAGAGGCAAAAGCAGACTGGCAGATATTCTGTGAACTTGCAAAACAGATGGGTGCAGAAAAATCCTTCCCATATAAGAATGCAGAGGAAGTTTTTGTCGAAATTGCAAAAGTGACCCCTTACTATAGCGGGATGACATATGCACGCCTAAAACCCGAAGGCATTCAATGGCCTTGCCCGACATCAGATAGCACAGGAACTCCGATACTTCACACTGAGAAGTTTTCGACTCCAGACGGGCTTGGTGTTTTCACTCCTGTTGAATGGAAAGCCGCTGCAGAAGTCCCTGATGCGGAATATCCGTATGTCTTTACGACCGGGAGCGTAATCTTCCACCTGCACTCAGGTACTATGACCCGCAGGTCATATACACTTGACAATGAAGTTCCAACAGGCTGGATTGAGATAAACCCTGAGGACGCAAAGTCACTAGGGATAAAGAATAATGAAGTTGTAAAAGTGAGCACACGCCGTGGTGATGTCCAGGTCCCTGCAAAGGTGACAAAAGACATTAAGAAGGGTGTCATGTTCATGCCATTCCACTTTAGTGAATGTGCTGCAAACACTCTCACAATTAATGTTATGGACCCTGCAACAAAGTCAACTGAATCCAAGACCTGTGCCGTAAAGGTAGAGAAGATCCCGGAGGGAGCGTAAAATGTCAGCAAAAGGTGATATGGTCTATGCATGGACTACTGATGCAGAACTTCACAAGAAGGGTGAATGCGGAGGTGCAGTTACAGCACTTCTGAAATATGCCCTTGAGAGCAAGATGGTTGATGCAGTCTTTGCAATTAAGAAAGGTTCTGACCTCTATGATGCAGTACCGACACTTATCACAGACCCAAAAGAGGTAGATTCAACTGCCGGGTCCCTGCACTGTGGTACATTGCTTGTCTCAAAGCTTGTAAAGAAATACCTTGATGGTGCAAGCAACATGAAAATTGCAATGACCGTGAAGGGCTGCGACGCAATGGCAATGTATGAGATAGCAAAGAGAAAACAGATAAATCTCGACAATGTGATCATGATCGGAGTCAACTGCGGTGGTTCAGTAAGCCCTATTGCAGCAAGGAGAATGATCACTGATAAATTCGGTGTCGACCCGGATTCAGTTCATAAAGAGGAGATCGATAAAGGCCAGTTCATTATTGAATTCGAAGGAGGCCACAAAGGCATCTCGATAGATGAACTTGAAGAGCATGGGTACGGAAGGAGAAGCAACTGTAGGCGTTGCAAGATGAAAGTCCCACGCCAGTCAGACCTTGCCTGTGGAAACTGGGGTGTAATCGGAGAGAAAGCCGGAAAAGCAACATTTGTTGAAGTCTGCAGCGAGAAAGGTGCAAATCTTCTTGATGCGGCAGTTAAGTCCGGAAAACTTGCAACTGAAGCTCCTAACCCAAAGGGTCTCGAGATGCGAGGGAAAGTCGAAGGAGCAATGTACAAACTCTCTGACAAGTGGAGAAAGAAATACTTTGAGAACCTAGGCACCGGACGCGACAGACTGAAAAAGATTGTTCAGGACACTTCACGCTGTATCAAGTGCTACTCCTGCATTGAAGCCTGCCCGATATGTTACTGCGTTGAGTGCAGTACAAAGAAACCTCATCTCGTGGAACCCGGAGAAGTTCCTCCGAATTTCATGTTCCACCTGATTCGCTTTGCCCACATTGCAGACTCCTGCGTTAACTGCGGACAGTGCGAAGAACTCTGCCCGATGGAGATTCCAAATGCCCTCTACATGCATGCAAACCAGGTAGAGCTTGAGAAGATGTTCGGTTACACGCCAGGTCAGGACATGACGCTCCCGATAATGGCACTCGTTGAAGAGCGTACCGAGCGTGACCGTCTCCATTCGACGGGCGAAGACATGATCTACAATGTATTTAAATAAACAATAACTTTTTTTTATTGTAACATTTCAAGAAGATCTTTCTTGGATATACGTTTCCAAAGTGCAACTTTTGAAAGGATATCATTGAGTGTGCCCGGACACTCGGACCTACCTCACACTCAGAAAGGGTAAGAATCCGGATAGCCTCTCCTCGTGTCATCTCTTCATCGAAGTGGAGCGAAACCGCCTCACAAATATTATTCATTAGCTCATCGAGTGTCTTTCCCTGCGTGAATATGTCAACCCCGATCCCTCATCCACACCAGAAAGTGTCATCAGGATATATCTCAAATTTTACGAGCATGGATTTCCTTTATCTTATTGAATTTTTTAGAAGAATAATGAATCTCATATGCAGATAAAAGATAGAGAAGATCCTGGAGAAATCTTACCTAACTTAATGTTCTACTTTATTTGCTGATGAAATTGAAAGAAAACATGGTGACGAGACTGGTGGTACCGATTCAATGATTACAGAGATCCGACAAAAAAGTCGCATTGTCCCACTTGATACAATACTTGCGAGAAAAGCTGGTGCAATCCGGAGAATGCTGAAGGAGTGTGGTCTTGGTGATGCAATCATTTATGCTACAGCAGAAATGCATCATGGCGAAGTGCTTACTGGAGACCCACATTTCAGGGATTTACCAGGTGTTATCTATATTGAAAAGGATTAAATAATCCTCATATATTTATTATAATCAGAAAAAAAATTCAGTTGAGAAAAATGATTAAAAGCAGTCAGATGACCAGGCAGCATGATATCAATGTAGATGAGGCTATTAATCGTTATATATCCCGAATCAAAGATATCTATGGCAATTCTATCTGCCAGGTTGTTCTGTTTGGTTCATATGCACGGGGTGAGGCTGGGCCTGAGTCTGATGTTGATCTTATGGTAATAACCACGGATATGAATTGGGAAACCGAATACCAATTAATTACTATGGGTTATTGTCTCTATCCTGAGATGAATGTCCTGCTATCTGTCAAAGTCAGGACTCTTGATGAATTTAGGCAGGCAGGTAATACCGCCTTTTTAAGAGAAGTTAAACAGGATGGAGTTGTTGTTGGCTGACCTGATAGAGAGTTATATTTTCCTGGAGAAATCAAGTGAGCGGCTAGCTGTTGCACAGTCCCTTTATAACAATGCATATTATGAAGATGCTGTTTCACGGGCTTATTACGCTATGTTCTTTGCAGCCCGTGCTTTACTTCTTACTCAGAATATCTCACCAAAAACCCATAGAGGAGTAATAACCGCGGTAAGTGAAAGGTTTGTAAAGACGGGTTTACTATCCCATAATATCTGGGAGTTCCTGGCAGCAGGTGAAACAATTCGTGAAGAAGCAGATTATTCATCGGAAAGAAGAATTGACCGCATAAGATCATATACTACCCTCGAACATGCTAAGGTTTTCGTTGAGACATGTTCACAGATTTTGAGTTTAATTAATAAAAATTATCAGAACAGTGGTGAATAAGTAGAGATCTGAAATTTTTTTATTTTTTTTCGTTACATTAAACGCGATTATTGGACATATTTCCAAAAATTTTCTCAATAACAAACGCGATCAACGAGATTTCAACTTTTATTCTAGTTAATCTATAATTTAGAAGGCAAGAAATTGAAGTGACAATCGCTGATATTTTGCATACCTTTTTTTTGCCCGGTGCCGCAATGATACTTCTAACTTATCCCAACGCTCACGTACCTCTTCATTTCCAAAAATGTCCTGGTACAAAATACTCAAGAATTCGTGAGCTTTTTCAGCAAACACTGTTGACCGGAGAGTAGTGGGCCATATCTATTTCGATTTTGTTCGTCTACTGTATGGACACACAATTTGTACAAATTTCTGCTTATTAAAAGTCGAATTTGAATCGAGTAAATGTGTACATATGCCAAATTTCGTTTAGCTAAATTTTGATTGCCGAGGTCATAATCCCTTTTTAATTCTTTAAATAATAGTTCGATTAACCATCTGTACCGATAAAGTTGCTAAATTTCTTCAGTTAAGTATACTTTGTTTGGAAGGTTCGTCACATCAGTATGCCATATAAACGTCTCTTCATCCCCCAAAAAAAACACAACTCTGAAATTCATATAGATTGTTTTTATCTTACTTCCATCAGGATTGAACCTGGTTCTAAAAGTGCATAAAATATCAATTTCATCCGTTTTGGGACATTTTCTGAGAAAATCGTTTAAGGGTATTCCTTCTTGGAATTGTTTTTTTGCTTGAGACGATGCAGATAAAATTTCGATCACATTTAGTGTAGCATTTTTAATCCAGCTGCTTTCCCATTCGATCTTACAGCTGGCCATACAGTTCTAAGTTTTTGACTCATTGGAATGATACTTCTATCCTGAATTAAAATATCTTTCAAATCCTGAATCGGTCCTATTAACTTAGCAGAGCGACCCAAAATCCGTGGATTCAATATAATTGTCTAAAATTTCGCGGAGGAATGTAACCATATCCTTATTAAAACGGTTGAAAAAACTGTGGTACTTAATTTTATCTTTGGGATTTAAAGTATCATCAAAATCAATGTACCGCCGAAAGATTTCTTCCAATGATGGCTTTGAATGGCTGCTGATACCGAAAAAGAGGATCATTATTGAAAATACGGGATTAAGTTTTCTCAGCCTCTTCACATAACCAGAATTGCGTGCTTTTTCCATTACAATGCCCAGGGAAAGTAAATTTGTTTTCCATAACACCAGACAATTTTCACCTTCTATGAAAAGGGATTTCATATCTTTCATATTTGTGGCGACTTCTAGTGAGTAATAATATGGCAGATAGGAATTAGGGTATAGGTCCTTAAGCTAACTCCCATGAAATGTACAGTTCCGGTCGGCTAACCCGGAAGCGGTATGCATGCAATGAGACGAGATCAAACGTTTATATTTCTGGGATATATGAACCCAGATCTTTACTCACGAGCCGCTTAGATAAGATTAACAATAGATTGATTCAGATGCATGAACGTTAGTAGGTTTTATAATTCACGGCAATAGACATAAATAGGAAGATTCGGATAAATGATACTAGTGTCATGTCAAACAACAAATGTCTGATAAAGGCGTGACAGTTTTATTCGAGCATCTTCGGTAGTGAATTGCCAATTAACCTTGGAAATTTTATTATTTCTAGATTGCTCCCATGCTTGCACTTCTTGTCGGATTACCTCAATATTTTCAATTCTCCGGTCCAAACATTGACGTGTAAGTACACTTAATTCGATCTCTGCCATATTAAGCCAACTTCCATGTTTCGGTGTATAAACAAATTCAAATCGATTCCATAGTTCTTTAGCTATTTCCGGAGGATAACTGTCATAAAGTGATCCCGGCATATGCGTGTTAAGGTTATCCATAATCAGGGTAATTATATCGGCCTGAGAATATTCTTTGGCGATATCCTGGAGAAATTGTGCCCAATCTTGTTTGGTTCTTCTATCAGTAATCTTCACCATCCGTTTTCCCGCAAGTGGCTCACACGCGAGGAAAATATTACATGAGCCACAGCGACGGTATTCATAATCGTATCTTGCAGGTTTCCCTGTCGAACAGGGGATAGGTGTTCTCGTCTCTGCAATAAGTTGTTTTGGTGATTCATCCATACAAATTACAGGATGCAGTGCATCCCAGGGGCGCTTGTACACATCCAATATCTTTTCCATTTGGGCAACAAAGTTACCGTTTTGGCCGGGAGGTATTACCCAAATCTGCTTTTTCCAAGGTTTGAGTTCGTTTTTTTAAAATAATACGAACAGTCTCATGTGAAATCGCATCGATATACTGAAGTTCGATTACTTTATCAGCCAATAACCGAAGCGACCAACGGGAATACCCTTCAGGTGGCTTACTGCAACTCAATGCAATAAGTCTTGCCTCGAAATCACCGTCGATTTTTTTATCATAGACGCGATCAGGTTTTTTTCTGGTTAGAGATTCATCGAAACCTTCCATAACAAACCGTTTCTTAACTCGATCAATCTTTCGCATGCTTATGTTGAGAACTCGCGATAATTCCTCAATTGTTGAACGTTTTGTTTGATATTTACCTTCATCACATCCAAGTAATATTAGTGAATTCAGAACTTTCTGCGATGAATGTTTGCCTTTAGAGGTAATCGTCGAAAGGATATCACGTTCATCAAGGGTGAGAGCCACTGTATATCTCTTCATTGATGAATAATTGCCCTCTTATTGAATATCAAATTTACGACATTTTATAATTGACATGCCACTAGGGTAAAAAAATGAGTGAATTAAACAAAACATGGACAGAGCCGTTATTAACAATTCTGACGAGACATAAGCCAGAAGAGGCGGTATTGACCGCGTGCAAGACATCGGGTAGTTCTACGCCACCGGGCAGTTTTGCCGCGGGATGTGCTGCCTCGGGTTGCTTTCAATGCAGCACAGGAACCGGTAGTTGACCCAATAAGCGTGTCAAAACACCATCTTTTTTTTCAAACTTGTTGACTTTGTCTCAACCGATCATTGACCCGCGAAGTCGAACCAACATATATCGGCTATATCCGTAAAACAGGAATAAACGGATAACCGTCAACGAGGTGAAGTGAGGGATTCAGCCTAAACACCCCTTCAACATTTTTTCCTTCCTTTCACATCCCCCATACCGTTATTGGAAACTGAACAGGATGATCTACGGGCACCTCTAAAACCCGGTTCTCCAAAAAAATTTTCGAAATTAACCTGTCGGCAGTGTCACCCATTCTCCAATTACTTAAATATAGTAGGGAGGAAAATTGTTATGGACAATTTAACCCCAGAATCTATTCTCGTCCATTCAGATGATATTGTATCCAGAGAGATTGAAGGCGAACTTATCATAGTGCCGATTGCATCCGGCATCGGAGATATGGAAGATGAACTCTATACCCTGAATGAAACCGGAAGGTCAATCTGGGAACGAATAGATGGAAAACGTTCTCTTCAGAATATAACAGGCGATCTGGCAGAAGAGTATTCAGCCACCCCGGATATTATCATGAAGGATGTAGTTGGACTTGCTGAAGAACTCTTAAAACGGAAGATCCTTGTAATCAAAGGATAATATTCGTGGTCTGGAAGAGGAAGGACGCCTGCAGGGAAGACGTCGTATCTCGATGGTGAAACGACTCTATGAATGAGAATCAGACCAAGGATCAACCGGAAGAAAAGGGAACGTCATATGTTCATATTGGTGGACCCATTTCTATTTCCAATAAGTATCTGATTGGCATTATCCGAGATGTAATGGCACATGGCCAAATGTTCCGTTTTGCGGCTCCAGGTTTTAGTATGAGCCCTTTTATCAGGGATCGGGATGTTATCACCCTTGCTCCATACGAAAGAACTACATGCAGGATTGGGGCTGTTGTGGCATTTGTCAGGCCCTGGACCGGACAGCTCGTTGTGCACCGGGTCATTGCTGCCTCCGAAGATGGGTGGCGAATCAAGGGAGATAATAACCCAGAGGAAGACGGCTTAATTCCACATGACGCTATAATCTGCCAGGTGATTAAGGTTGAACGTGACGGTAAAAATATTCAGCATGGTCTTGGTCCGGAGCGAACAATTATCGCTCTTCTCTCAAGGTGGAACCTGCTTTCGTATCTCCTCTACCCAATAGTAAAACTTTATTCAGTAATCAGGAGAATTTAATGACAGGATTTATAGGGCCCGAAACCCGGATTCAGGACTTTTCCCTCTGGGATAAGATGAAGAGCACAAGAAGAGTGCTCTCTTTTGATCTTGAGATAACCGCCCGCTGTAACAATGACTGCCATCATTGTTACATAAACCTTCCTGCCGGGGATAAGAGGGCCAGAGAACAGGAACTTACCCTTTCCGAGATCGAAAGGATCGCTTCCGAAGCGGTTAAACTTGGAGCCTTCTGGGTACTTATTACCGGTGGGGAGCCCCTGTTGAGGCCAGACTTTCCAGAGATCTATATATCTCTTAAACGGAAAGGACTGCTCGTATCGGTGTTCACCAATGCGACAATGATTCAGAAAGAGCATGTCGATCTCTTTTTGAAATATCCTCCCCGTGATATTGAAGTGAGTGTCTACGGTGCGACAAAAGAGACCTACGAGAAGGTGACAGGTAGTCCCGGCTCCTTTGATGCATTCGAACGCGGGCTTAAGCTTTTGGTGGACAGCGGGGTTCGGGTACGACTCAAGGCAATGGCACTTCGATCAAATCTTCATGAGCTACCGGCGATCTCTGTATTCTGCCGGAAATACACGAAGGACTACTATCGGTTTGACCCGCTCCTCCACCTGCGGTTCGATGGCGATGCAAAGCGGAATGCAGGAATAATTGCAGAAAGGCTGACTCCAGAGGAGATCGTGACAATCGAACAGGCTGATAGCGAACGTTTTGGCAGCCTTCAGAAGAACTGTGACAAGCTTATCAACGAGAATTTCTGTCACACCGGCTGTGATCACCTTTTTCACTGCGGAGCAGGTAACGGCAGCTTTTCAGTCAGTTATGACGGAAAGTTCCGGCTTTGTTCATCACTCTGGGCACCGGAGACGATGTACGATTTTAGGACCGGAACCTTGCATGATGCATGGGTGAATACCGTGCCCCGGGTCCGCGAACTCCGGTCACGGGACCCAGAGTTCCTGAAGACCTGCAGGAGATGCCCGCTCATTAACCTCTGCCTCTGGTGTCCTGCACATTCATACCTGGAAACCGGGGCTATGGATGCATGTGTTGAGTACTTCTGCCAGGTTGCACATGCCCGGGCAGCAGCTCTCGGATATAAGGGACCTGGCCCGTATACCCATGAATCGAGAACAGACACGATTGGAGAATTATAATATGAAGGATAATTTTGCATCTACAAAAATATTAACCAATTTGCCCCGCCTCCCTCTCGCAGGTTCCCTTGATCTGACCTACCGTTGTAACAACCGATGTCGGCATTGCTGGCTCAGGACCAAAGACGGGAGCGGTGAGCTCTCGACCAAAGAGATAATTGCCCTCGTCGATGCCGCCCGGGCCATGGGGTGCCGGGATTGGGGCATCTCTGGTGGTGAACCGATGCTCCGGCCGGATTTTGCGGAGATCTTTGACTACATCACCACTCATACGAAGACGTACAGTATCAACACGAACGGGACGCTCATCACCGAAGAGATTGCAAAACTTATGACCCGGAAAGGGTCGAAGATGGTCGCAATCTATGGAGCTACGGCAGAAGTCCATGACCATGTGACCCAGAACCCAGGTTCTTTCGCTGCAACGATGCACGGTTTTTCGCTCCTGAAGGAAGCAGGTGCCGGGTTCATTGTGCAGATAATCCCGATGAAGGACAATTATCACCAGTTGCAGGAGATGATCAAGCTCGCCAAGTCCCTTAGTCCCCACTACCGGATCGGGGCCCCGTGGCTCTACCTATCGGCCGGGGCAGACCCTGAACGTAATGCAGAGATCGAAGCCCAGCGGCTCCCACCTCGTGACGTCGTGGAACTTGACCGGCCGGACTTCTCCAGTCTAGAAAGTGTCGGGGATGGTGAGCACCCGAAGTGTCCGGCAGGCGATGACCGGCTCTTTGCCGCTTGTATTAAAGGGCGACGGGATTTCCATATTGACCCCTATGGGATGATGTCGTTCTGTGCATTTCTTAAAGACCCGGAAATGATGTATAATCTCCGAGAGGGAACGTTCCAGGACGCTTGGGACCGGTTTATCCCGTCGCTTGCGGAAAAAGTCCATGGCGGTAAAGAGTACCTGGACTCCTGCGGTTCATGCGATTACCGGAAAGACTGCCGGTGGTGTGCAGTGTACGGGTACCTGGAGCATGGCCGGTATTCTGCAAAGGTTGACTATCTTTGTGATGTAGCAAGGGAGATGCGGGCATGCAAAGAGACGATGCAAAAAGAAAATCGCCGCTATTTCACTATAGGGGGGATCACGATCCAGGTCGATTCAGACCTTCCCTTTACAGAAACATCGTTTCATCCGAAGTTTTCCAGTTTTATCGTGGATGGTCCGGGTGAGGACACGGTCAGTATTCGTCACCACTTCGAGCTCCCGGATCTTCCAGAGGAGAAAAGGGGCAATGAGCTGTACCGTAAGTCCCCATGGGCTATATACAAGAAAGGAAATTCTTGGATTTATGCAGGAATTCCAACGGATGGGACCGTCTCCCCCCTTCACAAAGTGGCCGTTTTTTCTTTCGATCATTCTGCAGGTCGGATTTACAACAATGGAGAGGATATATTCCTTAAAGGGAATATGACATCCCTCACGATGTTTCCAACCGACCAGATCCTTATCGCCCGTCTCCTTGCAGACCGGGACGGGTTCTTCCTTCACTCGTGCGGTGCGGTTATGGACGGGAAGGGACTGCTCTTTGTCGGGCATTCTGAGGCAGGGAAGTCGACGACTGCCGGACTAATTGCAGGCCATGCGGAGATCCTTTGTGATGACAGGAATATTGTCCGTCGATTTGCCGATGGCTGGAAGGTGTACGGGACATGGAGCCACGGTGATGTACCTGATGTCTCGTCCCGGTCAGCACCTCTGCATGCGATCCTCTTTATCGAGAAGTCGGATGTGAACAGGATTATCCGTATAGAAGACCGTCAGGTGATCGTCCGCAGGCTGCTCGCGTGTGTAATCCGTCCATTTGTGACTGCCGAATGGTGGGAAAAGACTCTGGACGGGGTTGAGAAGATGGCTCGCGAAGTGCCATGCTATGTGATGCAGTTTGACAAGAGCGGGGCGATTGTTCCGGAGCTGAAGCGGCTGTGACCGGTGATGACAATATCTGAAAGGAATGCCTGGAAATCTGAATCCTGATAAGACAAGATATTCACAGAAAATTAGTATGTCAGCATGGCCGACAGGATGGCTGTCAGGCTATAATCTGACTCTGGCTAAAATCATACACGTTAACTGATAATCCTGGCTGCAGACACCTATCCGTAATATCAGTAAGACGGTCCTGGATTTCCTCTGACAAATATTCTTCTCCACATATTGGACAGGTCATTACCGGAACATGCCTGAAAAGAAATGCAACCCCTTTCTTTTCAAAGGCAATAGTTGTCAAACTATCAATCGTTTGAGTATGCAGGAAATGGTTTTGTATCCTCATATTTCCTGATAATTTTACCTTCTTTAATGCAGGTCATCACATCCTCTTTCGAGATTGAATGTTCCATCATCTTCTGATAAATTGTTACCATTTGATTGCATATAGAGACTTGGAACCGTGAGGCTTATACATATCTGTTGAATTAATCCGCAGTAATGAATGATTGATCAGACAATACTCTTTGTTTTGTTTCCTATAGAAACTGAACGCTCATTGCGGCCTTTATGCATAAAATCTTTGGGGAAAATGATGTACTGCGACCTTATGGTCCCTGCAGGACAGGGACACATCAGTCTGTTTTTGTTTATTGCCCGTTTCAATACCATACTGGTGGGAGAAGGTTCTTAACGAGATAGAACTTATGGTACAAAAAAGTCCCATTTTCATATGAATTTTGATTAAAGCGGGGCAATTGAACGGGAGATACAAAAATTATGACCGGTGAGGGATATATCCGGACGGTATCCAGGGGAAAAGTGGATATCCTTAAAGGAAAGCGGCCGATGCTTGGTCAACTGGATATCGAGTTGACTGAGCGGTGCAACAACCGGTGTATTCACTGCCTTATCAATCGTCCGGAGGAGGATAGTGAGGCCCGGTCCCGCGAGATGGATACCGCGTTTGTGCTGGACCTTCTAAAACAGGCTGCTGACTTAGGCTGTATGACGGTCCGGTTCACCGGCGGGGAACCACTGCTCCGCCCGGATTTTTCTCTACTCTATATTGCAGCGAGAAGGCTTGGGATGCAGGTTATTCTTTTTACGAACGGCCGACTGATCACCCCTGAGCTTGCATCTCTTCTGTCACGGATGCCTCCCGGACGAGTGGTCGAGATCTCAGTATACGGGATGCATCCCGAATCATACGATGTTGCTGCCGGGGCAAAGGGATCGTTTGCAGAGTTCAGACATGGGGTTGACCTCCTGCTTGAGTATAGCGTTCCCTTTGTGGTCAAACAGGCATTTCTCCCGCAGAACAAGGCTGAACTGGAAGAGTTTGAGACATGGGCTGCTACAATTCCATCTATGGAAAAACGGCCGGGTTACTCAATGAACTTCGATCTCCGTGCCCGCCATGATGACCCAGCCAAAAACGAACGGATCGCAGCCCTCCGTCTTTCGCCTGATGAAACGGTTGCAATGCTTGCAAAAGATCCGAAGTACATTTCGGGTATGCAGGAGTTTTGTGCGAAGTTCATGCGTCCTCCAGGTAATAAGCTCTTTTCCTGTGGTGCCGGCCACGGTACCTGTGTTGATAGTTATGGGATGGCCCAGATGTGCCTCCCTCTCCGTCATCAGGCGATGGTCTGTGACCTCCATAATCATTCGCTTCGTGAAGCACTTAATGAGGTATTCCCTCAGTTCCGTGAATGGAAAGCGACAAATCCAGATTACCTTCGACGATGTGCGGTCTGTTTTCTTAAAGGACTCTGTGAACAGTGCCCTGCTAAGTCGTGGATGGAATCAGGGACGCTTGATACCCCAGTTGAGTATCTTTGTGATGTGGCTCACGCACAGGCACGGTACCTAGGGCTGATTGGGAAGGATGAAAAAGCATGGGAGGTTACGGAATGGAAGGAGCGGGTGGAGCTGTTTTCTGCAAGGAGGTAAGAAGGATCACAGGATGTTCGGTAACCGTTTGTATCCAACGGTTTCGGTCAAGGGTCTCCATGAGGTGTATGGGTGTAAACCCCTCAGTACAACCGATTTATTATTTTTTCCTGCTAGTTTCAGCAGTCATACCTTTCCCGTCGTGTGAGAGATGGGGGATCTGATCGTGATTATTTATACCATGATAACACTCATGTTGAATTAGGGCAGAGAAAAAAAACTGGTTTGAAGATGCCGGAACTGATCGTGCTGGTGTGGAGTAGCCCGGAGTAAGCAATATTGGTACCATGCCAGGGCGGGGACATCAGTAATCCTGCATCTAAAACGGGTCATAGCAATATAGACAATTAGGATTCATCGAATGCCTACTCTTCCGTGGGTCTCCTTCAGGTTAAGGCACAGGTCAAAACCGTAAGGGGAGATGGAATTTATAGATCCTACTGTGAAATGCAAGGGGTACAAACACCTCTGACTTATAAAAGGGGGATAGTAGAATAGCGACCCATTAATCTGTTATGTATTGGTTCTCAACAATTGCGTGAAAGTCGGATAAGTTGAAAAGGACAGGTGACAAAGGCTGATCATCGCATCAATGGAGGAATTGGGTGCATAAAATAAGAGTATACGTGGATACATCTGTGTTTGGTGGAACACAGGATGAAGAGTTTTTTGCCGAAAGCAACAATTTCTTTAAACTTGTACGAGTTGGAAAATATATGGTACTCCTATCAGATGAAAATCAGAGGGAACTTTCAAACTCCCCTGATACCGTGCAGGATGTCTGGCAAAATCTTCCTCCCGGTTCAGTAGAACTGAAAACATTGACGAGGAGGCAAGATTTCTTGCCAATGAGTATATCACCGCCAAAATCCTTGTAGAGGCATCCATTGGTGATGCCCTTCATGTTGCAGCTGCCACGATAGCCGGAGCAGATCTTATCCTGAGCTGGAACTTTAAACATATTGTAAATTTCAGTCGTATCAGGGGATTTAACAGTATCAACATTCGCATGGGATACCGGGCAATGACTATTCTCAGCCCAAAGGAGGTAGGAGATGGAGAAGAAAATATTTGATTGTGTAGAAATGAAACGGGAAGCGCAAGCGATATTAATGGCCGAATATGAAGCGAGAAAGAACGAGTTCTCATCGTATGTGGAGTTTATCCATAAAACGGCGGCCACTGACCCTAATATACTGGCTTTCAAGGAGAAAATTAGTAATCGGAAAATTTAGGAAGACTTGACTGAGGGAAAGTACATGGAAAGCCGCGATATCACTTTCAGCGAGACGGAAGAGTATTATCGCATAGTCAGCAGAATTGATAGATTACTTTCCCCTCACGTAAAGCCCAGTAAATGGTGCTCCCAGGTATGTGAGACCAATCCTCGAGCTCATTCTCTGCACATACCAAAATATCGACTCCTAATCCAACTCCTCTGATTGCGTTCCGGATTTTCATAGCTTCCTTCCCTTTATGGAAGATTGTTTCCTCAACAATCAGGAGGTCCAGGTCAGAATCATCGTCTGCCTCTCCTCGGGCGTATGAACCAAAGAGGATGATTTTTCGAGGCTTTGCTACTTCAATGACCTTTTGTGTAATCTCCTGTAATTTGGTCTGAGAAAGCATCAGGTATATTCAGGTGTTATAATGGCATTAATGCAGATTATATTTTCTTATACGAAACATGGGATTAAAACAATATTTCTTCCCATGCTTAATTACGGCACCTGGGAGCTATTCAGAGAGCAGGAAAAGGCTTGTTTGATGACGAACTAGCGGAAACGAATAGAAGAGTAAGCATCCGACTTTGATCTGGAATAATACAACCGGGTTACAAAATCTATAAATATTAATGCTTCCACCTCCGTGTAATAAAAAGTGTAGAGGTGTGTGTAATATATCTTCAAATTTTGCACCTGATGACAATCTCATCACTGAGGCACAATCAATTGGTGTGGCAAAAACGAAAAAAGCCGCAGTAACAGAAGCACTTTTGGAGCATATCAAGAGGAGAAAACAGGTCCGGATTACTTCACTCTTTGGGGAAGTGGATTACAATCCGGAATACAATTATAAAACTTGTAAGACCCGCAAGGCTACTTCGACAGTTCCGAAAAATTCCCGGTACTGCATAACTGAAGAAAATTTAGCCATTAAATATTCTTCAGAATGTTTGAGATCCCTCTCACGATCCCGATTTTCTTCTCTTTTCCTGTGGTGCCGGCCACGTTACCTGTGTTGATAGTTATGGGATGGCCCAGATGTCTCTGCCACTCCGGCGATGTGCTGCCTGTTTTCTTAAAGGGCTATGTAAACAGTGCCCGGCAAAGTCGTGAATGGAGTCAGGGACGCTTGGGTTGAGTATATCTGTGAAGTGGCTCATGCTCAGGTACGGTACCTGGGGCTGATTGGGGTGGATGAGAAAGCGTGGGAGGTTACGGATGGGCGGGAGCGGGTGGAGCGATTTGCATCCGTGACGCCGGAATGATCCCCTCAATATTCATTCAATTTGGAGTATCTCATCCTCTGATAACCCGGTTGCCTTTATGATCTCATCGTTTGACATTCCAAATGCTTTCAAACGTTTTGCAATACTTATCCTTTCTTCATTTCTACCTTGTATTTTTCCTTTCTCAAGTCCCTTCTCAAGTCCCTTCTCAAGTCCTTCGGCATACCCATCTATCAATGCCTTTTTTATAGAGCCTCGTTGCAGCATGATAAAATCTCGCCGTTTATGTTGCGCTTCAAGTTCGGCGCATGTGAGTCCGGCTTCGTTTGCGATCTCAAGAGCATGATCTATCTCAGGAACTTCAGAGAGCGTGACTGGCTTTACGCTCAGGCTGCCTGCCCCTTGAACAAAAAAGAGCCATTTGTCCTCAAGAGTTTCAAGTTCCACAATGGTTTTTTTGAATTTAGGAAGTTCATAGAATATAAGCCGGATATCCCCGTTATATTCTCTCATATGCTTCACTTCTTTCATCCGGTACTCAGATCTGACTTCTGGAAGAGAAGAGAACATAATAAAATCAGTGAGGGTCAATGCAACAACCGGCATGAGATTTGCATACTCTTCTCCGCTGACAATCTGGGTTGAATAGGATTTTGCTGCATTATATAGGATCCGCTGCTCAAATCCTTCAACATTGAGAACCTGCATCTCGATTATTACGTGAGTACCTGAATCAAGTCTGGCCTTGACATCGACGTAAGAATCCTTCATACCGGCAATGAGCGGGATCTGGTAAGGGGAAAGGATTTCAAGACTTTCGACGCGATGGCCTTCAAAGTCTATTACTGCATTGATAAATGAGAGGAGAATATCTTTTGAGACTTCTGACCCAAAGACTTTCTTGAACGCAAAATCTGTTTTTACATCTAAGAACCGCATGGTGATCCCGATTTAGTAAGATTAATAGACTTCATTATTATTGTACCTATTGGGGAATTATCCGAAACCGGCTGCGTGATGACTGTGTCCGGTCACAGGCGATGACAAGGCACACCTGTTGCCAGTGGCCTCGTTTCCAGCCGGACCGGTACCCGGAACCTTAATGTTATAGATTATCGCACTACTCAATGTAGTCGCAGCCGCTCCGGCAAGGTCCTGCAAGGACTATGCATCGGCTGTGCTGATGAATTCCCGGGACTGCCCCAGCTTGTGGAAGGAAGTGGGGTTATACTGGTAACGGGATTCAGGGTGAACAATCATGAAATGTTACATTTGTGCAAAAGAAGGAACGGATAGTGATGCCGTGGCCATATGTGTTGCCTGCGGTATGGGAACCTGCATGAAGCATACGGTCAGAAAAGAAATAGACGTTTGGGAGGGGGGCTACCCGCTCCCGTCGAAAAAGCTGCCAAAAAAGATGCCCCGGATGCTCTGCCCGGACTGCAATGCGGCGTACGGGGAGGGCAAGTAAATGGCATCACTGAGCTCCCGCAGCATCGCAGAAGGGGTTGGCACGCTGCTCCTCGTGTACTTTGGAGCCGGGGCGGCGGCAATCACGTTGATGATCGCATACGGGACAAAACCGGCAACAACCTTTAACATTGGAATTGGCCAGTTAGGTGGGCTCGGCGACTGGTTTGCCATCGGGATCACGTTTGGTATCGTCATTGCGGCCGTCATCTACGCGCTTGGTCGTGTTTCCGGGGCGCATCTCAATTCCGCGGTGACCATTGCACTCCTGGCAACGAAACGGTTCCCTGCTCGTGACGCGGTTGCGTACGTGATTGCCCAGTGTATCGGGGCTGCCATAGGGAGCCTGCTCTTTTTCCTGACCGTAGGAATGAATGCCGTCACAATCGGCGGGCTCGGGGCCACTGCACCGTTTCCCGGGATCGGGTATGGGCAGGCGATTCTCGTCGAAGCAATTGCCACGTTTGTGCTGATGCTCGTGATCATGGGTGTCGCCGTTGACAAGCAGGCCCCACAGGGGTTTGCAGGACTCATTATCGGCCTTACGGTGGCGGGTATGATAACAGCGGCCGGTAATATTTCCGGGGGGTCACTCAACCCGGCCCGTACTTTCGGGCCGTATATTATGGACTGGACACTTGGTGGTCCAAACCTCTGGGTCTTTTTCCCGATCTACATTATCGGACCGGTGATTGGTGCTGTGCTCGCTGCATTCTTTTATGACCGGATTACCGCGGAGTGAACCTGCGGCCAAATCTTTTTTTTCTGGTTCTTTCATATCAGTTGTTGAATTGATCTTTACCAATAATTCAACGATTATATTCGGAATTATTATCTCTTTTCCACGAGTATAATCTGGATAAGGATAGTAATGTCAGAGCTGCTGTCGAACGACAGAACCCATGGTGGCAGAATAAAAAATATCCATCTGGAATTCCACGACTATACCAATACCCTGATATTTCCTTATACCTTCCGTTGCCCGAAATACTTGTGTTATTAGGAGCCAGACGATCCGGGAAATCTACCTTAGTCTATCAGATTATAGAGTCGATTATTAAAACAAACATCCCTGCAAAATCCATTCTGTATCTAAACCTTGACGAACCGATTATAAACGCTAATGCACGTGAACCTGGATTTTTAATGGAAATCATTGAGCAATACCAGGTTGAACATGAAGAAATTCGGTATCTCTGTCTTGATGAGGTGCAACACAGCCCACATTGGGCTGCAACGGTCAAGGTCCTCTATGATACGGTGCCCTCTATCAAATCTATTATAACAGGATCAAATTCACAGGTTGTAGAAAATGAGGTGAGTCTTCGTTTATCAGGAAGATATCCTCACACCACGGATGATTAGGTCAACTCAGGATCTTATCTCATTGTTATACATCTGTCTCTCTCAGGTCGGGAGTACAATCTCGTACCAGCGGCTGGCAGGATCACTCAATATCTCTGCTGATACGGTGAAGGAATATATCGGATATGCAGAGGATGCATATCTGTTAAATACCATCCGAAGGTTTGATTTCATTATAATAAAACAGGGAAGGCCAGTTCAGGCTATTCAGGTGTGCTAGTCCCTGAAAAACGCAGCAACCAAAAAAAGAGAAATCAGGGGATTACTTGAAATGAATACCCATTAAAATCTCTCAAAAGGGATTATAATTACTCTTGAAGAAGAAGGAAGAGAAGAAGTTGGTAATGTTATGATTGAATACATTCCTCTTGCGGAATGGCTTTTGAAATGTAATGATGAGGAATTGTAAAACAGGTCCGGATGCTTACAAGCCTCAGTATATCAGATTTGGACGCTTGCTGGTTCGACTTCGCTCGTCACTTATCAGTGGAGAGAAAGCCTATGGGTTTGATAATAAAAGAATGATTAGGTTGGAACGATTAAACCAGTCAAGAAGAGACGAACTCATTACATTCAGCACAATCTTGATCATGAGTACAGTTAATGTCGTACTGGTATAATCCAGCAGCTGTAGTAGAAGTTTTGCAGACAACCAATACAGATTCCTCGTTTTTACTTCTTGTCAACACTGTTACTTGTGGTGTGATCCACTTTTTACTTTCCAGGATGCTGCCTTTTTCTTCAAGCATAGTTTTCACGTCTCATATGAAGATAGTTTCTTTATTATAAAAAATTATGCGGTGAATATAAAATTCCGGCTCCTTAAATATATTGTAGATCCAGCTTTAACGAATCTATGAAAAGCGTCCGACAATGTCGTGGATTGAGTGTGGGACTCTTGATACCCCGGAATGATACCCCTATATTCGTTCGATTATAATGTTTATTCTGGTCCTTCATATCCACGATTATACCGAGACAATATTTTGAAACCATTTATCTGAAAGATATCCTCACACCAGGGATGATTAGGTCAACTCAGGATCTTATCTCATTATTATACATCTGTCTTTCCCAGGTCGGGATTACAATCTCGTACCAGCGGCTTGCAGGATCAATCAATATATCTGCTGATACGGTGAAGGAATATATCGGATATGCAGAGGATGAATATCTGTTAAATACCATCCGAAGTTTTGATTTTTCAGCCCGCAAGCAGCAGAGTCATGTAAAAAAGATCTATTGTGCAGATACCGGACTAATAAACTCTGTCTAGTATGCTTTTTTAGATAATATAGGGCATATAATGGAGAATCTGGTTTGTACTATGCTCCTTCAGAGAAATTCCCCTGTTTGGTACCACAAGGAACGGTACGAATGTGATTTTACTATAACAAAACAGGGAAGGCCAGTTCAGGCTATTCAGGTGTAATCGTCCCTGAATAACGCAGCAACCAAAAAAAGAGAAATCAGGTGATTACTTGAAACGACTACCCATTACAATCTCTCAAATGGGATTATTATTACTCTTGAAGAAAAATGAAGGGAAGATTTGGGTAATGTTATGATTGAATACATCCCTCTTGCGGAATGGCTTTTGAAATGTAATGAGGGGGAATTGTAAAGAGGTTCATTAATCGTTAATTCGATCTGGTTTTTTTATATTTCTAGCATAATCGTGCCTTCAAGTGTCTTGATCATCTCTATTACGTATTTGGTATGCTATGTAAAGGATCTTCATAATCATTCGCTTCGGGAAGCACTTAATGAGGTATTCCCAGGTTCCGCGAATGGAAAGCGTTGGGAAGTTCATAGGAGATTAGCCGGATATCCCCATTATATTCCCTCATATGCTTCACTTCTTTCATCTGGTACTCAGATCTGACTTCTGGAAGAGAAGAGAACATAATAAAATCAGTGATGGTCAATGCAACTACCGGCATGAGGTTTATGTATTCTTCTCCGCTGACAATCTGGGTTGGATATGATTTGCTGCATTATACAGGATACGCTGGGTCCACACGGGACTCACCTCCCTCTACCTGCTCCCGCTGGATCTTGCCTTTCAAGTTACTCTTATATCAAGAAAAATTAAGGTTTGAATAATTCTTCTTCGAGGATTGATTCTGGCTCTGCAGCAAGGATAATATCAGAAATACGCTTTATAAGTGTCTTATCCCTGGTAATAAGATAATTGCATTTGCATTCAGCAGCGACAGATAATGCAACTGCGTCATAGGGATCCAACTTATTTTCGATTTGATATTGCATTGCACGTATCATTACCCAACTATCAGGTAGAATTATGTGGACCCCAAGACTCATGCAATCTTCTATCACAGAAGCTGGTTCGACTCCCTTGAGACGAAATGCGTGAATAATCTCCATAAGAGCCGTCAAAGAGCTGTATGCATCAACATCTTTATCGAGAATGTGATCCAAGACCGCTTTAGAACCTCTTCAAAGTTCCAAACATGTTTTAGGATTAACTTCTTCTAAAAATAGATTAAGATAGATATTAGAATCAATGTACAATGCGTTCATATCTTTGGTTTCTCGAAGACTGAAGGAATTCAACCGATGTTGTTTCTGGTGAGAGTTTGACTGCATCTTTATATTTTCCCAGTAACGTTTCAGTAATATTTTTTACTGGATTTGCATGGATATGGTTGAAATAATTCCCAATAACTATTGCCTGAATCAAATCCACTACCATATGTACTCAGTAATAAAAAGTGCTTCTGTATTTAATAAATATGCCCTCCATTCAATGAACCTGCAGATCTTACACTTCAGGATCGAGATACAATCAACCGCCTTGTTGTAGATTTCCGGGAGGGTGTAATTTATTCTCTGATATTCAAAAGTCCCAATATTTCGACATGTGCAATGTCATGCCTATGAAAAAACAGGCCGATACACCAAATGATCTTCAGGAACCGGATGCTACCGGATTCGGCAAAGAACATACCCGCCGGCTTTACGAGCAAGGAGCCAACATCGTGAGGCCCTGACAGTATGTGACTCGATGGTGCAACTGGCTGTGGGGTGGTGTTTACGGACGTGTGAGCAGAAAAGGCGGTGTCAGACGGTACTGAATCTGGGCACTCTCCAGCCTACATATCTCAGATTTGGACGCCGGTTGGTTCGATTTCACTTTTCACTGACCGGCGGATGCGAAGACGAAACGGTCGTAAAAAAGGTTTAACTGTTCGCATGTGCCAACTCAATCAACTTGTCATTAAATCGCTGCACTGATCACAATGCTTCCCATCGCCTATACATGCCTCATGATCGGCAAATGCACCTGTCCCAGGCGCTGTCTTGCACACGGCTAACACGCTTTCTTTGTGTCCTGATCTTGTTATTATAGAAATTTGGGGAGTTGTCCACTTTTTATCTTCAAACTCGCTTCTTTTTCCTTCATACATATTTTTATTCCTCATCAGGTCTTTGGGTCTTCTTTTTAATATACGTTCTGACGAATTTCCGGCACGGCCCCTGCTTATGGAAGTAATCGATGTTATCCTGGTGACGGAATCCTGGGTGATCAATAATGAAATTTTCAATCTAAGCAAAAGAAATAACGGATAGTCATGCAATAATTCCTGGGATGGAAAAACGGCCATACGGATTTTTTTAGGAGGGATTATACTGGATGTGAATAGAGAGAGAAGGAAATAAGAGCAGCAGGTAAATTAGTATGAGAAAGTTAAGTCATGAAATGCTCGGGAAAAATACGGCAGGTGAAAATAAATGATCTCAATCATGGATGTCTATAAATCAAACAAGCCTTTTTTAGAACTTATCCAATTACTAAGACCAGATTATTACGAGAAAGAACCGATACCAGATGCAGATTGGACTCTGATAATTGAATATGCGAAAGAAATGCAGGTCCTCCCTCTCCTCTTCTTCATGCTCAAACAAAAAACCGGTATCACCCTGCCTGCTGACATCTATAATCAACTCAAATCAGTCTATCTGGCAAACTCAAACAGAAATTTGTTTCTTACCTATGATTTGATCCGAATACTTACCCTGCTTGATAAAAATGCAATTCCTGCAATCCCACTAAAAGGAGCGTATCTCGCTCATGTGGTCTATGAAGGTCCATCCGCCAGGCAGATGACTGACCTCGATATCATGGTGAGATGGGAAGATATAACCAAGGCCGTAGTTATCCTTGAGGCGCTTGGGTATGTAATCAACGAAAAATACAAGATTAATGAAGAATACCGACGCTCTAATCATCACCTGCCGATTTTCACTCATCAATCTGGAACAATAGTAGAAATTCACTGGAATATACTAAAGCCATTAAATAAAAGTGAGAGTGGTAAAGTAATAGAAGAAATATTATGGTTCCAGGCAAAACCAGGAGATATTATAGGTGCAAAAGCATATGTAATGACACCTGAATTTCTTATCTTACATAGTGCGATTCATCTTACAATGCACCACCTCTTCAATTTAGGTATCCGCGATTTTTATGATATTGAACATATCTATAGAAAATTCAGGGGTGTTATTGATTGGGAATTCCTTATATCATCGGCAAAGGAGATGAAACTTGAGAAGCCAATTCTCCTCACTCTTGCATTGACTGATATTATTACTGGATCTGACATTTTAGATGAACTAAACATAAAGGGGATAAATTTTCAAATTCCCGATCAATACCTGATAGATTCGTTAGAAATGGTAGTGCAGGGAGGGCCGATATATAACGTTTCACTCCGTGGGGTTAAGAAAAATCCAGGCCTGCTCGCAATTGTAAATACAACAGTGAATAGGATATTAATCAGTCGTAAGATGGTTGGGATGAAATATCGAATTCGGGCGGATTCACTGATGATTTATCTCTATTATCCAAAATATCTGTATGATCTTTATCTTCGCTATGGCCTGGATCTTTTCCGGGAGGCCTTATATCTTGATTATGAAAAGGAACACCAGGGTTTCTGGGAGTGGATGATTGAAACATAGAAAAAAAAGGCCTGTGCAAGGGCAATTTTTTGCCACTCCACGATGCTTAATTCGTGACCCCCGGCAAAAATCCGGCCCCCAGAGTAGTTCCGCAACCACCCGGTAGTTTTCTGATGACTTCATCGGCATCCGAGATCATCCTGTGATAATACCTGGTCTTCCGTTCTGCTTCAGTCTGATGGA
>Ga0209083_1000245_pt1 | contig 86015 bp, 72 predicted proteins | sample AM7aDNAmetaG_FD_184132 | JGI IMG/M metagenome (GOLD analysis project Ga0209083, IMG submission 184132) | Freshwater microbial communities from Finland to study Microbial Dark Matter (Phase II) - AM7a DNA metaG (SPAdes) (version 3) | ecosystem: Environmental > Aquatic > Freshwater > Lake ... | reverse complement strand
ACTTTGCGAGACATAAAAAAAGCCTTTGCGTAACTTTGCGTACTTTGCGAGACATAAAAAAAGCCTTTGCGTAACTTTGCGTACTTTGCGAGACATAAAAAAAGCCTTTGCGTAAGTTTGCGTTCTTTGCGAGACACAAAAAAAATCTTTGCGTAACTTTGCGTACTTTGCGAGACATAAAAAAAATCTTTGCGTAACTTCGCGTACTTTGCGGGACATAAAAAACCAAAATATTTAACAATGAAAACCTTAATTTTTTTCTTTTTCTTACTATCAGCATTAGTCGGTTTCTCCCAACAAACTTCAAACCGTTGGGCCATCACCAAAGAAGGCGCCATCAAATGGGAAATCGGCGATAATTTGCCCCACCGCGATAACATCGAAATGAGCGGAAAATACATTTCAGCGGTCATCCGCTATGGTGTTAACGCCGATAAGTCGTTCTGGATCAGCCGCGACATCGTATGGCCCATGTTGCGCACCATTCCCAATAACACCCATGCCAGCCTCAAAAAGACTTTTACAACTGATGTTGTGAGTACAATCTCAATTGACGATAAAGTTGTTCAAAATGAGCAGGTTAAACAAATTTTGCTCGATGGGAAAATTACTGTAAAAAGTACACTCGGCTCTAATATGGAATTGACAAGGACTCTTTTCCCTTCAAGGGACCTGCCGGTTTACCTTGAAAAATATGAATTGAAGAACAAAGGCACAACGACTGTCAAATTGGACATACCAGATGCAAAAAAGGTCATTACAACGTTACCGGAAGAGGGAACAGAAGGAAGTTACAAACTGTCTATGCTTACGCCGGATGCTGGAACCTTTCAACTAAAACCTGGCGAGACGAAGGTCTTTTCTATGATGATTACGGGTGAAAAGGGAAGCCAGAATTTTTCTTCGGTTGGCGTTGATAACGAGCTTTCCAAACGGGTTGCGCTCCTAAAAGATTTGGGTGACAATTTGATCCTCGAAACCCCTGACGAAGTGCTGAACAGGGCGTTTGCTTTTGCCAAGATCAGGGCATCCGAAAGTATCTACCAAACCAAAAACGGGCCCATGCATGGACCTGGTGGATTAAGCTATTACGCCGCCATATGGGCAAACGACCAGGCCGAATATGTAAACCCATTTTTTCCTTATCTTGGATACAATTACGGCATTGAATCGGGTATGAATGCTTACCGCCTTTTTGCAAAATATATAAACAAGGAGTACAAGCCAATCCCTTCATCGATCATTGCCGAAGCAACGGATATCTGGAACGGTGCCGGCGACCGTGGCGATGCAGCAATGATTGCTTATGGTGCAGCCCGTTTTGCCCTTTCATTGGGTGACAAGGCAAAAGGGGAAGAATTATGGAAATTGATCGAATGGTGCCTTGAATACAACAAACGCAACCTCAACAAAAAGGGAGTTGTTTCTTCCAAGTCGGACGAGCTTGAAGGCCGCTTTCCATCAGGGACAGCAAACCTATGTACCTCCTCGTTGTACTATGATGCATTGATTTCTGCACATTTTCTTGGAAAAGCATTGGCAAAAAACAACAATCAGGTATTCGCCTATATGAGTCAGGCGGCAGGTCTCAAGAAAAATATTGAACGATATTTTGGGGCCAAAGTGATGGGTTACGATACATACGAATATTATGAAGGCAATGACAAGTTGCGTGCCTGGATATGCATCCCATTGACTGTCGGCATCTTTGATCGAAAAGAAGGGACTCTCAATGCTCTGTTTTCCAAAGGATTGTGGACAAACGACGGGCTTGCGACACAATCAGGTGATTCTACCTTCTGGGACCGGGCTACACTATACGGACTCAGGGGTGCACTTGCAGCAGGCGACACTAAACGTGGATTGGAATTTCTAAAATATTACTCCGAGCGTAGGTTGTTGGGCGAACATGTCCCCTACCCTGTTGAGGCTTTCCCGGAGGGGAACCAACGTCACCTTTCCGCCGAAAGCGGCCTTTATTGTCGTGTCTTTACTGAAGGGCTTTTCGGGATCCGTCCGACAGGATTAAGGGAATTTACGTTAACCCCTCAATTGCCTGATAATTGGATGGTGATGAAACTGAGAAATATTCATGGGTTTAATCGTCTTTTTGATATTGAAGTGGGAAGGGTTGCAAATAAAATCAGGGTTCAGGTACTCGTTGGAAATACTATTCTTTATGACCATATCGTTCCAAACGGAAGCGACTGTGAAGTGATATTCTGGTAAGGAGAAACACAATCAATATATTTGATCACATGAAAAAATCAGTTTTAAAAAGTGGTTTGATCATTTGTCTGACCATTCTGGGTCTCCTTCCGGTAAGGAATGTTGATGCTCAGGATGTTGAACAGCCCAACCCCAATGTGAAGGAGATCATCATTGTCTTTAAGACTCATTTTGACAACGGTTATACAGACAAATCCGAATCGGTGATGGACAAATATTCCACGAAAATGATGGAAGAAGCCCTTGCCACCCTGGAGCGGAGCCGCAGTATGCCCCGCGAAAAACAGTTTGTCTGGACGATTCCCGCCTGGCCATTGACGCAAGTCCTTCAACGGTGCACACCCGAAATGAAACCCAAAGTCGAAGCTGCAATCCGTGAAGGTTGGTTTGTCTATCATGGATTGCCCGTGACCTTTGAAACCGAAGCAGCCGATCCTGAATTGTTGGTCCGCTCTCTCACATGGGCTGCCGACCTTTCCAAAAAATACAACCTTCCATTGCCACGCGATGCAAAGCTCACCGATGTGCCGAGCCATTCGTGGTTTCTTCCAACTTTGTTGACCAATGCAGGGATCAAGATCCTGCACATCGGTTGCAATGCCGTCTCCAGCTCTCCCGATGTCCCGCTGATCTTTTGGTGGCAGGGACCTGACGGTTCAAAACTCATGACGATGTATTGGGGCAAAAGCTATGGAACAAGCCTTGTTCCCGATAAGGATTGGAAGTTCAAAACCTGGCTTGCGATAGTCCATACAAACGACAATCAAGGTCCTCCGGCACCCGAAGAGGTAGAACTGACTTTGAAAAAAGCGCGTGAACTGGCACCGAATGCAACGATCCGGATTGGCAGGATCTCCGATTTCTACGATGCCATCATGAAAGAAAATCCCGAACTTCCCGTTATAAGGGGCGATATGCCCGATACCTGGATCCACGGTTATTTGTCGATGCCACGCGAAATGAAGAGTGCCAGACAGTTGCAAAAAGAGATTTATTCCCTCGAATTGTTGAACACACTTTCTAACTTATGGTCCAACAAAAAAGTAAATGTCGCTCCCTATGTCAAAACTGCAAGCGAAGGGGTCTTGTTGTGGGATGAGCATACCTTTGGAATGGCGATGAGCCATGGCACTTCAGGTGACTGGGTTTATGGCGATAAATTCACGGAGGAACGCGCAGCCGGAACGTTCAAGGATCTTGAAGCCTCGTGGAAAGAAAAAGCAGACCGTGTTTACCAGGCTGAGAAAGTGATCGATCCCGCTTATGAACGTGAAATGAGAAGGATTGCATCCTTGGTAAAAGTGGATGGTCAGCGCATTGTGGTTTACAACCCGCTTCCATGGATTCGTTCAGGCGCAGTTACGATTCTGCATCAATCGGATATAAAGGCACTTAAAGATCTCCGGACCGGCGAGGTCATACCGGTTCACAATCAGGGCAACGTACTGAAATTTATCGCCAAAAACATCCCATCCTCAGGTTATTCAACCTTTATCCCCTTTACAGGAAACGTTCCCAACCCCGTAAACAAACCTATTGCCGATTTGAAAAACAATCTTCTTGAAAATGAATTCTTTAAGATTAAGATTGACCCATTGAAAGGGGCAATCAGTTCAATTACCGATAAAAGTTCAGGCAACGAGATGGTCAACCAGGAATCGGAATATGGTTTTGGCCAGTATTTGTACGAGAGGTTCAGCAAAAAGAATACGACCGATTATGTCGATCAGTATGTCAAGCTTAGGCTTTGGTGGGGATTGAGCGAATTAGGCCGCCCCAATCTTGATGCGACACCTTACAAAAAAACGGTGGGCGGAAAAGCTAAAGTGACCTTCACTTCCGATTCTGTTTCAGCGAAAGCGAACTTGCTGTTTTCCAAAGAGATGGGAAATCCACACAATTACTCACTTACATTTGCACTTTACAAGGACTTGCCCTATATCGAGCTGAACTGGTTTATCGATGGCAAGCAAGCCGATCCGTGGCCCGAAGCTGGTTGGATTAGTTTCCCCTTCAAGGTCACCAATCCTGAATTTAAAGTCGGCAGATTGGGAGGAGTCATTGATCCATCAAAAGATATAATAAAAGGTTCCGATTTTGATTATTATTTGATAAACAGTGGAATAGCAATAGCCGATCCGCAAAAAAACGGCTATGCCCTGAGTACACCCGAAGCCCCAGGAATCAGTATCGGAAGCCCCGGATTGTGGCGCTATACTGGTAAGTATTCCCCACAGAAATCAAGTGTATTTGTCAATCTCTTCAACAACCAATGGAGTACAAATTTTACCGAGTGGATCGAAGGTTCATGGTCTGCAAAAATGTTCATTTGGAGTTTTAAAGGTTACAAAAATGAATCCTCGCTGATCACTCCCTCCGAAGAATTCCGGTCACCGTTGAAAGCTGTCCTTGTAGAAGGCAAAGCTGGCAATCTTCCTGTTTCACAGGTTGGTATTCAATTGTCGCAGAAAGGGGTAATGGTCAGTTCGTTTGGTGGGAATGTTTTTGGTGAGGGGATTGTTTTAAGGCTTTGGGAACAGGCAGGCGAAGCCGGAAAATGCACGGTCACCCTGCCGGAAGGAACCACCTTTACAAAGGCACAGCCCATCAATTTAAGGGGTGAGAAAATTGGGAATATCCTGAATGTGAACAATAACTCCTTTGAAACAGCGATCAGTGCCTATCAACCAGTATCGTTTATACTTGAAAACTAATATTAATTCATTGTGAAACTAAGACTTTTGGTGCCACTGTGGTTGATTTTGATTTTTAGCAATTTACTCTCGGCACAGTCAATCCGTAAACCTGTTGACTGGGTCGATGTTTTTATCGGGACCTCAAATTCGCGTTGGATGCTTGGCCCCTACGCAACCGCCCCTTTCGGGATGGTTCAACTGGGCCCTGACAATCAGGGGAATATCTGGATGGGCGGCTATGAATATGCAATCAACAGTGTGTCAGGATTTAGTCATCTCCATGCCTGGACAATGGCCGGGCTCCGAATGATGCCTGCAACCACCGACCTCGTTTTTGAAGACAAACCTGTCGATGCCGCATACAAAGGTGCAGGTGCCGGCTATCATTCAAGGATTTTGAAAGAGTCGGAAAAGGCTTCGCCTGGTTATTATTCGGTCTATCTGTACGATCATGATGTGAAGGCAGAAATGACTGTGACGACACGGTGCGGATTTCAAAAATATACCTTTCCCGAAAAAGAAGAGTCAAGGATATTGATCGACCTGCTGATCCCAGCAGAATACAAATATTCGGTACAGGATGCAATCATCACGAAAGTAAGTAACACAGAGATAGAAGGTTATGCCAGATGCTTCATCGGCGGGAGCAACTGGAACGAATATACGCTCAATTTTGTGCTTCAGTTCGATACCCCTTTTAATACATTTAACGGATGGACCGAGGGTAAACTTCAGAAAAATAGTACTAAAATCTCGGGCAAAAACGACATTGGCGCATTCGTTACTTACCGGACAAAAGCTGGTCAGGTCATTCAGGTCAAATCGGGCCTTTCTCTGGTGAGCATAAGCCAGGCAAGATTAAACCTGAAAACCGAGATGGGCAGTTTTGGCTGGGATTTCGAAGCGTTAAAAAACAGCACGGCCCAGGTTTGGAATGATCTGCTGGGCAAGGTCAAAATTGAAGGGGGCACCGATGTGGACAAAAAGAAATTCTACACGAACCTCTACCGCTGCTATTCCTCTAAACAAACCTGGAGCGATGTGGACGGCAAATACATGGATCCGTGTGAAAATGTTCAGCAATTGCCTCAGGGTCAATCGATGATTGGCGGGGACTCTTTCTGGAACTCCTTCTGGAACCTCAACAGCGTATGGTCGTTGATTTCGCCCGTTTATATGAAAACCTATATTGACACACAGCTTGAACTTTATCGGAAAAACGGATGGACAAGTAGTGGGCCTACCGGGATCGAATATACCGGCATTATGGAGGTATCGCACGAAATCGCCATGATCGTTGGCGCTTACCAGAAAGGGTTCAGGACATTTAATGTTGATGAAGCTTATCAGGCAGTATATCATACAGTTACCGAACAAGGGAGAAAATTGTTGCCGTGTTCGGGTTTGGCAGGAAATGAATTTCTGAATGTCTATGTAAAAAAAGGATACGTCCCATACGAAATGGAAAAATCGAGCCGCACCATGGATTATGCCTACGACGATTATTGTGTAGCCCAGATGGCCAAAGCACTCGGTAAAAAAGAGGACTACACCTATCTTATGAAACGTTCGGAAAACTGGAAAAACTTGTTCAATCCTGACAACAAATACATTGTACCCAAGGATTCTTCAGGCAACTGGATGAAAAATTACAATCCATTTTCTGGAAACCATTTTATTGAAGGTAATGGCTGGCAATACTCCTTCTATGTTCCGCACGACATTCCCGGATTGATTACTATGATGGGCAAGGACTTGTTTAACAAACGATTGGAAGAGGGATTTGAAAAGTCGGTGAGTCAGAAGTTTGCGGCACATGCCTTCGACAGGTATCAGCCCGATGTGGTCGAATATTACATAAACATGGGAAATGAGGTCAACATGCAGGCTGCTTACCTGTTCAACTATTCGGGCAAACCATGGCTGACCCAGAAATACTCAAGGGCCATTCTCGAATCGTATTATGGATCAACACCCTATAGTGGCTGGGAAGGCGATGAGGACGAAGGTCAGATGGGCGGTTGGTTTGTGATGAGTTCCCTTGGAATGTTCGAGATGGAGGGTGGGTGCGCCGTCGAACCGATGGTCAACCTGACCAGTCCTCTTTTTGATAAAATGTCGATCAAACTCGATGATCAATTTTACAAAGGGGGAGAATTTGTGATCGAAGCCAAAAACAATTCAAAAGAAAATATCTATATCCAATCGGCAACCCTCAATGGTAAACCGCTTTATAATTCAGTGATCAGCTTTAAGGAAATTGTTGCCGGTGGAAAACTAGTTTATCAGATGGGTCCTGTTCCGAATAAAGATTGGGGGATGAGCAAATAATAGCGTGGGGCATGGGGCGTGGAGCATGGAGTATGGGGCGTAGAGACGCATGGCCATGCGTCTCATGAAATTATTTGAAAATTTGTCGATTTGAAAATTTGAAAATGTGCTTAAAAATCTCTATGTGCCTTTGTGAAAAACCTTCGTGCCTATGTGTTAGATTTTAAAATTGCATGGGGCAGGGAGCTTGGGGCAGGGTGAAAATAGAGGGGAAAAATTAATTATTATATTTTTGATATAACTTACCAATAAAAATGATGCAAACAACAGGTTTTAACAAAAGAGAGATGCTGAAATATGTGGGCGATTTCAGTCAATTATTTGGAATTAAGGAATATACACTTTCTTCCGGGAAATCAAAAGGTGTAAAGGCATTCGATTTCAAAAATGGCTCCGGCCTTCAATTTACTGTTTTGGCCGACCGTTGCCTTGATATCGAAGCCCTTTCGTTCAATGGGACCAACTTTAGTTACATCAGTAAGCCGGGAATCGTTTCGCCGACCTATTATGATCAGGATGGGCTTGCCTTCCTGCGCAATTTCTTTGGCGGATTCCTCACCACCTGCGGTCTTAGGAATGTAGGCAATGGTGGCGAAGTTGACGGGGAAGTATTTGGTGCTCACGGCAGGATCGGGAACACCCCTGCCGAAGAGGTTTGCGCAAAAATTGAATGGGATGAGGGCATTCCGGTGTTGACTTTATCGGGAAAGATGAGGGAAGCACGGATGTTTGGCGAAAACCTCACACTTGAACGCAAGATTACCTGCCGTTATGGAGACAATAAAATCCTGATTCAGAACAGGGTCGAAAACAATGGTTTCAGGACTGAGCCATTGTTCCTGCTTTTCCACTTCAACATGGGTTATCCTTTACTGGATGAACATTCAATTCTGGTGACCCCAACGGAAAAACTGATTCCCCGGGATCCCGAAGCTACAAAGGGAAAAGACAACTACAACGAATGTCAAGCCCCGACCCCCGACTATGCAGAGCAGGTTTTTTATCACAACCTGAAATCGGATGTGGAAGGCAATACTGCGGTTGCCTTAATTAACAGAAAACTTGAATTGGGGGTTGCGATCCATTTTAACAAGCAACAGCTTTTTAATTTCACCCAATGGAAACAAATGGGCGAAGGCGAATATGTGATGGGAATGGAACCCTGCAATTGCTATGTAGGTGGTAGGGCAGATGCCATACAGAAAAATACAATGGAATTCCTGAAGCCAGGGGAAATCAAGAACTTTGATCTTACCATCGAGCTTTTAAACGGAAATACAGTGATTGATGAATTGGTGGATCAGATTAATTCGATATAAATGATTAACAACTAAAACATTGCAAACAAATGAAACGTAGCGAAATCAACCGGATTATCGAAAATGCAAAGGCATTTTTGGCTGAAAAACAATTCTTTTTGCCACCATGGGCTTATTGGGGCCCCGACGAGTGGAAAGCAAACAAGCTTGATACGGAAGAAATAACCGAAAACATGCTGGGATGGGACATAACCGATTTTGGTTCGGGAGATTTTTATGCCTGCGGATTGTTCCTGTTCACGATCCGTAACGGCAAACTTGGCATCGACTTGAAGCCTTATGCCGAGAAGATCATGATCGTTGAGGAAAATCAGGTGACACCTATGCACTATCATTGGTCCAAAATGGAAGATATTATCAACAGGGGCGGTGGAAACCTCGTGATAGAACTTTATAACTCGGATTCCGAAAGCCGGTTTGACCTTAAGCCTGTTATTTTCAAAACCGATGGTGTACACCGTTCAGTTCCTGCAGGTGGGAAGGTAGTGCTTACTCCCGGCGAAAGCATTTGTCTTGAACAGGGCGTTTACCATAAATTTTATGGCGAAACCGGAAAAGGAAAGGTGCTTGTTGGTGAAGTAAGTATGGTGAACGACGATGCCTCCGACAATCGTTTCTACGAAAAAGTTGGACGGTTTCCACGGATCGATGAAGATGAACAACCGGTTCACCTGCTCGTTGGCGACTATGCCCATTTTCTGCAATAGTTAGCTTATTAACATACAGATATTTAAGATGTCGGAAAAAATAATTGTTTCAGGCGTTGGGTGTTGCCTTGTCGATTTGCTCTTCAATGGGATCGATTTCCAAAGTGATGTATTGCTACCACTTATGTCAAAAGTACGTGGTGATGGTGGCCTGACTCCTGGTCAGCTTGTTTTTCAGGAGGAATTTGAAAAATACTGTGGCCTTCCTTTCTCTGGATTGCTCGATATAATAACCGGTGGAAGGGGTCATGATAAAATTAATATCGGTGGCCCTTCAATCGTTTCGCTGATCAATGCGGCCCAATTGTCCGATCCGAATGATTGTGATGTGCGTTTTTACGGGCGTGGCGGTAACGACGGAATCGGCCAATACCTTTTATCTGCACTCAGTAAAACACCTGTCGTACTCAAGGATTATCAATTGACTGCCAACAGGACACCTTCAACGGTTGTTCTTTCCGATCCATCCTTCGATCATGGGCATGGTGAACGGATGTTTCTGAATTCAATCGGTGCCGCGTGGGATTATACCCCCGATCAATTGGGCGCCGACTTTTTTGATTCGGATATTGTTGTCTTCGGAGGCACGGCCCTTGTCCCACACATTCACGACAGCCTGACAACCCTTTTGAAAAGGGCCAAATCAGCAGGATGCGTTACCATAGTCAACACGGTCTTTGATTTCAGGAACGAAAAGGGCAATCCGTCACAAAAATGGCCGATGGGCGAAAGTGATGAAAGCTATCAGTTTATCGATCTTCTGATTACCGACCTGGAAGAAGCCCTGCGGTTAAGCGGTGCAACGGAACCCAATGAAGCAATGCAGTTTTTCATTGACCAAAAGGTATCTTCGCTGATCGTTACAAACGGTGCCAAACCAATCGCCATCTATTCGGACGGGAGATGTTTTAAAACTTCCGAAATTTTATATCTGCCAGTATCACAAAGAATTACAGATGATTTGAAACTTACCCGCATTGGCGACACCACCGGTTGTGGCGACAATTTTGTTGGCGGTGTGATCGCCGCTGTTGTCGGTCAGTTGCAACAAACGGAAAATCAGCCAGATTTAAAGGAGGCCTGTTGCTGGGGCGTGGTTTCGGGAGGTTTTACCTGTTTTTATATGGGTGGGACTTATTTTGAAGAAAACGCAGGTGAAAAAAAAGCCAAAATGCTACCCTACTATGAATCGTACCGAAAGCAAATCGGAAATTGACACCAAAAAAATTGTCATTTTTGGAGCAGGAAAAATAGGCCGTTCCTTTATTGGACAGCTTTTCGGATGCGGCGGTTACAAAGTGGTCTATGTTGACATTGATCCGGTTGTGGTTAACCTTCTCAACGAGAAGGGTTGCTATCGTATTGTGATCAAGGGAGATAAGGAAAATGAGCTGATTGTTCCGAATGTACAGGCCATTTCTGCTCTTGAACCCGATAAGGTGGCAGAGGCAGTTTCAACGGCTGGGATCCTGGCTGTTTCTGTGGGCAAAAATGCCCTTGCAAAAATTGCCCCCATCATTGCCAAAGGATTGATGACCAGATATTCAAATGATCCGGAATTGCCTCTTGATATCATCCTGGCCGAAAACATGCGATCGGCAGGGGACTATATGAAAGGGCTACTTGAAAAATTGTTGCCACCCGATTATCCGGTTGAAAAACTTGTCGGGTTGGTCGAAACCAGCATCGGCAAAATGGTCCCGATACTGACAATTGCCGACCTTGAAAAAGATCCGCTCCTGGTATTTGCCGAACCTTACAATACGCTAATCGTCGATGGAAAAGGCTTTAAATCACAAATACCTCAAATACAGGGAATTTCAGCAAAGAACAACATAAAAGCCTGGGTTGACCGAAAAGCCTTTATCCACAACCTGGGCCATGCCACAGCAGCCTATTTTGGAAATCACCTCCATCCCCAAGCCGTTTACCTTTACGAAGTGCTCGACGATCAGACTGTTTTTGATTTTACGAGGGAGGTCATGCTCCAGTCTGCTGAAACCCTTCAGGCAGCTTATCCCGACGATTTCACTTTGCCTGATCTTATTGCCCATATTGACGACTTGCTCCATCGGTTCCGGAACCGTGCATTAAAAGACACGGTTTTTAGGGTGGGCCAGGATTTGCAACGAAAGCTTGGAGCGGACGACCGTTTTATGGGAGCTGTCCATCTTGCCATTCAACATGGAAAGCTTTATGGCAAAATACTTGAAGCAATGTCGTTCGGGTTTTTTTTCGATGCAAAAGACGAATTGGGATTGAATCCGGTAGAAGACCTTTCGTTCCGTGAATCGTTGCATTCCAACTTTGAAAATACCCTTGTTCAAAAATGTGATTTCGATGTTAAGAAAGATGTCAACTTAATAGATGAATTAAAAAACCATTATAGTCACTATCAGCTTTAAGCTGAAAAAACTTTGCTAAATCGTTTTTGCAACTCATTTTTGCTAAAATAGCATTGGTTAAAGATAATTTTTTGATAGGCAACCGACACTTATTCGATTATTTTTGTCCATCCCGATTAATGATTACCCATACCAAATTTTTCCAAAAATGTTGAAAACGGCTTCTGGGTTAACAGAGAAAATAAGTCAAGGAGATAGGCTATCGTTCACAGACGCTTTTACGTCCCATTATCCGGGGCTCTGTTACTACGCCGAAAAATTGGTCCACGATCACGACGAGTCACATTCATTGGTCCAACAGGTATTTGTGGATTTGTGGATCAAACGGGAGAAACTGATTATTGAGCAATCCTTAAAAGCATACCTTTATTCGGCGGTCAGGAACAATGCACTTGATTTCCTCAAACACAAAGCCGTTGAAACAAAATACCTTCGTGAAACACAGCCGCTTGAAGCCTCCAATGACACCAATCTGATCGAAGAAGCCGAGTTGAATTCCCGCATCAACACGGCAATCGAAGGACTTCCCAGGAAATGCCGCGAGATCTTTCTCCTTTGCCGTTTTAATGATCTGCAATACAATGAGATAGCTATTAAGCTAGGAATTTCGGTCAAAACTGTCGAGATGCAAATGGGAATTGCCCTGAAAAAATTAAGGATTAAGCTAGCTGATTTACTAAACACGAATAAATTACCCTCAAAATTTTCAAAAAAATAGACCCTCCTTTACAGGGTAACAAATAGTCTGGTCGTCTTAGCCTAAACAAGTAGAAACCTGATAAATGGATTCTCCGACTATCGATATTGACCAACTAATTGCTTCTTTTCTTTCTGGAAACTGTAACCCTTCCGGAAAGTTGGAATTGGAACAATGGGTCTCATTGTCGGAGGAAAACAAAAAGGTTTTTGACGATTCGGTGAAAATATGGCAAAACTGTCAGACCCCCATTTTCAAATCCGAAATGGAGCATGATAAGCTTCGTATTGAGGTACAGATTTTTGCCCAAAATAGCCATCAATAATCCCAACAAATGAACTCAAGAACCCGCCTCCTTGAAGCCATCGGTCACCGGTCGCCCGACAGGATTCCCATTGACCTTGGTGCAACACCAAGTTCGGGAATTTCGATGGTGGCTTATCAGAACCTCCTCAACCACATGGGCCTTGATCTGAACAATTACGTCTATGATGTAATCCAGGAGGTTGCCCAACCCGAAATGGATTTCCTGAATTTGTTCAAAGTTGACGTACTCGATATCGGAAGGTTTTTCAATTCCTCTTCCAGTTACTGGCATCCGATCGAAATTATTAAAGGATATCCCGCCCTTTATCCCCACTGGTTTAACCCAGAACAACAACCCGATGGTAGTTGGATTGCTTCCGGACGCAGTGGTGAAAAGATCGCGAAAATGCCCGCGGGCGCCACTTTCTTCGACCAGTTGATTTTCCCCTACCTCAATGGATATCCCGATAACTATAAGAATATCAATCTGGATATGTCACGCGTAAGCTGGGGCGGATTCGGTTTTCCCCCTTTCGACAGGATCAATGAACCCGGTTTCTGGAAGATGCTCAGGGAGACAGTGCAGTATGAACGTTCCAAAACCGACAAAGCGCTCCTTGTTGGCGTAGGCTGCAATCTATTCGAATGGGGAACCTTCCTCCGAAGGATCGATAATTTTTTGATGGACCTCTACCTCGATCCTGTGAATGTCCACAAACTCCTCGACCAGCTCCTCGAAATGCACCTGACGTTCCTCGCAAAAGTTTGCGATGCAATTGGCGATCTTGTTGACATTGTCAAATACGGTGACGACCTAGGGACAAATACCGGCCCGTTTTTCCCGCCCGAAGTTTACAATGAGTTCTTCAAACCGCGCCACAAGATCCTATGCGATTTTGTGAAATCCAAAACAACGGCACACACGATGATCCATTGCTGCGGTGGCATCTATGAACTGATCCCTGAACTGATCGATGCTGGCTTTGAAGTGATTAACCCTGTGCAGATCAATGCCATCAACATGGAACCGGAACGGTTGAAGCGGGAGTTTGGCAAAGAGATTACCTTCTGGGGCGGGGGCATCAATACACAATCCATCCTCAACCGGGCAACCCCACAACAGGTGAAGGACCATGTGAAACACAACCTCGAAGTCTTTTCAAAAGATGGGGGTTTTGTCTTTACCACCGTCCACAACATCATGCCAGATGTCCCGCCGCAGAATATCCTCGCCATGTTCGAAGCGTTGGAAGAGTTTCAAGGTTAACTAAACCTTCAAGGTTTTGCAAACCTTGAAGGTTTGCAAACTAAAACATCCTATCTTCGTGGCCAACATCAAAACCCAAAACATTTAATGATTACAGGCGAACTAAAATCACAGATCGACAAGATATGGACCGATTTCTGGACAGGCGGCATTGCCAACCCGCTTACCGTGATCGAACAATTTACCTACCTCCTCTTTATCCGCCGGCTCGACGAAATCCAGCTCACCAAAGAGAAACAAGCCCATTTGGTTGGAATTGCCATCAAAGAACCCGTTTACACCGAAGATGAAAAGCCCCTTCGCTGGAACAGCTTCAAAAACAACGATCCCGAAACCATGTACCGGCTTTTCCAGAAGGAGAACGGCGTGTTCGACTTTATGAAAAACGTTGGGGCAAAAGGTTCCATATTTGCCGATTTTATGAAAGGGGCAACCTTTATGATCCCGACACCGAGGCTGTTGGACATGGTGGTGCAACAGATCGACAAGATAAAAATGGAGGATCGCGACACGAAGGGCGACCTCTACGAATACCTCCTCTCCAAAACGGCGACTGCCGGTACGAACGGACAATTCCGTACACCGCGCCACATCATCAAAATGATGGTCGAGATGGCGCAACCGCACAAGGAAGATACCATCTGCGACCCGGCAATGGGAACGGCAGGATTTTTGGTCGCTTCGGGCGAATACATCCACCAATACCATCCCGACTGGTTTATGGAAGCCCCTTTCCGCGAACATTACAATACGAAGATGTTCACGGGTGCCGAGTTCGATTCGACCATGATGCGGATTGCAGCGATGAACCTTCAGTTGCACGGGATCGAACACCCGATCCTGATCAGCAAAGATGCACTGAGCGAGGCAAATAGCAACATGACCAACAAATATTCGCTGATCCTGGCCAACCCGCCGTTCAAAGGGAGCCTCGATTTCGACGCCGTGGAGAGCGGTATCCTCAAAAAGGTAAAGACCAAAAAGACGGAACTCCTATTTTTGGGGCTGATGCTCAGGGCCTTGAAAACCGGGGGGCGTTGTGCTGTGATCGTTCCCGATGGCGTGATGTTCGGTTCCTCGAATGCCCACAAACAGATCAGGCAGGAATTGATCGAAAACCAGCGCTTGCAGGCGGTCGTTTCAATGCCATCGGGTGTTTTCAAGCCCTATGCCGGGGTGAGCACCGCCATTTTGTTTTTTACGAAGACCAACTCGGGCGGCACCGACAAGGTTTGGTTTTACGACATGAAGGCCGATGGCTACTCCTTGGACGACAAGCGCAACCCGATCAGCGACAACGATATCCCCGATGTGATCGCCCGTTTTCATGATCAGGTGGCTGAGCGAAGTCGAATCCGAACCGATCCCTCTTTTTTAGTCCCCTTTTCCGAAATCAAGGCCAACGATTGGGACCTCAGCATCAACCGCTACAAAGTGGTGGAGCACAAAGAGGTAGAGTACGATTCGGTAAAAACGCTCCTTTCCGACATTAAGCAATTGGATACCGAACGGGCAGAAGCGTTGAAAAAGTTGGAGGAGATGCTGGGATGAAAATTGGAGACTGTGTTAAAGTATTATCTGGTTACGCCTTTAAATCAGAATTATTTAATTCTTGTGGTGATGGATTGCCTTTAGTTAGAATACGTGATGTTGGCAAAGATTGTTCTGACACATTTTATCCAGGGGATTATGCAGAGGAATATATTTTGCAAAATGGAGATATTCTAGTTGGAATGGATGGGGACTTCCGAATTTCTGAATGGAAAGGTGGTAAAGCACTGCTTAATCAACGAGTATGCAAAATTATACCTGATGGTAAGAAAATATTTTCAAGGTTTATGCTTTACAATTTAGCCATTGAACTAAAGAAAATTGAAGAAGTTACTCCTTTTGTGACTGTGAAGCATTTATCAGTTAATAAGATAAAGGAAATTGAGATTCCCCTTCCCTCCCTTCCCGTCCAAAAAAAGATCGCCGCGATTTTGGATGCTGCCGATTTGTACCGTCAGCAGACCAGGACCCTGATCGAAAAATACGACCAACTTGCGCAGTCGTTGTTTTTGGAAATGTTTGGGGACCCGGTGAGGAATGAGAAGGGATGGGAAAAATTGGAATTCAATAAACTTTGCTCCTTCAAAAAGGAAAGTATAATCCCTCAAAATATAATTACGGGAACAAAATATGTCGGATTGGAATGTATAGAAAAAGAAACAGGTAATATATTAGATATCAACGAAGTAACTGAAGGTGATCTGAAAAGCAATAAATTTACTTTTGATGAGAAATACATCTTGTATGGTAAGCTACGACCTTACTTAAACAAGGTTGCCCTGCCAAATTTTAAAGGAATTTGTAGCACAGATATCATACCAATTAAACCTATTAAAGGTAAAAGTAACAGGCAATTTATTTGTCATATTATGAGAGGTAAAGGATTTGTTTCATTTGCACACGAAAGAAGCAGTGGGGCAAACCTTCCAAGAATTAGTCCTAGTGTAATTGAAAAATATCTGGTTATTAATCCACCTTTATCCCTTCAATCCCAATTTGCCGACCGTATCCAATTGATCGAATCGCAGAAGGCACAGGCGCAGGTCGCCCTCCAAAAATCGGAATCGTTGTTTAACAGCCTGTTGCAGAAAGCGTTCAAAGGGGAGCTTATTTCGGAGTGAGCGATCGGGTCTGGCGATTTCCAATCGCCACTAATTGCCATTTATGCCGCGATTGGAAATCGCAGGACCCAACACAGGGTAATGAGGCACGATCAAACTGGAACCCTGAATTGGGTTTAACGTATCAATCAATAGGTTGGGTTTCCTAATCATATTGTTATCTACCTAACACGGTTTTTCATCCCCGTCCGTATGGGCATTGTATCTTTTCCGAACTTTCAATCGCGGACGGTTTTTGTATTGTTTCGTGACCCTGGGTGGCGTGGTCCAAGGATCGTTTGAGCTATGACGGGGGTTTTCATTCGGGACCACTTACCCAGGGCTATTGTTACATATCCCTTTCAGGGAATTGACCGCGGAAGGATTTTGAAACGTTTCCAAGATTTTGATAGTGATAGTCTGACTTCAAGTCAGGCTATCACTAAATCTCCGCAGACAATCCCCAATGGCTATCACTAAATCGCAGGACCCAACCCTGAAAAGGGTTGAACGTCAATAGCCCTGGGTAAACGGCCCCCTAGCAAAAGCCATGTCAATGCTCAAAAGATATTGGGCCGTGCAACCCAGGGTAAAGAAGCACGATCAATCTGGAACCCTGAATTGGGTTCAACCTATCAATCAAGATGTTGGGCTTACTGATTATATCATTCTTTGCCTTAAACGGTTTTCGTCCACGTCCGAAGGGGTGTTGTCTCTTTTCGGAACTCAGATCGCGGCAGTTTTTTTTGTGTCGGCATTTTACCCTAGGTGGCATGGTCCTATTTCCCCGGGTAACATGGTCCCAAAATCATTTGAGCTTTGAATGAATTTTTGCTTGGGACCATGCAACCCGGGGTTATTATTGGGGTTCCCCTACGGGGAATTGATCGTGGTAGGATATTGAATTGCCTTCAAAATTTTGAAATGTTAATGATCTGTAATACTAGTCGTTACAAACGACAAAACATTAACCCCTTTCCGATAAATCGGAACAAGATGTTACAAACTAGGGGGATTCTCCAGAACATCAAACCATTTCCCCTCTCCGATAAATCTGAGTCCAGAGGCTTCAGGATTACTAACGATGGGGATACTCCGTAGGAGTTAAACTATTGTAGAACAAATAAATAACCCCAAACCACGGCGGCGCAATCAGAAAGTTGTTGGGAGATTGAATTTTCCCTGCGCCGCAATACAAAGGCAGAACAAAGATCAGAATTGACATTTTTATCAATCCTAACCTAACCGGCAGGTTGCAAAAAACTTGTTTTTTTTGACCGTATTCCAAATTATGGGATTGCCGCGGTCATATTTTAATCCAGCAAACCATTGATTTATCGATCACTCCCGCGCAATGACAATTCCTGGGAACAAAGTTGCAGGAAAAAGTGCCGGAATTATTTAACACAAAACCCTTCTTATACAAACTTCACAAAGGTTTGTTATCTTTACACGCTAGCAATCAATAAACAGACCATGGATATTCAAACATTAAAATTGGATTTGGTTGAAAAAATCATCAATACGGAAAAGACTTCCCTTCTCCTTGAAATTAGCGATTTATTTTCAAACAATGCAAAATCCGATTGGTGGGACAATGTACCTCCGGAGGTTCAGGATTCCATCCTGGAAGGATTGAAGGATGTCGAAGAGGGCAATACTTTTACCCACGACCAGGTAATGTGTGAAGCAAAGCAACAATACGGATTCTGAAAACCTAATCTTATCCTTATAAATTAACCAGATGACCAACTTCAATTTCCTAAAAACCACATTTCCAAAAATTTACATTGAAGCCGTTGAGGCTGAAAGCAATACGATCATTGCACCCAAATATTCGGCTTTGCTGTGCCGTACCGCACTCGAAAAAGCGGTGGTTTGGTTGTACGAAAACGATGCGGACCTTGTGCTTCCATACGATACAAAGCTCGCCTCACTAATCAATGAACATTGTTTTCGCAATATCCTAAATCAGAAGATGTTGCATGAAATCAACCTGATCCGCCTAAGCGGGAACGCCGCTGCTCATGGTGACAAGGTGACACGCAACGAAGCCATGGTTTCACTGAAATGCCTTTTCAGGTTCCTCTCTTTCCTTAGCAAAGGGTATAGCGAAGAGAACCCCATAATTGCGCCGTTCGATGAAACCCTGATCCCCGATGGAAAGGAGAAAGACAAGACCATTGCTGAACTTTCTAAAATTGCCAATGAACTTGCCGAACAGTCTGAAATCCTGAAAAGGGAAAGGGAAAGAATAGAGGAGCTGGCCAGCGAAAACCAACTGCTGAAACTCCAGATCGACCTTCAGAAAGAGCTGGTTGCCAATCGGAAAGAAGAACGGCTCAAAAACCCTCCCGAAAACAAATACATCCCCGAACTGATCCCCGAATCGGTAACCCGGAAAATTTACATCGATCTGCTTTTGAAAGAGGCCGGTTGGGACAACCTCCGCGAAGGGCGCGAACTTGAATATGAAGTTACAGGTATGCCACATTCCCTCAACCCTACCGGTAAAGGTTATGTCGATTATGTGTTGTGGGGAGACGATGGATTGCCGCTTGCCGTTGTCGAAGCAAAAAAGACAATGGTCGATGCTTACAAGGGGAGGCACCAGGCGGAGTTGTATGCCAATTGTCTCGAAAAGATGACCGGTCGGCGGCCTATCATCTTCTATACCAATGGTTTTGAGACCAATATTTGGGACGATACCTTTTATACCGAACGCGAAATTTCGGGTTTTTATACAAAAGATGAACTGCAACTGTTGATCGACCGTCGGAAATCGAGGCTCGACCTGCGGAACTTCAAAGTGGACACCGAAATTGTTGGCCGCCCATACCAATTGGAAGCGATTCAAAGGGTTGCAGAAGCTTTGGTAACTAATCATGATGGAAAATTAAAAGGGAAGAGCCGGAAAGCATTACTGGTCATGGCAACGGGAAGCGGAAAAACCAGGGTCTCGATAGCCATTGTTGACCTGCTCACCAAATGCAACTGGGTAAAACGGGTGCTTTTCCTTGCCGACCGGAACGCACTGGTAACGCAGGCAAAAAATGCCTATAAGGAACACCTGCCCAATCTTTCGGCCATCGACCTCACCAAAGAAAAGGAGGACAACGGTACGCGGCTTGTTTTCTCGACCTACCCGACCATTATGAACAAGATTGATAGCCTGAAAACCGAAGATGGCCGCTTTTATGGTCCGGGCCATTTCGACCTGATCATCATTGATGAAGCGCACCGCTCTGTTTATCAAAAGTATGGGGCGATTTTCGACTATTTTGATTCCCTTCTGATTGGCCTTACTGCTACCCCAAAAACGGAGATCGACCGCAATACCTATGGTTTGTTCGATATCGAGGACAACAATCCCACTTTTGCCTACGAACTCGACCAGGCCGTCCGCGACCATTACCTTGTCCCGCCAAGGGCAATCAGTGTGCCGATCAAATTTCCAAACCGGGGGATCAGGTACAACGATCTTTCGGAAGCCGAAAAAGCCGAATACGAAGAGAAGTTTGGCGATCCCACAATTGACGAAGAGGATGAAGGAATTGAGAGCAACGCTATCAACCTGTGGCTTTTTAATGCCGACACAATCGACAAGGTGTTGGATTACCTGAGAACCTACGGCCTGAAAACCCAGGGTGGCGATAAATTGGGAAAAAGCATCATCTTTGCGCGGAACCATAAACATGCCGTGTTTATTGAGGAGCGATTTAACAAAAACTACCCCGAATACAGCGGCAAGTTCTTACGGGTCATCGACAATTACGAACCGAAGGCTCAGGACCTGCTCGAATCATTTTGTTTGCAACACGAAGAGATTGAACCACATATCGCAGTTTCTGTCGATATGATGGACACTGGCGTGGATGCGCCAAGGGTGGTCAACCTTGTGTTTTTCAAGCAGGTAAAATCGGCCACCAAATTTTGGCAGATGATCGGTAGGGGAACACGTTTATGCCCCGACCTGTTTGGGCCAGAGCAAAACAAGTCTTATTTCGTGATCTTCGATTTTTGCGAAAACTTTGAGTATTTCCAGGAATTCCCCGAAGGGATAACACCTACCAATCAAAGGTCTTTGTCGCAAAGGATATTTGAAACAAAACTTGAGGTTGCCCTGGAACTACGGACTGGAACAGAGACATCGGATGAGGACATTTCTGTGGCAAAAATTTACATTGACGAACTGCACCAACTGATTGCCAAACTTGACCATGATAGGTTTGTTGTCAGGAAGGAGCTTCGGTTGGTCAATCAGTTCACGCTTCGTGAGAGATGGGAAAACATCGGAAAGGGCGATTTTGCAGAACTTTGCAACCACCTGTCAGGCTTACCTGCCATTGCAGACAATGATGACGAAGCGGCCAAAAGGTTTGACCTGATTGTCCTTAACCTGCAACTTGCCCTTCTCTTTAACAGCAACAAACAGAACAATCTCATCAGAAGAATTGGTACTGTGGGAATGTTACTGATGAAGAAAAAAAATATCCCGGCTGTCAATCAGCAAATTCAAACCATCAAGGCAGTTCAGACTGATGAATTCTGGCAGTCGGTGTCAATCAAACGGTTGGAAGAAATACGGCTTGACTTGCGCGATCTGGTCAAGTTTATAGATGCAGAACATCAGATGAACGTCTATACAACTTTTGAAGATGAACTGGGCGAGGCAGATGAAAAGGAAATAATCCCGACCTATACAAGCATGCAAAGTTACAAGGACCGTGTCGAGAGTTTTATCCGTAAAAACAAAGACTACCTTGTGATCCATAAAATCCGGAACAATATCCAGGTTACCTACGAGGAGATCAACCTTCTCGAAAAGTTGCTTTTCGAGGGCAATCTCGGCACAAAAGCAGATTATCAAAAAGAATATGGCGACCTCCCATTGGGGAAGTTTATCAGGAGCCTTCTCGGTTTGGATAAAGCCACATCAAATCAGTTGTTTGCGGATTTTATCCAAACAGGGAACCTGTCGGCAGACCAGATCACCTTCATCAACAATATCATCAACTTCCTGACAAAGAATGGGACAATAAACAAGGAGATGCTCTTTGAACCTCCGTTTACGAACATCAATGATCAAGGGATCACAGGCGTTTTTGACGATGTGCAGGTGGGAAAAATTGTGAAGATTATCGATGGGGTAAACGGTAATGCAGTTTACAGGATGTCGAATTAACAAACAGCAATAAATGCAAAAAGACCGCAATGGTCATTATAATTTACCATTGCGGTCCCTAGGAAATATTGCTACTGTATTTACTGGACTACGTACCTTTTCAAAATAGTGTTCTCAAGATTATTGGGCCTCATCTTCGAAGCCAATTTTTTGGCTACTACCCATGCTGCCCTTTTCCCAATGTTGTTGGTGTTGTATTTGATCCAGGCATAACCATCGTCTCCCCAGGTCACATCCCATGAATTCCGCATCAACCAGGCCTGTTTGGAGTCGTCCCAGCCTACAAGCATCACTGCGTGATTGGAAACCGGGTTGGCATAATCGCTTGGTGTCTCATAGAATACGCCTCCGCCAGCAAAGTTTTGAAAAAGTGGGGTTGCGTTCATGCTTACGGCTATCGGGCCATATTTGCAAATGGCATCTTTGATTTTATCAACTGGTGCAATCTTGTTGATGTCGCCAGATGGATCGATGACTCCCCAATCGACCAATTCGACATTCGTAGCCGGAACAGTTGCCGGACAAGCTCCGTTAACGCCATTGTCAGGATACTGTGCTTCGGTCATCATTTTAACATGGGTGTTTTTCAGATAATTAAAAGCCTGATAAGCCAATCCTCCCGAACAATTTCCAGCACCGGAGCAGTCAACCAATTGCTTTTCACTACAATTAATTGAGGAAGGATTTGTAATCCTGTTGACACGGATATAGCTGCATTCAAGGGTTCCGGTGGCAGAATATGCCCAGCAATCGCCACATTTTTGAAGCCTGATGGAAGGCACCAAACTGTCTTTACGCGCATCATAACTACCCAAGGAAGCGGTGCAAACCTTCAATTGCATTTGTTTGATGATATCAATTATCTCGGCCGAAATGACTTTATTGGTCATTAATTTCTTAATTTCCAATGCCTCATTGGGGGTAATTGGTTTTTCACCGGTGATATCGGCAAGTCTCAAATGGGAAACACTGGTTGCTGAAACATTAAATGTCAGCTTGTTATCGGCGATAAATTTCCGCTGTTGAACAAGCAATTGCTTAATCTGCGGTGATGCCTGCAATTCTCTGGCCGCAAAATGCTTTTGCAACTGTACAACACCAACATTCATTTTGGTTTGGCCAAAAACCGTATTCTGGCACATTGCTGTTGCTATTACACAGATAGCCATAAGGATCCTAACACATGATTTCATACTTTAACTAATTGATTAATTGCTAATTAATAAGAATTGAAAAGGATATATATTGAAGTTTAGGAGATTTCTCCTTCAACCAAGGTTTTTCGTAAACAAATTGAAATTGATACGTGCCAATTTTAGCCCCTGTACAATATAAAACTTGGGTTTCAAGCCCACCTTGTTTATTTTCAGAACCCGATAACTGAAAAAATCTTTTAAATTAAACTTTGGGAGTCTGATCTAATGAACGTTGGCTTTGCTAAAATAAATATTCATAATTACAAATAGGATCAAATTTTGTTCAATTATTTCAAATTTATTTTTATTCTATCTATTTCGACTACGCCCAGTTACCACGATCAGTAACCTTTCACGATAGATATCGAGGTGGTGTAGGAGTTGAGAAGTGATAGCCTGACTTCAAGTCAGACTATCACTATACTAAATGCAAAAGACCGCAATGGTCCTTTTTAAAAATTTTACCATTGCGGTCCCAGCGAAAAATTGTTACCGTAGTTACTGGACTAGGTATCTTTTCAGAACATTTACATCAATTTTAACGGGTTTAATCGTCAAAGGCAATTTTTTTGCTACAACCCATGCAGCTCTTTTCCCAATGTTGTTGGTGTTGTATTTGATCCAGGCATAACCATCGTCTCCCCAGGTCACATCCCATGAATTCCGCATCAGCCAAGCCTGTTTGGAGTCGTCCCAGCCTACAAGCATCACTGCATGATTGGAAACCGGGTTGGCATAATCGCTTGGTGTCTCATAGAATACGCCTCCTCCAGCAAAGTTCTGAAAAAGTGGCGTTGCATACATACTAACGGCAATCGGGCCATATTTGCAAATAGCTTCTTTGATTTTGTCAACCGGTGCAATCTTGTTGATGTCGCCCGATGGATCGATAACTCCCCAATCAACCAATTCGACATTCGTCGCCGGAACGGTTGCCGGACAAGCTCCGTTAACGCCATTGTCAGGATACTGTGCTTCGGTCATCATTTTAACATGGGTGTTTTTCAGATAATTAAAAGCCTGAAAAGCCAACCCTCCTGAACAGTTCCCAGCACCGGCACAGTCAACCAATTGCTTTTCACTACAATTAATTGAGGAAGGATATGTAATCCTGTTGACACGGATATAGCTGCATTCAAGGGTTCCAGTGGCAGAATATGCCCAGCAATCGCCACATTTTTGAAGCCTGATGGAAGGCACCAAACTGTCTTTACGGGCATCATAACTACCCAATGAAGCAGTGCAAACCTTCAATTGCATTTGTTTGATGATATCAATAATCTCGGCCGAAATAACTTTATTGGTCATTAATTTCTTAATTTCCAATGCCTCATTGGGGGTAATTGGTTTTTCACCGGTGATATCTGCAAGTCTCAAATGGGAAACACTGGTTGCTGAAACATTAAAGGTCAGCTTGTTATCGGCGATAAATTTCCGCTGTTGAACAAGCAATTGCTTAATCTGCGGCGATGCCTGCAATTCCCGGGCCGCAAAATGCTTTTGCAACTGTACCACACTAACATTCATTTTGTTTTGGCCAAAGACTGTATTTTGGCACATTGCTGTTGCTATCATACAGATAGCAATGAGGATCCTAACACTTGCTTTCATGCTTTAACTAATTGATTGATTGTTAATTAATGATAATTGAAAAGGATATATATTGAAGTTTTGGAGATTTCTCCTTCAACCAGGGTTTTTCGTAAACAAATTGAAGTTGATATGTGCCATTTTTGACTGCGGTAAAATAAAAAACCTGGGTTTCTAGCCCACCATCTTTATCCTGATAACCCGGTAACTGATTGGTTTTTATTAACTTAACACTTAAACTATCAGACTGTCCCATTATTCGCCACGAATATCCTTCGCCAATAGAAGCCAACAGTCGGATTGTAAAAACCGAATCTTTTTTTGCCTGGAGGGTCTCTTGTTTCATTGCTTTATTTTGTGTGAAAGAGGAACAGGCAAATGCCATGACAAAAACAAATAGAACTATAAATTTCATCATGCCCCTTTGTTTGATTGGAAATTTTGATTTCATACCCCTGAGATTTAGAGCCTTAAATATACAAAATTTATAACAAATCAAACACCCAAATGTTAAATTCACAGAGAATTCTTCTAATTTTACGCGATTTTATAAATATGGGAAAAAGTAAAGGGATTTTTCAGCGTACGGAGCTCCTTTTCGGTAAGGAGAAAATGGAGGAAATGGCCAATAAAAAGGTGATTATCATGGGTATAGGTGGAGTTGGGAGCTGGTGTGCCGAAAGCCTTGTCCGTTCCGGGATCCATTTTTTGACCATTGTCGATTCGGACCGCATTTGCATTACGAATATCAACCGGCAGTTACATGCCACCCTGCAAACCGTTGGTGAAGTAAAAGTGGAGGCACTAAAAAAACGTTTGCTCGAAATTAACCCTGATGCTGAAATAACCGCCCTTCAGAAGATTTACAACATGGCAAGCCACGACTCTTTCAACCTTGGGTTGTACGACTACATTATAGACGCGATAGACAGCCTGGGAAGCAAGGTCCACCTGATCAGGATGGCCACAAAAACCAACGCCGTATTGTTTTCATCAATGGGAGCTTCCCTAAAATTGGATCCGACACAAATCAGGGTAGCTGAGTTCTGGCAGGTGAAAGGTTGCCCGTTGGGATCAAAAATCAGAAAATACATCCGCAAGGGTGAACTTCCATCAAAACCATTTTTTTGTGTTTACAGTGAGGAGCTGCTCGAAAACCGTGGAACAGGCTCGTCATGTGGCACCGACAAATGCCTGTGTCCCAAGGTAAAAAGTGGCATCGGCGATCCCGAATTGGACGATCATGAATGGTGCAGCCAAAAAGCTGTGATCAACGGGACTATTGCCCACATCACCGCTATCTTTGGCTTTACTTTAGCAGGATTGGTGGTGCAACACATTTACAATCATTTCAAATAGTCTTTAATAAAAGCCTCCCTGGGCTGGCTGACACTTTTATCCCAGATTTCCTTATAGGCAGGCTGCGACATGTGATGCTCGCGATAAGGGACCACAAATGTAATTTTCTCCCCGTTTGCCTGATTAATAGCGGCAAAAATTGATGTGGCTGGACACGTATTGTCGATCAATCCAATTTCGGTCACCAAAGTGGCCCTGCACCCTTTGAGTAGGTGTGCTGCATCAAAATAGGGAAGGGCTACACTCATTTTCTCTTTATCGCTTTTGGAATCAAATGGTTGTGGCCATCCACCTTTTCTGCCGACCAAAGTTCCGCCCCAGTCGCACATTGCTGGAACAATGGCAACCGCCGCACTGACCCTATGGTCAATCCCGGCAGCAACAAGAGCCTGGCCACCACCCTGACTTTCACCAATGACCAGGATCCGCTTCCTGTCCCACTCAGGTTGTTTTGTCAGAAAATCGAGTGTCCTGATCAACCGGAGGTACATTCCCCGAAAGTAAACCTCATTCCTGTTCTCCAATCCGGAGATGTAATAATTTTTTAATTCACCGGCTTCCAGATCCTTATAGTACTCTTCAGGCTGCCCATTAACCATCCCATGTGCATTAAGGTCAAAGCATATAACCCCTTTCCCCATTTTGGCATAGCGCATGGCATTCCCAATTTCAGACCGGCACCACGAACCAGCCACTCCGGCTGCATGGAGATAGAGAACAATCGGAAGCGATCTTGCTTTTGCTTTTTCTGGTTTTGCAAAATATCCCCTCGCAGGTTTTGGGCCGATACAATTGATTTCCACATCCAAACAGCTAAATCCTGAATTGGTTACTTTAACCGGAACTGATTTAACCTCCATATTTAATGCCCTTAACACTTTTTTCTCTTGCTTCCAGAATTTATTGAAATCTTTTGGACGCGAAGAGCCGGGTTTGTACATCCCTGGTTCAACAATTGAACCAATACTTGCAGTTTCTTTCTTTGTTGCAGCTTCAAAGATCATGGAGGTTGGTTCGTTAAACGTTCCCGTGAACAACAAAAGCGTGTCACCTTTGAACTTTACATTTTGCCGCGTTACATCCTTCAGGTTGTTTTTTTGAATTTTTATGAATACCGAATCATTAATTTGACCATGTAAGAAAAGCCTGACATTTATTTTATCACCTTTTTTATAAATACCTGATTCATTGGTCTGTGTAAGGACAATGTCCTGACCGTTGGACGTTAAAAGTAAACCGAAAAAAAATAAAGATGTGAAAATACTGTACCGGAGAGTTTTCATAAAGATTAATTCAACTATTTTACAATTCTTTAACTTTAAAAATTTGGTGGAGTGTTTCGGTGGGGCTACATTTGCATTACATTTTTTTTCATAAGTTTAGGTTTAGTTAGGTTAGTTAGTTTGGTTAGTTTTAGTAAAAGGATGGAGCCGCCCGGTTCCGTCCTTTTCAATTTTTATCAGGACTTATCCAAATGTTTGTGGATTTGCCTCTTTGTATAATAATAAGTAAATATCGCAGCACTCCAGTTGGCAAAAAAGATCCCCCACCAGATTCCCTTCGTTCCCCATCCAAGGTAAACGGCGAAAAGGTAAAACAAAGGCAACGGGATTAAAAACTGACGGTAGGCACCCACAAAAATCGCATAAAACGGTTTTTTCATCCCTTGTAAGGTCGAAACAGAAATATTCAGAAAGATGTAGGAAAAAAAGAAAAGCACCGCAACATGCAGATATTCAGTGCCTATTTCAATAACCTGGGTATCTTTTGAGAAGGCAGCCATCAAATTGCTGGCAAACAGTGCAACACCAACAACACCTACGATAATGACCATTAATCCATAACGTATATTTAGCTTCCATGACATCAATATCCTATCCGGACGGTTAGCGCCCATATTTTGTCCTGCCAAAGTAAGGGCCGCAATGCTGAGGCCAATGGTCGGCAAAAGGGCAATCTGTTCAATTCGGGTGGCAATTCCATAGGCAGCAACGGCCTCCTTTCCAAACCTGCTTGCAAAGTAAGTGATGACGAAAATCCCGATGGCGACCGTGAGCATGTTCAGGCTTGCCGGAAATCCTTGGCCAAACAAAGCAAGATAATATTTTTTGTCTGGTAGAAAATCGCGAAAAATAGTTTCCTTAAAAATGCCATCATTTCGTGCCATTGTAGCGAGATAAATTGTCCCGATTATCTGGATTAAAACAGTCGATAAACCAATTCCCCTGAATCCCAACGCTGGCAACCCAAAACCACCAAATATAAACCACGGGTCGAGTATCACATTCAAAACAAATCCGAAAATCAAAAAGTTTCGGTAAGTCTTTGTGTCACCGCGTGAGACAAGCAATGCATTGAGAATACTGTTCAGGAGAAAGAAAATCGTGCCGCTCAGAATAATGTCCATGTATTTTACCGCAATATTGAGATAATCACTGGTAGCACCTAAAATTGTGAAAAGGAATGGAGCCATCATCATTCCCAAGACCGTCAATAAAACTGAGTTGATAATGGAAAATGAAATGGCCTGACATCCGTATTTATGGGCTTCTGTCTGACGACCTGCACCCAAAGCTTGTGATATTAAGGCAGTTGTTCCGGTAGCCATTCCCATTCCCATTGATAAAATAATGAAAAAAGCCGGAAAAGTCAACGACATTGCTGCAAGGGCAGAGGTCGATATAAGTCCACCATAATAGGTATCAACAACATTAAAAAGGGTGTTAAAGACAAAACCGACGCTGGCCGGCACTGCAAGTTTCCTAATTAATGACGGAATATGGGCTGAAGTAAAATCAAGTGTTTTTTGCATTTGTTTTAATGAATAATTTCGATAATATTACAACGTGTAAACCTATGATAAGGTTTCCTTTTTTAAAATGAACTTTTTGGCAGGAATCTAAGTTTTAGGGATCAATAAAAACCGTTTTAACCCAATTGGGGTTATAGTCACTTACGACTATTGAAAGGAGGAAAAATGAAACTATCATTTAAAATTGATTATCAAACCACCTGGGGCCAGGTGCTTTATGTTGCCGGATCATCATCGGAATTTGGCGAATGGGATTCTTCCCGCGCATTGATTATGACGAACAACGACCATGGTGAATGGCATCTTGAATGCAAATTTCCAATAGGCAAACTGTTGGAATACAAGTATCTTCTGAAAGATGAAAATGGAAATATCGTTTGGGAAAGTGGCAAAAACCGGTTGCTCGACACAACAGGAAAAGATTTTGAAGAGATAAGGTGCCGCGATTTTTGGCGTGCAAAACGCAATACCGACACTTCGTTATCGACTTCGGCATTTACAAAAGTATTAATGCACAGACCACCCAATGCTGAGGAAAAGGGTACCGTACAAACTTTCTCTAAAATACTGAGGATTCAGATCCTTGAACCCAGAATCAATCCTGATTGCAGGATTGGAATTCTTGGGGACCAACCCGAACTGGGCAATTGGATGGAAGAATACACCCTACTTTTAAATGACAAGAACTATCCAATCTGGAGTATTGATTTGGATGCCGATAAACTTAAATTTCCACTCCAGTTTAAATATATCGTTTACAACACTGTAAAAAAACAGATCATCAATTGGGAACAGGGAAGCAACCGGATGATCCGTTCCTTTGGTTGCAACCAAACCAAAAGCCTTAAGATCCATACGGATGAAAACTTCCGGTTTCCGGTTTCGCATTGGAAAGGTGCGGGAGTGGCTGTCCCGGTATTCTCTTTACGAACAGAGAAAAGCGGCGGAATTGGTGAATTTCTGGACATTAAAAAATTGGTTGACTGGGCAAAACTTACCGGACTGAAATTGATTCAATTGCTGCCATTGAACGAAACTGTAGCCACACATACCTGGATCGATTCGTATCCCTATAAATCGATTTCAACAATAGCCCTTCATCCTGTATATTTGAATATCAACAAGATAGGCGTTTTGGAAGACGATACTCTGATGATTGGCTTTGTCCAGGCTTTGGCCGGTTTTAATTCCCTGGAGACAGTCCATTATGAAGATGTTCACAGAATAAAGTCGAAATTTTTCAAGATGATCTTCGACCAGCAAAAAGAATTGTTTCTTGTCGATCCCCCTTATTTGAAATTCTTTGACGAAAATAAGGATTGGTTGGTACCTTATGCCGCATTTTGCTATCTGAGGGATAAGAACAAAACAGCAAACTTTAGGAACTGGCCCGAGTTCAATGAATACAGTGAGCAGGATATTAAGGAACTTTGTTCTCCCCGACAAGATTGTTATGACGACATTGCAGTCCATTATTTTATCCAATACCATGCAAACAAACAACTTTTGGAAGCTGCAGAATATGCCAGGGCCAACGGAGTTGTTATGAAAGGGGACATTCCGATCGGGATCAGTCCCGATAGTGTTGAAGCCTGGACACATCCCGACCTGTTCAACCTTGATCAGCAGGCGGGTGCCCCACCTGATGAGTTCGCCGATTTGGGTCAAAACTGGGGTTTCCCAACCTACAATTGGGGAAAAATGGCAGAAGATGGATTTTCATGGTGGAACAACCGGCTCAGAAAAATGTCGCTTTATTTTGATGCAACAAGGATCGATCATATTCTTGGTTTTTTTAGAATATGGGAAATACCTGTCAATCAGATACAAGGAATAATGGGGCACTTCAGGCCTGCCTTACCTTTTAGCCGTGATGAAATCATCGACAGGGGAATAATTTTTAATGAGGAGCGGTTTACGAAGCCATATATCCGTGACTATTTCTTATGGGAATTGTTCGGAGAGGACACAGAAGAGGTAAAATTGACCTATCTTTCAGAATACGAACCCGGTAAATACAATTTAAAACCTCAATTCAACAACCAGCGTAAAGTTTGGGACTATTTCTCAGCAAACCAGAAAAGCAGCGAACCTACTGGAAAAGAGATCCGTATCCGCGATGGCCTTTGTTCACTGATTACAGAAGTGATTTTCATTCGTGACCCCTACCACCCCACACTTTTTCATCCTCGGGTGGCTTTCCACAATACCAATTCTTACCTTACTTTAAAGGCAGAAACACGTTATTGTCTCGACGAACTTTACATCGACTTCTTCTATCACAGGCACGATGAATACTGGAAAAATCAGGCAATCTGGATTTTGCCTGCACTCCTGAATGCTTCCGATATGTTGATTTGCGGTGAAGACCTTGGAATGGTGCCCGACTGTGTACCACAAGTAATGCGCGATTTGGGAATATTGAGCCTCGAGATCCAGCGTATGCCCAAAGACCCGAAAGTCGAGTTCGCCCATCCGGCAGATGCGCCCTATTTGTCGGTTTGTTCTACCTCAACCCACGATATGTCAACACTTAGGGGATGGTGGGAGGAGGACCGTGTTCACAGTGAACGGTTTTTCCGGATGGTAATGGGCCAAAACGGAGAGTTTCCCTACTTTATGGAACCCTGGATTGCCCGCGAAATCCTGGTTATGCACCTTTATTCTCCAGCCATGTGGGCAATATTCCCAATTCAGGACCTGCTTGCAATGGATGGAAGGTTAAGATGCGACAATACTGAAGGAGAAAGGATCAATGTTCCGGCCATAGCCCAACATTACTGGCGGTATAGGATGCACCTCAAACTGGAAGAATTAATCGAAGAGAAAAAGTTAAATACAGAATTGCTCACGATGATCAACGCATCCGGAAGGGGTTCAGATAGCTGATTCATGCCATTTACCGGTATTTCAGTGCCACTCGCCGATTCCTGGTTTTATTCAGGGCAATCCGACATTAGTTTTGTGTGAGTTTAATAAACATTTTCAGATTAACATTTAAAAACAAACACAATGATTAAGTATGACGATTCACCGGAACAAGACAACATGCCTTCGTTCCGCAGAAAGAACAAAAACTACGATTCACGTACATTCCTGGGGATTATACTCGTTGTAATTGGCACTGTATTAATCGCCAGAAATTTTGGTTGGCTTGACTATGATTTTACAAGGCACATTATCAGCTGGCAAATGTTGTTGATCGTTATTGGTCTTTTTAACCTTGCAAGGGGCGCTTATACCCCGGCCATTGTCCTGATATCTGTCGGACTATTCTTCCTGGTGGATATTCCCGATGACTTTAAGGAAAATTTCTGGCCTGCTTTGATTATTCTGGTTGGAGTTGTTTTTATCCTTCAATGGAGGCGTTCGCCAAAAAGTGACTACAAATTCCCCAATGAAGGCAAAACAAATTCGACAGATTACCTCGATGAGACGGCTATCTTTGGTGGAAGGACTGTTTCGGTTGTCAGCGATAATTTTCAAGGTGGAAAAATAACCTCCATTTTTGGAGGATCAAAAATTAACTTACTATATTCCAAGCCAATACCAGGTTGCACAATTGATTTAGCCAATATTTTCGGAGGAAGCAAGCTTACCGTTCCAGAGGACTGGAATATTAAAATTGAGGTGGTATCAATCTTTGGAGGTTTTGACGACAAACGAAGTGCCTCAGTGATAGCAAGATCCAATACAAGCAAGATTGTAGTGATCAAAGGCACCTGTATTTTTGGCGGGGGAGAGGTAACCACGATGCCATAATACGATGGAGCATCCCATTAAAGTAAACAGGATTTCCGCCTTGGTTTATTGGTTGTTTCCAATGGGCATGGCCATTGCACAGGCAGTATTTAATAATTACTATCAAATACTGCCTGTGTCTGTTGCGTTAATGGACGGCCTGACTTTTGGGGCAGTTCTGGGAAGCCTTGGGATTGCAGTTTGGTATGTTGTCAGGTACAACGATCCGGAACATAGCCCAGGTATTCAGATTTTTACAAGTCATGTGCTTGCAGCTTTGGTTTTCACCGCCACCTGGATACTCACCTCAAAACTGATCGTAAAAATCCTCTTCAATGATCCTCAATATGATATTTACCTGAACGATCAGCTTCCCGGAAGGATCTTTGCAGGGCCAATCATTTACACTCTCCTTGTATGTTTTTATTACATAGATGCTTACAGACAGTATAACCGCGAGAAACATCTGAAGGAATCTCAGTTGCAGCTTCAAATCCGAAAAGCACAACTAAGTGCCCTGAAATCGCAAATCAATCCCCATTTCCTGTTTAATAGTCTCAACTCTATCGCTTCACTAACCCTCACCAATCCTGATAAAGCACATGGAATGATCATTGCATTGTCCGATTTTATGCGATATTCGCTAAGGAAACAACAGGATGACATGGTCACACTTGAGGTAGAACTTCGGAACATTGGGTTGTATTTGCAAATTGAAAAAATCCGGTTCGGAAATAACCTTTCCTACCGTTTCGATGTTGACGAAGCTTGCACACAACATTTAATCCCGAACCTGATCCTTCAACCAATTTTCGAGAATGCAATAAAATACGGTATTTATGAATCTTCCGAACCGGTCGAAATTGTTCTTGAGGCCCGAAAGTTTCCTGGTCAAATGGATATTACAGTAATCAACGACTTTGACCCTACTGCAGGGTCCCGGCAGGGCGAAGGTGTAGGACTAACGAACACGAAAGACCGGTTATCTTTGCTTTATGGAAGTACAACCCTTCTTCAAACAGAACAAAACAAGAACCAATTCCGGGTGAAGATGGTTATTCCCGACCAATTGGAAACCCGATAAAACGGAGAATGGAAACCGAAAAAGGGATATAAAGAAATAAAGAAATAAATTGAAATGGATAGAATCAGGACTTTAATTATTGACGATGAGTTACTTGCAAGAGATTTACTTAAACATTACCTTTCAAAAGACGACCGCGTTGAATTGATCGGTGAATGTTCAAATGGTTTTGAAGGAGTCCTAGCAATTCAGGAACTAAACCCTGACCTTGTATTTCTCGATATCCAAATGCCTAAAATTACCGGTTTTGAAATGCTTGAGTTGGTTCAGAATCCACCAGTCATCATTTTCTCCACAGCTTATGACCAATATGCGATCCGGGCATTTGAAGCGAATGCGATTGATTACCTTTTAAAACCATATCCGTTTGAAAGGGTTGTAGTGGCTTTAAACAAGGCAACCGAAAAATTGGCTAGCAAATCAACACCTTTAGAAATCAACAAACTGATTGAAACACACGATGAGGAAGTTGGGTTGCTAAGCCGCATTGTTGTGAAATCGGGCAGGAAAATACAGGTTATACCTGTTGGATCAATCTCATATATTGAATCGCAGGACGATTTTGTAATGATCTATTGTAAGGAGGGTCATTACATGAAACAGAAAACGATGAAATTTTTTGAGCAGCACCTTGATGGAAATCAATTTGTAAGAATTCATCGCTCTTACTTATTAAATATTACTGAAATCGCTGAAATTCAGCTATATGAAAAAGATTCATGGGTGGTTGTCACCAAACAGGGAGCAAAACTAAAAGTTAGCAAAACAGGGTATGCAAATTTAAAACACATGTTAAAACTGTAATTTTTGGTCATCTCTGTTAATTTCGATTCTTTTGTACTAATTTCACGGGCTTTTTATTAGTACATGACTTAGTAGGAATTCTTCGAAGCTTTCAAATTAAACGATGATGGTGTATTCCCCTTTTATGGATCCGATATTGAAATGGAGTTTGATAATCACTGTATTAGTGATCGGATTTTTCCTTTTTAACCGGTCACGTACATTTGCAAAGGGGGCAAACGGCAGGAAACTATCGTTTAAAAAGAAGTCTAAACCCTATGACGCTGACATCACGCTTACAAAAAACCGATTCTTAAACCCTTCCAATATTGAAATGACAGTTACAAACACCGGATTAAAAGACATTGACCTTCATGCCCCGGTCATTGTCTTTAAAAGATGGTTCACGAAACGAAAATTTCGTGTTTTAAGGGTTGAACATTCTGAAATTTATCCAATCCTTTTAGAACCAGGTGATGCATCTGTTTTGGATATTTCGTTGGATCAGTTTTTTGAGGTAGTCCCTGAATTGCAATTGGCCTGTCGGATGAGTATTGAGATGAAAGACCTGAATGGTAAACAGTTCAAAAGTGGGACAATCAGACTGAAATGGTTTTAATCTAAAATGAGAGACTGGAAATTCAAGGATAGCGATTTTGACAATATACCTGTATATGAGGGTCTTGATTTAGGAATAACCTGGACAAGTGAAAAAACTTATGTAAGGATTTGGGCACCTACTGCACAACGGGTTTTTTTTCGTTTATACCGGGAAGGAGCTGGTGGGGAAGCCATTAGGGAATTTCCAATGTTGCCTGACGATCATGGGACATGGATTTATGAGATACGCGAAAACCTTGACGGATATTTTTATACGGTCCAGGTCCGCGACAAGGAAGGATGGCTCAAGGAAGGACCGGATATTTACGCCAAAGCAACAGGAGTAAACGGTACCCGAGGAATGATCATCGATCCCCAAAAGAGTGATCCGCCGTTCTGGGATAAGGATCTCCGTCACACGTTGACAAACCCTACAGACATTGTTATTTATGAAGTCCATATCCGTGATTTTTCAATGTCACCGTATTCTGGTATAAAAAATAAGGGCAAATACCTCGGCTTTACCGAAAAAGGGACGAAATTGCCTACAGGGGAGTCAACCGGAATTGACCATCTTAAAGAGATGGGGATCACCCATGTACACCTGCTTCCTGTTGCCGATTTTTATACTGTTGATGAAATTCAAACCTCTGCCCAATACAATTGGGGTTACGATCCACTTAATTACAACACACCAGAAGGTTGGTATTCATCGGACCCATTTGATGGTAAGGTCCGGATCAAGGAACTAAAACAACTTGTCCAATCACTTCACAACATGGGGATTGGCGTATTCCTCGATGTTGTCTATAACCATACCGGGTTAATTTTCGAATCCTATTTTAATCAGACAGTTCCAGGTTACTTTTACCGTTTTAACCCAGATGGCCGATTTTCGGATGCCAGTGGATGTGGGACTGAGCTTGCCACCGAACGTGCGATGGTCAGGAAATACATTGTTGAATCGGTGGCTTATTGGGCAGAGGAATATCATATAGATGGTTTTCGTTTCGATTTGATGGGTTTGATGGACATCGAAACCATGAACCTGATCAGAAAACGGCTCGATCTGATTGATCCTAACATATTTATCTACGGTGAAGGATGGGGTGCAGGCGAAAGTCCGTTACCTGAAAAATTCCGTGCTGTCAAAACAAACACCAACCAGCTTGACCGGATTGCCTCATTTTGTGATGACCTGCGCAACGGGATAAAAGGTTCGCCTTTTGATAGAAACAATGTTGGCTTTATAAGTGGGGCGACACTCCGTGAGGAGCAATTGAAGTTCTCGATCATTGGTGCGATAGGCCACGACCAGATCATCTACGATTACGTTGACACCTCCAGAAAAGCCTGGGCCAATACTCCGGCACAATGTGTGAATTATTTCTCTTGTCACGACAATTATACTCTTTTCGATAAACTTCAGTATTCGTGTCCCGAAGCATCGCCCGAAACAATAGAACGAATGGCCAGGCTTGCTTTCGGGTTGATGTTCACTTCACAGGGTGTCCCCTTTATTCTTGCAGGCGACGAGATGCTCCGTTCAAAAGGGGGCCATGGAGACTCCTATCGCTCACCCGATTATATCAATCAGATTGACTGGACCAGAAAAGTAACCTATGCCGGTTTGGTTGACTTTGTTAAAAAGTGCATTGAACTGAGGCACCAGCACCCTGCTTTCAGGATTCCTGACGCCAGTACAATCCGTGCAAAATTGAGGTTCTTTGGAAAATATATTCCCGGTGTGATTGCCTACGAATTGTGCGACCATGCGAATGGCGACCGTTGGAGGAGGATCCTTGTTTTGTTCAACGGCAACAACTACTCTGTTGAATACTCCATCCCTTATGAAAATTGGCTGATTGTTGCCCAAAATAGCGAAATCATGCCCAATGGCGCAGGTCATACAAGGACCAACCTTGTTAGGTTACACCCTATTTCGATGATGGTGCTTGCTGCGGAAGAGTAAGTTATTTCTTGAAACCAATAAATTATGCCTCTCAATCGGATAGTTTAATATGATTTATTTATCTTTGGAAAAAAGAAAATTATGACAGCTGACAATCAAATAAGGCAACAGATATTTCGAAAAATTCGTAGGATTCCATCTAATAAACTTAATGATTTGAACGACTATCTGAGTAAATTGGATCTATCAATTGATAAATCGACAAAAATTCTCTCATTTGCAGGTAGTTGGAATAATGTCGACGAAGAAGCTTTTGAAGAACTTACCGATAAGTTAATCTCGAATAGAAGTAAAAACATTCGTAGGCACAATGAATAATCGGGCTTTAATTGATACTGACATACTTTCCTACTATTTTAAGGGAGATCCAATTGTAGTTGAGAACTTTAAAAAATATCTCCGCAAATATGAGATTATTGAAATCAGTTTAATTACCTATTATGAGATATTGAGTGGATTATTATTCAAAAATGCACTCAAACAACTTGAAATATTCAACGATTTTGTTTCTGAAAATATTGTCATTGCTGCTACTGAGGAATCTTGTAAGATTTCATCTGAAATTTACTCTAATTTGAGGAACAGAGGTGAATTAATTGATGATATTGATTTATTAATTGCCGGAATAGCCATTGAAAATGAAATGACCTTAGTGACAAATAATACAAATCATTTTGGCAGAATATATGGACTTAATCTTGAGAATTGGAAGAATTTATGAGATAAACAGGAAAAAACAATATCTATAAAAGAATCCCAAATGCTCAAAACGCCGCCATCAGCAAATTGATATCTGTCACCGGAATATTCAACACTTCGCCAATATCATGATTGGTCAAAACACCGTTGAAAACATAAATACCTTCGCAAAATCCGGGATTGGTTTTGACATATTGGTTGATCCCTCCCGACTGGCCAATTTCCAACAGCATGGGCGTAAGGATATTACTAACAGCTATAGATGATGTCCGGGCAACCAGGGAAGAAATATTGGGCACACAGTAGTGGATGACACCATGTTCTATAAAGGTTGGTTTCTTGTGGTTGGTGATCCGTGAGGTTTCTATACAACCGCCCTGAATGATATTCAAGTCAATAATGATCGAATTCTCTTTCATCCCTTCGACCATCTCCTCCGGCACAATCATTTTTGGCACCTCATTCATCGACAATGCCCCAATAACCACCTCGGCAGTCCGCATAGCTTTCCTTAAGGCTTTTGGATGAAAAACAGAGGTGAAGACCCGTTGCCCCAACCTGGATTGAAAATCCATTAATTTGGAGATGGAATCATCGAAAACCTTCACGATTGCACCAAGTGCCAGGGCCGTCCGGGCAGCGTATTCGGCGGCAGTGCCAGAACCAAGAATAACCACTTCTGTGGGTGATATTCCAGTTATTGAGCCTAAAATTACCCCCTTCCCATTTCTGGAAGTGCTTAGGTATTCGCTGGCTACTATGATGGCACAATTCCCCATAATTTCGCTAAAGATCCGCTCAACAGGAAATATCCCATTTTCGTCTTTCATGTATTCAAAACCTATGGCTGTCACCTTTTTCCGCATAAGCCTCCGGATAGAATCCTGCGTTTGCAAGGTGATGTAAAGCGGCGACAGCAACAATTGGTTGCCTTTCATCAACTCACCTTCTTCCTGGGTAAAGGGTGCCATTTTTAAGACAATGTCGCACTGGAAAATTTCGGCAGCCGATTTGCAGATTACGGCACCCGATTCGGCATACGCCCTGTCGGAATAGTTGGCCTCTTTTCCTGCACCAGATTCAATAAAAACATCGTGCCCATTGTTCACCAACAATTCAACAGATTGAGGTGTCAATGGGACACTGTATTCAATCGATGCTGAATTGTCGGGAATACCAATATTGAGTTTGATATTCCTGGGGCATCTTTTATAAAGTTCCTCACGGGGCAGAAGCTGGTCATTGGCCAAAGTCGATAATTTGCCACCTTTCCTTTGATTCATGATTAAAATGATATAAGTTCAGTTGCTGCAATCTTAATTTAAATATCCACTTCTAAATTGATTCGATCATCCTTTTCCCATCCTCCAACTCCCTGATCATAACTTTAACCGCAATTGAAGGCAATAGGGATTCTATCAATTCGGGCCATTCAATAAAACAGTAGTCGCCACTGTAAAAGTAATCTTCATATCCAAAATCATAGGCCTCGCTAAGGGATTTAATCCGATAAAAATCAAAATGAAAAATAGTGCTTCCAATTTCTGTTTTATATTCGTTGATTAGGGCAAATGTGGGGGAGGTAACATTATCCAATACTAGCATCTCCTCGCAAAGAGCCTTGATAAATGTTGTTTTACCGGCGCCCATATCACCGTAAAATGCAAAGATCCTGTCAGCTGGGTAGGCATGTATGAACCTTGCCGCAATATGGTTAATTTCTGATAACGATTTTATTTCTGCTTTGAACATCCGCTGACTTTTGTTTGAATACAATTTTAATAAAAATCCGCTATAAACAAAAGAGTTGACCAAAATAAATCACTTCGCCAAACTTTTAGGATAATCAATTGAACTTGAAAGTGCCAAAAATCAGGTTTGCCAAACAATATTTTATCGTATTTTTGGAGAATAAATTTACACTCTTAAATTGCTTTATTCATGAATATTCCATCAAATTTAAAATACACGAAAGATCACGAATGGATCCGTGTTGAGGAAACTTTTGCTGTCATCGGTATCACCGATTTTGCACAGGGCGAATTGGGCGACATTGTTTATCTTGAGATTGAAACAGTTGGTGAGACAATTGCCAAAGAAGAAATTTTCGGGACCATTGAGGCAGTTAAAACTGTTTCGGATTTATTTATGCCGGTTTCGGGGGAGATACTCGAAATGAACGAATCTTTGACCGATGCAGCCGAAATGGTCAACAAGGATCCCTATGGTGAAGGTTGGCTGATAAAAATCAAAATTTCGGATGTTGACGAATTGGATGAATTGCTGAGTGCGGAAGAATACAATGAATTGATTGGCGGTTAAATCACATGATCATGGACTCAAATGCAAAATCACAGTTTAAAAATGTAGATGAGTACATCGCTATACAGCCAGGGCATATCAGACCGACCTTGGAACATTTAAGGCAAACGATTAAACTGGCATCTCCTGAAGCTGAGGAAGTTATTAGCTATCAGATGCCTGGATACAAATTTCATGGTGTTCTTGTATGGTTTGCCGCATTTAAAAACCATTATGGATTTTATTGTATTCCTGATGTATTACAGAAATTTAAAGATCAACTTTCAGCTTACGAACTTACCAAATCGGCAATCAGAATTCCTTAGGATATTCCTGTACCCGAAAAATTGATTGCCGAAATTGTACAATGTGCTGTAAAAGAAAATCTTAGAAGGATGATGATGAAAGAATCCCTTAAATGTAAAACAATCAAATAAATATTAATCAAATAGATATAAAATTTTGTGTCAATAAATGAAAAATTGTTTTTCGACGCAAAATTTCGTTCCTGAAAATTGTTTTTTAGGAATTTTTTTTGTAAGTTGCATGATATAAGATTCGATGATTTTTTAGACCGATGTACTGTGGAGTGAAGGTGCAAAAAACAGGGCGAAAAAACACAGGAGACCACTTTGGATCCTTGTTTTTCCGCCTTTTTTGTCTTGAAATTTTCAGAATTCAGAAAATTGTAAAATGATCAATCCCATTTTCGCGAATCCTTAACTCTAAAGTGCATGCAGCTTCATATAACCAAATATGGTTATTTGGCGCACCGGCAGTTTTTCCCTAAGGCCCGACAGTTATTTTTAACCTGCCTCCTTCTTTATTGTTTTATTCAGATCCAAGGCCAGACCATAGTTGCAGGGTGGAATTTTGAAGATAGAAATCGTTTTTCGGACAGCGGAATACCTTCAAATTCGGATCGTGAAATAACCTCAACTTCGGCATCTACAATAAACTATGTTACAGGAAGCGGTGGATCAGGTACGTATTCAACAAACAACATCAATTGGGATAACGGACAAAATCTGAAATACTGGCAGATCAACCTTTCAACCCAAGGTTATAAAAACCTTAACCTGTCCTCAAAACAATATTCATCCAACACGGGTCCACGCGATTTTAAGATCCAATTTAGTACCGATGGAGCAATATGGACCGATGCAGGGGCAACCATAACGGTTGCTGCCAATTTCACAAAAGGTTCACTAAATGAATTTAACCTCCCAATACAATGCAATGATCAATCCATAGTGTATATCAGATGGACGATGAACAGCAATGTCGCAGTAAATGGTTCAAATGTAGGAAGTTCCGGTTCAAACAGGATTGACGACATATTGATAAAAGGATGCCTGATGCCTGTAATGACCTCACCGCTAACCTATTCGTGTTGTAGTGGATCTCCGGTTAATTATACACCCGAAGGTACCGGAACAATTTATGAATGGAACCGTATTACAACAGAAGGGATTTCAGAAGCGGACAATTCCGGTTTGGGACCTATCAATGAAGCTCTCACAAATACAACAAATCTTCCAGTTAATGTAGATTTCAATTATAATATTGATCTTGATGGATGTACAGATAAAAAGATTGTTGTGGTTACTGTAAATCCAACCCCAAATTTATTGGTAAATCCTACCTCTTTGAATATTTGTCCGGAAACTGGTAGCCAAACCATAAATTTTTCGAATCCAAATCAAGTTCCGGGAACAACTTTTCTTTGGGAATGGACCCGTATGAACAGTGATAAACTAACAATATCGCCATCAAGTGGTAATTCCTCTCCCATTGACTTTTCAATACTAAACAACACGCCTTCAGTTTTGACCGAAACAACAATTTCGGTTTCGGGGACTTCATTACCGGGATGTTCTGCTGCCCAATTGGTGACTATTCATTCAGGGGATCAAACTCCCCCAATCTTCTGTGAAAGTATCAACAACAAAGTTTTATGTGTTCAGGATATTTTCGTGGCTACAAGCAATGGATCGGACGATATTACCGAACCAAGACCCGATTACTATTTGTTCGCACCGTATGATAACACATTTGATCTTGATCCCGGCATTTTCAGCGATAATTGCAGCTCAACCAGTGAGTTGATCATTCATTGGCTACTAGAGTTGGACCAAAATCCTGCAACAATTTCAGGAACAGGTCAGCCTTCTACTTATGGAACTGCAATTGTTATTCCAGGCAACGATCAAAACATAATCAATCACCACATAACCTATTGGTTGGAGGATAAATATGGGAATATTACACCAGTCGGGGAAAGAGCAGTTGTAACGATTTCAATACGTCCAAGACCTCCAATTGTCCAGGATTTTTAAACAGAATTATTCAAATTAGGCCCAAAATAGAACAGATTTATGATTCATCTTAAAACAACCCTTTAAAATTTATCGCTATGAAAAAGCTACTGTTTTTTGCATTGATGGAATTAATTGTTTCAATGAATGTTGCCGAAGGGCAATCCTGTACACCGGGACCATTGCGCCCAGGTGCAACTGTTCCTTATACTTATGCTGTGACTATATCGGCAATAAATGGTTACACAGATAGTGGCAACTTTACATGGTATGTGACCACAGATCCAAGTATCATAACTGGTGCTGAAGTTCCATCAACAGGAAATGTCATTACAGTTGGAACGGGCCTGACGTATGGGAAAACGAGTCTTGCGGCTGGCCAAAAGAGTATCATTCTCACATGGTCGCCTCAGGCCATTGCACTTGCGGCCACCAACCCCTATTACCTGGTAGTAAAATATGGCCAAAACAATGGAACATGCAGTGCATCAAATATTAAAGTGTGGAAAATCAGTCCGGTAAACCTATTTCTTTTGGGGGTTGAAGCTGTAGATAATACTGGTGCAAGTTCAACTGGTATTTATTGTGCAGCAGATATTACCGGGATTGTCATTAACCCCAGCGATGACAAAGCCACTTATACTTATGGGGAAAACACCTTCTTTTCAAAAGTTACGGCATCAAATATTGTTGGGGAATGGACTCCTTCCGTAAAAATCCCAACTTTAAATGCTGGTCAGACGATCAAGGAACTGAGTTGGTCCACAACAATATCAGGAGCCTATACCGATTTTACTGGTGCTGCCAACTCCACAGGTGGAGAATTCACTTCTTCAGTTAATGCAACAGCTGCGGCTGATGGGTCACTTCCGATTTATATTAAAATGATCGTTTCGAATGGAACATGGGAGGGGTCCTCTGATCAAAATATCAATATTGGGGTTGACGGTGTTTATAGCAGTGAATTGCTTAAAGATGTGAAGAGCAGCACAGATTGTACCGAAGAGGCCAGTTTTGGCAAAATGGTCACACAGACAATCAAAGCCCGTCCTGAAATACTTACAAATACTCCATCAGGATCGCCATTGTCAGTACCAACTGCACCGGCAACGAACTTTCTTGAGCCGTAAGTTACTGGTTTAACATTCGCTTATAGGGTGATCTATAGATAATTTGGTAAGAAGATGTTTCTCTGTGCGAATTGTAAACCATTTGGATTGACTGTATCGATAATCCTGCTTGCGGTAAGTTTCACTGCTGCACAGGGAACAAACACAGTCTTCTGTGGCAATGTCAGCAAGTTAAGTGTAAAGGATAAGCCTGGAAACATCTTTTTCTGGAAAATATATTCTGACAGATCTCTTACCTCCGAGGTCTCCACATCGGATGTTGAATTTTTACAAGGCAATTCTGGTCCGGAAGTAACAGTCAAGTGGGGGAAAAATGGGATCTATTATTTTATGGTACAATCGTTTAACCTATTTGGATGCTCAAATCAGAAAGTTGGAAAAATGAAAGTTCTGGCAACTTCCATTGACGCAAATGCCGGAGCTGACACCATTATCGGATCATGCAAAAATATTAAACTTGATGGGACAGGATCAAAAGGTGAAATTGTTAAATATGAATGGGTTCCAATAGATTTAGGAGGTAGTATCACAAATGGCGAAGGAAAATGGACTGTGTTTTCATTATCATCCCAATATACCGGTGTTTTACCTGCTAATTTCAGGATCAGACTAACGGTAACAGATCGGTCTGGGAAAACTGATATGGATACGTTAGTTGTAAAAACAGATATCCGACCCGATGCAAAAATTGTTTATTCAGAATTAATTGATAAGAATGGGCACAAACTTGCAGATGGAAGTACTTCAACAGGAACTTCGATCACTTATAATTGGGCAGTAGAAAATGGTTCCATTACAGGTGATCCGAATAGTCCAAATATAATAGTTTCATTTCCAGGTTGTTACTCATTATTGGTAAGAGACAAATATGGGTGCGAGTCTTATACTGCCCAAAAAGTTTCGGATATTCAAAATGTAATCCGCGCAAATCCCGATTATGGAAGATGTACCTGGGATCAGGACCTGATCCTTCCGGTTCTCTCGAATGATTATAGTTCTTTCAATAATATCAAACCGGAAACATTGGAAATAACCATTAATCCCTCCCATGGTACAGTCAAGGTATTGAGCAATGGCAACGTTTTATATAGTCCCCTATCTAATTTTACGGGGAAGGACATATTCTCTTATAAAATTTCAGATGTCAATCATTTATCCGATTCTACCAAAGTAACTATCGATGTTGATGATGCCCCCATTGCAATTGCTCAGGGCCTTTCGCCAAATGGGGATGGTTTGAACGATTTCCTTGTATTCAAAGGTCTTGAAAATTATCCGGGATCGGAACTTACGATTTTCACAAAAGATGGACAAGTTCTTTTTAAAAGCAGTAATTATCAAAATGATTGGTCAGGAAATTACCTCAAAAGTGGTGCAAATTCTCAGGATAAAGTTAATCAGGGTGTTTACTATTACTCTCTTAGGCTTGGTTCGACAAATCGCATTTTAAAGGGATTCCTTTATGTTGCTTATTGAATTCAAAAATCTGTTACCAGCATTTTATGCGTGTTGGTATCTGATTTATTCATTATATTTGATGTTAAAATACTTCATTTGAAAAGTACCGCAATTATAACTTTGGGTAAGGCTTTAAGCTTTGGTTTATACCTTTTTATCGGATTGCCTCATTACTCCTTTTCGCAGCAAGATCCGGTCTATACTCAGTATATGAACAATTTACTGACAATCCAGCCTGCCTATGCAGGTAATAATGGGGCATTGAATATCACAGGCATATCTCGTGCCCAATGGATTGGATTTGACGGCGCCCCAAATACAAATACTTTAACGATTAATGGTGCTCTTCGCAGGTATAATATTGGTTTAGGTTTGTCAATTGTTAATGATAAATGGGGCCCTGTACGGCAAAATGGGGTTTATGTCGATTATGCCTATCGTATCAATCTGAACCGGGATCAATTGTTGTCCTTTGGATTTAAGGTCGGATTCAATATCTACCAGGCTTATCTGACAGACCTCCTGATCAACGATCCGAATGATCCTGTTTTTGCTTATGATGTTAATTTTAAATTCCTTCCAAATCTGGGTGTAGGTATAATGTGGCAGGGTGAACGGTTTTTTCTTGGAGCCTCAGCACCTAAAATCTTAAAAAACAGAATACAAAGTCAAAATTCAGAGAACGTTTATCGGGAAGTCCTGCACTTTTATGGGATGGGTGGATTTGTCATTTTTATAAACGATATTGTAAAATTCAAACCTACAGTTCTCTACCGATGGGCAGAAAGGACACCCAGCTTTTTTGATTTATCAGGAAGCTTTTTACTTTATGACAGAGTCTGGGTTGGGGCAACTTACCGCGTGGAAAATTCGTATGGACTAATTTTCCAGTTTCATGTAAACAATCAACTTAAATTTGGCTATTCATACGATCAGACAACATTTCATCCTACCCAGGTCAATTCCGGGACTCATGAGTTTATGATCAGTTATGATTTTGTTTACGGTCGAAGAGGGCGTCAGACCACCCCCCGATATTTCTAATAATTGAACTTTTTTAAAAATGTATTGTTTATCGTCTTTGGTATACCCGATAAGGCGAATAACCAGCAATTTTTTTTATTAATTTTATTGTTTGAATTGAAACATTCATTTTTATTAACTTCATACTCCAATGCCATGAAAATCAAATTGTTGTCCATTATTGCACTTGTACTGGCCCTTACCAGTTGCAACAAGATTAAAGATGCCACTACCCTTACCATCAATACTAAGTTACAACAAAGTATGGTAATTGATCAGGCTTACTGGTTAACTGGAATGAAATCCGCTGATTTGTTAGCTACAGGAACGCCTATTAACTTCTCAAAGACCCAGGATTTAACCTTGGATGCGAACATCGACCTCGCTTCCTATACATCAAGGATCAAACAGATTAACCTCAGTAGTGTAGTTGTTACTGTTACTGGAATAGCTGCTGATCAAACCATTAATTCTGTCAAACTTAATGTCGCCGGAGTAGGGGATATTTTTACACAAACGAATATCACATCGGTCAACAATACTTTTACCCCTGCTGTTACAACAGCGACACTTGATGCCATTGAAGCAAAACTTACCGCAGACAGGAAGATCACCCTTACGGTTTCTGGAAGTGCAACTACTAGCATGACCTTGACAATCGGAATCAGTATTGACAGTAGCGTAGTCGTTTATACGATTCAATAGTTTTACTTAAAAAAAATGAGCCGATAAGTAGTATGTTTATCGGCTCATTTTTTATAACCCATTTTATTCTCCCAAAGAATACCTAAGCTGATCGAGCATAATAGGCACATCATCACTATTAACACCCTGTTTGATAAGATGGTGCAAATCCTCCTCAAAAGCCTCCATAAAATCCTTTTCAGAATTTTCGGGATTGTTTATACTCTTTTTGTAATAATCCAGTGCGGCTTTCCGGTTTCCAATGCACCATTGAACATGGCCCATATTCAGTAAATCAAATTTATTGGGGCTTTCCTTAATCAATCGGTCATAATATTTTTCTGCCTGCTCTATTTTTCCGACCAAAAAGGAACACCAACCAATGGGTCTCCAGATCTTTTTATTTCCTGGCGACAGGTATTCGACTTTATAATAGGTCTTTAGCGCCTCCTCATATTGGTCGAGCTCCATTTGACATTGTCCGATTGAAACATGCAAGCTTAAATCATCCGGTTGAAGGATTACAGCCTGTTGATAATATTCAAGAGCTTTGATTGGTTTTTTCAGATAACGATAACACAGGGCAATCTTTTTAAGGTTCCATAGTTTATTCTGATCGAAAAGATCGGCTTTGAGGTAATAGTTAAGCGCATTTTTGTAATCACCCATGTTCTGATAACAATAGGCTAGCTTCTGGAGCATTTCCGGATCATCGTTCCTATTGAGCAACAATTCATAGATTTCACGAGCATCATCAAAATAATCCTTTGCGAAATTGAATTCTGCAATGCTGCGCTGAATTTCCAGATCTTCGCCCAAAAGTTTCGAGAAAGCAAACTTGTTGTGAAAATTAAACCTCCACGCAAAGATATCTTCAAACCCTTCACGTTGGGGATGAATCTTAAAAAAACGATAAAGATCCCGAACATACTGGCTGATAATAGTTTCCGATTTTTTGCTATGTGCGAGGTATGATTTATCACGGGCTAATTCATCAAGCTGTTCCGATTCGGCCTTTAATGAATCCGAAACCATTTTCTTATAGTCGGGAGGAATATTCAAAATGCTGAAATAAAACGAGTATTTATCAGAATTACAAAGCATTGTAGAATTCATGATCAATTGTGTAAACGTCAGGTCTTCACCAGAGTCTTTGTTGATTGGGTTTTTTATGATCTCGGGATGGTCTGGCGTAAAAGGATAAAACCAGTTGGCCAATTCACTGAAAAAGGGAAAATGCTTTAACATTGCAAAAGAACTTAGGAATACATCGGCACCTTCAAGCTGCATCTCTGTAAGCTCCTCGATTTTCCCCATTAACCCAGGGGAATCTTTTAAAATTTCCTGCCACTCAGGATTCCTGTCTTCCGTAAGCCCTTCACCTAACAAACTTTCAAGGCTCAGTTTGTTCCGCAAATTTGGGCTAAGCTTGATCATTTCAGGCAATATTTCATTTTGGAGCTTGCGCTGGATTTTTTCTGTCTCTTTACTCCGAATAAATTGAAGAATAGATTTTTCAAGGTTCGACTTAAATTTAGGGTCCTCGATCAGAATATTCAACCTTCCAATGATGGAGTGATAAAAAGGCATCCGTTGGTCATATAAGTATAGTCCTATCAATAAGCCAATTAACCCCCGAAGACCGATCTCTTCGTCCAATGATTCCAGACAATTGAAAAGAAGGGCTATTTTATTTTCATCGAAAAAACGCAAAAGGCTCATCGTAAGCCCGGTAACCATCAATGCTTTCTCATGAAAAGGGAATGCTTCATTGCCGATAAAAGCCGTGAACAAATCCATTTCATCTTCCGTCAGCTTGTTGAAAAACCAGAAATGATAAAAAAGGGTAATAATTTTTTGTGTATGTTTCTCTCCCTCAGCTCTTAGATCATCGCTCCGCTCAGGGTTTTCATTCGCACTTAACAAAGACCTTAACTCTTTTTGAACCGAATAATTTTCCAATTCATGCAAATACTGCTTTCCATCTTTGATAAAATGCTTGACAAAACCTCGTTTTTTTTGATATTCAACAGATTGAGAATGTTTCAATCGCAAGCTCTCAAAAGTATTGTCAGCAAGCTCAAAAGTGGATATCAATAAATGCTCATATATTTTTTGCCTTTCAGGATCATTGATTCCTTCAACCGTGTATTTGAGCATAAACTTATAGTTTTGCTCAAGACTAAAGTACTCATCGCTGTATTCCCCAAGCCCATTATCTAAAATTAAACGCTCCAACAGATCAAATGCCGGCTTTAATTTTCTGGCTGACAGCAGGTTACTAACCTGATTAGATTTCTCTTTCAACTCTTTATCAGTCATTTTTATTAGATATTACGTCTTTTCAAATTTACATGAAATAAGACGCGAAAATAACACAGACATAACATTATTTTAACGGATACAATTTCACATAAAATTACCTTTGCTTAAAATAGAAAAAATGTTTGTTGATACCCATTCACATATTTATTCCGAAGAATTCAGTTCCGACAGGAATGAAGTTATTGAGCGGGCATTAAATGCCGGGATCAAACGGATCATATTGCCAAATATCGACAGTTCCACAATCAAACCGATGCTTGATCTTGCTGATTCCTCCCCATTTTTATTTTCCCCATTAATAGGCTTACATCCAACATCTGTCAAGGAAGATTTTCGAAAAGAATTACAAATCATGGAATATTGGTTAAGCAAGAGAAAATTTCCGGGAATTGGGGAAATAGGGATTGATCTATATTGGGACAAGACTTTTCTCTCCGAACAAACAGAGGCCTTTATAATCCAGATTGGATGGGCCAAAAAGTTAAATATCCCAATCGTAATACACGTCAGGGACTCCTTTCAGGAAGTAATAGAGATCATCATTCAGGAAAAAGATGAGTCGTTAAGGGGTGTTTTCCATAGCTTTACAGGCAATATTGACCAGGCACGTCAGGTAATCGGACTTGGGTTTAAAATCGGAGTAGGTGGAATAGTGACCTTTAAAAATTCGGGTATGGATGCTGTGATTAATGAAATTGACCTGAAACATATCGTACTGGAAACTGATTCTCCCTGGCTTGCACCTGTCCCTCACCGTGGCCGTAGAAACGAGAGTGCTTACATCACGGCCATTGCTTCCAAAATAGCGTCTATCTATCAAATAACCATCGAAGAGGTTGCACGGACAACGACGTTGAATGCCCAACAATTATTTGGATTTTAACCGTTTTTTGACAAGGGATTTATACTTTTGTAACGTATCAAACTGAAAACAAAGTGGCTGCAGACAAACAATCCATTCTGATAATCTATACCGGTGGCACAATTGGTATGCGTGAAGACCCGAAAACAAAGACCCTTTCTCCAATGAAATTCGAATTGATTCAGGAAGAGATCCCTGAACTTTACAAGCTCGGATTTGGAATTGAGTCAATAACCTTCACTCCTCCAATCGATTCGGCCAATATGACCCCAGCCATTTGGATCCAGATTGCAAAAACGATTAAAACTTATTATTCCAAATACGATGGTTTCGTCATCCTTCATGGAACAGACACAATGGCCTATACAGCATCTGCCTTAAGCTATATGCTTGAAAATCTTGACAAACCGGTAATTATGACAGGATCGCAGTTGCCAATCGGGGTATTGCGCACTGATGGGAAAGAAAATATTATTACAGCAATACAGATTGCTGCTGCTAAAAAAGATGGGAAAGCAGTGGTTCCTGAGGTCTGCATTTATTTCAGTTCCAATCTTTTCCGCGGAAACAGGACGACCAAGGAGGATTCACAACAATTCAGTGCTTTTACATCCCATCATTATCCTCCGCTTGCAACAGCAGGTGTTGACATCAAATACAATTACGAAAAGATAAACTATCCCAGAAGTAAAGGAATTCTGAATATCAACACATCAATTGATGAAAATGTGATCGTAATAAAAATATTTCCTGGTTTAAACCGAAAATATTTTGAGTCTATACTTACTCTTGAGGGCCTCAAAGGTATTGTTCTGGAATCGTATGGCTCGGGGAATATGCCAACTTTCCCCTGGGTTTTTGAGGCAATCAGAAAGGCAACTGATCTGGGAATGATATTTATGAATGTAAGCCAATGTCCGGGTGGAAATGTGAAAATGGGCTATTACGAAACTAGCCGCGAACTTAAGGAGGCTGGGGTGGTCAGCGGTAAAGACATCACTGTTGAAGCCGGTATTACAAAACTGATGTTTCTATTAGGACAAAACCTTCCTGTTTCGGAAGTAAAGGCATACCTGCTCCAAAATCTGAGCGGTGAACTTGAAAATTGATATAACCAGTAAAATATAACAGAAAAGGGACAAATCTAAATGTCCCTTTTCTGTTTTATTGATATACAAATACTTGCAATCTAACCTTTAATTTTCGGCTGGATTAATGAAATATAGAGTTCGTCAAGTTGAACCTGTGAAATTTCAGCCGGAGAATCGTTCATGACATCCCTCCCGGAATTGTTCTTTGGAAATGCAATTACATCCCTGATCGAGTCCAATCCTGCAAACATCGAAACCAGACGGTCGAATCCAAAAGCAATACCAGCGTGTGGGGGAGCCCCATATTTAAAAGCCTCCATCAGGAATCCAAACTGATTTTCAGCTTCCTGTTTGGTAAACCCAAGTGTTTTGAACATCCTGGCCTGAAGTTCACTGTCAAAAATTCTTACCGAACCACCACCTATCTCTACTCCATTGATTACAAGGTCATAAGCATTCGCCCTGACTTTTCCTGGATCGGTGTTGAGCAATTCGATATCCTCCGGTTTTGGGGAGGTAAAAGGGTGGTGCATTGCATGAAAACGTTGAGCCTCTTCATTCCATTCGAGTAATGGAAAATCGATAACCCAAAGCGGTTTGAAAACATTCTTGTCCATAAATCCGCATTGACGGCCCATTTCAAGGCGCAGTACCGATAACGCTGGCAATGTTCGCTCTTTCTCGCCTGAAAGGATAAGGATCAGGTCACCCGGTTTGGCTTCAAAAATGGAACCCCATTTCGCAAGATCTTCCTGACTGTAAAACTTATCTACAGAAGATTTTACAGTACCATCTTCATTTACCTTCGCATAAACAAGACCTTTTGCACCAACCTGTGGCCTTTTCACCAATTCGGTGAGGGCATCCAATTGCTTCCGGGTATATTCTCCACATCCGGGAACACAAATCCCGACAATGCACTCAGCATCGTCAAATACTTTAAAACCTTTATCTTTAACAAGTTGTGTAATATTTTTGAATTTCATTCCAAAACGGAGATCCGGTTTGTCACAACCATAATTTTCCATGGCATCTGCGTAGGTCATCCTGGGAAAGTCATTAATTTCAATTCCCTTAACCTCTTTGAACAAATGTCGCGTTAACCCTTCAAATGTATTGAGAATGTCTTCCTGTCGAACAAACGACATTTCACAGTCGATCTGTGTAAACTCAGGTTGACGGTCGGCACGAAGGTCTTCATCGCGGAAGCATTTCACAATCTGATAATAACGGTCAAACCCGGCCACCATTAAAAGTTGCTTGAAAATCTGAGGCGACTGCGGCAAAGCGTAAAACTGGTTGGGGTTCATACGTGATGGAACAACAAAGTCACGGGCGCCTTCGGGAGTCGATTTGATCAAAACCGGTGTTTCGGTTTCGATAAACTGAAGGTCATCCAGATAATTCCGGACAACATGTGCCATACGTGCCCTCAATTCCAGGTTTTTACGGACCATCTCACGCCTAAGGTCGAGGTACCGGAACTTCATGCGCAATTCGTCCCCACCATCCGATTCGTCCTGGATAGTAAATGGTGGAACCGCGGCTTTATTGAGAATTGTAAGTTCCTGTATGTCAACTTCAATTTCACCTGTGACTATTTTTAAATTTTTACTTGAGCGTTCCTTAACAATTCCTTTCACCTGGATCACGAACTCACGTCCCAACTTATCAACCTGTTCCTTTAATTCAGCAGGGGTATTTTCATCCACAACCAATTGGGTAATGCCATAACGGTCACGAATATCGACAAAAGTCATTGCACCCAGGTTGCGCACTGTCTGGACCCATCCAGCCAAAACAGGTTGTTGGCCAACATGTGAAAGCCTGAGTTCACCGCAAGTATAATTTCTGTACATTTGAAATGCTATTTTATTATTAAGTTGGCGAAATTACAAAACTAAGGCCACATTTGAAAATTTGCCTTGACCGAAGAAATCAGCCTTCAAAAGAAGTTTTTTATTAAGATGATCTTTAAAACCATTACTTTTGAAGAAAGAAACAGTGATGGAACCTTTCGACGATCTATATTATATGAAACGTGCCCTTGCCGAAGCAGAGCAAGCATTTGCAGAAGGTGAGGTACCTGTTGGTGCTGTAGTGGTCTGTCAAGGGAGGATTATATCAAGGGCGCATAACCTTACTGAAACATTAAATGATGTAACAGCACATGCCGAAATGCAGGCAATCACTGCAGCCACCAATCTGATTGGAGGTAAATATTTGATTGATTGCACATTATATGTAACCTTGGAACCTTGTACTATGTGTGCAGGTGCCTTAAACTGGTCAAAGGTCAGCCGCATTGTTTTTGGTGCAAGTGATGAAAAACGCGGATTCCGTAAATTTGCACCAAACGCACTCCACCCTAAAACAATATTTTTGGGCGGGATACTTCAAAATGAATGTGCCTTGCTGATGAAAAAATTCTTTGAAAAGAAGAGATAGAAAATTAAAGTGTTATCTGTAGTGAGAACATCAATCCAAGCTTAATTTTCTGATCGTCATTATAATTGTACCGCCATACGGCATCGACCCTTATGACCTTCAAAATATTTTCAATTCCCGCAGAGAATTCGGTATAGGGTGTGCTACGTAAGGCTCTCATACCTGTTGGAAAAACCAGCCCCTGATGTTTCGTTTCATCATAGCTTCCTATTAATGAGCGCATTCCTACAACCTCCCTCCATTTTAGTTTTCTGAACAATGGCACTTTGTTCAGAAAAAATCCCTGAAAGTGATGTTCGAGAAAAAGACTTAGATAGGTATCGCTGACAAATTCTTGATAATCCATAAGGTTAAACGCATACATATCGAAGGCATATGTTTCATTTCCTTCGTGGATTTTCATTAAAGGGAATGGAACGTCTCCCCATATTTTCCCTGCCTGGAGATAGAAGGTTGTAAATCCTATGGGGTTTAAAACAACTTTTTCAGCAAGGTTAAAATCAACTTTAAAGTAATCGTAATTACCTCCAAGAAAACCTTTCAATCCGGCAGTTACGGCAACATTGAAAACGGGATCGTAATTTCCAAAAGTGGTCCGTTCAAAACCGTCCTGAATAACATTTACCGCTGTAGTATAACGCGTATTTAACTTGATTTCGCCTGTTCGGATATATGGGACTACATTTCCCAGATTGTCGATAAACGGGACATAAATGCCTGAGGTGATTTTGGTAGAACTCACAGAAAACTGGTTTGATAAACCTGTAATCCACTCTTTGTCGAAAGTCGCCACAACTTTATCAACCATGTTCAGCTTTGAATTCGGACGCTTGCTCAAAACCGAGGTTAGGATATTGTCTTCCATTAATGCATTTGAACTTTTGCCCAATAACTCATAATCGTGTTGTCCCTGAAGACTAAACAGTGTACGGGGCCTCTTTGAAAAAAAGTATTCCAGCCCTCCACCATATTTGAAATCCTTATCATTGAAACCATACGCCCCATATCCATTCAACCTTAGTTTAGGATTAAATTTTGCAGTTGTCCGACCCCCTAATCTTATACGGTTCCCTTCAATTTTGTTGGAACTAAAAAGATAATAATAAGGACCCAGTTCAAACTTACCAATGTCACGGTATCCATAATAAAACATGTAAATATATTCGGCAACAGTCTTATAAAGAGGCACGTCCTTAATGGAATCGACCATTTTGTAAATGCCCAATTCACGGTGCTGCAATTCGATGGGCCGGTATTTATCCCAGTAAAGTTCATCTTTCTTAGTAGCATCCTTGCTCACGATGATGGCATTCTTCTTCTTTACTGTCTCGGCAACAATATCGTTAAATTTAAAATCCTGATATACATTCGTTTTACGACCCATAAGCCCTATTTTCTCAGAGTCCTTGTCTTTCTGGATATCCAAATCGGCAATCAGTTGCTCGTTGCGTGGTACCCATCTGCCATCGCTTTTTTGATATTCGATCGAATATTTCAAATTGTTCAGGAAATTGACATTTGCTTTGTCCGAAAGTTGAATATCAAGCTTTGTCAAGGCAAAACTCTGATCTTCTACCCAAAACTTTCCCCTGAAAGTTGGTTCCTGGGGGAGTCGTGGCTTAAACGATATTTCATAGATTTTCTTTTTATTCACGACCGTACTGTCCAGCAAATAGTATCGGTAAAACTGCAAACCCAATGAATTTAATGGCGAGACCAGCCCTATGTCGGAAATCATGATATAATTGTCGTATGGATTGACCCCTTCATACAATTTGCCTGTAAATTGGGTGATCATATCAGAAGTCATTCCTGATGCTTTGTTGGCAACAATATCCTCATGATTTGTTTTGGTTATACTATTGTGATAATAATCGGAAATTGTTTCAGTAAAAAAGACCGGGAGGAAAGTTTTTCCTTCAATTTCAAGAGAATCAATGTATTTAAACACAAAATCAAACTGCTTTAAAAGTTTCATTTTTTTCAATGACCCTTTTACATTTTTGATATCGATCTCTGTTTTGCTATAAAGCCTTGATTGCCAGGAAGGGAAATCGGACGGGTTGTTTTCCCGTTTATGATCAACAATTTTCTTGAACAATGGGATTGCCGGATTTTCGCCAGGTTTGACAGAAATTTCACCAATTGAAATTACCTCCTCTTCCATAGCGATATCCAATTTGGTGACCTGGTTCAATTTGACTTTAACAACCTGTTTTATAAATCCAATGGAAGAAATCTCGATTTCAGGTATTGGTTTCGTTGTACTTAAATTATAATTTCCATTGAGATCAGTCATTGTACCAATGTAGGTCCCCTTAAAAACCACGGTTGCATATGGAATAGGATTATTGGTAGCCGCTTCAGTAACTTTACCTGAAACTTCCGTCTTTTGTGCTTTTAGGTTTAATGTGCTGCAAACCAATATAATAATAAATGACAATAAAAATCTGTTCATTTTGATTGTTTAATGAAAAACATTAGACGTCAAAAATACCCTGAAGTTGCTTTGACCATTGTAAAAAACTTGCACAAAGATCAACCAGGACCATTATTTAATGTGGGCTTAATGTTTGACTATCCAATAAAAACTCACTCCCTGGTCAAATCTTTTTGAAGTTGTTCCAAAGATTTTCCTTTTGTTTCGGGATAGAAAAAGAATACAACCACAAACTGCACCAACATCATGACGCAGAAAAAGACAAATGGTACACCGCCTGAGTGAGCTGCAAGTACCGGAAAACTCCAGGAAACGATTGCAGCCATAGCCCAATGGGTAAAACTGCCCAACGCCTGACCTTTAGACCTCACAGAATTTGGGAAAACTTCGCTGATGTAAACCCAGATAACGGCTCCTTGAGAAAACCCAAAAAATGCAATATATCCGACAAGAAGATAAACCAATAAAAACTGGAGGCTGTTGGTAAAAAAGATAACCGAAACACCGGCCAAACAAACCGCTGTTCCAATGGATCCAACCAGTAAAAGGGTTCTACGGCCAACTTTATCGATGATAGACATGGCGATCATTGTAAAAAGCAAATTGGTAGCACCAACTGCAACTGACTGAAGATCACCGGATACTTTGTCAAATCCTGCCTGTGAGAAAATATTGTTCAAATAGTAAAGCAAGGCGTTGATCCCGGAAAGCTGATTAAACACAGCAATAGAAACCGCCAGGAAAATAGGGTATGAGAATTTTTTGCTGAACAAAAGGTCTCCTGAACCATGATCGGCTTTAATCGATTCACTGATCTCGCTTAAAACTTCTTCGACACGCTCCTCTCCCACCCTTATCAGTACGGAACGAGCCTCTTCGACATAACCTTTTGTCATTAACCATCTTGGACTGCGTGGAATGCAAAACAATGCGAAGAAAAATACGATTGAAGGAAGCGCCTGAATACCCAGTTTATAGCGCCACTCAAGGTCACCAAGGTCAAACAGCCCTACAACATAGTTTGAAAAGTAGGCCATAAGGATGCCAAACACGACATTAAACTGGAAGAGGCCAACAAGGCGCCCACGTTTTGCAGCAGGTGCAATCTCGGCAATGTACATTGGGCCTACTACCGATACGACCCCTACCCCGATGCCTCCCAGGAAACGGGCAAAAAGTAAAGTTTCCCAACTAAAGGATAACGCGCATCCAAAGGCCGATATTGTGTATATTACAGCCGTGATAATTAAAATTTTCCTTCTGCCATACTTATCAGCCGGTTTACCAACAATTAATGTCCCAACGATCGTGCCAATCAAAGCGATAGCTACCGTAAATCCCAAAGCAAATTTGTCGAGGGAGAACAATCGCTCCAAATCGGCTGTCGTTCCTGAAATGACTGCGGTATCAAACCCAAATAAAAAGCCGCCCAAGGCAGCTATCAGCGCAATGATAAAAACCTGAAATGATCCAGTTTTCATAAATAATTAATTATTAACTCATTAAAATAAATGACTGAAAATCGATCATCCGATCAGGCTTCAATGGATATTTTTTTACCTGATATCTCGATTGTATCTCCTATCCGCAATTTGGCGCGCCTGCGAAATTCAACATTGCCATTCAATTTAACTTCTCCCGAATCGACCATCATTTTTGCATGACCTCCCGATTCGGCCAGGTGCTTAAACTTTAACAACTTGATCAATTCAATGTATTCGGCACCCTCAAGATTAAACGTTATCATAGGATTATAAATTAATTTGCTCTATTTCAGATCTTATTTTCCCTGACAAAGATTGAAGGACCAATTGGTATGAGTCCCCAATCATTTTACAAATAAGATCGTCAGGCAACGAACCATCAAGATAAACCGTGTTCCAATGTTTTTTATTCATATGGTACCCTGGTATTATAGCCGGATAGCTTTCACGCAATTCAATTGCCCTGTCAGGATCACACTTAAGGTTGATCGAATGCTCACCTTCAAGGTTGAACAAAACAAATATTTTACCCCCAACTTTAACAACAAGGGTCGTATCGTCAAAGGGGAAACTTTCGATGGCTCCCTTACAAGAAAGGCAATACGACCTGACTTCTTCGATATTCATTTTAAATGCGTTTTTTAGTGTTTTCCATAATTTTGTCAAAATTAAAAAAAGAATTGTTATTTATCCGTTCAGTTTACCGGCGGAATAAATGCATTCGGGAAGTGGGTCAGTGTGTAATTCACCTCATCAGAAAAGATAATTGAAATCACATCAAACCGGGTCTCCAAATCTATGTTTTTCCTAATGAGCCATGTCTCTGCAACTTCAACCAGGTTCCTTATCTTCCTATTCGAAACAGCTTCCCATGGCTCCTCAAAATAATCGCCTTCCCGGGTTTTGACTTCAACAATCACGATCTCATCACCTTGACGCGCAATAATATCAATCTCTTTATGATCCCAATACCAGTTGCGTTCCAAAATTTTGAAACCCTTGGTTATTAGATAGGATGCTGCAATTTCTTCCCCTATTTTCCCTAATTCAGCTGGAGGTGTCATTTTATTAAATAATTATAACTGTTTTATTTCGACCTGATTATCTGTCACATGCAAAGATATCCGACCTCCCATGATCAATGGGTGGTTTGGTAGCTCATGACCTGCACCAAACCCAAAGACAACCGGATAGCTATAAGATTCAACAGCCTCTCTGATAATCATATACGCACTTTTCCCAAAAAGTGTTTCACTATCTTTCATATCAGTATAATATCCTGCAATTAAACCCGAAAGATTCTCCAATATCTTTCCAACCCTAAGATTTTGCATCATACGGTCGATATTATAGTGAGGTTCATCAATATCTTCGATAAAAAGTATTTTCCCTTTTGGCGAAATATCCAATGAGGTGCCCCGCATACTTTGGATCAGCGATAAATTGCCTCCTGTAAGTAAGCCTATGGCATCACCATTGCGATTTAACGGATGTGGTGGTACATCAAAAATCAGCTTTTCACCTTTTAAGACTACCATCAGTTTCAGAAAACTATCCGTCAGCACCCCATCTTTTTCGAACCAGGCTGTCATAACGCCATGGACTGAAGGGATATTGTGATTTGTGAGGTAAGCATGAAAAACTGTAATATCGCTGAATCCGATCAACCATTTTGGTTTTTTAAAGAATGATGACCAGTTGAGGTGGGAAAAAGTACGTATCGAACCATAACCTCCCCTTGAGATGAAAATAGCCTTGATCGATTTGTCATTCAAAGCTTTCTGAAGATCAAAAGCCCTGTTCACATCGGTTCCGGCATGCATATTGTCGATATCAAAGGCATGTTGACCTATTTCAACCTGAAATCCCTGATTTCTGAGTATTTCAGCGCCACGTTCAACAATTTGGTGGTCGATTTTCCCGGCAGGCGAGACGATTGAAACCTTGTCTCCCTGTTCAAGGTACTGAGGGTATTTCATTTAATTGTTTTATTTGGTTTTTGGACACAAATAATCCTCAATCGCTTTGGGGAAATATTCGTATTCGAGTTCATGGATGCGGGCAGCCAGCGTATCAACAGAATCATCGGGAAACACAGGGCATCTTGCCTGAAGCAGATTAGCCCCTTTATCATATTCTTTATCAATCATATGTATCGTAATTCCCGATTCTTCTTCCTTATTCTGCAATACCGCCTCGTGGACGAATGAGCCATACATTCCTTTACCTCCGTAGGCAGGCAATAGGGCAGGGTGTATATTAATAATAGGGAATACTTTAACAAATTCAGGTGGAACCAGCCATAAAAAACCTGCCAATACGATCAATTCGATCTTTCGTTTTTGCAGTTCATTCAATAATTTATCAGTTTCTATGAATTCGTGACGGGTGAAATAGTGTGATTCGACTCCCAGGTTTAGTGCTCTTTGCAAGACAAAAGCGCTACTTTTATTCGACCAAACCGAATCTACCCTAATTTCAGGGTGATTTTCGAAGTATTTGATGATATTCTCTGCATTAGAGCCAGAACCAGACGCAAATAGGGCTATATTTTTCATTTATAATGCTTTATAAGATGTTGAAATTTCGACTTTTCGACCCAAATATTTTAAATAAAATTGTTATGATCAATTATGGGGTGCAAATCAACAGATTCTTGCATAAATATTTGGAAGATAAATTTCTTTCTTCGTTACTTTGCAACAGCTAATTGAAAAATGAGCGAGTAAATTTAATAATTGTATTCACTTAAAAAATTAAAAAAATCATGTCTGACAACATTACAGCAAAAGTAGTTTCGATCATTGTTGATAAACTTGGTGTTGATGAAAAAGAAGTTACTCCAGAAGCTTCATTCACCAATGATTTGGGTGCCGATTCTCTTGACACCGTAGAATTGATCATGGAATTCGAAAAAGAGTTCAATATTGCCATTCCTGATGATCAGGCTGAAAAAATCGCTACAGTAGGCGATGCAATCAACTATATCGAAAACGCGAAGTAATCCGGAATTTTACTAATTAAGGGCTCAAAAGCTTACTATGGAATTAAAACGAGTTGTTGTAACCGGATTGGGCACGATAAACCCGCTTGGTAAGAACATAGAAGAATTCTGGGAAAACCTGTGCAATGGGGTAAGTGGTGCCGGTCCCATTACCCGTTTTGATGCCTCCAGATTCAAAACACAGTTTGCCTGTGAAGTTAAGAATTTCGATCCAGGTGAATATCTCGAAAAAAAGGAGATCCCTAAGCACGATATGTATGCACAATTCGCATATGTAGCAGCTGCTCAGGCACTTAAACACTCAGGTCTTGATCTTGATAAAATAGATAAAGATGAAGTGGGGGTAATATGGGGTGCGGGTATCGGGGGTTTAAACACTTTTTTGCAGGTTATAACTGAATACAATGCAAAACCGGATAACCCACGTTTTTCCCCATTTTTTATCCCCAAAATGATTTCAAATATGGCAAGCGGAAATATCGCGCTTAAGTATGGATTCCGTGGGCCGACTATCACAACTGTTACGGCATGTGCTTCTGCAACCCATGCAATGATTGATGCTGCGACTTATATCCGTCTTGGAAAAGCCAATATTTTTATTGCAGGTGGTTCTGAATCTGCAATCAACGAAGCTGGAGTAGGTGGATTTAATGCCATGCGTGCCTTATCAACACGGAATGACGATCCAAAAACAGCCTCCAGACCGTTCGATACAGGACGTGACGGGTTCGTAATGGCAGAAGGTGGTGGTGCATTAATCCTCGAAGAGTATGAACACGCAATTCGACGTGGAGCTACAATTTATGCTGAATTAGTTGGGATTGGCATGTCCACCGATGCTTATCACATGACAGCCCCGGATCCGGAAGGTGGTGGTGCGGCCTTGGTGATGAAAAGGGCTTTGGATGATGCCGGATTGAAACCTACTGATATTGATTATATTAATGTTCATGGTACATCCACCGGACTTGGTGATATCGCAGAACCAAAAGCTATCCGCAGGGTATTTGGGGACCATATCTACAATGTTAGTATTAGTGCAACAAAATCAATGACAGGGCATTTACTTGGGGCAGCTGGTGCTGTCGAAGCAATTGCCGCAATTTTGGCGATGAGGGATGGAATTGTACCTCCTACAATCAATCAATTTGAGCTTGATCCTGAAATTGATCCCAAAATTGATTTTACTTTTAACAAAGCAAAAAAACGCGAACTTAATTATGTGTTAAGCAATACATTCGGGTTTGGCGGTCACAATGGAACTGTAATCTTCAAAAAACTTTCCTAGTAAAGTGTTACGAGATTTAAGGTATCGGATAAAACTCTTTTCTTCTTCAAGAAAAGAGTTTTATTCATTTATTAAGCAGACAACAGGCTTTAGCCCATTAAAGCTCAAGTTATATGACCAAGCCTTTATTCATCGTTCAGTGTCTTCTTCCGATCTGCTTGGAAGACCATTAAACAATGAAAGGTTGGAGTATCTGGGTGATGCAGTGCTTGGAGCAATTGTTGCGGAATATCTTTATAATCGTTTTCCAAGAAAAGACGAAGGATTTCTCACCCAAATGAGATCCAGGATAGTGAACAGAAGTTTTTTGACACAACTTACCTTTAAACTCGGATTACACATTTTTGTCAACTCGAATACCAATTCCGTGAACGAAACCAGCCATATTTTTGGCGATGTATTGGAGGCTTTCATTGGTGCCATTTACCTTGATATTGGCTACAAAGGAGCAAGGAAATTCGTTATAAAAAAAGTCCTGTCGGTTCACGTTGACATTCATACCCTTGAAAAGAGCGATACGAATTATAAAAGCCAACTCATCGAGTGGGGTCAAAAAAACAAGCGATCCGTCGAGTTTGACACCCAGGAAAATCCTTTAAACAGCCGCGATAAAATGCCTTTTACATCTATAATCAAGGTAGATGGTTTGATCGCAGGTAAAGGGGACGGATATTCCAAAAAGGAGGCCCAACAAAATTCTGCTTGTAAAGCTCTAATTTATCTCGAAATCAGTTCTATTTCTTAACATCTCTTTTATTTTTCGATCCATTTAAACTCCTAAGTTAAATAATGTTAAGGAGAATCACCCTGATTCATTAATACTTATATCTTTGCTTCGATGAGCAGAAGAATGATATATACCCTTAGTGTAGTAATGGCTATTGCTGCAGCTTCCCTGATCGGTGTGCAAATGTTGACGATTAAACAAACTGCCGAATTACAGGAAAAGAATTTTAGTACTCAGGCTTTTCAGGCTTTGCAGGATGTTGCAGAAGCCATTGATATGACGGAGTTCAGCCTTTTTTATACCCATGATGCTGAGCAAACCAGCATCCCAATCAACTCCACAAATAGGTTATTTCCCAATTCAGACCCAAATCTGCCTATTAGTGCGATTGAGGAAACCGGCGAATTATCTGTTTACAGAAAGTTCTCTATGTCGAACAATCAATCCAAAATCGAACAGACAATCAGCTATAACCAAAATCAGATTCCAAGATTTCAGGACGGCTATAATCGCAAGAGCGCACTTGATGCGCAAAATCTTAGATATCAGTTATTTATGAAAGATCGGTCCGATTTGCCCTTATCTTTACGACTTCCTCCAAATATCTTGGCAGAAGCTCTTGATACGATACTGCGACGAAATGGTATATATCTTGATTATAAATACACAGTATTGACACAGATAGATGGCAAAACAGCCCATATCATGGGAAGCGAAGATTATAATCCGGGCAAAAGGAATCGGGTTTATAAAAGACTACTGTTTCCAAGTGATGATCCGATAAAACCAGACTTCCTTTGTGTCTATTTTCCGGAACAGAGCAATAGTTTTTTGAAATCAACATCCCTGATGGTATTTCCATCATTGATCCTTACATTCATCATCATTGTGATTTTTATTGTGACACTTCAGATCATATTGCGCCAGAAGAAAATATCGCAGATTAAAAATGATTTTATCAACAATATGACCCACGAATTGAAAACCCCCATCTCTACCATTTCGTTGGCATCGCAAATGTTGAGGGATTCTTCGGTTTCATTGTCACAATCAACGGTCGATCATATTTCCGGCGTGATTTTTGACGAAAGCAAAAGGTTGAGTAGCCAGGTTGAAAAAGTTCTTCAAATGGCAGTGTTTAACGAAGGAAAATTAAAGCTGAAATTTACCCAGATCGATTTGAACAATTTGCTGGAAACTGTTGCATCAAATTTCGATATTAGGGTAACCAATGAAAATGGCGAGTTAAAGACTAATTTTCAGGCTGAAAATCCTTACATTACGGGTGACGAAGTTCATATCACGAACGTTTTTTTCAATTTATTGGATAACGCTGTAAAATATAGCCAATCAAATCCTGTCATCGAAATTTCGACCGAGAACAAAAACGGTTTTGTTATCGTTCAGGTGAAGGACAATGGCATAGGTATCCCCAAAGAACACCTCACACAAATTTTTGAGCGGTTTTACCGGGTACCTACAGGAAATATTCACAATGTTAAAGGTTTTGGACTTGGACTTTCGTATGTAAAACGGATTGTTGAATATCATAGCGGTAAAATTAAAGTAGATAGTACAATAGGGAAAGGTACTCGTTTCAGGTTATATTTCCCATTAAAAAACAAACAGAATTATGGAAAAGAAAATTAAAGTGATCCTCACTGAAGATGACCAGAATCTTGGACTATTGCTAAGGGAATACTTGATAGCAAAAGGTTATGACACAGATTTATTCCCCGACGGGGAGGCGGCATATAAAGGGTTTCAGAAAACACAATATGATCTTTGTATTTTTGATGTAATGATGCCAAAAAAAGATGGTTTCACCCTTGCAAAGGAGATCAGGATGTTAAATTCCGATATTCCGATCGTTTTTCTTACCGCAAAAAGTATGAAAGAGGATGTAATTGAAGGCTTTAAAATTGGAGCCGACGATTATATGACCAAACCTTTCAGCATGGAAGAATTGTTGTTCCGTCTTGAGGCAATTTTGCGAAGGACAAGTGGCGAAGGCGACACATCCCAAACTATATTCAAACTTGGGAAGTTGGTTTTTGACGCCCGCAAGCAGACACTTACTGATGGCAACGAACAAACAAAACTCACAACCAAAGAATCAGACCTTTTAAAATTGCTTTGCGTAAATGCAAACAAGGTCCTGGAAAGAAACTTTGCGTTAAAAACAATTTGGGTTGACGATAACTATTTCAATGCCAGAAGTATGGACGTTTATATCACCAAACTTAGGAAACATTTGAAATCTGAAGAAGGGATAGAAATTATTAACGTTCACGGTAAAGGTTACAAATTGATCATGTAATAAATAATAATTGTAGAGACGCGATTAATCGCGTCTCTACAATTATTATTTATACCAGACCCTGTGCAAGCATCGCATCGGCAACCTTCACGAAACCACCAACATTCGCACCTTTTACATAATTAATGTACGATCCGGTTTTGCCATGCCGCGTGCAGGTGTCATGAATATCCTGCATGATCATCCTGAGACGTTTGTCAACTTCCTTGGTAGTCCAATTGTAACGCATACTGTTTTGTGACATTTCGAGACCAGAAACTGCTACCCCACCTGCATTGACCGCTTTCCCTGGGGCAAAGACAAACTGATGCTCCAAAAAATAATTCACAGCTCCTGAAGTACATCCCATGTTTGAAACTTCAGCTACCAGAATACATCCATTGCTGATCAACTTTTGTGCATCTTCCTCATTCAGTTCATTCTGCGTAGCGCATGGCATTGCAATATCAACTTTGGTTTCCCATGGTTTCTGATCAGGGAAAAATTCTACGCCAAATTCCTCAGCATAAGGAGCCACTATATCATTGTTGCTGTCGCGAAGTTCAAGCAGGTAATCCACCTTTTCACCTGTAATACCATCAGGATCATAAATATATCCATCAGGGCCAGAGATTGTTACAACTTTACCTCCAAGTTCGTTTATTTTTGTGATCGCACCCCAGGCAACATTTCCAAAACCTGAGACACTAAAAGTCAATCCTTTAACTTCCTTGCCCATCTCTTTTAACATGTGTTCCACAAAATAGACTGCACCGAAGCCCGTTGCTTCCGGACGGATCAGGGAACCACCCCAACCGAGCCCCTTACCTGTGAGAACACCTGTAAATTCATTCCTGATCCTTTTGTACTGACCAAAAAGAAATCCGATTTCCCGTCCACCAACACCAATATCGCCAGCCGGAACATCCGTATTGGGGCCGATATGCCGATAAAGCTCAGTCATAAATGATTGGCAAAACCGCATGATTTCATTGTCGCTACGCCCTTTTGCACTAAAATCCGAGCCACCTTTACCACCACCCATCGGAAGCGTGGTCAAACTGTTTTTGAAAGTTTGTTCAAAACCAAGGAACTTTAAAATACTAAGGGTTACACTCCTGTGAAACCGCAACCCGCCTTTGTATGGGCCCAAGGCACTATTGAACTCCACACGATATCCACGGTTAATTTCAATTTCTCCCTTGTCGTTGCTCCAGGGTACCCTAAACATAATGGTCCGTTCGGGCTCTACCATCCGCTCAAGGATTTTTGCCTGCTTGTAACGTGGATTGGTATCATAGACGTCCCAAACCGATTCAACAACCTCCAATACGGCCTGATGAAATTCCAATTCGCCCGGCGTCCTGGCTTTAAGCCCTTCTATAAAACTATTTATACCGTCATTCATTTCAGATACTTTTTAAGTTTGTATTTGTGATATTTTAAATGTTTTCATCCTAATTATGGCATTTTCAAAATTACGGATTTCTTTTGCATCCGATGATAATGAGATTCAAAACAACAGAACTCCATTCCATTGTATATCAATTAATTAATATATTTATTTATTGATTTATAACAGGTTTTACTGTTTTGATGATTTTTATCAGACTTACAAACGCCCATTTCTGGAACTTTTGCAGTCTGATTGATTCTATAATACATTCTTCAAACACATTATCAGATCTACATAAATTTGGCTTAATCTACTTTGATAACGATTTTTTTACGCATTTCTACCGTCCCGACCGGTTTGAGAGCGAATAAAGCGTTAATTTCGCAGCTCAATTGAAAATGAACGAACACGCTCAAAAAGATGGATTACAATTTCAAAGAGATAGAAAAAAAATGGCAGCAATACTGGGCCATCAACAACACATTCAAATCGGAAACCGATTTTTCCAAACCAAAATTCTATTGCCTCGATATGTTCCCTTATCCTTCAGGGGCAGGGCTTCATGTTGGCCATCCCGAAGGTTATACAGCCACCGATATAATTTGCCGATACAAAAGGACAAAAGGATTCAATGTGCTTCATCCGATGGGTTGGGATGCCTTTGGGTTACCAGCCGAGCAATATGCAATTCAAACCGGAACGCATCCTGCCATTACAACGCAAAAAAACTGCGATACTTTTCGAAGGCAGATTCAATCCTTAGGGTTGAGCTATGACTGGGAGCGTGAGATCAACACCACTGATCCGAACTATTTTAAATGGACCCAGTGGATCTTTATCCGGCTGTTCAATACCTGGTTCGATCACGAACAAAACAAAGGGAGGGATATCCGTGAGCTACCAATACCGGAGGAAGTTAAAAATCAGGGTGCTGCTGCCATTCAGCAATATCGGTCAACAAAACGCCTGGCCTATTATGACAATGCCCAGGTTTGGTATTGCCGCAATTGCAAAACGGTTTGTGCAAACGAAGAAGTCCTCAACGATGGTTCGCATGAAAAATGCGGGACAAAGGATGTTGAACGCAGATATCTGAAACAGTGGATGTTACGAATTCCTCATTATGCTGAACGGCTATTGGAGGGTTTGGACTCGCTTGATTGGCCAGAGGGTGTCAAAGACATGCAGCGCAACTGGATTGGCCGTTCGACAGGAGCAGAGGTCAATTTCCTGTTAGAGGGGAGCGATAAAAAACTAAAAGTTTATACCACACGTCCGGATACCTTGTTTGGTGCTACATATATGGTTTTAGCCCCTGAACATGAATTGGTGAAGGAAATAACAACTCCTGACCAGAACGAGGCTGTTAAAGATTATATCCGTCAATCGGCCTTGAAAAGCGATCTTGACCGAACCGACCTTGCCAAGAAAAAAACAGGCGTTTTCACGGGTTGCCATGCCATCAATCCTATCAACGGAGCAAAAATCCAAATTTGGGTAGCCGACTATGTGTTAATGGGTTACGGAACCGGGGCGATCATGGCTGTTCCTGCACACGATACGCGTGACTTTGAGTTCGCCCAGACATTCGATATTCCCATCATTTGTATCCTTGACCCCAAAAATGCCAATGATGATTTGCGGTCAAAAGTACTGGCTGGTGAAGCTTGCTGGACTGAAGATGGGGTCTATATCAATTCTTCAAACAAAGAGATTGGCATTGATATCAACGGTCTTTCAAAGGAAGAAGGGATTCAAACGGTCACCAATTGGCTTGAATCGAATGACCTTGGAAAATCGACGATCAATTATAAATTGCGTGATTGGCTGTTTAGCCGTCAAAGATATTGGGGTGAGCCTTTCCCCGTCATCCATTGGGAAGATGGTGAAGTTAGTGTATTACATGACAATGAATTACCATTGGCACTACCCGAAGTTGAAAAATATCTTCCAGGCGATTCAGGTGAATCACCACTGTCGAATGCCGGCGATTGGCTTTTGGTAACTGATGAAAACGGGCGCAAAGGTCGCCGTGAAACCAATACAATGCCGCAATGGGCTGGTTCCTGCTGGTACTACCTGAGATTTACGGATCCAAAAAACGACCATGAGCCTTTCAGCAAAATAGCCGAAAATTACTGGATGCCTGTCGATCTGTATGTTGGTGGTGCGGAACATGCTGTATTACACTTACTTTACAGTCGTTTCTGGCACAAAGTCCTTTATGATCTGGGCATTGTTTCGACAAATGAACCTTTCCAGAAATTGTTCAATCAGGGGATGATCCTAGCTTTTGCCTATGAAACTACTTCAGGTTCAAAAGTGCCATCCGATCAGGTTGAAGAACGTGACGGGAAATATTTCAACATTGGGACAGGCGAAGAACTTCGTCAGATCGTTGCCAAAATGTCAAAATCGTTGAAGAATGTTGTCAATCCTGACGATGTTGTACAAGGTTATGGCGCAGATTCTTTAAGGTTGTTTGAAATGTTTATCGGTCCGTTGGACGCAACAAAGCCATGGACTGAAAACGGCGTCAAGGGTGTTTACAATTTTTTGCGCAGGGTCGTTGCCTTCTTTGGTGAAATGGACAATATTATTGAGGGTGAGGAACGCAAAGAAACCTTGAAAATCCTTCATCAGACCATACGCAAAGTTGGCGATGATATCGAGGATATGAAATTCAATACGGCAATTTCGCAGATGATGGTGTTTACAAACCATTGTTATAAAGTTGGAAAAGTGACCCGTGACACCGCCGTCACCTTATTCCAGCTTTTGGCACCTTTTGCGCCACATCTTGCCGAAGAACTTTGGGAATTGCACGGCAACCATGCAGTTTTAAGTTATCATAAATGGCCGGTTTTTGATGCTTCCTTCCTCGTTGAAGAGGCCTTTGACTATCCTGTCTCTTTCAACGGAAAAGTTCGTTTTAAACTTTCATTACCGGTTGATTTACCAAACCATGAAATTGAAAAAGCCGTTCTTGGTCATGATCATACAACAAAATGGATCGAAGGCAAAACAATCGCCAAAATTATCATCGTAGCCAACAAGATTATCAATGTCGTAGTTAAATAGCTCATTTATAGGCATATATTGAAGCAGGTCATTTATTGGCCTGTTTTTGTTTTTTTATCAACTTTTTTTGTCGATATTTATAGCCATCTTGTCGAAATAATTGTGCCCTGAAAATGTTACCGCTTACCTTCACTCCCATAATTTAAAAACCACATGGTATGAAACACAAAAAGTTTTTGCCCTTATTAGTTATCCTAATGACTTTTATGGGATGCGACGATTTTTTTATGATCTGTTCGCTAAATCCATTCTACATGGAAAACAAAATTGTACTCGAACCAAAAGTTGAAGGCATATGGATGGCCAAACCTTTAAAGGCCTCCAAAGATTCAGCACAGGCAAATTCGGAGATCTGGGAAAAGATCGACACTACCTCAACCTGGACTATCAAACAGTATATTGGAAAGTGGGTTGTAAAGAACAAAAAAGGTGAAGATTCCACAACCTATAAAGCTGAGAAGTTTTATGTTGCTAAATTATCTCTGCGTTCTGATTCAACAAGTTACGACTTTAAGGTAGTGCTATTCCGCGTAAAAGAAACTCTTTATGCCGATTTCTCACCAAGAAATAAAGATGCTTTGCTTAAAAGCAAACTTGCTTCAAACAGTTTTATGGAGGTACATACCTTAGCCCAGGTTTCGCTGATCAACCACCAAATGAAACTTTCGTGGTTAGGCTCCAATTGCATGAAAGATATGATTGAAAAAAAGAGGGTAAGGGTGAACTACCACTATGTCAATGAAGTAAAAAGGTTGATGTTGACCGCTTCAAGCGAAGACCTTACAACAATGATCGAGAGATATGGCGATCAGCCCCGTTTTATCAACTGGGACGACCAATCGGCTAAATTGGAGTTTAACCATTTAAATTAAACAGCCATGAAATCGATAAAAATTAAAATGAACCTGGTTAATCTCCTGCATATCCTGTTTTGGGCCATCTCCTTCAACCTGTTCAATTCCTTTTTCAGTCGGGGAGTAGAATCTGGTTATGTCCTTGATGGATTGGAACTAACATGGGGCAATGTATTTTTATTCAATAATGTGATCCTGTTTGTTCTTTTTCTGCCATTTATCTGGTTGATCAGGAACGTAAAAATATGGATCAAAAGAACTGTTACGGCCCTGTTTGTTCTATTATTGGCCTATTGTGCCGTTGAGATATTTCACCCCAATGAAGATAACCTTGTGATCGCTCTCCTCTTAGGATATTTCCTAGATAATTTCCTTTATGTCCTTGTTTTTCATATCACGATTATAGCTGCAGTTTATCTTAACTTTAACCTATTGGTAAACAGGTATTTATCAATCGGAAAATGGGGAATCTATTTCTTTTATTCTATACTTCTTGCCTGTGTTGCCGGTGTAATTAATTTTGCCCTGTTTGATTATGGAATTGACCTGATTTTCCCAAGTTTTTTCTATATATCGTGGTTTAGGATTTGGGAACTGATTCTCATTATTGCTGCATATATGGCCATTACAACAATTGTTTTTCTTCTTGGTCAATATGGGATGATGCTGATCGAGAAACAGGAAAAGACACAACATGAATTATCGGCATTAAAGGAACAGATCAATCCCCATTTCCTTTTCAATAATCTGAACACAATTTATTCCATGGCCGTAAAGGGTGATGACCGGACAAAGGATGTGGTATTGCAATTGTCTGATTTTTTAAGATATGTACTTTATGATACGTCAAGCGACCTGATTTCGCTCGAAAAGGAAGTCGAAATTATCAAAACCTATTTCGCACTGCAAAAAGAGCGGATCAATCCTTCGACAACAAAATTATCACTTAATATTGTTGGCAATTTCGGGGAAACCCTTGTGGCACCCTTGCTTCTTTTGCCCCTTGCCGAAAATTGCTTTAAACATGGGGTCGGAATCCATGATGGGTCGATCGCTATTGAAATCAGCTTCAAGGATGGCCAGCTCAGGTTTTTCTCGCAAAACAACATTGCCCCACGTGAAAACCCGCTTGAAAAAAAGGGTGGGATCGGATTAAAAAACCTGAGCAAGAGACTGGAAATATTGTATCCTGACCAGCATTTACTGACCACTAAAGAGGAGGGTGGTTTATACTTTGTTGAATTGATTGTTAAATTGTAATTTCCTGTATGACAATATCATGCATCATTATTGAAGACGAACCCGCAGCAAGAGACATTATAGAACATCACTTGTCGCATTGCCATGATGTACTTTTGTGCGGTTCATTTGAAGATCCGTTCCAGGCCCAGACATTTTTGGACCATAACAGTATCGACCTGATGTTTTTGGACATTAACCTTCCGGGAATGTCAGGTCTGAGTTTTCTCAGGACATTGGTCAAACCACCACTTGTTGTCGTCACGACAGCTTATCCCCAATATGCCGTAGAAGGGTTTGATCTTGAAGTAGTTGACTTTCTCGTTAAACCCATTTCGTTTGAACGTTTTTGCAAATCGTTGAACAAGGTAAAGGAAAGGCTCAAATCACCGGAAGCAACGCCCATGATCCGAAAGATAACGGTCAGGGCGGACAAGCGGATCTACCAGATTGATCTGAACGAAATCCTTTTTGTGGAAGCTTGTGGTGATTATACGTCGGTTTACTGTACCGATAAAAAGCTCACAACACACGAAACGCTGAAAAACTGGGAAGAGAAACTGAATGGGTATCTTTTTGAAAAAATACACCGGTCATTTCTGATCAACCTTCAAAAAATTGACCATATCGAAGGAAATATGGCGATAATTGGCAAACACAAACTCATCGTGTCTGAAATGTACCGCGAAAAACTGATCAGCCAGCTCCTGAACAAGAACCTGTCGTTTAATGATTGAACCAGTTAATAGATTTGATTGTCAATCTTTCCTGGTGAAAATCTGAATTGTTCCCGATATAAAGTCAGGAGATACCTCGATGGCCCCCTCTTTATTGGGTTTTACTTTCACACCGTTGATGGTTGCATAGGCTACAGGTCCATGGCCGTCAATATCAAGGGTAAAACGTTTCAACCGATAACGTAAATCTGCTTTTATTGGTGCCGTTGTTTTATAAAGTGCAGGTTTGATGGTCATTGTTCCACCCTTGAATTTTACGCCCATAAGGTGGTGTACGATAAAATAGGATACCTCTGCCGATGTCCAGGGAATTAAACCGCTGCTAAATGCCTGACTACGGATCACAGGGATCTCCTCAAACCAGGCTCCTGTACGCCCACCGGCATTGTTGTACAACCATTCCAGCGATCGGCGGCTGCGGCCCAGAAGTCCGGCCTCATGCTGGCCCCTGAGGATAAAGGTTGTGGCAAAAGTCCAGGGGCCAGGTTGATCTCCCTGTGAACTCGTATTGTACCGGTCGTACCCACCCATAAACCAACGTTCGTTCCATAGTTTTTCCAACTCGTTCAAAGTATTGACCGATAATGCAGATTTCGGATCGATCAGGTTCATAGCAGATGGAAGAGCCATCGTAGCATCAGGCATTAACCTGGAAAAGCTTTCAACCTTTGCTGGCGCACCGTCCATCCAGCCATTGAATTTTATTTTGTCGGCAATTTCACCGGAGATGTTACGCCTTTTTATAAGATGTCCATTATCAATCAGTTTCATTTTGGGATGGGAAAGCATTGCCTTTTTGATTTTATCGGCTTCTTTTCGCCAAAGCCCAGCTTTTGAATCTGCTTTGAGGAAACCAGCAAGGTCTGCCGCGTCATTCAGTCCTTGGATTACCCAAACCTGGTAAGCCAATTCATAGGCATCATTAAAGGTCCGCTCCCAGAATTCACGCTTGTTGTGGACCATTCCTGTCGAATCCCTGAAACCCGGATGGAGTGGCCGCTCGATCATGGCGATCAGCTTTTCCCTGTTTTCGGTAATCAGCGAGGCATCACCGGTCCAGTCAACGTAGCTCTTCATCACATGCATAAATTCACCCATTTGGTCGAACTGTTCCCTGTCGGGATCATCGAACCCACCGGCAATCATCGTGGTGCCATTGGCCAAAATCATGTTCTTCAGCATGTGGTCGAGCATCATCCTGGCCAGTTCAAATTCCCCGATATGGATCATTCCCAAAGTTGTGTTGGAACCGTCCCTTACCCACTGATTGCCATATTCGAAAACACCGGCATCCATTTTGCCATTTTCCGAAACATAAGCTGGAAGGATAAACCTGCAATTGTCATGCAGATTCTGAACGACTTCGTCTTTCGTTGTGATTTTATTTGAATTTTTCCACCTTTCAGAAATAGCTTTTTGCTCTTTACCAATCCACTTATCAACTGACGATGATTTTGTAAACATACTTTGCTCATTAGTACCAGGAATTTCAACGATCAGATAGGTTTCAATGGTCTTTTTCTCTCCCGGCATGAGCAACAATGGTCCAATTTCGATGTTATCCTTTGATTCTGAAATTCTTATAAGGTCTTTTCCTTGTATTGCCAACGCCATTGCCACTTGTGGTTGAGAGACGATCATCACTCTCTCCTTGAAAGTTGTGGACGCATTTGGAATCGATAACCGCAAACAGACGGTATCTTCAGCCACCAGATCGGCAGATTCAAGGGTGATGCTCCGTTTGAAAACCCCGTTTGTAGATTGTGGCGTGATCACTTCCCTGACTTTTATCCCACTCGCCCACCAAGTTGCCTCAACTGAAGGAATCCCATTTTCTACAGTCCAACGGGTAATTGTATTGTGGCCAAGTGCAGTAAAGGAGTAGTTTTTCATGATCACTTGGAGGGCAGAAGAGGCAAAGCCTTTATTTGGGGCATAATTAAATGCTTTCTCCTTCCGGCTGGTCTGGGCCGATTCAGTAGCATCGAAAAGCAAATAGGTGAAGGCCGGGCCAACATCAGCTTTATCGCACTGGATGACCATTTTTGCCTGGCCACTACGCAGGAGGAAGTAGTCCCTTCCAAAAAAATAGCTTTGGTCAACCAACTGACTTACCTGGGCTTGCGAAGTCAGTGAAAAAAGCAGCATTAAAACGGACAGTTTTTTCATTCCTTTTTCTAATTATAATCTGACAAAATCGGATTCAATATTTTCAATTAACTGTTGGTCCATTTTCAATTCAGCAGCATATTCCTTAAATTTATTTACAGCATTGCTGACTTTATCAATAAGTGTCTTATAATCCTGAATATCATTTCGTTGGGCAACTGTTTCCAAATCTTTGCTGCTGATATTTTCATTTTTACCATTTATTGTCATTGAATGTCTGTTTAAAAATGCAGGAGCAGAAAGATCAACACCATAAGTCAAATCATAAGCCGTGGATAAATACCATATACCATCGGGTTTCATGCAGAAGCTGAAGTTTTTCGAATGGTCATCCACATTACGGGCAAGGACATTAAATACCATCCGCAGAAATTGTTGGCGGCTGTCCTCGTAAGGGAGGTTAAGCTTTCGTATGACCGCAAATAATTCTTCATAGCTATCACTTCCCGGCGACATGGCAGCAAGTGTTTGCGTATGTATCCGGTCATTACCAACACGGTCAAACCGACGGGTAAGAAAATGGGTGGCATTTCCATATGAACGCAATTCGGATGGCATCATACTTATTCCAGCTTCCAAAGCGATCCGATAATAAACATATTCCAACTTTGCAAAAGGATAGGATGAATTATCATCATATTTAAGGATATAATGCTCGAAGCCTTCAGGAATATTTCCCTGCCCTGATATTACTTCTCCTGTAGCCTTATTCACCGCGACAATTGCCTTCGGACGTTTACCTCCAGGAGACGAACTTATTTTGATCAAATCCTGCCACAAAATAGAATTTTCAGCATTTAATACAGTTGTTTCCCGTTCATTCAATACTAGTTTGGCAAATTCATAGAGATGCTCAATATCAACCGAAAAAACCGAGCCGTTACCTAATTTCTGAGCCGGTTCATATTCCAGGGCACCCATTGCACGACTACCAATAAACGAAAGATGATCCACAGGAGTTACATCCTTTGCAGAAATGTGATTATCCCTCAGCCATGCCTTGAAAAGTGAATGACCCCATTTGTCAGGTAATGAATCTGCAATCATCGGCGGAAGACCCATATACAATTTATCTTTATCACCAGTCCAGGGTAAATGCTTCCTGCTACGGTTGGAATTGATGGACATCGTCAGAGGAGAAATCTCCAGGCCCCGATCCAGGAATTTCGGCTCATATTCAAAAAAAGAAACTTCTGATTTTTTATCCCACGAAAGGTATCCTACCGACATTCCCCATAGCTTCACTATGACCCCATTCGTTTCCATAATTACTTTTGCTTTTGCTGTTTCATAAATAATGCTCGTGGACTTTCAGGCAGTTCGGGCAACAGTTTCTCAATTTCCTCAAGGAATTCGATGGCACGCAATAATTTGATAAACGTTGCCATTGTAAGCCCCGTTGAAGAACCGTTCTCAAAAGAGCTGATTGTAAATACACTCAATCCTGATTTCGCTGAAACTTCCTTTTGAGTAAATCCCATTCTTTTGCGATAGTCGCTGTACCTTTTCCCCAACTGTCGAATCAGATCACTGCCCGACTGTGCGTATAGTTCATCATACATATTCAGAAATATTTTTACAAATATAGATATATCTATAATATTTGAAATATAATAGAAATAAAATAGATATATCTATAGTGTTATTTGAAATTTCTTGCCGTATCGATCATCATTTTCAGGTTTCCTGAAGGGGTAGTTGGAGGGATAGCGCATCCGGCATTCAGGATAAAGCGGTTCGAATTTTTGTATGCTGTCAATAACTCAAGGGTAGTTGTCCTGACAAGATCTTCAGTTCCAAGTGCCAGAACACCGCTTGGGTCGATGTTCCCGATAAGGGTGGTTTTATCCTGAAAAGTTTCAAGAATCTTGGTAATGTCCGTTTTGTAATCGAGTTCAAGCGCATCGGCACCGGTTAAAAGCATTGAATCCAAAATTACTTCTGTATTGCCACAGATGTGCAGGGTATAAGCCAATCCAGCCTTATGTGCTTCATCCACAATCCTTTTTTCATACGGTAGGGCGTACTTCACATACATTTCGGGTGAAATCATTTCGGGACCTGCCACGCTATCGCCATTTGAAACCATATCGCAGCCTGTTTGCGCCATCAACCTGATAAATTGGGAGGTGGCATCTGTACAATATTCGAGCAAGGCTTCGATCTGATCGTCGGTTCCGATCATTAAGTCGAGCATCCAGTTTTGGGCACCGCGCATCATACTTGCAAGCGAGAATGGCGATTGGTCGCAGTTTCCACGAATATACAACTCGTCCTTATAGTATTCTTTCAACAAACGCACCGATTCGAGCCAAATTTGAATATATTTGTAATTCTCTATATTTGAGAGCTTTAGATTAAATACATCTTCAAGGTTTTCCAAGTTGCCATGGTGGGTACGTGCAGCTTCGAAAACCGGAAAATCGACCGGGACACCAACTGCACCGGCTAGGGTTACAGTGTCGATATCTACCAGAATTCCATCGAAACCGTATTTATCGACCGAGGAGATGAAACATTCGGCAATCACTTTGGGATCGTTGCGGAATTGCTCCATCGTAACGCCATGTTCACGGGCAGCCATCATAAAGTTGTGGAGCATAATTGGGGTCTTGTCGGGCTGCAATCCTTTCAAAGCAGCATTGATTCTTTCAAATCCGTTCATATTGAATAAGTTATTTAATGTTTGTATTTTGATATCTACCAAATTCATTGACGAGTTCTGAAACTCTTTTCACTCTCCTTTCAAGTCCATTTGGAGGTACCTGATCCGCAACCCCGAGTACAAACTGTGGATTGGTTACCATGATGGAAAGCACGTGTTTGATGTGCCGCTCAAATTCTTCATCGCTTACACAATCGGTGAAATAGGAACCGGGAATACCGCCCCAGAAGATGCTCTTTGAATCGTGGGCAATTTCTGCAATCTCTTCAAATTTCAGGTCCCCTACCGGAAAAGGAGTTAATGCCTCAAGCACCGAAAACCCAACAGCGGCTTCCTCTTTAAGGAGACCACCCAATGTTCCATCGATGTGGATAAAGGAATATTTTCCGGCAGTGGCAATCTTTTGCGTCCATTCACTCTGATAATCTTTCATATACATTTCAAAGAAATCGGGACCTACCATTTCGGATGAGAGGTTTTCGGGGATCATCAGCACTTCCGCCGGACTATCGACTGCGATTTGCGCCGCCTGATCAAAAACTGTTTTCATGGCATCGAGCAGGTCCTTAAATTCATCGGGAGCTGTCATGGCAGCCATGGTTACGGCAACAACCCCCGCTTCAAGGGCCAACAGGTGCATAAAAGGGCTTTTGGGCAGGTAACACAAAACAACTCCCTGATCGCCAACCTGCTTCAGGCGTTGGTAGGCATATTCATAATCGGGCTCAAAACAGACATTCGTATAAATATACTTCATGATTGGAATGTCGGCTTCCGATTTCATAAAATGTTCAATCGGCCCATCGGAAAAAGAGGTCGGGATGTATTCCCAACATTCACGCACCGAACCAATGGGTGTACCAATTTCCTTATAATGCCTTGGGCCTTCGTCCCATTCTTTGACGTCACAGTTTTGGTAAATTTGTTTGTACGGGAAATAGCCTTGCAGATAAAACCCAACTCCCAATTCGCGGTGCCAGGTGATATAATCATCGGAAGAGATAAAATCATTCGGTTTTAACCCTCGTTTAATCAATGAATTTGCCCAATAATCAAGGTCACCGCACCAGGGAACCTGGTCGGGTTGCTCTCCTTTAAGGATGGTGAGAATTCTTTCCCTTGGCGTCATAAGTGGTTTTGAATTAATTTTCATCTAATTATCTTGCAAGACTCTACACATATAACTATCTCGTTTACAAGTAAATAATGTTTGTGCCAAGTCCCCATTTTTTGGGTCTATTCCCTTTAATATACTTTAAAATATCCTCCGTATTTGCCAGGTTCGCCAAAACATTGCCGCACCAAAAATCTGTAATTTCTTCACCTGAAAATTTAAATATAAGAAGGTGTTCTGATTTACCTATACCACCTGTAAAATAAGCAATGAGTGCAATATTGTCAGCTAATCCAAAATAGATCAATTGTCTTGTTGGTAAATCATCTCCAACATCGCATCCGATTTGCCATTTTTCATTTGAGTTTGCAATTGAAAATTTGTCTTCAGTTACACCTTTTAAGAAGTCAACTAAAAAATCAGGAATGTCACTGACTTTTCTATAAGTTATTAAATCAGTCCTTTCAATGTCTGCAAGTAACGTATCCAAATTCTGATGCGTCAGAATAACTAGAGTGTCAATTTTATATGAACCTCGTACATTTGTTAAACCTTTTATCGTACTGATCCTTTTGGATATCACCTTTTTATCCTGTGAAGTCGAGATATTACAGGAGATAAATAATTCTAAAAACACCAATAACAATATACTTGACGTCGCCCTCATAATTGTAAGGCCATTATAATACTTGCGATTTATTAATACAACACCTCCTTTTCGATCTGCTCTAACGTTTTGCCCTTTGTTTCGATGATGTTCTTTTTCAGGTAAACAAAACCGATAAAAGTCAAAACTGCCAGAAAGATAAAGGCATAGCTCATCCCCATCTGCTGTGCGGCCTGGGTGGTGCCAAAGAACCCGATCGCCAACGGAAAGAGAAAGTTGAGCCCTGCACTGATCACCCAATTTGCAAATGAACCGATGGATGCGCCCCTCGACCGGATTACATTCGGAAACATCTCGGATAGCAGCACCCAGATTACAACACCTTGTGATGCAGCAAAGAAAGCGATATAGGCAACCAACAGGCCAACCAACCAGTAACCCTGTATATTCCCGGTCAATAGTCCGTAACCGAATAAGCCCAGAACCACCACCATACCCAATTGTCCGACCATCAAAAGTTTCTTTCGTCCTACTTTGTCGATGATGGTCATTGCCAACAAGGTAAATATCAAATTGGTAACACCCAGAATCACACTTTGTGCCATAGAGGTATCGTTCGAAAAACCGGCAATACTAAATATCTGGGAAGAGTAGTAAAACACTACACCGATGCCAGTTAACTGACTGAAAATCCCGACAAAGATCCCTATGAAAATGATCTTTTTGTAGGGACGTTTGAATACATTGATCCTTTTGCCAAGGTTTTCTATATGGATTGATTCCTGTATCTCTTTGATTGTCTGTTCAGTATCAATTTCGTGCATCGACAGTGCTTCAATGGTTCTTCTGGCCTCGTCGAGCATCCCTTTTTTGACCAGCCAACGGGGACTTCTTCTGATCGTAAGAAGCATCAGGAAAAAGATCACTGCGGGAATGGCGCCACTGAAAAGCATCCAACGCCAGTTCTGGTCACCAATATTGATCAGCAAATAGTTGGATATTAACGACATCAGGATGCCAGTCACAATGGCCAACTGGAAAGTACCCGCCAACAATCCCCTGTGTTTGGGAGGGGAAATTTCGGAGAGGTAAACCGGACAAAGTACCGATGCACCACCGATGGCCAAACCACCGATAAACCTGAATATTATAAATACTTGAATATCAGTGGCCAATCCGCAACCCACCGAAGAAGCAAAAAACAGTATTGCCAAAAGCTGCAATAATCTTTTTGCCCCATAAATATCCCCTGGTTTGCCTATCAGGAATGTTCCGATGATACATCCTACCAAAGCTGAACTTACCGTCCAGCCCTGAATGGCAGGGGTCAACTGAAAATACTTCACAAGGTTGAGCATTGCCCCATTGATGATCACTGTGTCGTAGCCAAATAGCAGGCCGCCCAGGGCTGCGGCAAAAGTGCAAAGAAGAAGGTTTCTGCTCATCTATTTTATCGTTTTGATTTTGATTGTTTCAATTGAATTGTGACCCAGATTGATTTGCAAATTGTTACCGGATGTCGACAAAGGTTTGACTGTGGCTTCAATCAATGTTGCCGTTTCTGCCTGATTTATACTTTTGAAGCATTCAAATTTGACTAGTTTATCTTTTCCTTCAAGATCGACCAACCTGACAACCGCCTCATCGCTGTCCTCTGCTTTTTTAATCGTCGAAATGAGAACATTTGGCTGGTCTGTTTTGAAGAAACTCAATGACTCGGGTAGCGACGCATTCGATAACCGGTGATCTGCCCACACTGCGATCAGTTGTTCATTGCCCTGCCGTCCAAAAGAGGCACCGTTGATCCAACCCGGTTGGTGCGAGGTGAAAGAGAAATGGAAAGTATGGTTTCCGGTTTGCAGGTAGTCGTTCCCTTCCCAATGGCAGCTTTTGCGCGAAGCAATCAAGATGGGTTGCAGCATCTGATTCGGAATCGGATTTGTTGTTGGGTCGATCCAGTCGGCTACGGCAACCGAAGAACTCATTGTGACACCAAAAGAGGAATTGCTCGCACCAATCCAGTTTTCAATGCCCCTAGGATGCATCTCTTTACAGACAGTCATATAACGTTCGCCGGCAGCACCTTTCATTTCATCCTTTCCAACCTCAACAACGCCAAACGGCACTTCGTACGAAACCTTTCCATCGGTCATGTTCAGTGGTAAAGTCATACGGAATTCACGGTACAAAACGCCTTCCCAATTCAGGATGGATGGTTCAAAGTCGATCCGTTTCTGGTCATGAAATACCTTAATCCGTTGTTCGATCACCGCATATTTTATTTTCTGCCGATATTTGTAGGTTGTAAAGACAGGCCCGTTTTCTTCGATTTCCCATTTGGTTGGATAATTGCTTGTTTTGTCAAACCCCTCCATATCTGTCTTTTGGATATCGATAAACTCACCTGCTCCATTTCCGAACGACCGTAAGGTAAACACTTCACCTGCCTTAAATTTTCCAGGGTCGATCAGTTCCTTGTTCAACTCCTTGTCAAAAATTGAAGACAATCCACCGTTGGCAAATTTCAGCTTGTAAAACCGATTTTCAACTTCATTGCTGAAAAGCTGAACGGAAATCATCTCCTTTGTTTTTAAAGCTTTGATATAGTAAGTATTGTAACCGATAGACGGAATGTTCCCGGATAAGAAACTGATTTTGCACCTTTTTACTGAACCGTCGGGATACTTGTCGATAACACCCAACTGAAAATTAATTTTATTTCCATCAGCATCCGTTAATTCAAGAACGGTGGCCTCGGAAGGTTTAAAACTGACCTCCACCGATACCTGATCATTGCGGTTTGTATTCATACTATTGAAAACAACCAATGGCCTCCCCTTTTCAGGATGGGTTTTCACTTTTGAGGCCAGTTCGTTCATGTTTTCATTGACGATCTTTTCGGCTTCGGCTTTTGCAAATTCGTATTTCGACCAGAAAAGGGCATCGGTGATGTCTCCATGTTTGCCTCCCCAACCATGGTCGGGATAGATTTTTGCAGCCCACGCTTTATTCAGTTGGGTTGCCGGATAGTTTTGGAAAGAGCCGTCAACCATTGCATTGATGGTTGCCAGTTTTTCGGCAACTGGCAACAAGATATCGGCTTCGCGGCTGGCTTTGATTGCTTTCTGGTGCGATGGACCATGGATGTACAACCAAACATCGGGACGCTCACCCAAAATTTCAGGCAGTTGCGGCTTCTGGACCATCAACGCATCAAAAAATTCAGTGGCAGTCGCAACTTTTATTCCCGGAAGTTTTACAGGGATGTATTTCCCATTGTCCTGAGGCAATTCACGGATCGCGCCCCAATTTTGGATTAGGTTGCTGTAATCCTTGGCGGGGCTCATGTCGCTATCGGAAAGTAAAGGGATGGCTGGTTTCACAGTTTTGTCGGTATAGTATTTTTCCCAATAGAGCGAACTTGTAGCAAGATATTGGGCCGTCTCCATAAAACTTTTCTGAAGTGGGCCAAAAGCGTCGCCATAATGACCTGGTGAATAAGTGGTTACAAACGACCCATCAGGACTGTACCAATTGAAAAATCCACGTTCATGACGGCTGATCATCAAATATTTCGTTCCAGCTTTGGCCATCAGTTGCGGCATTTGCAATGTACGGCCGGGGACATCTTCGTTCCAATAAATGGTGGCATTGTACCCAAATTGGTCCTTCAACCATTTGGCTCCCAGATAAAACTGACGGGCCAATGATTCACCCGAATACATCTCCTCATAGGGTTGAATATAAGTCGATCCGCAGGAGATTCGTCCATCTGTAAGCATCTCTTTTACAAGCGATTTCTTATCGGGATGGCGTTCAGTATATTCCCTGAGCATCAGGGCATCTTCCACATCAAAACGGTAATTCTTGTCTTTGGCCCCCTTTTCAAACAAAGGGGTAAGCAACATCGTATCCCGCTCGATCACACATTTTTCGGGGGCGTCCATCCAGGCTATGTCCTGATGGCTCGAATTCATAAGATAGATCTGCCCTTTATTCAGGACCGAATAGGCAAGGTTAAACATTCCGGACACGGCTTTAGGTTCATAAGTCCTGGAGGCTTTAAGAATAATTTTCTCACCATTCTTTGCACTTTCGATAAACAAGACCGCTTTGTTCAGCAACCTTGTGGTTTTTGAATCTAATCCAAGCGATTGAACCATAATTAGTTCCCCTTTTGTATCTGTCAAAGTGAATGGTTTATTTAATGCCGAAAGTGGAAGGTTAAAACTTCCTGTTGCATTTCCCCCAACTTCTGCAAGCTTAGCAGTTTTTGTTTTACCTGCCAATGAATATGTCACTTCAGACCCGGCCAGTGTTATCGGTCCTTTCAAACTACAATCAAGACCACCCTTCGTTTTTTCGATCTGCACCTCCATCCAGACATTGTATCTGACCGACTCCTGAAGAAAGGAAAGCGCATCGTCTGCCTGATAGACTATGACCCAGGTATTATCTGTATTTGCACGGCCTACAATTTTTATGGTTTGGCTTTCGCCTTTCACCAACCAGGTCTTGGGTGCAACCAACGACATGTATCCATGGGCATCACCATTTCCGTCGGTCATCACCGTAACATACGAAAGTGACCCACCATCAGTGGTTTTCAATTGCCACTCTTTTTGGTTCGATGAAGTGATTTCGAAACGCTTTTTCCCATTCACGAAAACATCAAAAACCAAGGCTTGCGGGGTCAGGTCAAGTGCCGCAATCCACAAAAAACCACCTTCCTGTTGATCGAAACTTGCTGGTACAACCTGTGTCTGCCATTCAATGGCCATCTGCCCGTCGGTGCAACGGGTCAACAACGATTTGGCAATGTCGCTGCGGAAACTGCCGTAGGAGAACTCGTTTGCCCCCAGGTTCTTTTTAAAACCCTCAAACCAGTTTTTTGATTTGACCGCCAGATTATCGATCGCTTTGTTCTGTGAATTTTGTGACTTCAATTGCCATAAGGGGAATACAAAAATCAGGGAAAACAGAATAAATTTTATCTTCTTCATTGTGTGATTATTAGATAGATTTATTTATAATTTGGTCAATTCTTGCCATCATCTCCATCATTGCCCTTCCATTGTGATAGGGACATTTCCATGGATCAATCTTCCAATCGTTGCGGTAGTAAGGAGATGGGTCGTCTTCAGGTTCAACAAGGAAAGGGACACCCAAACGGTTCAATTTTGTGAACCACTCGCCCCTTTGGTGGTCGATCAGGCAGGTATCGATAAAATGCCACGAAAGCTTGACCGTTTCCCAATATTTCAGGTTGCCAGTCAATTGGAAAGCATTCATAAATCCCACCAAAGTTTCGGCCTGCTGCCACCAATGTTTGTTGGTTTTGACATGGCTGCCAAACCGAGTTGATTCAAGAAACAAACCACCATCCTTATCGACAGCGATCCTTTCGATATTGTTGACCATTTGTACCGACATCAAGCACATTCGTCCAAGAATCTCTTCATTGCCAAGTATTTCCGCAGCTTCCCACAACAACCATGAACCTTCGATTTCGTGGCCAAATGAGCAAATCCCTTTGGATGCCTCAACTTCATTGAAGGCATTGTCGAAGAATATCCCAAAATGGCCATCCTTACGGATGATCTTATCGAGAAAAAGGTCCATCAGTTCGGTAAGACGAAGTTCAACTTTTGGATCTTTCCAGACTTTATAGAGTGCTGCCCATGCTTCCAGAATGTGCAAATGTGTATTCATCGATTTTGGCTCGTTGTTGTCGGCCATGCGGTTTTCACCATAAATTTTCCAGTCGCGTGTAAACGATTCGCGATAGCCAATATTTTCGGGGTCTTTGGTTTTTTCTTCCAAAAGGGCAAAAAGGGACTGAATCTTTTGCATTACCGAATCCAATGGACGAAACTCGTAATATTTACAAAGGGCATAAATCACAAATGCCTGTGCATAAGTATGTTTGATGTCATTGGCAACTTTATTGTCGGACGATAGTTCCATGTAATAACCACCAAATTCCTTATCTTCAAAATCCTCCGTAACAACGCGATAGGCTTTATCGGCAATTGCCCCATATTCCAGGTTGCCATCGAGCATTGCCGCAGCCGAGAAAGTCCATAATATCCTGGCATTCAGGACACTCGTCTTGTTGGCTGTCAGAACGGGGTTTCCATCCAGGTCAACAGCCCCATAAAATCCATGTCCCTCTTTTTCGATGGCATATTTCATCCAGTACGGGAGGATGTCTTCGTGCAATTCGTTACTGAAAAAGTTTCGGTACTCTTTTAATTCGTCAATTTTGGTTTTCATATCGGTTTAATTAAATATTGTTGACCATTTATTTTGCGATTTCATTTCCAAATCATCCCATTTTCCAAATCGGTAATAATTAATACCGATTTAGCCCAAAATTAGTAACTATTATTACCACTTCTGAATTTATTCCCATATTTATCAGCCTTTCAATACCTCACAAGTTGTTTGTTCATTTCAATTCGATTATATTGGCAACAAAAAACTGAACGTGCTCCCTTTCCCCTCTTCGCTTTCTACCCATATTTTTCCACCATGCTTTTCTACAAACTCTTTGCAAAGCAGTAGCCCCAAACCGGTGCTGGGTTCGCCATTTGTCCCTTTTCTTCCGTTACGAACATCTGCATGGAACAAGTTATCGACCAATTCCTTGTTCATTCCAATGCCATTGTCCTTTATGGATATTTCCACAGTCTTGCCATCCTTTGCTTCGACAGAAAGGATTATTTTACCGCCCTTTTCTGTGAACTTGATCGAATTTGATACAAGATTCCTAATGACCATCTGCAGGATGTTTTTATCGGCAAAAACCATAAGGCCTTCAGGAATTTGGATGCCAATTTCGATCTCTTTGATTTTGGCTGGCTCCCGTATCATTTCGACACTTTCGTTTACCAAAAGGTGCAATTCCCAGATTTTCGGATCGTAGGAGATAGACCCCCGCTGCATCCGTGCCCAATTGAGCAGGTTTTCGAGTAAACCGAATAGGTTCGTTGCTGAGTGGTTCATGCTAAGTGCAAGTTCTTGCACCTCTTCGATTGTTAAACTTGATAATTCTTCGGCCATAATTTGTGACAATCCCATCAACCCTCCTATTGGGCCGCGAAGGTCATGAGCGATAATGGAAAAAAACTTGTCTTTGGTGGCATTGAGCTTTGAAAGCTCTTCGTTTTGGTTTAGAATGATTTGATTTTTACTGTTCAGCTCCTCGTTCAGAATATTTTTCCTTTTGTTCTTCTTTAACAGGATAATAATAAAGAATGTCGTGATAATGAGTATTGTCAAAAATGAAATAAAAAGAAACCATAATTGAGAATTTCTGTAGCTGATTTCTTTTTGTTTGCTTGCAATTTCAAAATCATGTTGCATGTCCTTCAGCTTAACATTAATATCTTTCTGGTAATATTCTATCCTTCCCAAATAAGCAAGCCGCATATACTTATTTGCCTCTTTGTAATTCTCCTTTGCCTGATAAATCATATTTAAAAGACCAGACGATATCACGATATATGTTTTAGGATATGATACAAATTAAACTTTACATTCTTGGTGCAATTGAATAGTTCCATTCACCATGAAAATTGTTTTTTTCAATATTTATTTTGCTCATTTCTTCATCTGTAATTTTAATTCCTTTCTCATA
>Ga0209083_1000243_pt1 | contig 86221 bp, 63 predicted proteins | sample AM7aDNAmetaG_FD_184132 | JGI IMG/M metagenome (GOLD analysis project Ga0209083, IMG submission 184132) | Freshwater microbial communities from Finland to study Microbial Dark Matter (Phase II) - AM7a DNA metaG (SPAdes) (version 3) | ecosystem: Environmental > Aquatic > Freshwater > Lake ... | reverse complement strand
TGGGCGTCACCATCTGGAAATCAGAAAACATGATGATTTCGGGAAGTTACAAGACCGAAGTGGATATCCGTCCTGCACCGGCCGGCGTGTACATGGTACTCATCCGCAACAACGAAAGTCACCAGGTTAGAAAGGTGATGGTGAATAATTAATGCCTCACCCCCCGGCCTATGGTCGGGAATACCTCACCCCCTAACCCCCTCTCCCCCGGGAGAGGGGGAATACCTCACCCCCCGGCCCCCTCTCCTCAAAGGAGAGGGGGAGGGCGATCCCGAAACCTACTGATATGGGTTTCGGGATCGTTGTGTTTTGTAAAAACTGTTTCGGTATTGCAGACCTTGTTATGGCGTCGCCGTATTAATTAAAATGCAGGGTTGGTTGTAATCAATAAGTTATTTTTTATATATTTGGGTTGTGGCTCACCGCTGTCCTTTTTTCCACCCGGACCGGTTACCTTGATGACGAGTCCGATTAACAAGGTATCAGCCCTTGAAACTATGCAGATAACTTTTGCCTTTCCTGAATTCTTGCTGAAAAAATCAATAACTTTCTAACAAAACAATCCCTATGAAGAAGATGTTACTTTTTACGATCGCCGTGATGTTCACGGGCACGATGTTTGGGCAGTTAACAGGAATAAAGAACATTCCCGGGGATTATGCAACAATAACGGCTGCAGTTGCAGCCCTGAATGCACAAGGCGTCGGGGCAGGCGGTGTCACTTTCAAAGTGGCCGCAGGATATACCGAGACCTTAACATCCAGGATTGACCTGACGGCTACCGGCACTTCTTCAAATCCGATTGTTTTCCAGAAAAACGGGGCAGGGGCCAACCCGCTCCTCACCGCGTATGCCGGCATCAACGTGGCGGGAACAGCCGCGCCCGACGGGATGTGGAGCCTTACAGGCAGTGATTATGTCACAATCAACGGGATTGATCTGTTTGATCCGGTCACCAACCTTTCCCCGAACGCCCAGATGGAATATGGCTACGGCCTGTTCAAAACCAACGGAACGGATGGGGCAAATTACAATACCATCCAGAATTGTACCATAACCCTTAACAGGAACAACAATTCAACCGCTGCCGGTCCGTTTTTCCAGGGATCCATCGGGATTGCCCTGATGGATTGCGCCCCGGCAACCGCGACGGTGAATACGCTGGTGACTGCAGCCAGCGGTGCCAGTTCAAACAACAAATTTTACAGCAATACCATCCAGAATGTGAACTGCTGTATCGCCCTTTCAGGTTATCCCGGCGCAGCACCCTTCACATTCTGTGATAATAACAACGACATCGGTGGAAGCTCCCTTTCGACAGGCAACACCCTGATCAATTTCGGCGGGGGTACCGGTGCCGCCAATGCCGCCAGCGGTGTTTTTATCAAAGACCAGTGGGGGTTCAACGTCTCCTATAATGTTGTTAACAACAACAACGGTTCAGGGGTGAACCATCCTTTACTAAACCGGGGAATCTGGGCTAATGCTTCTTCACTTGGCGCCAGCGGGACCATCAATAACAATACTGTGACGATAAAGGGAGGCGGAAGTACAACGCAGATCTCGGCCATAGAGAACTCGGCAGGTTCCTCAGGTATTGGTAACGCGGTCAGCATCAACAACAACACCATCACCAACTGTACCAACACCCTGAATACCACCGGTGCGTGGTACGGCATATACAACAATGCCTCGTCGGTTTCCAACCTGAATATCCAGGGGAATATTTTTACCGGAAATTCGGATAATATAACCACGGCGACCATGTACATGATCTATAATTCGGGAGCTTGTCCTGGAACCATCAACATCACCGGGAACCAGTTAAGTGGAGCCTTCCCGGGGGCAACAGCCTTTTCAGGCACCCTGTATGGAATCTATAACAGTTCAGGCACTGTTGCGACCAATCTCAATATCAACAGCAATGACTTCAATAACTTCACCTTTACCACTCCCAGTACAGCAACGCTTTACTTCATCAATAACACCAACGGTTGTGCAAACCTCACCATCAACAGCAACACCTTTACGAACCTTAACCTGAATTCCACAGGCACGCAATACCTGATCAACAATGGTTCAAGCACCCAGCTGGCCCTGGTTGTAAACAACAACAGCATAGTAACCGGGTTAACGCGCACCGGAGCCGCCGGTACGCTGGGTTGCTATTATGCCGGATCTTCCTCGCTTGGCACGAGCACCCAGTTGTTCAGCGGTAACAACTTCTCGAATATTACGGCAGCCACGTCGGGAACCGGCACGTTCTATGGTATTTATACCAGTGATGGATCTGCACCCCCCTATCCAAGGAAAACCTACTCCGGGAATACACTTTCAAACATCAGTTATAACACAACCGGTACCGTTTATATGCTATATGGCGGCTATGATGGCGACGGATTCACCGGCACGGGAAGTGCTTTTACCGGGAACACGGTCACCAACCTGACCTGTGCGGGATCCACCGTTTACGGGTTGTATGTTTCATCCACCGCGTCCCCGTTATTCCCTCAAAGTGTCAGCGGGAATACGGTAGGGAACCTCACCTCTTCCAGTGCATCTGCAGCGGTTTATGGCGTTTATCTCGGGGCCACAACTGCAGGATTGAATTTTTACCGGAACAATGTTTACGGAATCGCATCAACAGGCGCTACGGCATCAGTTTACGGGGTTTATGTTGCTTCCGCCGCAACCTATAACATCTACAATAACTTTATTTCCGACATCAGGGATGCTTTGTCTGCACCTGCGGCTGCCACCTCCCCTGCACTCACCGGGTTGTATATTTCATCGGGAACCACGGTGAATGCCTACTATAACACCATCTATATGAATGCAGCCGGAACCGGGGCCAATTTTTCAACAGCCGGCGTTTACGTCAGTACCACACCGATCCTCGATTTCCGGAATAACATCGTCGATAATACTTCCACCCCCGGATCTGCCGGGAGAACAGTTGCCTGCTGGAGAAGCAGCGCCACGCTGACCACTTATTCGGGATTCTCCAACAACAACGACTTTTATGCAGGCGTTCCCGGTGCATCCAATCTCCTGTTATATGACGGCACTACCGGTTTCCAGACCCTGGCAACCTATAAGGCCCAGGTAGCCCCGCGCGATTACAACGCCGTGACTGAAAACCCGCCATTCATCAATGTTTCAACCACACCCTATAACATGCACCTCCAGGCCGCCGTTACATCACAGTGCGAAAGCGGCGGAACGATAATCACTTCACCATTTGCCATCACAACAGATTATGACAATGACAACCGTTATCCCATTGCCGGATATCCCGGTACAGCTAATGCACCCGATATCGGTGCCGACGAATTTGCAGGTCTCCCATCGGATGTAACAGCACCGACCATTACCTACAACCTCCTCGGAAACCAATGTGGCGTGGGAAGCCAGGTTCTAACAGCCACCATTACCGACGCCAGCGGGGTTCCCACCTCAGGGATCGGCCTTCCTGTTCTTTATTACAAGGTGAACGCGGGCGCCTGGGTGAGCCAGCAGGGCGTTTCAACCGGCACCAACCAGTATACCTTTACCATCAACCCGGCCCTGGTTGCCGGTGATGTCGTATCTTATTATGTGACCGCCCAGGATCTTGCCGCCACTCCCAATGTCGGTGTAAATCCTTCGGTGGGCGCTGCAACCTTTACATCCAGTCCACCGGCAGCAGGAACCGCTCCGACCACACCCAACTCCTATACCATGTTGAGCCCGCTGTCGGGGATCAAGACCATTCCCGGGGATTATGCCACCATTGCAGCTGCAATTACCGCACTGAATTCAGGTTGCCTGGGGGCAGGCGGCGTTACCTTCAGCGTGGCGGCAGGTTACACGGAGACCTTCACATCGCCCACCGCGGGACTTATTACAGCCTCCTATGGATCATCCGGCAGCCCGATCATTTTCCAGAAGAGCGGCTCCGGGGCAAACCCGCTGATCACGGCGGGGATCGGAACCACCACGACCAATGACGGGATCATCGTGATTGCAGGAACCGATTACATCACATTCGACGGAATCGACGTGCAGGAAAGCGCTGCGAATTTAACCGCCACCACCCAGATGGAGTGGGGGTACGCCCTCGTGAAAAAGAGCAATACTGCTCCCTTCGACGGTTGCCAGAACGTGACCATCAAGAACTGCGCGATCACATTGAAAAAAACCAATACGGCAACCGTGGGAATCTACAGCGGCACGCATATATCGACCAGTACGACGGGCCTGACCATTACTGCCGCCACCGACGCCATGAACAACTGCAAGTTCTTCAACAACACCATCAGCAATGTCTATTCAGGAATTTCACTGAACGGGTTCAATGCTTCCGCACCATATAGCCTCTATGACCAGAACAACGAGGTGGGGAATGGCGGAGCCAATACCATTTCAAATATCGGGGGTGCCGCGACCACCGCGTATGGCATATATGCCATCTACCAGAATGGCATAAAGGTGAATAACAACGTAGTGGCCACGGGAACCGGGACAACCACAACCCTTTACGGTATCTTCCTGTCGACCGGGACCGGCAGCAACGTGGATATCAATTATAACACCGTGACTGTGAACGGCAGCGGCACCACCACCAACCTGGTGGCCATCACCAACAACATGGGAGCGCTGGCCGGATCGGTCAATACAGTTAACATGAACAACAACACTGTTACAAATTGCACCTTTACAACGGCAACAACCGGCCCCTTTTACGGGATATGGAACCAGGCCAACTGTTCCAACCTGAACATGAACAACAATACCTTGTCGTCGAACACCACTTCATCCACCAGCGGTGCGGTTTACTTGCTGTACAACTCAGGTGCGGTCGTTTCATCGATCAATATCAACGGGAATAATATCAACGGGCTGACCTTTACTGCGGCCAATTCAAGCACTTCGCTGCATGGTATATATAACGCGGCAGGCACCATCACCACGAATTTAACGATCAACAACAACAATTTCCAGGGATATACATTTACAGCCACGGGTACCGGGACGTTAAATTTCATTTATAATACCAACAGTTGTGCCAACATGACCATCAATGGCAACACCTGGACGAACCTGACCCTGAATTACAGCGGGACCTTCGACCTGATCTATAACACCGGGAGCACGCAAAATGCCCTGAACGTCAACAACAACAGCATCGTCACCCAATTTACCCGGTCGGCTGCCGCCGGAAGCATGTATTTTTACTACGGCTCCGCATCCGCACTCGGAACGGGAACACAAATCATTTCAGGCAACAACTTCTCTAATATCACAGCGGCCACCACCGGTACGGGATCATTATATTTCATCTACAATGCCGACGGTGCCGCCACGTATCCACGTAAGACCATCTTCAACAATACCTTTAACAATGTCAATTACAACAGCACCGGGACCATTTACGGCATCTTCTGTAATTATCTCGGGGACGGAACAACATCCACCGGTACGAATATCTACAACAACACCATCTCCAATATTACCACGGCAGGGACCATGTATGGTATTTATCCAGGCACCTCGCCCTCCCCTACATACAGGCCGAACATTTACGGGAACACCGTCAATAACCTGACAACCACGGGTGCAGCCACCATAGTTTATGGCGCATATCTGGCTGGAGGTGGTGCCGGGCTGAATTTTTACAAAAATAAAATTTATACGATCAGTGCAACGGGTGCAACCGGGTATGCCTATGGGATCTATGTAGTTTCAGCCACGGTCACCTCAGTCTATAACAACATTATCGGAGATATCAAAGCAACCACCTCTACAAACATTCCCGCTGTTAACGGGATCCAGGTAGCGGGCGGCACTACGGTGAATCTTTACTACAATTCAGTTTATCTCACCGCCGTTAGCTCAAGCGCTACAACCTTTGGCACCAGCGGCGTGTATGTCTCAAGCACAACGCCGGCCGTTGCCATGACCGACAATGTCATCGTGAACAACTCCACAGCCGGTCCTGCCGGCGGGAACAACGCCGCTCTCCGGTATACTTCTGCACCCGGAACGGCTGCCTATACGACTGCTTCAAACTACAATGAACTTTACTGCGGCACACCTTCGGCCACGAACCTGATCTATGTTGAAGGAACTACAACCCCTGCCAATGCACAGCAGACCCTGGCCGCCTACAAGACCTATATAGGCAGCGGGCGCGATGGATTCAGTGTGACTGAAAACCCGACGTTCCTGAGCACAACGGGATCAAATGCAAATTACCTGCATGTCAGTGCCGCTGTCGCGACGCAATTTGAAAGCCATGGTGTCAACATCAGCGGAATTACCGACGATTTCGACGGGGATACCCGCCAGGGAAATGCTGGCTATGCCGGTTCAGGTACTGCTCCTGACCTGGGCGCCGATGAATTTAACGGCCTTGTAAATGACCTTAACCCACCCATTATCGTTTACACACCACTGGGCAATACCGGCTTAACAACTGCAAGAACACTGACCGCCACCGTTACCGATTTCAACGGGGTTCCTACATCCGGCATTGGATTGCCGGTGCTTTACTGGAAAGTAAACGCCGGGTCATGGACCTCTCAACAGGGAGTTTCGACCGGCAGCAGTCAGTATACCTTCACCTTTGGCAGCGGCACCAGTTCCGGGGATGTGGTTTCCTATTATGTAGTGGCCCAGGATGCGTTTGCAACACCGAATGTCACCTCCAATGCTCTGGCCGGCGCTGCCGGGTTTACAGCAAATCCGCCGGCCGCGGGAACTCCTCCCACGACACCCAATACCTATACCATTCTTGCCTGTCTGGCAGGTACGTATAATGTAGGAGCAGGACAAGCATACACTACGTTAACGGCAGCTGTCAATGATTTTAATTCAAAGGCAATTTGCGGCCCGGTTACCTTTATCCTCACCGATGCGACCTATTCGGCCAGCGAAACTTTCCCCATCGTGATCAACCAGAATATCGGGGCAAGTTCAGTCAACACCCTGACCATTAAACCAAATACCGGGGTCACTGCCACCATCACGGGCGCAGTGGCATCCGCTCCGCTGATCAGGATTCTGAATAACTATACGACAATTGACGGGTCCAACACAGCGGGAGGAACCACACGGAACCTTACGATCACAAACACCTCGTCTACAGCGCCCAACGTGCTTTTGTTCGGTTCTACCGGGACAACACCCTTGTTGAACTGTACCATGAAAAATTCTACCATTATCAACGGTGCCAATACCAGTTCCGGCATCCTCGTCCTGGATGCCCCCTCGCTGGGTAACGCAGGTTATTTTAACAACATCGTTATCCAGAACAATAGCATTCAGCTTGCCTATATCGGAATCTATTGTTATGCCACCGCCATCGCGGGGAACGGGAGCGGGTTGCTGATCACAGGCAATGATATGAATACCGCCGGGGCAAATTCGATCAGGCTGGTTGCCGTTTACGTGCAGGGAGTCGATGGCGCTACCGTTTCCAACAATAATATCGGGAATATCGTGAATGCCAACGCCGAAAGTCCGAAAGCGATCTGGTTCGCCACTGCAACCAACAGCGGTTCGATTTCGGGAAACAACATAACCAATGTTTCACTCACCAATACCGGCGCTTATGCACCCTCAGGGATCTATGTGAGTTCGGGAGCAACCGCGACCAATATCAATATTTTTAACAACACGGTTCAAACGTTGTCCTGTTCAGGTACCCTGGCTAGTTTTGCCGGGATCATTTCAACCAGCCCGAACACCAGTATCAACAACAATGTTGTTTCAGGGATGACCCAGTTGGGGGCCACGGTTTTCTGGGGAATCATTCAATCAGGAGCCTCATACTCGACCATGTCGGGGAACACGGTCTCAGGGTTGACCACTGCCACTTCAGGAACAGCAACGGGAATGAATGTTCAGGGCGCTACTGTTGGTGTTACCATCAGCAAAAACAAGATCTATAATATAAAAAATACCAGTTCAGGCGGCTGGAATGCGATCGGGCTATTACTATCCTCAACAGCAGTGAATGCAAATGTTGTTGCCAGCAACAACCTGGTTTATGACGTTGCCGGATATGGCTATAGTTCACTGACCACCGACAACGGATATGGGATTGAAATTTCCAGTGGCGGAGGTTATAAACTTTATTATAACACGGTGAAACTGTCGACCAACCAGACTGCTGCGGGCTATCCTGCTGCATTGTTTGTTACCTCCGGAGTGACAACACCAGCCTCTCTTGATATTCGAAACAACATTTTTTCCATTGATGCCACTATGGGCACCGATCGGTACGCGATTCTTTGCCAGGCTGCCGGCAACGTCTTCTCCTCGTTGAATTACAACGACTATTTTTCGAGTGGAAGCAATTTTGGCTACTTCGGGGGTTCGGCTTATTCCTCCCTGGCAACATGGAGGACGGCGCTCGGGCAGGATGCCAATTCACTCAATGTTGATCCACAGTTTGTGGGACTGACCGATTTGCGCGTGAACCTGGGATCCCCGGTTCTCGGGGCAGGCACCTATATCCCGGCCGTATTGGATGATTACCTGAGTATGACCCGCAGTACCACTGCTCCCGCCATGGGGGCCTATGAAGTTGGTCTTGATGTTTCGGGACCCATTATAACCTACACGCCGCTTGGTAATACAACATCCACATCGAGCCGCACCCTGATCGCAACCATCACCGACGTGTCCGGCGTACCGGTTACCGGGATTGGGTTGCCGGTGTTGTACTGGAAAATTAACGCAGGAGCCTATAGTGCTGCAACTGCCGTTTCACTGGGAGGGAACCAGTACCAGTTTACCCTCGGATCGGGGGTTGCAGTTGGCAATGTGGTTTCATATTACGTGTGTGCACAGGATAACGATAGTCCTGCAAACCTTGCAAGCTGCTTCCCGGTAGCTGGTTCCGCCGGCCTTACGATCAACCCGCCGGCAGCAGGAACACCGCCAGCAACACCAAGCAGCTATATCATCATGACGCCACTTTGCGGATCATTCAATGTCGGTGTCGGACAGACCTATACCACGCTGACCGCAGCCATCACCGACCTGAATGCCAAGGTGCTTACCTGCCCGGTTGTGTTTTCACTCACAGACGCCACCTACCCTTCGGAAACCTTCCCGATCGTGATCAATGCCAACAGCGGATCAAGTTCGGTCAATACCGTGACCATAAAGCCGGCAACGGGGGTGAATGCGACTATTTCAGGGACTTCAGCCAGTTCCCTTATCAAGTTCAACGGGGCCAACTACATGTTCATCGACGGTTCAAACAACGGCACCAGTTCGCAGAATCTTACCATCACGAATACTTCCTTATCTGGAACCACCGCAGCAATATGGGTGGGCAGCCTTGGTACCGGGCTCGGATCAAAATATATTACCATTAAGAACTGCAACCTTGCCAACGGGTTTACTATCGCGACTTCTTACGGGATCTTTGCCGGAGCATCCTCAGGAATCGGAATTGCCGGAGATGACAACGACAACCTGACGATTCAGAACAACAATATCAACACGTCGTACTATGGTATCTGGGCACAGGCCTCCGGCAGTGCCGGGGCGAACGACAATCTTCAGATTACCGGCAACTCGATCGGATCGGCAACGCCTGCCAATTATATCGGCTATAGCGGGATTAACATTGCAAATGCCACCGGGGCGCTGGTTTCACAGAATACGATCTATAATATCATCACTTCCGTGAATTACACCCCGGTTGGGTTGTCCATTGGAAGCGGCGTTGTTAATTCAACCATCAGCAGAAACAATATCAACAATATTTCCTGGTCGGGAACCGGCGGCTACGGGGCCAGAGCACTGTATGTCAGCACCGGGAATGCGGCAAGCAACCTCACCATTGCCAACAATCTCGTATATGTGGTAACGGGCGACGGTTATACCGCGTTTTCAAACTCATCACCTGTCGGGATGTATTTTGACGGCACTACCGGCGGGTTGAACATTTATCACAATTCAGTATATATGAGCGGAAATACAAGTTATACTTCCGCCACTGTTACCACAGCAGTTTTATTCAATACCACAACGGTAACAAATATTGATCTGCGGAACAATGTTTTCCAGAATTCCATCGTCAATTCAGTCACCGCCGGGTCGAAAAGCTACGCGATTTATTCAACGGCCCCGGCTTCCAGTTTCACCCAGATCAACAACAACGATTATTTTGCCGGCGGGTCACAGGCAGTTTTAGGATACCTTGGAAGCGATATCACCACGCTGGGCGCCTGGCAAACCGCTACAGCAAAAGACGGGGCTTCTGTGAGTATCGATCCTCAGTTTGTTTCGACTACCGATCTGCATACCCTTAAACCCGAACTGAACAACGGGGGAGCATCCATCCCGGCAGTCACCATCGACTATGCCGGTACCACGCGTACCACCCCGCCTGATATCGGCGCTTATGAATTCACCCTGCCGATAACTGCGCTCAATACGCTGGCTGCAACCGCGGTTCTTCAGACCACGGCAACAGTGAACGGGACCATCAATTCGAACAATGAAGTTGCCGCCATGTCATTTGAATATGGATTAACCACGGGATACGGAAGTACAGTCGCAGCAACCCCTTCACCGGTCAGATCGCTGACCTCTACAGCGGTTAGCGCCGGGCTCACGTCACCTCTATGCAACACCCTTTACCATTTCCGCGTTAAAGCAGTTTCTTCCACCTCGGCTGAAACGAAATATGGCGGGGATCTTACGTTTGTTACACTTCCCTGCCCGACGATTTCCGGACCCATTTCCGTATGCGCCGGATCGACAGGTAACGTATATTCGACAGAAGCCGGAAATTCCGGATACGTGTGGACCGTTTCAGCAGGAGGAATTATCGTCTCCGGCTCAGGTACCAGTTCGATCACTGTGACCTGGAATACTGCCGGCGCTCAAACCGTCACAGTCAATTACAACAACTCAGCCGGGAACCCGGCACCCATTGCCACTGTATACAACGTTACCGTGAACGCACTGCCGGTTCCGGTCATTACAGGCTCCGCATCGGCTTGTGAAACTTCCTGCGGAATTACGTATACGACCCAGGCAGGAATGACCAATTATTTATGGTCGGTTTCTGCAGGCGGAACCATCACCGCAGGCGGAAACATGTCCGACAATTTTGTAACAGTCTGCTGGAATATAGCCGGCGCCCAGACTGTATCTGTCAGTTACACCAACGGCGGCGGTTGTTCGGCTACCTCTCCCGGGATTTTCAATGTGCTTGTAAAACCTCTTCCGCTGGTTACCAATAACCCGGTATCGCAGGTCATCTGCAGTGGCCAGTCGACCAATATCGTACTGACTTCAAATATGGCTGGGACCTCATTTACCTGGAGCGCGGTAAATATAACGGGAACTGTTTGGGGCTACAGCAACGGCTTGGGAAACCTGATACAGCAGACCCTGGTAAACCCTTTGCAAACCCCGGGAACCGTGACCTATTCGATTATTCCTTTTGCCAATGGTTGTACCGGCCCGGTTACCGTTTATACGGTCACCGTTAACCCTGTGCCTTTACCCCCCACCATTAATGGTTCCGCTTCAGCATGCGAGGGTTCATGTACCGAAGTTTATACCACCCAGCCCTGGATGTTGGGATATAACTGGAGTTTATCGGCGGGAGGAGTAATCACTGCCGGTGCAGGGACCAACGCTATCACTGTTTGCTGGAATACCCCAGGGGCTAAAACAGTATCTGTTACTTACCAGAATTTCTATGGTTGCAGCGGGACTTCAGCATTGCCGTTAAATGTCACTGTAAACCCTTTGCCGGTTCCCACCATCACCGGCCCAGATGTGGTTTGTACAGGAACCAGTACAACCTACACAACCGAAGCCGGAATGTCGGGCTATACCTGGAGCGTTTCAGGGGGCGTCATCACTGCCGGAGCAGGCACAAATGCAATAACAGTGACCTGGTCAACACCACCCGGCTTTGGAACCGTAAGGGTAACCTATACGAATGGCAACGGCTGTTCGGCTATGTCCAGTTTTTATATATTGATTGGTATTAGTCAGGTTCCTTCAATTACAGGGCCGGCCACCGTTTGCGGGATACCCTCCGCCGGCAACACCTATACCACGCAGGTTGGAAAAACCGGTTATACCTGGACCGTATCCAGCGGAGGTGCCATCACATCCGGCACAGGAACCAATACCATTGTGGTTACCTGGTCAACTGCGGGCACGAAAACCGTGACCGTCAACTATTCCGACGGGAACGGGTGCACGGCAGCTACACCAGCCGCATACCCCGTAAATGTTAATATCCTTCCTGTACCCACAGTTACAGGTCCTTCACCGGTTTGCGCGGGATCGACAGGAAATGTCTATACCACTGAGGCTGGGATGTCCAACTATACCTGGTCTGTTTCGGCAGGCGGCGTCATCACCGGCGGCGGGACTTCAGGCAGCAACACGGTTACCGTGACATGGAACTCGACGGGAACGGTAACGGTCAACTATACTGATGCCAACGGATGTACCGGCGCCTCTGCCGGCAGCGTGGGCGTTACGGTGAATGCACGGCCAACCCCGACCATCAGCGGTCCGACACCGGTCTGCGCAGGAACCGCGGGGAATGTCTATACCACCCAGGCCGGAATGACCAATTATGCCTGGTCAGTTTCGGCAGGAGGGACTGTTACTGCAGGCGGAGGAACCGGCAGCAATACGGTGACCGTTACCTGGAATACGGGTGGAGCCCAGACTGTCAGCGTGAACTACACCAACGTCAATGGCTGTGCAGCAGCTACTCCGACAGTTTATAACGTCACAGTTAACCCCCGTCCTGTGCCGGTTATCACCGGCCCAGGAGGAGCATACCTCGGGAGTTCCGGGAACGTCTATTCAACGACAGCCGGCATGACTGGTTACACCTGGGCCGTTTCACCGGGTAACACCATTGATGCCGGGGCTGGGACAAACAGTGTTTCGGTGACCTGGAATACGCCAGGATCGCAATGGATCAGCGTGAGCTACACCGACGCGAATGGCTGCACGACAGCAACTCCGACCATCTACACAGTTCTGGTTTCTGCTTTACCCGGCCCGGCCGGGCCGATTACAGGCTCAACCCCGGTATGCCAGAACCAGAACAACGTGGCCTATTCAGTGGCCCCGGTCCTGAATGCCACGGGATATGTGTGGTCACTCCCCACCGGCGCCACCATCGCCACCGGGGCAAACACCAATGCCATCACGGTCAATTATTCAGCGGTTGCCGTTTCGGGCAATATCAATGTTTATGGTACCAATGCCCTTGGGAATGGCTCCGTATCACCCAATTATGCCGTAACGGTAAACCCGTTCACAGCGCCCTCGCTCTCGGGCCCTGCAACGGTTTGCGCCGCAACAACCGGCAATGTATACACGACCCTGGCCGGCATGTCATCCTATTCATGGACGGTATCTGCCGGGGGCACAATCACCGCTGGTGGCACAGGAACCAGCAACACGGTCACGGTGACCTGGAATACGCCAGGTGCCCAGACCGTCAGCGTGAATTACACCAACGCCAATGGCTGTACAGCCGCTGCTCCCGTGGTTTACAACGTGACAGTGAACGCGCTGCCCATACCTACGCTCGCCGGCCCTGCATCGATGTGTGTTAATTCAACCGGGAATGTTTATACCACCCAGGCCGGGATGACCAGCTATGTATGGGTCGTATCTGCAGGTGGAGCCGTCACAGCAGGAGGCACCGCAACCAGCAACACGGTTACTGTGACCTGGAACACGGCTGGCGCCCAGACCGTAAGTATCAGGTATACCAATGCCAGCGGGTGCATTGCCGCTTCCCCTGTTGTTTACAATGTGACAGTTAACCCGCTGCCAGTGCCGACCATCACCGGCCCGGCAACGGTTTGTGCCGCGACTTCCGGAAATGTATATACTACGCAGACCGGCATGTCCGGTTATCTCTGGTCACTTTCTGCCGGTGGAACCATCACCTCCGGTGCAGGAACAAACTCAATCACGGTGACCTGGAACACAGTTGGAGCTCAAACTGTTTGCGTCAACTATACCAATGGAAATGGTTGCACTGCCGCCGCCTCCGCGTGTTATAACGTGACCGTCAATGCCAGGCCGGCTCCCACGATCACCGGTTTGGCCAGTGTATGCGCCGGTGCAACGGGAATTACCTATACCACGGAAACCGGTATGACCGGTTATGCATGGGTCGTTTCAGCAGGCGGTACAGTCACTGCCGGCGGCACAGCTACCAGCAACACGGTGACCGTTACCTGGAACACCCCGGGTGCACAAACCGTGACGGTCAACTATAACAATGGCAACGGATGCACGGCCACAACAGCCACCGTTTACAATGTGACGGTGAACCCACTTCCAACACCGACGATTACCGGAAATGTTTCTGCCTGTGTTAACTCAACAGGGAATGTCTATACTACCCAGGCAGGCATGTCAAATTATACGTGGACAGTATCAGCGGGTGGTGCGGTTACCGCCGGCGGAACCGCGACCAGCAATACGGTTACCGTTACCTGGGCCACAGCCGGGGTGCAATATGTAAGGGTAAATTATAACAACTCCTTTGGGTGCGCCGCCGCAACCTATACCCAGTATAACGTAACGGTAAATCCGCTGCCCGTGCCGACAATTACCGGTCCTGCTACTGCCTGTGTCAATACCAACTCGAGTGTTTATACAACACAGGCCGGCATGAGCCTTTATGTCTGGACTATCACGCCGGGGGGTACCATCATTCTCGGTCAGGGTACGAATTCGATAACAGTAGCATGGTCCGCTACGGGCGCTAATAATGTTTGCGTGAACTATGCCAATGGCAACGGATGTACGGCCGCGGCCCCGGTATGTTATAACGTCACCGTTAACCCGAGGCCCGTTCCTACAATGACGGGTCCGGCCACCCTGTGTGCCGGTTCGGCCGGAAATGTTTACACCACCGAAGCCGGGATGACCGGTTATACATGGACGGTTTCCGCCGGAGGTACGATCACAGCAGCCGGTACAGCCACCAGCAATACGGTCACGGTGACATGGAATACAGCCGGCGCCCAGACGGTGTGCGTTAACTATTCCAACGGAAACGGGTGCAACGCGCCCAGCGCTGTTTGTTACAATGTGACGGTAAACGCCTTGCCAGTTCCCACCATCACGGGACCGGCATCGGTTTGCGTGGGCTCAACCGGAAATGTCTACACCACCCAGGCCGGGATGACCGGTTACACGTGGACGGTATCTGCCGGGGGCAATATCATGTCGGGTGCGGCAACCAATGCCATTGTCGTGACCTGGACCATAGTGGGTGCCAAAACCATAACGGTGAACTATACCAACGCCGGCAGTTGCACTGCAGCCACGCCGGCATCCTATGCCGTAACCGTGAATGCGTTGCCGGCACCGGCCATAACCGGATCAGCTACCGTATGCCAGGGCGCGACAGGCGTGGTTTACACGACGCAGGTCGGGATGACCAATTATGTATGGACAGTTTCTGCGGGTGGTCTTGTCACTGCCGGGGGAACGCCAACCAGCAACACGGTCACCATCACGTGGACCACTGCCGGGGCAAATGCCGTAACAGTCAATTACACCAATGCAGGAGGATGCACGGCAGTCACAGCCACCTCGTTCCCGGTTACGGTCAGTCCAACCCCCATGCCGACCATCGGGAGCAACAATACTCCCTGCGTGGGCTCGACCGGTAACATGTATTATACCGAAGGCGGGATGACCAACTATACCTGGGTTGTCTCGGCCGGCGGCGCCATCGCCTCGGGCCAGGGAACCAGCGCCATCAACGTGACATGGACGGGAGTAGGGGCACAATGGGTCAGTGTGAATTACAACAACGCCACCTCGTGTTCCGCAATCGTTCCAACGGTGTACAACCTTTTCGTCAACCCATTACCGAATGCTGCAGGGCCTGTTTCGGGAACTGCCACACTCTGCGCGGGAACGAACGGGGTTGCGTACTCATGTGCTGATATTCTCAATGCCACAAGCTATACGTGGACCTTGCCGGCCGGAGCATCTATTGCAACCGGTGCAGGGACAAAGAACATCACCGTGAACTTTGGTACAAACGCAGTTTCAGGAAACATTACCGTTGCCGGAACCAACAGTTGCGGGAACGGAACGGTTTCCCAGGCCTTCGCTGTTACGGTTAATCCGTTGCCTGCTGCGGCCGGAACCATCACAGGTTCTGCTTCGGTTTGTGTCAATGCTACCGGGGTCACTTACAGTGTACCGGCCATCGCCAATGCCACATCTTACGTATGGGCCCTGCCGGCTGGTGTTACCATCACCGCGGGTGCCAATTCCCGGAATATCACGGTTAGCTTTGGTCCCGCTGCAGGTACAGATGTAATTACCGTACTGGGAACCAACGCCTGCGGAAACGGAACCGTTTCGGCTAACTTCAATGTAACCATGAACGCTATTCCGTCGGCACCTGTCGTAACCGCTGCCGGGGCAGTGCTCACCAGCAATGCCGCCACCGGCAACCAGTGGTATTATGAAGGAAACCCGATAGCCGGCGCAACCAGCCAGACTTACACAGTGACTCATAACACGGGTTATTACTGGTGCGTGGTAACAACCAACGGATGTTCATCCCCCGTTTCCAACAAGGTTTGGGTGGTGGTAACGGGCATCGGCAGCCAGCAGGTTGCCACTGAATTCATCGTTTATCCGAACCCCAGCAAAGGATTGTTTACCATCAGCCTGAACGGTGTTGAACAGGGAACCTATACTGTTGAAGTTACCAGCAACCTGGGCGTGACGATCTGGAAAATGGAAAATGTGGCGATCTCAGGGAGTTTCAAAACAGAAGTGGATATCCGTCCTGCACCATCGGGTGTGTATATCGTGCTGATACGCAACAATGAAAATCACCAGGTGAGGAAGGTGCTGGTCAATAATTAATGCCTCACCCCCTAACCCCCTCTCCCCAGGGAGAGGGGGAATGCTTCGCTCCAGGGATGGGAATGCCTGACCCCCTCACCCCCTCTCCTTTAGGAGAGGGGGTGAGGGGGTCAGGTATTAAATCCGGGATATCTCATTCCGGATATTCTCTGCAATTAATTCAGGGGAACGATCACCCGGGGTGATGAAGATTTTTTCCAGGTGTTTCAGTTTTTCGATCGCTTCGAAGTACTTGCTCCTGACGTTCGTCAGGTTCTCCATGGTTTCATAGAGTTCCATGGAGCTTCTGCCGGCATTGAGCCGTTGCATGCTTATTTCGGGAGAAATATCAATATAGATGTTTAAATCCGGCCGCAGCAGGCCGGCGCTTAAAGAGTTCGATTCAATGACCCAGTCCATCGGCATGTGAGTGCCGTGGTATGCGTAGGAAGAGAAATAATAGCGGTCGGTAATCACGGTGTAACCCTCCTCCAGTTTTTTCAGAATCCCATTCGTCTTATTCAGCAGATGGTCGAGCCTGTCGGCGACAAAAAGGCCTGCAATGGTGCGATGATCAGCTTCAATGCGGTGGTTAAAGATATTCCTGATTACCGATCCCACCGGTCCGCCGGTCGGTTCGCATGTATCGTAAACCCGGTACCCAACTTTTTTCAGATGATCGGATAAAAGTTTAACCTGGGTGCTTTTTCCGCATCCGTCAATGCCTTCAAAGGCGATAAATAAGTTGTTCTTCATGGCAACAGGCCCCAGGTTGTTTAAGGTGAATTTATTATGATCAGGGATAAGGTAACTTTGTCAGATCACCCGGTATTCAAATTTAACCGCTTTCAGCTCTTCATTGGCCTTGCTGATTTTCGCCTTCAGATCTTCTTTAAAAGCCACCATTTTCAAATGGAGGGCAGGATCGGCCAGGGCGAGAATTTCGGCGGCAAGGATCGCGGCGTTTTGCGCGCCGTTAATGCCCACAGTGGCAACCGGGATTCCCGGGGGCATCTGGACGATGGCCAGGAGCGCGTCGAGTCCTTCGAGGGAAGCCTTTATGGGCACCCCGATCACGGGCAGGGTGGTCATGGCTGCGATTACCCCTGGCAGATGGGCTGCCATCCCCGCAGCGGCAATGATTACACGGATGCCGCGATCACGCGCGTTTCTAGCAAACTCTTCTACTTTTTCGGGTGTTCGGTGGGCCGACAAGGCATTGATCTCAAAAGGGATCTGCATGTCATTCAGGAATTTGGCAGCTGCTTCCATGACCGGAAGGTCGGAAGTGCTCCCCATAATAATGCTGACTCTGGGTTCCATGGTTACGGCGATTTGTTGTTTGCAGGCAAAATTAGAATATTTTGACTACTTTTGCATAGAAGTAATATCTGGTTGAATATGAAAAAGGTACAGGTACAGGAGTTGTTTTTTGAGAAATTTATAAGCACGGAAGAAATTGAAGCTGCCGTCCAAAAAGTTGCCGATGAAATAAACCGGGATTATGACGGGAAGAACCCGCTCCTGCTCGCCATCCTGAATGGTTCGTTTATCTTCGCCTCCGACCTGATGCGCAAACTCACCATCCCCTGTGAGATATCTTTTGTCAAGTTTGCTTCCTACGATGGTACCCTTACAACTTCAAAGGTAAAGGAATTGATCGGGGTGGGGGAGGAACTTTCCGGCCGCCACATCATCATCGTTGAAGATATTGTTGATACCGGCATCACGATGCAAAAGCTCCTCCAGGATATCGAGGAAAAAAATCCGATCGATGTCAGGATCGCCTGCTTTTGCTTTAAACCGGATGCCTTTGAGAAGGATTTCAACATCGACTACCTGGGCATGAGGATTCCCAATGATTTTATTGTTGGTTATGGGCTGGATTACAATGGGTACGGGAGGAATCTGCCGGATATTTATAAGATTATTAAGTAACGGGATATAAACATTAATCTGACAGCTATGTTTAACTTAATTCTCTTTGGGCCGCCGGGTGCAGGAAAAGGAACCCAGGCCGTTAAAATTGCCGAAAAATTCGGCTGGAAACATGTCTCAACCGGTGATATTCTCAGGGCCGAGGTAAGCAGCGGCACACCGCTGGGATTGAAAGTAAAGGCTGTAATGGAAACCGGCCAGCTCGTTTCCGACGACCTGCTGATCGAGATCATGGAGTCGGTATTCGTGAACAACAAGGATGTAAATGGCTTTGTGCTCGACGGGTTTCCACGTACCCTGAACCAGGCCCAGGAGCTCGACCTGATGCTTGCAAAGCACGGTGAATCGGTTACCCTTGTCCTTGCCCTTGAAGTGGATGAAACGGAACTGGTGAAACGCCTTCTGAATCGTGCACAGGAACAAGGGAGAAAAGATGATACCGAAGAGGTCATCAAAAACAGGCTGGTGCAGTATCACCATCATACCAAGCCGCTGATCGAATACTATCAGGAGAAAAACATTTATACCGAAGTTTACGGTGTAGGTTCCATTGATGATATTTTTAACCAATTAGTCTCGCAGATTAGCGCAGATTAACGCAGATTGTCAGATCAAATAGATACAGGATTATGAACAATTATCGGCTCCCTGTAAAAATCCAGCCGGCGACCAAAAAATCGTAAATCGTAAATCGTAAATCGTAAATCGTAAATTAATTACTCCATCGTGTCTGAATCCAACTTCGTTGATTATGTAAAAATCCATTGTGCTTCCGGGAACGGCGGCGCAGGGTCGCGGCATTTCATGCGCACCCGCACCAATGCACATGGAGGACCCGACGGAGGTGACGGCGGCCGCGGAGGTCACATCATCCTGAAAGGGAACAGCCAGTTCTGGACTCTGCTCCACCTGAAGTTTACCAAGCATCTGAAGGCAGAGCATGGCGGAGCAGGTTCAAAACAGCTGATGCATGGCGCAAACGGCAAGGATGTCATCGTGGATGTGCCTCTTGGAACCATCGCCCGCGATGCCGAAACCAATGAATTTGAATGCGAGATCACCGAAGATGGACAAACCCATGTTCTTGTGCCGGGCGGCCGTGGCGGCCTGGGCAATGACCATTTTAAAACGCCGACCAGACAGGCTCCCAAATTTGCCCAGCCCGGGGAGCCCGGACTGGAATTCTGGAAAATCCTGGAGTTGAAGCTACTGGCTGATGTGGGTTTGGTTGGCTTTCCCAATGCCGGCAAGTCTACCCTGTTATCCGTTATTTCGGCAGCGAAACCCCAGATCGCCGATTATCCCTTTACCACCCTGGTGCCAAACCTGGGCATTGTGAGGTATCACGGACAAAAATCATTCGTGATGGCCGACATCCCTGGTATCATCGAGGGAGCCCATGAAGGGAAAGGACTGGGATTGCGCTTCCTGCGACACATTGAAAGGAACGCCGCACTGTTGTTCATGGTGCCGGCCGATTCGAAGGATATCCGGAAGGAATACCAGATACTCTTGAACGAACTGCAGCAATATAATCCCGAATTGCTCGACAAATACCGCGTGCTGGCCATTACAAAATCGGACCTTGCCGATGATGAAATCATCAACGAACTGAAGAAGGACCTGCCTGAAATCCCTACTGTCTTTATCTCATCGCATCAGCAAACCGGGCTGGAAAAGCTGAAAAAAGTGCTGTGGGAAGAGTTGAACAGGGAAAAAGTGTGATTACATGATTGAAACATTAAAATCAGTTGATCAGCATCTTTTTCTTTTTCTGAATGGCCTGCATTGCCCGTTTTTTGACGTAGTGATGTTCTATGGAACGGGAACCCTGATATGGCTGCCACTTTACCTTTTCCTTCTTTATGCTGTAATCCGCCGTTACAGTTGGCAGGCCATTACGGTCATGCTCTTCGCCGCGCTGATGATCATGTTCAGCGATCAGCTTTCCAATGTTTTCAAGGATTGGATCATGCGGCCGAGGCCCACCCATGAACCCGGGTTACAGGGGATTCATACGGTGAATGGGTATACCGGCGGTCAATATGGCTTCTATTCGGCGCACGCCTCCACAAACCTTGCCATTGCCCTTTTCATGATCAGGATACTGAGCAATCAGTATCGTTATTTCACGCTGCTCATGCTGTCCTGGGCCTTTTTCAGGGCCTATACCCGCATCTACCTAGGGGTGCACTATCCAGGCGACGTGCTGGCCGGTTGGCTGGCAGGTGCCCTCATCGGGTGGTGTTTTGGAATGGCATGCAGCTGGTTTGTCAGCCAGAAACCAGCCGGGAGGAGTGTGCCCGGGAAAAAACCGTAGCATTTTATATCAATCCATGCGGATTCTGCGTTACTAGAGAACAAACCAGAACTGTTATGAGAATATCGCTGAAAATCATTTTCCTGATAGGTGTTTCCGTTTTTATCCTTCCGTGGAAGGCACATTCAGCCGGTCCGCTCGACCCGGTCAAACTTGGGAGCTGGACAGTGAATATCGGTATTGGCCCGGGTTCAACCTATTTTGGCAACGGCAGCGGTTTTGGTCCTGCCGAAAAAGTCTCCTTTGAAACCGGACAATGGGATGCCGGTCCCGGAATCATTACCCTGGGTGGCGAGTTCACCTTGTCCACTTTCTGGCATACCTATAACCCTGGACACCATGAAACCTGGACCAATTTCTTCTTTGCAGCCCGGTCGGCGTATCATTACGGCTGGGATGTGGAAGGGTTGGATACCTATGGCGGGATCCCGCTGGGGATCGCTTTTTGCGCCCATACGTGGGATGCAAAAGGAGGAAGCAGCGGCTATACGCCGGTTTATCCCTATTTTGGCTTTTTCTTTGGTGCCTCCTATTTTTTTACCAGGAAATTCGGCGTAAATGGCGAGGTGGGATTTAACTCAACCCATGCGAATATGGGGGTGATATTCAGGTTGAAGTAGAGGAGAAATGGTGAGATGGTGAAATGGCAAAATTGTAAAATGGTAAAATGGTAAGATGGTAAAATGGTAAAATGGTAAGATGGTAAAATGGTGGGAGATGGAGGCTGGGTTATTTTGTACACGCCAAACATTATCTGCATTGTCTGCATTGCCTGCATTGTCTGCATTGTCTGCATTGCCTGCATTGCCTGCATTGTCTGCATTCAATGCCCATAGGCTCTTCCCTCGTATCTTTCCACCGCGACCTTAAACACGTTGACCTCCCGGATGGATGGCGGGTTGAATTTAAATTCACCTTTGGTGTACTGAGACATGACCAGATGAAGGGCCGCCGTTTTTTCTTCCGGAAGGGTGATGAATTCTACCCTGCCGTAACAAAGAATGCTGCGGTATTTCATGCTCCAGGAGCAGGCAACCGCCTCATTCTGATAACGTAACATGTGGTCGCACGTAAAATTGATGCACACCTCCGGGTGTTGCCTCAGGATGTCGATCTTTTTCCCATGTTGCGCCCCGTGCAGGTAAATAACATCATCCCGGTAACCGAAGTTAAGCGGTATAACATAGGGTTTGTTGTCAAGATCCGTCATGCCAACATGGCACCACTGGCAATTTTGAATGATCTCGATGATCTCTTTTTTCTCAGTAATTGCGCGTGGTCTCATCGTGTGTAACTATTTTTTCAAGAATGGACGAAATCACGGAAAGTAAAATGCTGAAGATCAGTGCCCACCAGAAGCCGTCGACCACGAATCCTTTTACCCAGGCTCCGGCGATCATGATGATGAGTGCGTTGATCACCAGCAGGAACAATCCAAAAGTGAGGATTGTAAAGGGAATCGTGAGGAGTACCATCAGGGGTTTGAGGAACAGGTTGAGAAAACTAAGCACCAGGGCGACCAGCAGGGCCGTCCAGAACGTATTTACATGAATGCCGGGTAACAGGTAACCTGCAAGCATGATTGCAACCGAGGTGATCAGAAGTTTCGGAAGAAAGGGCATGTTTTCGGTTTTTTTAGGATGACTAAGTAATGCAAAGGTACGGAAATTGAAACTCAACCCACCAGCGGATCATCCCATGGATTTTCCTTACCTGGATGAATATTTTTATATTTGTATTTTTATTTAGACACAATAAACATGCAGGTACTTAAATTCGGAGGCACTTCGGTTGCCAATGCGGATAACATCCGCAGAGTAATGGATATTGCAGGCAGGGCAAGGTTAAATGATACTACGATCGTTGTTGTTTCAGCACTTGGCGGAGTAACCGATCTGCTGATTGAGGCTGGGAGGCTGGCAGCTGCGTACGACCTGTCGTACCAGGAAAAACTTAAGGATTTCGGCAACCGGCACAGGACAACCGTTAGTGAATTGCTTCCGGCCGGCAGCCAGGAAACGTTGCTTTCCATGGTCGATGAAAAGTGCAGCGAACTGCAACACCTCTGCGAAGCCGTGTTTTTATTGAGAGAACTCTCCCCGCGGACGCAGGATAACCTTGTGAGTTATGGCGAGCTCCTCTCCTCGATGATCATCTCAGCAGCCTGCAATTCGGTTCAAATTGAAAACCAGTGGATCGATGCCCGTGAAATTATCCGAACCGACTCATGTTTTGGGTTTGCCGCCCCTGACTTCGGTTACATTGAGGGTACGGTAAGGAATTTCCTTGCTTCAAAACCGGCCACGCTGTATATTTTTCCAGGGTTTATCGCCTCCGATGCCCATGGGGTTGCAACCACGCTGGGCCGCGGAGGTTCAGATTATACCGCCGCGATCCTGGCTGCTGCCGCAAATGCTGCGGTTCTTGAAATATGGACAGACGTTAGCGGCATGATGACGGCAGATCCGCGCATGGTGTCGAATGCTAAGGCGATCCCGTATATTTCATATAAAGAGGCGATGGAACTCTCGCATTTCGGTGCCAAAGTCATCTATCCGCCCACCATCCAGCCTGTCATGAAAAAGGAGATCCCGGTTTGGATCAAGAATACGTTTGCTCCTTACGATTACGGCACCCTGATCGAAAGCACCGTGTCGGAAGATAAAAGCATGGTCAGGGGGATTTCAAGCATTGGCAAAATGGCTTTCCTGAGCCTTGAAGGCAGCGGCATGGTTGGGATTCCGGGATTTTCAAGAAGGCTTTTCGGGGCGCTTTCGGAGGAAAAGATCAATGTGATCCTCATCACCCAGAGTTCGTCGGAACATAGCATCTGTGCCGCCATCGACGATGTTAATGTTGACCGGGCCCGGAAGGCGGTCGACGAAGAGTTCGCCAATGAGATCATTGCAGGCAAAGTGGAGCCGCTGCAAATGGAGACAGGCCTTTCCATCATCGCACTTGTAGGCGATAACATGAAAAACCACACCGGCATCAGTGGGAAGATTTTCGGCGCACTGGGGCGGAACAGTGTTAATATTCGTGCTATCGCTCAGGGTTCTTCAGAAAAAAACATTTCGGCGGTCATCAGTTCCGCAGATGTAAAAAAGGCGATCAACGTGCTGCATGAAGAATTTTTTGAAGCACAGTGCAAACAAGTAAACCTGTTTGTGACCGGGGTAGGCAATGTCGGCAGCCGCCTTATGTCGCAACTGAGGGACCAGCAGCAATACCTGCTCGATCATCTTCGCCTTCAGCTCAGGGTGATAGGGATCTGCAACAGGAAAACAATGGTATTCAACGAAGATGGGATCCCGCTGCAAACCTGGCAGGAACAGTTAACCTCGGGTGACCCGATGAACCTGGAAGCGTTCATAGGATTCATCCGGCAGAAAAACCTGAGAAACTCAGTCTTTGTTGATGTAACTTCCAGTGAAGCTGTAACGCGGGTTTATGAATCGCTGCTTAGGAAAAGCGTCGCGGTGGTAGCCTGCAACAAAATCGCCAGTTCATCCTCCTACGCCAGTTTCGCACTGTTGAAACACCTGGCCCGCGAATACAACACATCCTACCTGTTTGAAACCAATGTAGGCGCTGGTTTGCCGATTATTGGCACCCTGAACGACCTGATGCGAAGCGGCGATAAAGTAAATAAAATAGAAGCAGTTTTGTCGGGTACGCTCAATTTCGTATTTAACAACTACGATGGTACGGTTCCCTTTGCACAAATCGTGAAACAGGCTCAGGAAGAGGGCTATGCAGAACCCGATCCGCGGATTGACCTGAGCGGCATTGATGTGATGCGGAAGATCCTCATCCTCTCGCGTGAAGCAGGGTTCCCCTTGGAAATGGAGGAGATCACCTGCAATTCCTTCCTGCCGGCATCGTGCATGGAGGGCGATGTTGCCGCTTTCTACACGGAGATGGAAAAGCAGGAAGAACATTTCAAATCTTTGTACTGCAAGGCTTCGGAGAATGGCTGCAAACTGAAATTTGTGGCAATGCTCGAAAACGGGAAGGCATCAGCAGGTTTGCAGCACATCAGCAAGGACCATGACCTTTTCCATCTTTACGGCAAGGACAACGTCGTGCTGTTCTACACCAACCGTTATGTGCAGCAACCCCTGGTTATCAAGGGTGCCGGGGCCGGTGCCGAGGTAACGGCTTCAGGGATTTTTGCCGATATCATCAGGGCAGCCAGGGTTTAATCGGGCCCGGCGCAGAAATCCGTTTTTTCATTAAGGCAAATTGATTACTTTAGCCTCAGTAAAGTCAGTCAATTATTAACCTCACTGTTCATGTATCTTTTCTTCGACACCGAAACGACCGGACTTCCGCAAAACTGGAAAGCACCTGTGTCAGACCTGCGAAACTGGCCCAGGATGGTTCAGCTTGCCTTTTTGCTGTACGACAAAAACGGCAATAAAATAGCGGGAGGCGATTATATCATCAAACCTGCCGGGTTTACCATCCCGGCTGATGTATCGCGTATCCATGGGATCACACATGAGCGTGCCATGGAGGAAGGAAAGCCATTGGCGGCGGTTTTGGAGGATTTCCAGTCGTATATTGAGGAGTCGGAATACCTTGTGGCCCATAACATGAGCTTTGATGAAAAGATAGTGGGTGCAGAATTTCTACGAAATAAGATGCCCGATCATACTGCTTCCAGAAAAAAAATATGCACCATGCTGGGCTCGGTAAATTATTGCGCCATCAGGGGTCCCTATGGCAACAAATGGCCAAAATTGTCGGAGCTGCACTACAAATTATTCAATACCGGTTTTGAGGAAGCCCACAATGCGGCGTATGATATCTCGGCAACAGCAAGGTGTTTCTGGGAATTGAAACGTCTGGGCATCATTTAGCCCTTTGAGTCGATCATGCCTGAAAAAATCAGCGACCGGACCATTTTCTCACTGTCGGAGGTGACCAGGAGCATCCAGAAAACCCTTTCTGAAAGGTACACGCGTACGTTCTGGGTCAAGGCGGAGATGAACAGGCTGAACCGTTACCCCCAGTCGGGCCATTGCTATCCTGACCTTGTCGAAAAGTTGGAAGGGAAGATCGTCGCCGAGATCAGGTCAACCATCTGGAAAGATGATTTTCAGCGCATCAACGACAACTTCCTGAAGGTTTTGCATGAGCCGCTGAAAAGCGGGATCAATATCCTGTTTTGCGCGAAGATCTCCTACAACCCAGTTCATGGGTTGAGCCTGTCGATTGTGGATATCGATCCGTCATACTCGCTTGGCGAGCTTGAAAAAGAAAAACAGCTTACCATTGAGAAGATCAGGCAGGAGGGAATCTTCAATGCCAACAAATCCCTGAAACCGGAACTCCTGCTAAAAAGAATCGCCATCATTTCGGTCGACACCAGCAAAGGATATTCCGATTTCAGGGCCGTTCTGGATGGTAACGAGTGGGGCTATCAATTTTTTCACATGCTCTTTCCATCGCTGCTACAGGGCGAACATGCCGTCGAATCGATCCTCGGCCAGCTTGACAGGATCAGGAAGGTCATCTGTCATTTCGACGCGGTGGCGATCATCCGCGGCGGCGGCGGAGATGTCGGGCTGACCTGTTACAATCACTATGAGTTGTCAAGGGCAGTGGCCTTGTTCCCGATTCCCGTGATCACCGGCATCGGACATTCAACCAATGAAACCGTTGCGGAAATGATCGCCTACAAAAACGCCATCACGCCGACCGAACTGGCCGATTACCTGATCCAGCGGTTCCATAATTTCTCAGTTCCGCTGGGTAAGGCACAGGAATTTATTATTGAGCGGTTTTCATCGAGGATGAGGGAAGAAAAATTGCGCGTTTTGAACGCCGTGCGGTATTTCAAATCGGTGACCATCGCGAACCTTGCTGCAGGAAGGAGTCATATTCAGCATGAACTGTCTGCCCTTGCGCAGCAAACCGACTATCTGGTTAAACGCCGGCGACACGACCATGCATTGATTTTGTCGGGATTGCAAAAAAACAACCAGATGCTGATCCTCCGATGCAGCCAGCATGTAAGCCAGACGGCATACGAATTAAAAAAAGAGGTGATTTCGTTCCTTAAAGCAGGGAGCATTTCGCTTGGGGCCATCGAAAAAAACGTTGATTTAGTTGACCCGAAAAACGTGCTGAACCGGGGGTATAGCATTACCCTTGTCAACGGCAGGGTGTTGAAAAGTGCCGGAGACACCGTTGAAGGAACCATCCTGAAAACAATCCTCGCCGACGGGGAAATTATCAGTGTTACCACAACCATAAACAAAACTGACCAGCCATGAAGGAGAAACCAAACTACACGGAAGCCTTTGAAGAACTTCAGGAAATTGTCTCTGAAATTGAGCGGGGAGACATCTCTGTTGATGAATTATCTGATAAGGTAAAAAGAGCGGCAGTCCTGATTAAAATCTGCAAAAACAAACTCGCCGCAACCGAAGGCGATGTAATCGCCATCCTCAAAGAACTCGAATCCAACGACACCCCCGGCTAAAAACCCCACGTCCTTCGTCCCTCGTCCCTCGTGCTTCGTAACACGTCCTACGTAAACAGTTTCCTGTAAACATCCTCAATCCGCGACTCGGTGACGATTTTAATGGAATAGCGCTTGAAATCCAGTCCTTTGGTATTATACCTTGAGATGAAGATCCGTTCAAAACCGAGCTTGTCGGCTTCTGAAATCCGTTGTTCCACGCGGTTGATGGGACGGATTTCACCGCTCAGCCCAACCTCTGCTGCAAAACAGGTTTTTGAGTCGACCGGCGAGTCCTGGTTTGAGGAGAGCACGGCTGCCACTACGGCAAGGTCGATGGCAGGGTCGTCAACCTTGATGCCGCCTGCTATGTTGAGGAAAACATCCTTGTGGCCGAGCCTGAACCCGCTGCGTTTCTCCAGTACGGCAAGCAGCATGTTGAGGCGCCTCACGTCGAAACCGGTGGTCGAACGCTGGGGTGTGCCATACACGGCACTGCTTACCAGGGCCTGGGTTTCGATCAGCATGGGGCGCTGCCCCTCGATCATGGCGGCGATCGCGATGCCGCTTACCTGTTCGTCGCGCTGGCTGAGCAATATTTCCGAAGGGTTTGAGACTTCCCGGAGGCCGGTATCGTTCATTTCATAGATCCCGAGCTCTGATGTTGACCCGAAGCGGTTTTTGAGCGAACGCAGGATGCGGTAGCCGTAATTCCGGTCGCCTTCAAACTGCAATACCGTATCAACCATGTGTTCGAGGATCTTGGGGCCTGCAAGGCTGCCATCCTTGGTAATATGCCCGATAAGGAAGACCGGGGTGTTGGTGATCTTTGAATATTTCTGAAGCCCGGCAGCACACTCCTTGATCTGCGAAACGCTGCCGGCCGATGAGTCGATGAGATCGGTTTGCAGGGTTTGAATGGAATCGACCACAATGATGCCCGGATGCAGCGACTCAAGGTGTCTGTAAATGGCTTCGGTGTTGGTTTCGGTAAGGATATAACAGTTTTCGTTCCGGCTTCCTAGTCGTTCGGCCCTCATTTTAATCTGCTGGTCGCTCTCCTCGCCGCTGATATACAGGATTTTCTGGTCGGCACACTTCATGGCCACCTGCAACATCAGCGTCGACTTTCCAATCCCGGGCTCGCCCCCGATCAGGGTAAGCGAACCTGCAACAAGGCCCCCGCCAAGCACCCGGTTGAGTTCCTGGTCATGTGTGTTGATGCGGGCTTCATGGCTGAAAACGACTTCAGATATCTTTACAGGAACCACTGACCTGGGATCACGGATCCCCGACGCCATGGACCCTTTCTCTTCACGTTGAATCACCTCTTCCACGAACGTGTTCCACTCGCCGCAGGCATTGCATTTGCCCATCCACTTGGGGGACTGTACGCCACAACTCTGGCAGAAAAAGGCGGTTTTGACCTTGGACATGATAGATGGTAAAATGGTGAAATGGTGAAATTGTAAAATTGTAAAATGGTAAAATGGTAAAATGGTGAAATGGTAAAATGGTAAAATGGTAAAATTGGATCTTAGGGGTGGTTGGGAGGTGAGATTATGGATTGGGTTGGTTTTTACAAATGAACTTTTTGGGCGAGTTCGATGGTGTGGCTGGTAGAGTAACCTTTTGTAAGTTCGATGGTCACCACTTCGCCGCCGCGGGCTTTTACCACATCGGAGCCAACGATTTCTTTGCCATCGTAATCTTTTCCTTTAACAAGCACATCGGGCTGTACGAATTTGATCAGTTCGAGGGGGGTGTTTTCATCAAACACGACGATGGCGTCGACAAATGACAATGCTGCCAGGATCACCGCGCGCGCCTCCTCTTTGTTTACAGGGCGATGGGCTCCCTTGATCCGTCTTACCGAATCATCTGAATTAAGTCCGACGATGAGGATATCGCCCAGCTCGCGTGCCTGGGAAAGATACTCGATATGCCCAAGGTGCAGCACATCAAAGCATCCATTGCTGAAAACGATCTTTTTATCTTTGAAACGCCAAACTGCAAGTTGATGCTGAAGATGGTCCCAGGTGTATATTTTTGCCCTGATCTGATTAAGCCTTTCCATTGGTTTCCTTGTTGAATGAAAGTAAAATTAATGAAATTCCTCCGACCACCATGATCATGGTGGTTTGGGCGGTCCATGAGATCCACCCCAGGGCAAGCCCGGTTGTCCGGGTGATCCCGTACAATAACAATGTTTCCTGGATAATCGCAGGGTAAAGCCCGATGCCCCCGGGGGTAACCATGATCCCGACACTTCCCAGCACAAGGCAGGAAAGCCCCGCACCCGGGCTGAGCGCTCCTGTTTCGGGGAAGCAGAAGAAGCAAACATAGATCATGAAAAAATAGAGCGTCCAGATGGCAATGGAATAGAACACAAACAGCCCGGGTTTGCGGATCTGGCTAAGGGATTTTAGTCCTTCCCAGAAACCAAGGACCACCCTGGTAATTTTCTGAAACAGGTGGGACCCCGCGATCTTTTTCCGCAACAGGAAAATTACACCTATCGCCAGGAGCAGTAGCACCACACCCGAGAGGATAAAAACCTTACTGAAAATCGGATTCTGGAATTTTTCAGTCACCCACTCCATAAATTTCGGATAGATGTTGGTGTTCAGGTAATGGCCAATGGTGCCTGCCTGGGTTCCTACCATCAGAAAAAACAGGAGTATGAATATAATCATGTCGATGGTACGTTCGGTTATCACAGTACCGAACGATTTATTGAAGGGGATCTTTTCATACCTGGAGAGGATCCCGCAGCGGGTAACCTCGCCCAGGCGCGGAAATGCCATGTTCGCGAAATAACCGACCATCACTGCAAAGAAGGTGTTTTTAAAGGAGGGATGATACCCCATGGGATCAAAGAAAAGCATCCAACGCAAGGCACGAAGCACGTGGCTTAAAATGCCCATGCTGATGGCAAGAATGACCCAGTTGTAATTGGCCGTCCTGAATGAATGAATGATCTGGGTCCGTTCTTCCGGGGTTAACCCTCGCAGCGACAACCAGATAATGAAAAGCCCAAGGCCCAGGAAAACAGTAAATTTAATGAAGGTAGCCAACCTGTTTTTCCGGGGCATTTCTTCGGTAAGGATTTCGGTCATTCCCGCGGTGTTTTACCCTTGATAAGTTTATTGTTTGCATCAGGAAATGCGATGGAAGGCTTGAACTGTTTGGCTTCTTCAAAATCCATCGCGGCATATGAGACAATGATTACCAGGTCGTTGGGTAAAAATTTCCGCGCTGCGGCCCCGTTCAGACAGATGACTCCGCTTGCGCGTTCTCCTTTGATTACGTATGTTTCAATCCGTTCGCCATTGTTGATGTTTAAAACCTGTACCTTTTCAAATTCAATCAGGTTCGATTCGTTCATCAGATCTTCGTCAATCGTAATACTGCCAACATAGTTGATGTTGGCCTCGGTGACGGTGGCACGATGGATTTTCGATTTTAAAACTTGAATCTGCATCATGCGGCAAAATTACAAAAAAAGTTCAATATTGTCGATCAGACGAACATCGCCAAGAAAAACCGCCGCAAAAACCATCCCCCGCTCCTTATGGCTCCAGTTTTCAAGGGGCACGAGGGTTTCCCGGTCGCCGATTTCGAGATATTCAATACGCAGGTCAGGGGTTTCCTGGATTTTCTTCATGGCCCATTCTTTAAGTGCCTTTACAGGCATTTTCCCTGCTTTTTCCTTCATTTTCGACAATACCTGGTAAATTTCAGGCGCCTGGCTTCGTTCAGCAATAGTCAGGCGCATGTTGCGCGAACTCATAGCCAGGCCGTCAGGCTCGCGTACTGTTTCACAGGCGATGATCGCGACAGGGAGTTTAAGTGAATTGACCATGTGGCGGATGATGGCCAATTGCTGGAAGTCTTTTTTCCCGAAATAGGCCCGGGTTGGGTTTACAACGGCAAATAATTTATTCACGATGGTTGCCACCCCCTTAAAATGTCCGGGTCGGAATTTCCCTTCCATAACTTTATCAAGCAATCCAAATTCAAGGTCAATGCCTTCAGTTTCTCCTTCCGGGTACATTTCGGCGGCCGTGGGTGCAAAGAGTACATCGCAGCCGCTTGCCCTGAGCAGTTTGGCATCACGGGCCAGTGTTCGCGGGTATTTTTCCAGGTCTTCCTTGTTGTTGAACTGGGTAGGGTTCACAAAGATGCTGCAGACCGTCAGCATATTCTCCGTTTTTGACCGGTTCACGAGGGAGATATGGCCCTCATGCAGGGCGCCCATGGTGGGTACGAACCCGATGCTGTAACCCTTCTCCGCTTTGCCGGCGAGGTATTCCCGTGTTTCCCTGATGGTGGTAAATTGCTTCATGCCTGGTGTGTTATCAGGAACTGGCTGGCTGGAAAATACTTCAGGCCGGTCGTTCTTTCTCTGCTTGTTGCAAAAGTGCAAAAAAAAACCGTCCGCGCGGTACGGGACGGTTTTTTGGTGTTTGAATATCAATTACAGTGATCCTTCGTCGTAAGCTTTTTCACCATGAAGCGCCACATCAAGGCCTGCTTTTTCTTCGCCTTCCGAAACCCTTACACGGGTTACCAGGTTGATCAGGGCAAGCATGATGTAGGTGAATATGAAGGCATAAGCTGATGCAGCTACTACCGTGATAAGCTGCTTGAAGAAGAAGGAGGTTTGTCCGTACCACAACCCGTTTGTTACAACGGCAGGGTTAACAGCACTATAGGCAAAAACGCCAAGAAGGATCGTGCCAAGCACGCCGCCGATCCCGTGTACACCCCACACGTCGAGGGCATCGTCCCATTTTAACTTGTTCTTTAATTGCACTGCCAGGTAGCATGTGGCACCGGCCGCAATTCCTATAAGGGGTGCCGACCACATGGGCACAAAGCCCGCACAGGGCGTTATCGTGGCCAACCCGGCAATCGAACCTGTGAGCAACCCGAGAAGTTTGGGCCTGCCTTCCCTGATCCACTCGATGGCTACCCATGCCGCCGTTGCAAAGGATGCTGCAACATCGGTGTTGATGAAAGCCAGCGCGGTGATCTTATCCACCTGCAATTCGCTGCCGGCGTTGAAACCATACCAGCCAAACCAAAGCAGGCCGCTACCGATGGCAACCAGTGGAATACTGTTCGGGGTTGAATTTTTATCGCTCCGCGCACCCACATAGAAAACAGAAGCCAGTGCGGCAAAACCAGCCGTAGCGTGTACCACGATACCACCTGCAAAATCAAGAACACCCCATTGGGCGAGCAGGCCGTTGCCCCAGATCATGTGTACGAACGGGTAGTAAACCATGATCTGCCATACCGTGAGGAAGATCATGTACGACCTGAACGTGACCCGGTTGACAAAGGCACCGGTGATGAGGGCAGGGGTGATAATGGCGAACATCATCTGGTAAACGAAGAAAACGATTTCAGGAATTTTCCCGTTGCCGGAATACATTGAATCAATGGTGACACCATTCAGGAAAGCCTTGTCGAAGTTCCCGAAAATGCCTCCCGCCCCGCCGCTGAAACAGAGCGAATAGCCGAAGATAAACCATAGAACCGTTGTCCAGCCCAGCGATGCAAAACTCTGGATCATGATCCCGAGAATGTTTCGCTTGGTGGCCAATCCACCGTAGAAAAACGCCAGAGCCGGCGTCATTAACATCACCAGACTTGCCGATAACAGCATAAAGCCGGTTGAACCTACATCAATTGTTCCCATTGTAGTTTAATTAAAAATTAAAAATTAAAAATTACGAATTTCACAATTTCACAATTTCGCTACCTCGCTACCTCGCAACCTATAGGGTTATTCCAAACACCATAAACACACTCTGCGATTGCGGATTGGTTATGAGGGAGCCATTTACCGGGATGGCAAAATCTTTGGTGACGGTGATTGTCCTTGACACGGTGAGGCCGGTATTGACGACACCGCCGTAGGGGCCGTACCAGCCTGAGCCGAACGGAATCCCGCCGATAAACGGTTTCACGCCAAAACCCTTTACATTGAATTGCCAGGAAGCCTCAAAATAGGTGGAATAGTTGTTGGAGCTGCCTGCTCCATAAACGCCGGCTGCATCTTTTCCTTTATCATCGCCGTATACAAGCGTTCCGGCATAAAGCTGGAGCGGGAATTTTTCCGGTCCTGCCCAGGAGAGGCATACTTCAACCGTATGACCAGTGTTGCTGTTTTTAAAATTGAAATAGCGGCTCCCGTTGTTAGGATCAAGGGGATTGGGGATGAAATAGTCGTAAGCCATGAGGGTAAAGCCTTTCAACGAATAGGAAAGGAAAAAATCGAATTCGCTGTAATGGCCCATGTTGACAACGGCAGAACCGACCTGTTGCGAATACTGGCCCAGACCGTACGAACCCCAGAATCCTGCCTTGAAACCGGCGACGGAAAAGGCTACGGAAGGCTGAACGGCGGGGGAGTTGCCGTAATCCGCGCCCCGCCAGATGTAACGGCTTACAACATCGGCGCCGACGCTGAAAGCAGGGGCGCTCCCGGTCTTATCCTCCATCTTGTTCTCATCCTGAAGCTGGGCATATCCGCAAGTCGAAAATACCAGTACAATTCCTGTAAGGATAAGGGTTCTGATAAGGGTAGATGATCGTTTCATTGACATGTGATTTGTTATTGTTTTCACATGCAATGTTAGGGTGATCGCAAAAATAGTGCAATACCGTATACTACTGAAAAATAGTGCCGGAAATCCCTCAGACCTTCTAAGGGTTTAACGTATGGCTTTGACTCCACTCCCAAAACATAAACACTCCTCTCCTTCCTGCCTGTTGCCTACTGCCTACTGCCTCTCCTCCTCAAACCTCCACAATCTTATTCCTGATCGCATACTTGATCAGTTCGACGGTTGATTTAAGTTCCAGTTTTTTCATGATATGGTTCTTGTGGGTCTCCACGGTACGGATGCTGATGTCGAGTTTGTCGCTGATCTCCTTGTTAATAAATCCTTCGGCGAAAAGCTTCAGGATCTCGATTTCCCTGGTAGTAAGGGGAACAGGCCCGCGCTGGGGCATGGTGTCGTCTTCCTTGGCTTTACGGACATAGCTGCGGAGCATTATCCTTGAGATGGAATCGGCAAAAAACTCCTCTCCCTGGTAAATTGTCTGAATGGCAGTAAGTAGTTCCTCGCGGGAGGTGTTTTTTGGCAGGTAGCCGCGGGCTCCGGCTTTCACCGAATTAAAAATGAAATCTTCATTCGTGTACATCGACAGGATCAGCACCCTGGTTTCAGGGTATTCAACGCTGACGCGTTTGGTGATATCGATGCCGGAGGTGTCGGGCAGGGAAATGTCAAGGATCAGGATGTCGGGAGGTTCTACGGCAATTTTTTCAAAGCACTCCTTCCCTGAGGAAGCTTCCCCCAGGATCGTCAGATTTTCGGAACTCATGAGCAAGGCTTTGATCCCATCCCGCACCAGCTGATGGTCGTCAACGAGAAAAATCCTGATTTTTGACATAGGTTATATAGATTGGAACATTGACAGTGATTTTTGAGCCTTTTCCCGGCTCCGACATAATTTCAATACGGCCCTGCAACAGGCTGGCCCGTTCACGCATGTTATGGATCCCGTTACCACCTCCCTTTCCGGCCGTTTCGGGCGAAAATCCCTTTCCGTTGTCGCGGATAACGAGGGTTAGCGAATCCTCCCCGCGGCTAAGTGTGACCCATACCTCACGCGCCCCGGCATGTTTGACGATGTTGCTGATGGCTTCCTGCGTGATCCGGTAGATATAAGTCTTGGTTTTTTTATCCAGGTCGTCGTAGTCGCCTGCAGCATCAAAGTGGATGCGTAAACCGGAGTGCTCGCCTGTTTCGGAAAAGAGGTTGCGGAATGCAATGGCAATGCCGAAAGCTTCCAGGACCGACGGCATCAGGTTATTCGAAATCCGCCGGACCTCATCGATGATCTGGTCAAAATATTTTTTCAGTTCCTGGATGGAGTTCCTTATGTCTTTTCCTTCCTGGTATAACAGACTTTCAAGACGTAGTTTGATGGCAATGAGCAGCTGGCCGATGCCGTCGTGCAACTCCCGGGAGAGGCGTTGCCGTTCCATCTCCTCCCCGTCGATGACCGACCGCATCCTTCCGAAACGCTCCTGTTGCAGTTCCGTGGTTTTTTCCTTGATCTGACTGGCCATGATGTTGAACGATTCGGTGAGCGCCCCAATTTCATCCCGGGTTGATACCGGGAGTTCAAGATCATACCTCCCTTCGCCCATGTTAATGGCGGCATCTTTGAGCCGGATCAGCGGTTTTGTGATGCGTTTGGAGATAAACAGGACAAAAAAGAAAAATACGACCATGATGATCATGCTGAGTAACAGGATCCGCGTACGGGTTTCAAATATCGGGATCATGGCTTCCTGAACGTCGATTTCGGCCAGCATAGCCCAATTCAGACCCGGAACCGCGATTTTTTCGTAGGATGAAAGTACCGGTATGCTGCGGTAATCATTGGTAGTAACAGACCCTTCCATGCCATTCATGGCATTGATGGCCGGCAGGGTATGCACCCTGGTTTTCAGGATCGATCCTGGTTGGAAACGCGACGCGGAACGCATCAGGAAATCCCTCCCGACAAGGTAGGTTTCACCACTTAACCCCAGTCCGCTCAACGGGTTGTTATTCAGCATGATTGAATTGATAGCATCAGCCGGGATCAACAATACCAGCATGCCGCAGGCTGTAGGTTTTCCCTGCATGCTGTCAGTTATCATCGAACCAATCAGCTGGTATGGCGTGCCTGTTCCGCGACCCTGCATCATATCACACACCACCACAGGCTGGCTATTAAGCTGATTCTGCAGGAATCCGGCCAATGAATCAGGCAGTACGGTGCTCATAGCCTGGCAAACCGGGTCGGCCGGCTGATGAAAACACCCCGAGATACACCCGCCCTGCCTTCCAAAGATAAAAAATGCTGAAAAATACTGTCCGAACGTGCCAAACTTCTTCGCGATATTCCTGGCTGTACTATCGGGTACCGAAATTCTTCCCGAGAAACCGGGCTGGCCGGTACGGCTGATCTGCATCGCGGCCTCCTTTATATTTTCAGTCCCGGCCATGAAGGTGATCTCTCTGATCCGGTCAGCATAAAACTGATCAATCTGGTTCTTTTTTACGATGCGCAGCGAGGTGAGCTGATCAAAAGTCCGGCTCATAAGCGCCGATTTGGTGCTGTAAAAGGAGACCATGCTGATTATCAATATTGCCCCTGCGCCTAGTAAAACGAAGTAAAGGGTGAGTTTTTCGGTGAGTGGTGTGTACTTCATTGTTTTTTACTACTTTTGAATCATCCTGACGTTGAACCCTGAATGATCCGGGAACAAACATACTAAAAATAAGCGTTTATGAGGTTACATATTATAAGAGAAACACGTAACTCCCTTTTGGTTGTGATCCTGTTCTTGTTACCGGTACTGTTATTCAAGCAGGGAGGCAGGGTGTTCAGCCAGGAAAAAACCGTCACCTATTACGCCGATCCTTCGGCAGTTGCACCCGATCTCTCCATTGCCATCACCCACCTTACCGCGCACGTAAGTTTCAAACCGGAACAAAACCTGGTGATGGGTTCAGCAGAATTTGACTTTACCCCTAACCGCTATCATCCTGATTCCATCATTTTTCAGACACCTGAATTCTCCGTTTCTTCCGTTAAAATAAACGGAAAGGATGTTCAATACCACCAGTCCGGATCACGGTTGATCATCCCCCCGGCATCTTACATCCTTCGTCCTTCGTCGCTCATCCCTCGTCCTTCGTCCCGTATACTGATTACCTATACGTCAACACCCATGGCAGGTCCCATCTATTTCATCGGTTGGAAACCTGAAGAGGCCGGCAAGCGCCGGGAGATCTGGGCACATCGCCCTTCCGGATGGCTTCCATACATGGACGGCAGGATCACGGTGGATATGTATATTACTTTTGACAGGAGGTTCAACGTATTTTCAAATGGGGAACGGGTTGAAATACAAGAGAATGCCGACAGTACGCGTACATGGCATTATGCGATGAAAAAAAATCACCCGTTTTTCTCAACGGCGCTGGTGATTGGGGATTACCAGTACCAGTCATCTAAAACGGCCTCTGGGACGCCGCTTGAATTCTGGTATTACACCGATATGCCCGACCGGGTTTCAACCACATACAAGTACACCGAACAGATGTTCACATTCTTCGATAAGGAGATCGGCGTAAGATATCCCTACCCGGTATACCGTGAAGCACCCGTGATCGATTATATGTATGGTGCCATGGAGACCACAACCAGTACAGTGTTTGGCGATTATATGCTCATCACGCCCAGGGCATGGTGGCAGCGCAATTATGTGAATGTGAATGCACATGAACTGGCCCACCAGTGGTTCGGCAATTGTGTGGCTCATTTTGTGAACCGGGATGTATGGCTTACAGAGAGTTTCGCGACCTATTTTGCTAAAATGTTCGAAAAGAGCATCTATGGGGCCGATTATTACCAGAATATCAGGAATGATGAGCTGACCCTTGTTTTTGAAGCGGCCAGGAAAAACGATTACCCTGTTGGCGGTTCGCAGGGCGGCGTGCAGCGGATCTACCAGAAAGGGTCCCTTGTTCTGGACATGCTGCATGATGTGATGGGTGACCCGGAATTTAAAGATGCGATCAGGATGTACGTGGAAAAATACCGGTTCGGCTATGCCGAAACGAACGATTTCATGCGTTGCTGTTATGATGCCACCGGGAAATCATATAACTGGTTTTTCAATGAATGGATATTGAGAGGGGGAGAACCAGAATATCATGTTCGCGATTCGGTTGCAGTGGATCCTGCAGGGAACCAGTCGACGGTGTTTAAAGTTACGCAGACCCATGAAACCAGTGAGCTGACAGGTCTTTTCAGCATGCCTATAGTGTTTGAAGTACACTATGCCGACGGGAGCAAAGACAGTGTGACGTACCGGGTTGAAAAAAAGTTCACGGAAGTTGCTTTACCGAACCGGAACAAGAAGAAAATTTCCTACCTGCTTTTTGACCCCGACAGGAGAATCCTGAAAAAGGTCGTCTTCGATCGTCCTTTCGACCAGCTTGCGGCCCAGGCTGTCACGGCCCCGAACATGATCGACCGGTATGATGCGCTGCAGGCGCTGCGTCCTGTCGCTGCAGAGAAGAAGCTGGAAACCCTTGCAGGGCTCTTTCGCAAGGAACCTTTCTGGCTGGTAAAATCAGAGATACTTGAGCAACTGGCACAGGAGCGTTCTCCCGAGGTGGTCGAAATTTTTAGGGAAGCCCTGCTCGACAAGGATGCAAATGTGCGTAAAGCTGCTCTGAAAAACATGGCGCCAGTGTCTGACCTGCTGCGAAATACGGTTGAGCAGATGTTGTCCGATTCAAGTTATCTCAATGTGGAACTGGCCCTGGGCGCTCTTTGTTCCTCCTTTCCCCAGGCAACCGGCTATTACCTCGGTATGACCAGTGAATTTGAAGGGTGGCGTGGGAAAAACATCCGCATGAAATGGCTTGATATCGCAATAAACAGCGGCAAAAATGAATTTCTCCCTGAGTTGGTGGCCTATACAGGTCCGAAATTCGAATTCGAAACACGGATGAACGCATTCACCCTGCTGAAAAAATTGAAATACACCGGACCGGAGGTCGTTAAAAACGCAGAGGAGGCCAGTAAACACTGGAATAACAAACTTAGCGGCGTGGCGAAGGAGTATTTGAAGGGGCAATAAAGTAGCGAGGTAGCGAGGTAGTGAGGTAGCGAAATGGTGAAATAGCGAAATGGTAAAATGGTAAAATGGCAAAATGGCAAAATTTTTTGACGGGAAGGTAATAACCAGAGTTGTTTTGCTGGTCTCTTTTGTGAGCCTGTTTACGGATATTGCCAGTGAAATGCTGTACCCGGTGATGCCGGTTTACCTGAGGTCGATCGGGTTTTCGGTATTGTTGATCGGAATTCTGGAAGGGGTGGCTGAAGCCACGGCCGGGTTAAGTAAAGGCTATTTCGGCAAACTCTCTGACGTGATGCAACGGCGTGTGCCGTTTGTCCGCGCGGGATATATCATGAGCGCGCTGTCAAAACCATTGATGGCGGTTTTTACAGCACCGGTTTGGATTTTTTTCGTGCGCACCCTCGACCGGTTTGGCAAAGGGGTCAGGACCAGCGCCAGGGATGCCATGCTCAGCGATGAAACGACACCTGAACACAAGGGTAAAGTGTTCGGTTTTCACAGGTCGATGGATACGGTGGGTGCCGCCATCGGACCAGTGCTCGCACTGGTATTTCTCTGGCTATATCCCGGGCAGTACAAGTGGATGTTCTTTCTGGCCTTCTTCCCCGGTCTGGTCGCCATCGCCCTGACATTTTTGCTGAAAGACCATAAAAAAGAGGCAAAGGCAGAACCCACCGCTTCGCCTCCCGGGAGCAGTCGGAATCCCAACGTGGCTTCACCGTTGCCACATGTTGGTTTCTTCTCGTACTTCGGCTACTGGAAAAAAGCCTCTCCGGGTTTCCGGTTGCTGGTGCCGGGGTTGCTGGTATTTGCACTTTTTAACAGTTCCGACGCTTTTCTGTTGCTGGCACTGAAGGAACACCACCTTTCCGACACCATGATGATCGGGGTCTATATTTTCTACAACCTGGTATATGCCCTTTTTTCATACCCGGTTGGCATCCTGTCAGATAAAATCGGCCTGAAAACCACCCTGGTGGCCGGGCTATTCCTCTTTGCCTGCGTGTATACCGGGATTGGCATTGCCTCGTCACTGGTTGTTCTGGGATGCCTGTTTTTTCTCTATGGCCTTTATGCCGCCTGTACCGAGGGAATATCAAAAGCACTGATCTCAAATATGGCAGCAAAATCCGACACGGCCACTGCCATCGGGTTTTATAACAGCCTTGCAAGCGTCTTCGCCCTCCTGGCCAGTACGCTTGCGGGTGTTCTCTGGTTTTGGGCAGGATCATCGGTCATGTTCATGATTTCCGGGATTGGCGTGTTCTTCGTGGCCTGCTACCTGGCCATCGTCTTCTTTTTCATGCGTGCCGGGCGGCCAGAAGCATGATTTTAACACGATAAATGAAATTGCAGCACTTTTTTTTAATGATCCTTGGTGGTTTAAAATTAATGGACTATCTTTGCACTCCATTTTGAAATACCATTTAACAAGAACTGTCATGGCAAGGATTTGTGAAATTACGGGAAAGATTGCAATTAAGGGACATAAAGTGTCCCACTCCAATAAGAAATCAAAACGTTGGTTCAGCCCCAACATCCAGACAAAGACCTTTTTTGTGGAGGAAGAAAACCGCGACATCAAACTGAGGGTGTCAGCAGAAGGTTTACGCCACATGAACAAAAAAGGTGTTTATGTCTGTATCAAGGAAGCAAGGGAAAAAGGATATCTTACCAAGTAATTTTTTTTTCATGGATGGAAAGTGCTGTTACACTGTAACAGCATTTTTTTTGTCTGTGCTTTAAGGAAATAAAGAGCAGGATTTTACGTTAATTAATGCTAAAGACCTACCATCCCGGATGAAAAAGAGCCTTACCTTTTTATGTCTGCTCCTTGCGCTCCCTTTTTTTGCCATTTCACAACAGGCCGGGCTGGCCGACGACAACAGCAACCTGGTGCAGTTTTCCGGGATGACCATTACAGCCGACAGTCTCAACCCGGTTCCCTACACGAAGATCAACGACATATGCAGCCATCGCGGAACCAACAGCGATGTGAACGGATATTTCTCCTTTGTGGCGCACAAAAAAGACACGGTGGTTTTTACCGCGCTGGGTTTTAAACCAGCCTCCTTTATCATCCCCGATACCATCACCAAGCAGCGTTATTCCTTAATCCAGCTCATGACCGCCGATACGCTTACCCTGCCGGCAGCATTCATTTTCCCCTGGCCAACCCTGGAGGATTTCAAACGGGCGTTTGTCGAGATAAAAATCCCCGATGATGACCTGGCCATTGCACGCAAAAACCTCAAAGCAGCCGACATCCGGATGCGGGCAGAAAATTATCCCATGGATGCCAACATGAATTACCGCAACTTCATTGATAACCAAACCAGCAAGCTCTATTATTTTGGCCAGGTTCAGCCTTTCAACATTTTAAATCCTTTTGCCTGGGCCCAGTTCATCAAGGCCTGGAAAGACGGGAAGTTCAAATCGCAGGAGGAACGCTTAAAATAAACACCGGCCTTGAAAAATCTGCGCTATATCCCGTTTTTTCTGCTCAGTTTATTAAGCTCGGCTATCCTTGGTCAGGAAACGTCGACACTTACCGGAACGGTTTCCCTGTCGGGAACCACGGCCACGCAGCAATTTGTGAATGTTGCCATCAAAGGTACCAATGTTGGAAGTACCACAGGGAAGGACGGCCGGTTCACCATGATCGTTCCTGCCGGAAAAACCCTGGTACTTCTTTTTTCATTCGTCGGATACGAAACCGATTCTGTTACCGTCAGGCTTAATCCCGGCGAACACCGCACGGTGAACCGGACACTGCTTCCTGTATCCACGCAACTCGGTTCCATTGAAGTAAAAGATCAGCAGTTGAGAACAAACACCTTCAGCCGCATCGATCCAAAGGCGCTTACTTTCATTCCCACGATAAACGCCAGTGTTGAAGACCTGATCAAGACCATGCCGGGCGTTTCGTCGCACAACGAACTCAGCTCCCAGTATTCGGTAAGGGGAGGCAACTACGATGAAAACCTGGTGTTTGTCAATGATATAGAAATCTACCGGCCTTTCCTTGTCCGCTCGGGACAGCAGGAAGGACAAAGTTTCCTGAATCCCGACCTCGTTTCGGGGATCTCCTTCTCCGCAGGAGGCTTTGATGCCAAATACGGCGATAAAATGTCGTCGGTTCTTGATATCAAATATAAAAAACCTACGGAGTTCGCCGGGTCATTCGACGTAAGCCTGCTGGGCGCCTCAGCCCATATTGAGGGGGTCATCGCCAAAAAGTTCTCCTACCTCATCGGCACCCGGTACAAAACCAATGCCTACCTGCTGAAAGGGCTTGATACCAAAGGGAATTACAAACCCCGCTTCTTCGACCTCCAGGGCGTTCTCAATTACGAGATCAATAAAAAATGGGAAATTTCCTTCCTCGGTACGTACATTGATAACTCCTACAAACTAATTCCCCAGACCCGGGAAACCAGTTTCGGCACCATCAGCGAGTTGTATAAGATCATGATCTATTTCGACGGCCAGGAGAATGACCAGTACCAGAACTGGTTGTCGGCACTGACCCTCACCTGGAAACCTGTCCAGAACATGAGGCTGAGGCTGATTTCGTCTGTATTTCAAACCCATGAGGCAGAAACCTATGATATTTCAGGGGAATACTGGCTTGGCAAACTGGAGATATACCAGGGGAGCACACAGGGGCAGATTCCCGAACTTCTGGGAGTTGGGGCCTACCTGCAGCATGCCCGGAATTACCTGGATGGAACCGTCTTCAACATCGAACACCGGGGATCGTGGGAAAAAAGTAAAAGCAACATGACCTGGGGTGTGAAATACCAGCATGAATTCTTCAAAAACACGGTAAATGAATGGGAATTGCAGGATTCATCCGGGTATTCATTGCCACGCCCGGGCGATACGATCGGGTCGCAGCATCCTCCGAAAACCGACCTGGTGCTTTCCAATGTCATTAAAAGCAACAACATCATCAATACCAACCGCTATACCGGCTTTATCCAGGATACATGGACCTTTAGGAACCCTTCGGATGATATCTCGCTGACTGCCGGGGTGCGCGGAATTTATTATGACTACAACCAGGAGATCTCCCTGAATCCCCGCTTCAATGTTTCGTTTAAACCCCATTGGAAACATGAGATGGTTTTTCGCCTGTCGGCCGGTTATTACTCGCAACCGCCGACTTTCCGCGAAATGACCGACCTGGCGGGGAATATTGTTCCCGGCCTTAAATCGCAACGAGCCATCCATGTTGTTGCCGGGAGTGATCTCTATTTCCAGGCATGGGGCCGTCCTTTCAAATTTGTTTCGGAAATTTACTATAAAAATATCCAGAACCTGATCCCTTACCAGATTGACAACATGAAGATCAGGTATTACGGCACAAACGACGCTCACGGGTACGCCGCCGGCATTGATTTTCGTATCAACGGTGAATTTGTCAAAGGCGCCGAGTCGTGGGCAAGTTTGTCTTTTATGAAAACCGAGGAGTATTTCCAGGGTTCATGGATACCCCGGCCAACCGACCAGCGCATGAACCTGTCGATTTTCTTCCAGGATTTCATCCCGGGTTTCCCCACCTGGAAAATGAACCTGACCCTGGTCTACGGAACAGGACTGCCTTTTGGCCCCCCCAATTCACCCCCCAAAGACCAGGTGTGGCGCATACCTCCTTACCGCCGTGTGGATATCGGGTTGTCAAAACAGCTGGTCGGATCCAATACGAAATTTTCTGCAAAAAACCCGCTCAGGGCTTTCAACAACATCTGGCTCACCATGGAGATCTTCAACCTGCTCCAGATTACCAACACCATTTCCTATCAATGGGTCACCGACATCAACGGGAAAGAATATCCTGTTCCCAATTACCTCACGCCAAGGATGATCAACCTCAAGCTGATTGCCGGGTTTTAGGTGGCGAGGTGGCGAGGTGGCGAAATATGGGGAACATCGTAGGGGCACAAGATATTGTGCCCTTGTTTGGAAACATTGAAACCGTTATTTTATCCAGACAATTTTGCGGGTGATGATTTCGGTTGCGGTGGTAAGTTTTAAAAGATAAATGCCCGGCCCGTTTTTTGCTCCACCTTTTCCTTTCCACCCTGTTTCATGATCTCCTGCATCCATCCAATGGTCCACAATGGTTGAGACCATTATCCCCCGTGAATTGTAAACATCCAGTTTTACCGGGCCCGGTTTCGCCAGGGAGTACATGATTGTCGTGGTTTCGGAAAAGGGATTCGGGTAGTTCATAAGCATGTTTATCTCCTTTCCCGGATCCGGTTCAACAGCAACGACGGGTGAACATGGATGGAATTGCACCCCGTCGACCCAAAGTGTGAACCCGTAATCCCAGGTATCTGCATGGAATTCAACGTAGTTCGCCTGGTCAAGCGACATGGTGCCAACCATCGACCGGGCGAACTGGGTGTTGCCCGCCAGGGGGAACCGGTATTGTTTCCATGCAAGGTTTGCCGCATTCAGCAGGGATGATGCAGCGGTGTATTTGTAGTAATCGCCATGGTCGTCGCCGATGCGGATGGAGAAATACTGAAACCCGTACTGGGGCTGCTTTATCGTCCTGACCCAGAACCACAGGGTGTCATTGTTGGTCAGATGCCATTCGGGCAGTGAATCTCCGGCGGGCCGGTAATTCAGCGACAAATCCCACCCACGGCTGGTTACCAGTTTGACCGAAGCGGCACCGGTAACTTTTTGGGTTGAATCGAGGTAAACCGTGTCGGGAATCTTTACCGTGGCTGGATACCCGGTTTCAGGATAGCCATACCATAAGGCCGGGGGCTCTGCCATATCGCAGGGAGGATTGCTTTGGATGTTCACCGGTGGACCTGGCAGGGCAGGTTGCCAGGTTATTGCACCCTTCGAAGCGTTTACTCCCTGGTCGTAGATCTTTTTACTGATGAGCGCACTGTCGGATGGTTCAAACAAATTTCCGGGCGCGTATTTTGCGTTGACAGAGTTGTTGTACATATGGTATGCCGTAGGCATCCTGAAGGTATTCCCGGTTATGGTATCGGTAGTGGATGTTCCGTCGAAGAAGATGCTGGCATTCTGACTGTACATGAAATCATTGTTGCTGATCAGGGCATGTTTGGTGTTGGTTGAGGAGATCGCCCTGGTGTTGCCGTCGAACGTGTTGCCTGAGATGGGATAATCCTGTGAACGATAGGTCGAATAGCCTGTTGAAGGCGTGCCTTCCCACAATTCGATGCCAATGGGATTGTTCTTGATCATGTTGTTGGTAATGACGTTGTTGTGCCCCCGGTCAATGGCGATCCCGTCATGGTAATTCCCGGAAATCTCATTGCTGTCGACGATCGTATTGAAAGAATAGCCCAGCCATAAGCCGTAATCGCTGTAATTGCAGTTGTTGTGTTTGTATATGTTACCGTCGGCGAAGGTGGCTTCTATCGCATTATGGGGAGAGTAGGAGCACTCGTTGTAGGCAAAGTAGTTGTTGTTGGGCGTGGTTGAATGCTGGTACTGGCCCAGGAAAACGCCGTCGCCGGAGTAAGACAGGTCGTTGTGTTCAACGCGGTTTTTATTGGACACGATCATCAGCAAAGCCCCGCAGTCGCTCGGATCGGTGAGCGGCCGGTTCACATGAGCGCAGTTGTTCTGGTATATGTGGCAGGTATCGGTCCAGAACATCCTGATCCCGTAGGAGGTATTCCATGAAAAATTATTGTTGTGGATATCAACGCTGTCGCAGTGATACAAGGCCACCCCGTCGTTTTGCATCGTCATTACATTGTTGAAGATGGAGGCCGCACGGCTCTGGTACATCATCACCCCGCCGCCCAGTGCCAGGGTATAATCGGCCCATACGTCGATCCACCCCGATGAATCAACCTTGTTCCGGCAAAATACGTTGTCATTGATGGTGATATGATCGGAGTTGGTGATGTAAACTGCATATTTGTAGCGGAACACCGAATCAAAATTCCTGATCACGATGTTGTGTGCATTGTTTATTTTAATCATGTAGCCGGCCGATCCAATGCCGTCAACCCTGCAGCTGTCACCATCGAGGATCACGTTCTGCACGCCGTTGATCTGGATCACGCCATCGCCGGGTGCATCTGAAAAAGAATAATTACCGGCTGCGAACTTGATGTTTGAATTGCTCCCGACAACCATGTTGTTGGTGATTGGAACGTAGGTCTGGGCCTCCGCGACCGCAATGAATAACACGGTCATTGCTAACAAAATGATATGTTTCATGGTGGATCGTTTTTATTTATTATCGCAAGCGAATATAAAAAAAACAATGCACGGATGAAAAAATATCAATGAATATATTTAAGAGAAGTAATTGTGTTACTGGGTGAATTCGTTCAGGATGAACAGCTTACCTCTTCCCTGGTTTCTCCTTAATAAAGAAAGATTTGGGGCGAAGCACTTTGCCGAACATGAAATACTGGATCAGTGTGAAATCTTTGCCATCGTTAACCGAGGCGTAAAGCCGGTCGAGGTCGTAGGGGAGGGGAATACCCTGGGGATCGGTCTGGCCTTCAGGCCCTTTTTTATGATAGGTTTTTATGGTTTTGCTTACGCCGGCTGTATCCGTCAGGGTAATGACAATAAACGGACTGGAAGACAGGATAGAATCCTTGCGGGCCTTGTCCATGTCATTCAGCAAGGCTTCGTAGTTGAGGTTACGGAAACCTGACAGGAAATTTAACAGCTTCAGGGTATCATAATCCGGGATGAGGGTATGATCGGAGAGGGAACTGAGGGTGAACTGGTTTTTCCCATTGTTTTTAACTTCATAGGAATACTCAGGATCAGCCGTAATTTCAACTTTCACGTTGGCGATTTCAGGCAGGGATTTTCTAAAAATGTTGTAATCGCGCCAGTACTTCTCGATCGGGCTGTACCTTGGGGAAACAAACCCCCTGAAACCGGGCAGGAAAATAATGTAGGGCTCCGACGAGTTCTCCAGGAGCATAAAGGAGCCCATGTTATTCTGGGTAGCGCCGCCGACATAATATACCTTGGTAAGTTTTTCATGGGGGAACCAGCGGATCATGCCAAACAGGTCGATCCGGTACACCCACTGGTAGATCTCAACTTTAACGGCATTTACGGCGAGTTCCCTGATGATATTGTCGTGTGCGGCATTGGCCACCGGTTGCTGAACTTCGATGCCGATCATGGTCTTGAGCAGGAGTTCCACATTCTGTTTCTGTGCAGGGAAAACATCATCGACAGTCCATTTACCCGGGGAGATTTTTGTCAGTTTAACGCTGTTGTTGTTTTTATCCGACATGAAAATCTTGGTCACGCTGGCCGAATCGTTGAGTGCGAAATCACTCAGGCTGCGGCGGAAGGTATTCTGGGCCTGGGTTAGCCACAGCACCAGCGCGATCACGGCGAGAATAAGGAATGAAATGAAGATGTTTCTGTTTTTTTTCATAGTTGGAATTATCTGGCAGGACGAGAAAAGGCACGTTTACGGAGCTGGAATTTCAGGATTCCGAACCCGGTGATCAGCAGGATCGGGAGTAAGATATTCAGCAACTGCCAGAACAGTCGCTGGTTGGCAGCCCTTGTGGCATCAAGCATTCTGAGTTTCAGTTCGCGTGACCGTACAGAGATCAGTCCGGAGTCATCACAGAGGTAATTGATGGCATTCAGCACCAGGTCTTTGTTCCCGAAGGTCTGCCTGGTATATTGATCATATCCCAGCGGCAAGGGATAGCCTTTTGAATAGTGAAACTGGTTCTTGGCCACGTCGCCGTCGGATATCACGATCATCTTGGTGGGCTTGCTGGATGGCCTGTAAGCCAGGTTTGGGTCTCCCGCCACTTCAGGGGGGAGACGATGGAGAAAAGTAGAGGTGAATGTTCCCTCAAGCAGCACGGCAACGGGGAAGGGCCCCCTGTTAAAGGCGCGTTCGTTTGGTTTTTTCTTCACGATCTCGAGATCAATCAGGGCGGGAACCGTCACCGTTCGGGAATAGGGGGAGGTTTCCAGCAGGTAGGTTTTTTTCACCCCGGGTGCCGTTACCGTATCCAGCGTGCTGATGAATTCTGTTTTAATGGCGTTGAGCCCGTTTACGATCGGGTGCTTGACTGATGGCATCAGCACAGGGAAAAAGTACCAGGTAAAGAAGTCAAACTGAGGCTGGTCGCCGATCTGGCCGGTCTTTATGGGGATTTTGAGCGCCGTAAGGTCCTGCACCAGGTTCGTGTTGAGTCGCACCCCGTAGTTGAAGAGCATGTCCTCCAGGTTAATGTCGTTGGGAATACCCATGGTCGAATTGACCTTGATGCTGTCCATGCTGGCAAAAACAGGATCGATCAGCCACAGCACCTTTCCGCCGCGCATAATGAACTGGTCGATCAGGAACTTGTCGCGCTCATCGAACTGGGTAGAAGGTTTTGCAATGATGATCGCACGGTACTTGTTCACGAGCGCATCGTGTGTCGAATCGGTTTTTAGCCTGACGGCCAGGCTGCTGATCTTATGCTTGATGGCGACGCGTTCGACGTTATAGAATTCGGCAAGTGAATTTTGCAGGTCATAGGTTTCCATCTCGGTAAGCTCGCCATGACCTTCGATGATGGCCACGCGTGGTTTGACGGGTGTGGTGAGGTTTTTAATCGCGCTGGCAAGGTTGTATTCAAGGGCCTGGATGGAGTTGTTCAGCACCTTGTTCGATTCTTCCTGCAACTGTGCCATGAGCAGCTGCACAGGGATTTGTTTCCCGTGATAGGAGACGATGGCCCCCGGGAAAATGATAATCTGGGAGGAGGCACCCTTTTTGCTTACCTGCAGGTTGGTGGGCTGAAGCCCGTTTTCAACAAGCAGTTTGTAGGAATCGTTGCGGTCCTTGGCATTTGGATTATCAGACGGGTTGACAAATTCGTACTGGATTTTTTTGTTGTACGCCCTGAACTCGTCGAGCATTTCCCTGGTCTCATTCGACAGGCGCTGGAATCCTGAAGGCAGGTCGCCTGCCAGGTAAACCTTGAAGAACACCACGTCGTCCAGTTTTTTGAGGAGCGTTTTGGTTGCCGGTGAAAGCGAATAGCGTTTCTCGGCAGTCAGGTCGAACCGGGTGAAGATGAATGCAGCAATGATGTTGACCAGTACGATGATGGCAACGGCCAGCAGTAACCCGGTTATATTTGATCGCCTGATATTTCTTTTCTTGTCTGCCATGCGGTTGGTTACCATTTGCGGCTCTCCAGCGATAATTTTGTAAGCAGGATGAAGATAGCGGTCACACTTAAAAAATAGATCAGGTCGCGGGTATCGATCACACCGCGGCTCATGGAGGTGTAATGCGCGTTGAGCCCCAGCGATTCGATGATCAGGCCTGTCTTTCCCGACACAACGAAGTTATATATGAACTCAAATCCCATGTACAGGAAAAAACAGATGAAAACTGCGAGGATGAATGAAACAATCTGATTATCGGTAACCGAAGAGGCGAAGATGCCGATGGCCACAAAGCTGGCACCAAGGAAAAGCAGCCCCAGGTAAGAACCCCAGATGCTTCCCGAGTCGAGGTTTCCCGGGGGAAGCCCCAGCAGATATACCGACAGGTAGTAGATCAGCGTAGGTAAAAGAGAGATGATCACCAGTACGACGCCGGCAAAATATTTTGCCATGATTACCTGGATATCCGTTAATGGCTGTGTCATCAGCAACTCCAGGGTGCCGCTTTTCTTTTCATCGGCAAACGATCGCATGGTGATGGCCGGGATAAGGAAAAGAAAGACAAACGGGGCAAGAATGAACAGCCCGTCAAGCCCCGCAAAACCGAAATCGAGGATGTTGAATTCGAGGGGGAAAACCCACAGGAAAAGTCCGGTCATCAACAGGAAAACGACCATCACGATGTACCCGATGAGCGAGTTCAGAAAACCGTTGATCTCTTTCTTTAAAAGGGTGAGCATGCGCACATTGGTTAAGGGCGTGCAAAAGTAGCAATTTTCAGCCATCAAATTGCATCTGTGCGGAAGATTTAAGGCGTTTGCCGCGAAATGTACACGGAATAATCGACCAGTTTGGGCTCGTAGGTTTCCTTCAGCAAATGGGAGGATATCAGGAAATCGGCGGTGGAGCGGTTGCATGCCGTCGGTATGTTGTAAACCACGGTGATCCGCAGCAGGGCCTTTACATCCACGTCATGCGGCTGGGGCTGCATCGGGTCCCAGAAAAAGATAAGCAGGTCGATCATCCCTTCGGAAATCAGGGCGCCGAGTTGCTGGTCGCCTCCCAGAGGTCCCGATTTCAGTTTTACAATATCAAAGGTGATCTTTTCATCATCTTCAAGCTTGTTCAGCAGGGTTTCCTCCACCAGTCTGCCCGTGGTGCCGGTGCAGATGAGATGATGGCCGAGCAGGGTCTTGTAATTGTATTCCACCCACTCTACCAGGTCCTTCTTGCGATTGTCGTGAGCCACAAGGGCGATATGTTTTGATTTTTCCATAAGGTTGGTTTTTATCCCAGTTCCACCAGCACCAGCTGGTCCATTTTCAGCCCCAGCAGGCTGCTTGCCCTGCTCTGGCAGATGGCAATTTCAAGGTACCCGCTGGTGGAGAAAAGCGCGAGCATCTCGCCGGGGTTCACGTCCTTGTATGATTTGCTGATCGTGGTGATGCGGTAATTCGGCGAACGGAAGGTAATGGTAAACTTGCGGTGCTTAACGATCGAGTTAAACAGCGTTTCTGTGATATTGACAAAAACATTTTCATAATGGTCGACGTAAATGACCTTTCCCTTGATCAGGTCTTCCTGGATCACCGGTTTGAAAGCCATTTTCTGCATCAGGTTTTCCTTCGGATGGCCCAGCGCTTCCATGGGCTTTCCCGAGGCGATGTGACAGGCCACCTTCACAAACACATCACGTGACGGGAAGGTGAAATAGTCGGAATCCTGGATGACATCCAACTCGATGATCCTTGCCGGCCTGTCATCAAAAAGCAGGGAGAATATCCCGTTGTCGGCACCGATAAAGTAATGGCCATGATGATACACCATGGTATGCGGGGTTTCGGTCGACGCTTCGGTGTTTATGGCGAGGATGTGGATTGTTCCTTCCGGGAAATTACGGTAAACGTTACGGATGATAAATGCGGCCTGGTTCAGGTCAAAGGCAGGTACCTGGTGCGAGATGTCAACAATACGGGCATCAGGCAGGTGCCTCAGGATAGCACCTTTTACCGAAGCGGCATAATGATCTTTCAGTCCCCAGTCGCTTGTAAGCGTTATGATTGCCATGGAATAATTCGTACTTTTGCGTATTCAAAGGTACAACTATTTCATGAGCGAGAAAATAATCAACCTGGAATCCGTTCACCCGCTTGACATTTTTGGTGCCGGCGATCAGAACATGGACGTGATCCGCAACTCTTTTCCAAAACTAAAGATCGTCTCCCGCGACAATTTCGTGAAAGCCTATGGGGATGAAGCTGACCTGCTTGATTTTGAAGAAAAGTTCACGGCGCTCGTGCGGTACTTTGAAAAATTCGGACGGCTTACGAAAAGCGACATCCCCATGATCCTGGATACCGGTTCAAACGGTGCGGCGATGATGCCTGAAGGTAATGCAGATGTGCTTGTCCACGGCAAAAATGGCATGCTGATCAGGGCGCGCACAGCCAACCAGCGCAAGTTGGTTGAAAGCTGCATGAAAAACGACCTCGTATTTGCCATCGGCCCGGCCGGTACAGGCAAAACCTATACTGCCGTCGCCCTCGCGGTGCGTGCTCTGAAAAACAAGGAGATCCAGCGGATCATCCTGACCCGCCCGGCAGTGGAAGCCGGTGAAAACCTTGGATTTCTGCCGGGCGACCTGAAAGAAAAACTGGACCCCTACATGCAGCCGCTTTACGACGCCCTGGGCGACATGCTGCCAACCCAGAAACTGCTTCAGTACATCGATGAGCGGATCATCGAGATCGCTCCCCTGGCCTTTATGCGTGGCCGTACACTCAACAATGCCTTTGCCATCCTTGATGAAGCTCAAAACACCACGCCCAGCCAGCTTAAGATGTTTCTTACCCGTATGGGTGCGTCATCCAAGTTTATCGTGACCGGGGATATTACCCAGATCGACCTGCCAAAGAACCAGGTCAGCGGACTGCTTCATTCGCAAACCATTCTTAAAAATATTAACGGGATCGAATACGTGTATCTCGATAAATCGGACATCATCCGGCACAAGCTCGTAGGCAGGATCATCGAGGCTTACAGCAAAGAGTGAACCGGAATATTGACAGTTCATTAACTTTGTATAAAATATCCCAACCTATGCAAAACGTAATTCTGAAAACCAATTTTGTCCTGCCGGGACAAAAAAGCCTTTACAAGGGAAAGGTCCGCGATGTATATAATATTGACGACAACTACCTCGTGATGGTTGCCAGCGACAGGATCTCCGCGTTCGACGTGGTGCTGCCCAAAGGCATTCCATACAAGGGGCAGGTGCTGAACCAGATCGCCGCCAAGTTTCTCGATGCCACGATCGATATATGCCCCAACTGGAAAGTTGCCACGCCCGACCCCAATGTGACCGTTGGCCGTTTCTGTAAAATTTACCCGGTGGAGATGATCATCAGGGGTTACCTGACTGGCAGTTCGTGGCGCACCTACCAAACTGGCGCCCGCGAGATCTGTGGGGTGCCTGTTCCCGACGGGATGAAAGAACACCAGCGGTTTCCGAAGCCGATTATCACCCCCACCACCAAGGCAGCTGAAGGCCATGACGAGGATATCACCGAAGCCGAACTCCTTGCATCTGGCATTATCCCTGCGGAAGAGTATAACCTTATTAAGGAGTACACTTACGCGTTATTTAAACGGGGTACCGAAATCGCTGCCCAGCGGGGACTGATCCTGGTCGACACCAAATATGAATTTGGCAAGGGCCCCGACGGGAGGATATACCTGTGCGATGAAATTCACACCCCCGATTCGTCAAGGTATTTCTATCTCGAAGGATATGAAGAACGCCAGTCGGCCGGGATGCAGCAACGCCAGCTGTCAAAGGAGTTCGTGCGCGAATGGCTGATGGCAAACGGCTTCATGGGAAAAGAGGGGCAGCAGGTGCCCGAAATGAGCGATGCATGGATCACCGAGATTTCTGATCGTTACATTGAACTGTATGAAGGAATAACCGGCGAGAAATTTGTGAGGGCTGAAAATACCGATATCCTCGGGCGGATTGAAGCCAATATTTTAACCTTTCTCAACAAGTCGCTGTGATCCCGTTTAGCCCGCCCCGTATCGACAAACGCATTGTTGATGAAGTGGTTGACACCCTTTATTCGGGGTGGATTACGACCGGGCCGAAGACGAAGAAATTCGAGAAGTTGCTCACGGCATACGGCGGGCACCAGGTCACCCTGTGCGTGGGTTCAGCCTCGGCCGGACTGGAGCTGATGCTTCGCTGGTTTGGCGTTAAGGAAGGCGATGAAGTGATCGTGCCGGCTTATACCTATGCCGCCACGGCGAATGTGGTGGTGCATTGCGGCGCAAAGGTGGTGTTCGTTGATGTGGAGCCTGATTTCAACATATCGGTTGCCGCCATTGCAAAAGCAATTACTTCAAGAACCAAGGTGATCATCCCGGTTGATATCGCCGGCTGGCCATGCGACTACGACGCTATCAACACCCTGGTCGCTCTTCCCCGGATTCAGCAGCTTTTCACGCCTTCAACACCTGAACAGCACATGCTGAACAGGATCCTCGTGCTTGCTGATGCCGCCCATTCCATTGGCGGGCAGTATAAAGGCAGAAAGGTAGGGAGCCTGACCGACATCACCGTTTATTCTTTTCATGCGGTGAAAAACCTGACCACCGCCGAAGGTGGCGCAGTCTGCCTGAACCTTCCTGCCCCGTTCGATCCGGGGGCGATCTACACCGGGCTGAATGCAAAATCGCTGCATGGTCAAACCAAAGACGCACTGGCCAAAACACAGCTGGGAGGGTGGCGGTACGACATCATCGAACCGGGTTATAAGTGCAACATGACCGACATTCAGGCTTCCATCGGGTTGGTTGAACTGGCAAGGTATGACGACGACATGCTGGTGAGGCGCAGGCAGATTTTCGACCGGTATGCCGCTGCCTTCGGCATCTATGAATGGGCACAACTCCCGCCTTACGACCGCGATGACAGAAAATCGTCGTATCATGTGTTCTTGCTCAGGATCAGGGGGATCAGTGAAGAGCAGCGCGATGCGGTTATCCGCGGGATATTTTCACGGGAAGTGGCCGTGAACGTACATTTCGTTCCTTTGCCCATGATGACTTATTACCATGAGGAGGGATATGACATTGCCGATTATCCGGCAGCCTATGACAACTATTCAAGGGAGATCAGCCTGCCTGTTTATTATGACCTGACCGACGATATGGTTGACACGGTTGTGCGGGCGGTTGTGGATTCTTATAAGGAACTGTTCATATGCTAAATAAACCAGGATGATCCGTTTTTTTGACATTATCATTTCTTTGTACGTGATTGTGCTGCTTTTGCCGGTAATCGTGGTGATTGCCATCATCATTATGCTGGATTCGCCCGGGGGAGCCTTCTTTTTTCAGACCCGGGTCGGGCAATACGGCCGGGATTTTAACCTCATCAAGTTCCGAACCATGCGGGTGGGAGCAGAACAACACGGAGCCCTCACCGTGGGGGCCCGCGACAGCCGGATCACAGCGCCGGGCATTTTTCTACGCAAGTTTAAACTCGACGAACTGCCCCAGTTGTTCAACGTACTGAAAGGCGAGATGAGTCTCGTTGGTCCGCGCCCCGAGGTTCGCAGGTATGTTGACATGTACACACCAGCTCAGCGTATTGTTCTGACCGTAAAACCTGGCATTACCGATTATGCTTCGATCGAATTTGTGGATGAGAATGAAATCCTTGGATCTTCACGGGATCCGGAAATGACCTATATTCTCTATGTGATGCCTGCAAAAATAGAACTGAACAGGCGATTTATCGATAACCCCGGCACGAAGCAGTATTTCGCAATCCTTCTCAAAACCATCATTAAAATAGCAGGTCCGGGAAGAGGTTCGCGGCCTGTGGCATGATCTTCTAAGGGATCAGAACGAATTTCCGGCTTACAGAATAGCTTCCCGATTTGAGGACGCACAGGTATACCCCAGGTTCCATCGTGCCTGCATCCCATTTTACGGAATGTACTCCTTCCTGCATCGTCGCGCTGAGAACGGTATCCCTGATATTCCCGCTACTGTCGTAAATGGCTAGCTCAACCGGCGTGTTATTCATGGTAACGGACAACTGAAAGTTAACCGACTTTTTAGCAGGGTTGGGGAAGACGGGCAGGAGGCCCACCTGGCCGGTCTTGTCCTGTTCATCAATGCCATTGGGATACATCCTGGGGCTTCCCGCCTCAACCCAGGCGGTATAAATCAGGTTTGCAAGGGCGTCGGAGGCATTCCGCATCATCAGGATGGTAAAGTTGCCCGATCTTGCCCATAATGCCTGGTAATAGGCATCTGAACCCACAGAACCGACCGTTTTGGCATAACTGTCGGCAAGCAGCACGCTGTCAACATATTTGTAGTCAAAGTACAGGTAATTAAATACATACCCTGCCACATCCTGGATAACCTGGGCTGAGTCGGCAGGGTAAACAATCTGGGAGGTGAACCGGCTCACCATGGTCGTTTCATAACGCGAATGCACCCCCGACTGGCCGGTATATTGTCCGTCGTAGTTTTTTGTGATATGCAGCGGCATGTGGCCGTCGCCTACATAGTGGCCCAGGTCGGCTGCAAACAGGGCTGATTTGTTCCAGTCCTGCCGCGTGAAACAGGCCTTCAGTGAATCGAACGTTGCCAGGGTGGCCCATGGCAGAATTCCCTGGTCGATCACAAAAGAAGACCCGTGACGGGAAACCACAGAATCATAAACCTGCGCAATGGAACCTGAAAGTAAAAATTCGGGATAATTGTCGATATCGATGTAGTGACGCGGCGATTCGTTGGGGTCCTGGTTTTTGCGATAGTCCGCTTGTGAAGCATTGTTGGTGACCACGTTTGTCCAGGCAGGCTTGAGAAATGCAATCGGCGATGGCAGGCATGATGCCATATTCTGGTTGATTTTCTTATGACCGACTGAGCCCCAGCCGGAGAGCATCAGCCAAAGTAAAACAAGGGGAAAAGGAAAGAGGAGTTTTTTCATTCAAACGCGGTTAACAGGTTTTCCAGGTCTTCGATTTTATCATGATTTCCCAATCGGTTGTAGGAATCGATCAGGTTCGTGATGAGTCGCCTGATGATGTCGGTATTCGTGCAGGGAGCAAAAAAGGATTTTTCGGGCGTGGTCTTGGTTTGCTTGATAAATAATTCAATTTCATGCCGGGTAAAGATGGCCCCGCGGTTAAAGGGGTTGATGTAAAAAAGCACATCATCTTCGTCAGGATTTACAATCCGGGGTTCCGTCAGGTACGCGAGGATAAAGTGCTGCGGCAGGTTTACGCCGTAAACCGGCAATCCCAGTTTTTGCGACAGGACGATGAATAAAATGCCAAGGGAAAGCGGATTCCCTTTGCGGCTTTCAAGAAATGTGTTGATGTACGAATTCCCGGGTGTTGTCAGATCGCTTGTATTGCCGCTGAACTGATGATCGTCAAATATTATGTGATTGAGAACCTTTACATTTTCGAACGCGGTCAGGTTGTCATGCAGTTCAATCCAGATGTCCATCTTCAACTGTTCGATCTGCATGATGATCTCCGCTTCATCCAATAACGGGTATTCTGTTTTTGTTACCAGGATGAACCCCCTGAGCAGATCGGCTGATCCCAGGCTCAGCCAGTTTACAAAATCGACATAAAGGTTTTGCTGGTTGAGTTTCCTGACAATGTGCTGAAGACGTTGCTGAACAATAGGATTAAAAGTGTTTTCCTGCGCTTTTTCCAGGGCCTCCAGCGCATCGGTTCCCACCGAGAATATCTGATCCTGCACCAGCTGAAAAGCTTGTTCATCCGGCTCATCAAGCAGGTTGATCAAAGCGGCCAGGGTCGAATTTCCGGTTGTGTCGGGCATTGATTATTGGTATTTATCTTCGTAAAGGAATCGTTATTAACGCGTTATCTGGTCAAGAACCATGGTGATCAGGTCGTTGACTACGGTTTTATGGTCGGCGTTATATTGCCCGGTGGCACGGTTTGCAATCAAAGCGCAGATGGTGACCATTTCATGGCCCATCAGGGCGCCCAGCCCATACAATGCCGAGGTTTCCATTTCAAAGTTGAGGATGCGGTTGCTGCGGAAGGTGAACCCCTGCAGTTTGTTGATCATGGCAGGGTCGGTAAGGGGCAGGCGCAGGAAACGGCCCTGGGGGCCATAAAATCCGGGTGCGGTCACCGTGATCCCGGCAACGGCAAACGGCCTGAACATGTCGATCAGCCGGTCGGCTCCTTTGACAAAATAGGGTTTTGAGAGGTCGGGCGGCCAGGGTGCATAGGCCGCAAATGCAGCTGTAAGTTCCTGGTCAAAAATCTCGTTTGCCCCCTGGTAAAAGTGAAGCAGGTTGTCGAGGCCCACGGCATGGGTTGACAAACAGAAACTATTCACCGGTACATCGGGTTGTATGGAACCTGAAGTACCGATACGGACAATGGTCAAGGGGCGGAATACTGAATTCTGAACCCGCGTGGCAAGATTGAAATTTGCCAGCGCATCCAGTTCATGCATCACGATGTCGCAATTATCTGTTCCGATGCCTGTCGACAGGGCTGTTACCCGTTTGCCATGGTAGAAACCAGTGCATGAAATGAATTCGCGATTTGAACTGGAAGCATCAACCGACGAAAAATGATCAGAAATTTCATGAACCCGACCCGGATCGCCAACAACAATTACTGTATCGGCAAGGTCTTCCGGTCTCATGCACAAATGGTAAATGCTGCCATCCGTATTGAGCATCAGGGCGGGGTCTGTTTGTAAAGGCATGACGATGGTGTTTTTTGCAAAAGTACGAAAAAACGGGAGACCGTTATTTTTCAAGCGGGTCAACCTCTCCGGCGTAGCGCGTGAGTGAATCGGGCACGATGAGCGGGGGGTGTTTTTTGATAATGGACTGCATCTCATCCCGTTTCCGCGTATTGTCATCGATGGCAACGAGATAGGCGTCGCTGTATGATTTTCCTGCCAGCATCTGAGCCCTTTCGATAAGCTCCTCTGCAATGGAATATTCCGTTTCTTCACAGGAGATTTGTCCGTCGATCCAGATCTCACCTGCCGGGATGAAATGGTAACTGCGGTCGTTGCCGCTGAAACCGAAATCGGGGAAAATGGTTTTGCGCACCATGTAGCCATCGACGACCCATACAGATATGCCGTTCCTCAGTCCCAGCGGCACCCGGTAGATTCCCTGCAGCCTGATGCTGTCGGGCAGGCTGCGGATCTCCTTCAGATTGTCGTGGTCGGTTGGGGAAACTTTACGCAACGACGCCTCATGCGCACGGCATACGCTGTCGAACTGGCGTCGCATGATGACCTCAATGGCCAGGGAGGAATCATGGGATTTGTCATAGGTCCAGCCGAACCTGGCCATCAGGTGGCGCTCATTCAGCTCATGGGCGAGGGTAAGTTCATACTCCTCGCACGAAATCGCGTTGTCTATCCAGATTTCCCCCTTCGGGTTGAAAAGATACCGCTGTTCATTCCCGCCATAGAGAAATTCCTGGTAAACCTTGTGCCGGATACGATATCCGTCGACAATCCAGACGTTAAAACCACCCTTTTGCCCGGTAAAAAAACGATATGCGCCGTTTACGCTGACCGGCCGGTTGCAGCTCGTAAATTGAAAGCATATCATTATGAAAATGATATATTTAAGGTTCTTCATCAATTTTTATTTTTTATCCACCAAAGATACCCTTTCATTTGGTAAATTTGCACATTACCAAAATAATCCCGAATGACTATAACCAAGATCGTAAAGAAGTTTAAATACCCCATTGCCCTCGTTCTCTCGTTTGTGCTGCTTGAAAATATTGCCTGGATTATAGAGCCAACATTTTTTGGGAAACTGCTTGATGCACTCATTGATAAATTTTATGACAAGGAGCAGGTTGATTATTTTCTGCCCCTTGGCGTGTGGATTTTTGTTTACCTGTTGAATGTCCTGGGAGGAACCCTGCACAGGTTTTTCAGCGGTACGGTATATTCAAAAATTCACGCTGATGTAGCAACCGATGTGATCTCCTATTCGAAGCGGCAGGGATACCCCATCGCGATCATGTTTGCCCGTGCCGAACTGGCCAAGGAATATATTGTTTTTCTGAAGGAACGCCTGCCTGAAGTAACCTGGCAGCTCTCAGCCACCTTCGGGGCTGTGGTGGCGCTGTTTTTTTATGACTGGCGGATTGCTGCGGTCGCTGTGGTTGTGATCATCCCGATTGCCTACATCAACAATATTTACCGGAAGAATGTGGTGACCCTGCAAAAGGAGCTGCACGATACCCGTGAAGACCAGTATAAGGTGTTTGAAGCCGGCGATATTTCCAAGATCCACGAGTTTTACCATAGCATGGTGATCCCACAGACGAAAATCGCCAGGTGGAGTTCGCTCGACTACCTGATCATCAAGGTTTTCCTGATGATCATTTTCATTGTGGTTCTTTTTATCGCGGTTGACGTGGATAAATTCTCGACCGGGCGCATCTATGCTATCGTGGCCTATATCTGGACCTTCATCGCATCAACGGATTATATTCCCGGGCTTATGGAAAGCATGACCGCTGTGAGGGAATTGAACAACCGGTTAAAAGAAGAAGTGATATGATGGTAGAGATCATCAATATTGGCGACGAACTACTTATCGGGCAGGTCGTCAACACCAATGCGTCCTGGATGGCAGAACAGCTGAACATGAGCGGTTTCAGGGTGTTGCAGGTCAGCGTGGTCAGCGATTCCCGGCAACATATCCTCGATGCCCTGGCCGAAGCTGAATCAAGGGCTGAAATCGTTTTGATTTCCGGTGGGATCGGGCCTACCAAAGATGACATAACAAAACACACGCTTTGCGAATTCTTTAACACCAGGCTTGTTTTCAACCAGGAAGCCTACGATGATGTGGCGTCAATGTTTGCCAGGCGCGGCTATGCAGTAACAGAGCTGAACCGCCTGCAGGCCGAATTGCCGGAACTTTGCACCGGCATCCCGAACCCAATGGGCACTGCCCGGGGGATGTGGTTTGAAAGGGATCGCAGTGCGGGAGGGAAGACCATTTTTGTTGCGATGCCGGGCGTTCCATTCGAGATGAAGGCGATGATGACCGGCGAGGTGATTCCACGGCTCAGGAAGTGCTTCCAAACACCATCCCTGTATCATAAGACCATCCTGACCCAGGGAATCGGGGAGTCCTTCCTGGCAGCGCAGATCGAGCACTGGGAGAACGAACTCCCAGCCAATATTAAGCTTGCCTACCTGCCGCAACCGGGCATGGTTCGGCTGAGACTAACCGGGGTTGGAGATGATGCACAGGTACTGCACGACGAAGTTGATGCTCAGGTCGGGAAACTGGAGCAACTGATCCCTGACTATATTTTCGGATATAACGATGAAACCCTGGAAGAGATTGTCGGGAGGATGTTAAAGGAGAGAGGCGCAACCCTCGCCACGGCCGAAAGCTGTACCGGGGGATATATTGCGCACCTTATTACCAGTGTTCCGGGGAGTTCGGACTACTTCAAAGGGTCGGTTGTAGCTTACTCGAACAGCATAAAGGAAACGATCCTGGGGATTGATCCTGGTACGATCTTTGAATACGGGGCGGTCAGCAAACAGGTAGTCTCCGCGATGGCCCTGGCCCAGCAGCAGCTCTTTAAGGCTGATTACGTGATCGCCACCTCGGGGATCGCCGGTCCCGGCGGGGGAAGCCCTGAGAAACCATCAGGCCTCACCTGGATCGCCATTGCCACACCTGAAACCCTGTCGGTGTCACATTTTACCTTTGGCGACAGCCGGGAAAGAAATATCCGCAGAACCGCACTCCAGGCGCTCAATATGCTTAGGAAACTGCTGGGGTAGCAACGAACGTGTGGGTGCTGTTGATTCATGAATGCAAACAATGCAGGCAATGCAAACAATGCAAACAATGCAAGCAGTGCAAGCAATGATTGCAGTTGAAGCGATGATATGATGGCAAATAATTATAAATGAAAATAATGGTTGGTGCAGGAGATATTAGTGAAAAACCCCATTGTTATTGATTCATCATAAGTTGTCTTTTCAATAATTTCCCCAATTATTACCTTCCAACTTTTTTTTCCTCCCAATTGCCTGCATTGTTTTCATTGTTTGCATTGCATTCATTGTTGGCATTAAAAAAAAACGGGAGCCCGAAAGCTCCCGTTTGCATTGAAAGGTTATAGGGTCCTTAAACAAGCCCCTGTGCCATCATGGCATCAGCTACCTTCACGAAACCACCAATGTTGGCTCCTTTTACGTAGTTGATAAATCCATCGGGTTCGGTTCCCCATTTCACGCAATTCTTGTGAATGGCGATCATGATGTTGTGGAGGCGCATGTCAACTTCTTCGCGGGTCCATGATAAACGCATGGAGTTCTGTGACATTTCGAGACCTGAAGTGGCAACACCACCGGCGTTGGCAGCTTTACCAGGACCATAAAGGATCTTGCTTGCGATGTAGATCTCGATGGCATCAGGAGTTGAAGGCATGTTGGCGCCTTCAGAAACGCAGAAACAACCATTGGCCATAAGGGCTTTGGCGTCGTTGCCGTCGATTTCGTTCTGGGTTGCGCTCGGGAGGGCGATGTCGCATTTTACTTCCCACGGGCGTTTGCCGGCTACGAATTTGGCTTCAGGATATTTGTCGCAATATTCCTTGATACGGCCGCGTTTCACGTTCTTCAGGTTCATGACAAATGCCAGTTTGTCGGCATCGATGCCCTGGGGATCGTAAATGTAACCTTCTGAATCGGACAGGGTAACAACTTTTCCACCAAGTAAAGTGGCTTTTTCGGTTGCATACTGGGCAACGTTGCCTGAACCTGATACCACAACGGTTTTTCCTTTGAAATCAAGGCCGCGGGTCTTCAGCATCTCTTCAGCAAAGTAAACCTGGCCGTAACCGGTAGCTTCCGGACGGATCAGTGAACCACCCCATTCGAGGCCTTTTCCGGTGAGAACGCCGGTGAATTCGTTGCGCAAACGTTTGTACTGGCCAAACATGAAGCCGATTTCACGACCGCCAACACCAATATCGCCGGCAGGTACGTCGGTATCAGGACCAATGTGGCGCTGAAGTTCCGTCATGAAACTCTGGCAGAATGCCATAACTTCATTGTCGCTCTTTCCTTTGGGATCGAAATCGCTGCCACCTTTACCACCGCCCATGGGCAATGTAGTCAGACTGTTTTTAAGAACCTGTTCGAAAGCTAAAAATTTCAGAATGCCGAGGTTTACCGTCGGGTGGAAACGCAAACCACCTTTGTAAGGACCAATAGCACTGTTCATTTCAATCCGGAAACCACGGTTGATCTGAATCTCGCCTTTATCGTTCATCCAGGGCACGCGGAACATGATTACGCGTTCGGGTTCAGCAAGACGTTCAAGGATTTTGGCCATCTTGTACTTGGGATTTTCTTCAATGAAAGGAATCAGTGATTCAGCAACTTCCATTACAGCCTGATGAAATTCTTTTTCACCCGGATTCTTGGCAATAACCTTGGCCATGAATTCGTCGAGCAGTTTTTTTAACATGTCGTTCATAGTAGATTGATTAAAATTAATGATTGTGTTTGAAAAATTTGTGACGTGTGAAATAATTCACAATATTAAAGAAAAATTTTGACATCAATTATATAAATATCTCTTTTTTTTTGATAATAATTTAATTTTCAATTGCGTAAGCGATAAACGTACTGCCGATAAGAGAATAACGTACACATGAATACGTATTATGCGGAATTTCACATAAGCAAAAATCTTTTGAATGAAAGGTGCCCTGACCAATGGTTCTCTGTCATTTGTTATTTTTACGGATCTGTAATTTTGACTTTTGCATCGGTCCATGTGATGTTTCAACGCCCTGTACGCTATTTCATTTTTTACGTATGATAAGAATTACCAAACCTGGATTGAAAAACTCCTTTGGGCAAAATTACCTGATCTGGTATAAAAGCATTTCTTTACCAATTATTTAGAATGCCTTTAAATTAGATTTGGTCTGTTGACATATTACAAATATGATATAAATTTACACTTCAATGTAACCTTTTAAACCGACAGCTTTATGGAGAATCACAAACCAACGTTTTATGAGGAGGTCCGGGGGAATGGAGTTTCCCGACGGGATTTTCTTAAATTTTGCACGACCATGGCCGCGTTTCTTGGACTTGAAGCCAGTGGTGTGGCACAAATTGCCAAAGCCCTGCAATCAAAGCCCCGGCTGCCGGTCATCTGGTTTCATTTCCAGGAATGTACCTGCTGCAGCGAATCTTTTATCAGGGCTTCACACCCCATCGTAGCCAACATAGTACTGGATAAGATTTCACTCGATTACCAGGAAACGCTGATGGCTGCATCGGGAGTTCAGGCCGAGGATGCCTACAAGGCGGTCATGGCGAAATACCCCGGCGAATATATCGTCATGGTTGAGGGTTCGATTCCTACCGAGAATGAAGCATATTGCTGCATAGGCGGCCGAAGCGCCCTCCAGATCCTGCAGGAGGCTGTTAAGAACTGCAAGGCTGTTGTTGCATGGGGCAACTGTGCCTCTGCTGGATGTGTTCAGGCGGCAAGTCCAAACCCGACGGGTGCAAAACCGGTTCATAAGGTAATCAGCGGGAAACCTGTCATCAACGTGCAGGGTTGCCCTCCCATTGCCGATGTCATGGCAGGGGTTGTTGTACACCTCCTTACATTCGACCGCATTCCGCAGCTTGACGGATTGAACAGACCAAAGGCTTTCTATTCACGCCGCGTGCATGACACCTGCTATCGCAGGGCCAATTTTGATGCCGGTTTATTTGTCGAATCCTTCGACGATGAAGGCGCAAAACGCGGTTACTGCCTGTATAAAATGGGGTGCAAAGGTCCTGTTACCTATAACTCCTGCGGGATTATCAAATGGAACGACAGCGTTAGTTATCCTATCCAGTCAGGTCACCCCTGCATCGGTTGCTCCGAAGCCGGGTTCTGGGATAACGGCCCGTTCTACCAGCACCTGCCGGGTGTTGCCGGATTCGGTGTTGAAACAACGGCCGACAAGATCGGTGTCGGACTTGGTGTAGCAACTGCTGTTGGTATTGCAGGACATGCCATTGTCACCAACATCCGCAAGCATAAAGAGATAATTAATGAACCTGCTGAAGGTTCCAAAGTCGAAACCACGAAAGAATAATAGCCATGGCAGAAAGAATCGTTATAGATCCCATTACCCGTATTGAAGGTCACTTACGGGTTGAAATCGAAGTTAAGGATGGTAAAATTACCGATGCATACAGTGCAGGTACCATGGTGCGTGGCATTGAAACCATTCTGAAAGGACGTGATCCCCGTGATGCATGGGCCTTTGTAGGCCGTGTTTGCGGCGTATGTACCTCAACGCATTCGCTGACCTCGGTAAGAACGGTGGAAAATGCCCTGAAAATCTCCGTTCCGCCTAACGCCGAACTCATCCGCAACCTGATGGCCAATGCCCTCTATATCCAGGATCATGTGGTGCATTTTTACCAGTTGCACGCCCTCGACTGGGTTGACGTGGTGTCGGCTCTCAAGGCCAACCCGGCAGAAGCTTCGAAGATTGCCCAGAGTATATCTTCCTGGCCAAAAAGTTCGGTGGGTTATTTTACCGATATCCAGAAAAAGTTCAAATCGTTTGTTGAAAGCGGTCAACTGGGCATCTTTGCCAATGGATACTGGGGACATAAGGCATACAAGCTTCCGCCTGAAGTGAACCTGATCGCGGTTGCGCACTACCTTGAAGCCCTGGAATTTCAAAAGGAAATTGTTAAGGTGCATACCGTCTTTGGCGGTAAAAACCCGCATCCCAACTACCTGGTAGGAGGGGTTCCCTGTTCCATTAATATAGAAGAGGCCAATGCAGTCAACGCCGAACGCCTTGCTTTCGTAGGCAAGCTGTTTGAAGATGCAAAAACTTTCGTCGACCAGGTCTATATCCCCGACTTAGTCGCCATCGCCGGATTCTATAAGGATTGGGGCGCCATTGGCGGCGGATTGTCGAATTACCTTGCTTTCGGCGATTTTCCCAGCAATGGCTACAACAACCCGGAAAGTTTCAAAATGCCGCGTGGAGCGATATTGGGACGCGACCTGAGTAAAATTCATGAAGTTAAAGCGGATGATCCCGAACAGATCCAGGAATTTGTAAACAACTCCTGGTATGAGTATTCGAAGGGTGATAAAACAGGGTTGCACCCCTGGGAAGGAGAGACCAAATTTAACTATACCGGGCCGAAACCACCCTATGAACATCTTGATTTTACACAGAAATACAGCTGGGTAAAAACTCCGCGCTGGAAAGGACATCCGATGGAAGTCGGGCCACTGTCGCGCATGCTGGTTGGCTATGCCTCCGGACGTGCCGATTACAAGGAAGTCATCGACAGTACACTGAAAGCACTGGATGTTCCTGTAACCGCCCTCTTCTCCACCCTAGGACGCACCGCCGCCCGCGGTCTCGAAACCAAGCTGGTGTGCGGATGGGCGCTTGAGTTCTATCAGCAGCTACTTGCCAATATTAAGAATGGCGATACCCGCACCCAGAACAATGAAAAATGGGAGCCCGCATCCTGGCCAAAACATGCAAAGGGTATTGGCATGGTGGAAGCACCGCGTGGCGCCCTGTCGCATTTTATCGTCATCGAAGATCAGAAGATCGCCAATTACCAGCTGGTCGTTCCAACCACATGGAATGCTTCGCCGCGCGACCCGCAGGGACAACGTTCAGCGTACGAGGAGTCGCTTATCGGAACCCCGGTGGCTGATTCCAAGATCCCCCTGGAAGTCCTCAGGACTATCCACTCGTTCGATCCCTGCCTGGCCTGTGCCGTACATCTTTACGATGAAAACGGCACTCATATTCATGACCTGAAAACCTACTGATTATGAGAAGCCGATCCACGAATCTGCGTGAAGTGCATGTATGGGAAATGCCCGTACGCGTTTATCATTGGATCAACGCATTATGCATCACCACGCTTTGTATTACCGGTTATATCATCGGTAATCCGCCTGCCTTTATGAAAGGCACTGAGGCCTATTTCAACTTCTGGTTTGGAACTGTAAGGTTCGTCCATTTTATCAGCGCTTTCCTCTTTTTCTTCAATTTCATCTTCCGTATTTACTGGGGATTTACCGGCAACGAATTTTCGCGCTGGAATAACTTCATCCCGCTCAAACGGAGCCAGTGGAAAGAGATCATTGACGTAATCAAAGTTGACGTTTTACAGGTAACCAACAAGCAGATCGATTCAATCGGTCACAATTCGCTGGCCAGCCTGGTCTACTTCATCACCTTCCTGATCTTCCTGTTGCAGTGTCTTACTGGATTCGGCATGTATGGCGCCATGAGCAACGCGTTCCTGCCCCGGTTGTTTGCCTGGGTTGTTCCGTTTCTTGGCGGGGATATGAACGTAAGGCAGATACATCACCTGCTGATGTGGGGGTTTATCCTGTTTGCCCTGATACATATCTATCTGGTTTTTTATCATGACTATATCGAACGTCGCGGGGTTACCTCCTCCATGATCGGTGGGTGGAAATTCATCGAAGAAGACGTGGTAGAGCGTCATGACAAACAAGCTGAGGAAAATCAGAAAGGTTAACCTGCTAGAACTGAAAAATTTGCCGTCTGAAACAAACAATATCCTGGTTCTCGGGATAGGTAATTTATTGATGAATGATGAAGGCGTCGGGATTCATGTCGTATCCCGTCTTGAAAAGGAGGGATTGCCCGGCGCCGATCTGATGGATGGAGGAACAGGCGGGTTTCACCTGCTTGGCTTCATCCAGTCGTATTCAACCGTGATCATCGTGGATGCCTCGCTCGACCAGTTTCCGGCCGGGCACGTCCGCGTACTTCATCCCCGATATGCGAAGGATTTTCCAAAACAGCTCAGCGCCCATGAGATCGGGCTGAAAGACCTGATCGACTCGGCCATCCTGCTGGGGAACATGCCGGTGCTGCACCTGGTAGCCATTTCGGTGAAGGATTTTCAGGATATGGGCATGGACCTGTCGCCCGAGGTTGAACAGGCTATCCCGGAAGCAATGGCGTGTGTCAGGAAACTGGTAGCGTCTGCCTGAGCCAGTCAAACCATTCGGCCATGCCTTCGCCGGTTTTCGCCGACATCAGGATGAACTCCAGGTCGGGATTAAGTTGCCGTGCATACGCCATGGCTGTCTCCACCTTAAAATCGACATAGGGAAGCAGGTCGGTTTTGTTGATGATGCAAAGGTTGGATGACTGGAACATGTAGGGGTATTTCATGGGTTTGTCATCGCCTTCGGTTACGCTGATTACCACCACCCTTTTTTGTTCTCCCAGGTCAAACATGGCGGGGCAGACGAGGTTTCCCACGTTTTCGATAAACAGGATGGCATGATCCGAAACTTCCAGTTTCTTAAGGGCCAGTTGAATCATTTTTGCATCCAGGTGGCATCCTGAACCGGTGTTGATCTGGATTGCCGGGGCACCCGATTTCTCAATCCGGTCGGCATCGCGGGTGGTTTGCTGATCGCCTTCAATTACAAACAGTTTTTGTGTTGAAACCAGCGACTGGATTGTTTTTTCGAGGATGGTGGTTTTGCCGGAACCCGGGGAGCTGACCAGGTTAAGACACAGCACATGCTTGGCTTCAAACCAGCCCCGGTTTCGTTCAGCCATCAGGTTGTTTTCAGACAAGATATCCATGTTCAGGCTGATCACCTTTTTTGGCGCGTGTTCATGGGGATGATCGTGACCGTGGTCGTGGTCGTGGTCGTGGTCATGTCCCTCATGTCCGTGGGAATGAGTATGCCGGTGCCCATCCTCATGGGTATGTTCATGGTCATGCGGGTGGCCGTGTGCATGTTCATGGTTATGGTCGTGAATTTTAAATTCGTCGGGGTTGCCGCATCCGCAGGTGTCGCACATATTATTCAATTTATTTTAAAAATATTTATTGTTATTATTGTTTTTTCAAAACGAAAACTCATCACCCCCGAATCCCGTGAGGGATTCAATGTTGGTAGTAAACCAATGCGGGCGATTATTTCGTCCCGTACGGGACGAAATAAAAATCCGGTTCATCTTTGTTTCTACCCACATGTTGTGCCTGACAGCACAAATAAATCCGACATTTCACAGTATTATTTCCTCCCGTGAATCCCGTTAGGGATTCAATGTTGGTAGAAAATCAATGCGGGCTGATCATTTCGTCCCGTACGGGACGAAATAAAAATCCGGTTCATCTTTGTTTCTACCCACATGTTGTGCCTGACGGCACAAATAAATCCGATATTTCACAGTATTATTTCCTCCCGTGAATCCCGTGAGGGATTCAATGTTGGTAGAAAATCAATGCGGGCTGATCATTTCGTCCCGTACGGGACGAAATAAAAATCCGGTTCATCTTTGTTTCTACCCACATGTTGTGCCTGACGGCACAAATAAATCCGACATTTCACTGTAATATTTCCTCCCGTGAATCCCGTTAGGGATTCAATGTTTGTAGAAAATCAATGCTGGCTGATCATTTCGTCCCGTACGGGACGAAATAAAAATCCGGTTCATCTTTGTTTCTACCCACATGTTGTGCCTGACGGCACAAATAAATCCGATATTTCACAGTATTATTTCTTCCCGTGAATCCCGTGAGGGATTCAATGTTGGTAGAAAATCAATGCTGGCTGATCATTTCGTCCCGTACGGGACGAAATAAAAATCCGGTTCATCTTTGTTTCTACCCACATATTGTGCCTGACGGCACAAATAAATCCGATATTTCACTGTAATATTTCCTCTCGTGAATCCCGTTAGGGATTCAATGTTGGTAGAAAATCAATGCGGGCTGATCATTTCGTCCCGTACGGGACGAAATAAAAATCCGGTTATCTTTGTTTCTACCCACATGTTGTGCCTGACGGCACAAATAAATCCGACATTTCACAGTATTATTTCCTCCCGTGAATCCCGTGAGGGATTCAATGTTGGTAGAAAATCAATGCTGGCTGATCATTTCGTCCCGTACGGGACGAAATAAAAATCCGGTCCACCCTTTTTTCTACCCACATATTGTGCCTGACGGCACAAATAAATCCGACATTTCACTGTAATATTTCCTCCCGTGAATCCCGTGAGGGATTCATGGTTGGTAGAAAATCAATGCGGGCTGATCATTTCGTCCCGTACGGGACGAAATAAAAATCCGGTCCACCCTTTTTTCTACCCACATATTGTGCCTGACGGCACAAATTTACGATTCTGATTTATATTGGACAGGGTTAAAAATGAAACGCTCATCATAATCGATGCCAAATTTTTTCAAAAAATCCAAGTATTCTTCGATAAATGTCTTTTTCTTATGATGAATCTCCTGATTTCTTATATAATCAATTACATTCCCGATATGTGATTTACTATAGGAAAATGCTCCATACCCTTCCTGCCATGAAAATCGGTTTTTTAAGAACGCTTTCTGATTTATCCACTTAGATGAGTCCCCTTTAATATCCTGCATTAACTCAGATAGAGATTGTACCGGACGCATACCCAGCAGGATATGAATATGATCAGGCATTCCATTAATTGCCAAAACCTTATGCTCATTGTTTTGAATTATCCCGGTAATATAACGGTATAATTCTTCCTTCCATGAATTTTCAATAATGCAATTATGGTTCTGAACTGTAAACACAGTTTGAATGTGGATTTGCGTATATGTATTTCCCATGATTCTGGAGCTTAAGATAATCCTGTGAAACCGAAATAATTAACTGGCTGGAGATCCCTGGGATGTTACTCCACCACCATCGACACCACCCTGAACTCCTCGCCGCCGGTGATCTCCGACGGGAAGCAACTGCAAACCGGGCAGGTGTCGACGCGGTTCTGCATCATAAACTCCAGGTCGCAGGCCGTGCATTTGCCCTTGCCTGGTGTTCGTAACAGTTTTATTTCAGCCTGCGACAGGATGGAATCCTTAACCAGCATCTCAAGTGCCCATAGAAATGCGTCCGCCTCGACCCCGCTCAGGGTGCCGACTTCGATCTGGATTTCGCTGACTGAAGCAACGCCGCGGGTTGCGGTTTCACGTTCGGCCAGCGCGATCACTTCCATGGCCAGGGATAATTCATGCATAAGTTTCTCTTTATCAGCAGATCCGAGGCAACGGGTCGCCGGTTAAAATATCAACGATCCGCCTGCCACCGGTTTCGGTTTTCAAAACCACCCTGCCGGGATGATCGCCTGTAATATGTCCGATGACGGCACTTTGTTCTCCCAGTTTGTTTTTCTTCATGATCTCCAGGATGTGACCTGCTTCATCCTGGCCGGCCACGATCAGCACTTTGCCTTCGTTTGCTATATGGAGTGGGTCGAAGCCGAGGATCTCGCACATGGCTTTTACGCCGCCGCCAATGGGCAGGGTTGATTCGCCGATTTCGATGCCCAGGTTTATTTTGCCGGCTAGTTCGTTCAATACGGTGGCTACACCACCCCGTGTAGGGTCGCGCATGAATTTCACGCCATCTGATTGGTCCATTACCTCCCGGATCAGGTGGTTCAGCGAAGCGCAATCGGACAAGACAGCCGATTTGAAATTGAACGATTCACGTGCGTTCATCACCGCCATGCCGTGATCGCCGATGGTGCCGTTGATGATAATGACATCGCCGGGCATGATATTTTTTGCTTTTCCCACCTGGCTTTCGCGGTTGCCAACCATCCCGATGCCGGCGGTGTTGATAAACAGTTTGTCGCATTTGCCTTTGTTCACCACCTTGGTGTCGCCTGTTACGATGGCAACGCCTGCGTTCCTTGCCTCATCGGCCAGCGATTTCACAATCGTTTCGAGGTCGTTCATCGGGAATCCTTCCTCGATGATCATGGAAACGCTGATGTAGCGCGGGATCGCTCCCGAAACAGCCAGGTCGTTCACCGTTCCGCACACCGCCAGTTTGCCGATGTTCCCGCCGGGAAAGAAGAGGGGGTCGATCACAAACGAGTCGGTGGTAAATGCCAGGTTCGGAGCATCGGCCGGCAGGATGGCAGCATCCGTTTGTTCATTGAGGATCTCATTCCCGAAATATTTCAGGAAAACGGTTTCAATGAGGTCGTGCATCATCCGGCCGCCATTGCCATGGCTCAGCAGTATCTTTTGTTCCTTGTTCATCATGCCTTCATGTTTCACTGACGGTATTTATAATAGGTAGCACAGGTTCCTTCACCCGACACCATGCAGGCGCCAACCGGGTCGGCCGGGGTGCACCTGGTGGCAAAAAGCCCGCAATCGTTGGGCGTTTTCAATCCACGCAGGATGGATCCGCAGATGCAGCCTTTGGGATCGGTGGGAATCGGCACGGAGAGCGGATACTGCTTTTCAGCGTCAAACCCGGCAAACTCCTCCCGGATCTTCAGTCCGCTGGCAGGAATGACGCCCAAACCGCGCCACCGGTCGTCTTTTGGTTCAAAAACCCTGGAAAGCAATTCCAGGGCGATTTTGTTGCCCTGCGTATGCACGATCCTTTTATACTGTATCTCGACTTTCGGTTCTCCTGATTCCATCTGCCGGGCAAGCATGAGGATGGCCTGCATCAGGTCGACGGGTTCAAACCCGGCAACCACCACACCGAGCCCGTACACCGAAGATAACCCGTTGTATATTTCCGTGCCGGTAATAGCGCTGACATGCCCGGGGGCAATGAACCCGTCGATCTTCACCCCTTCATCCACCAGCGCTTTCATCACCGGGGGCATCACCTTGTGGGCGCTCAGCACGAAAAAGTTTCGGATGCAGGCCTTTTGAGCTTCCACGATCGCAGCAGCCGTTGCAGGCGCGGTGGTTTCGAACCCGATCCCCAGAAAGAATACGGGCCTCTCCGGGTTGTTTTTCGCAAGCTCAACGGCATCCAGCACAGAATATATGATCCGGATATCGGCGCCGTTAGCCTTCTCTTTTTCAAGCGAACTTACCGAGCCGGGCACCCGGATAAGGTCGCCGTAGGTGGTGACGATCGCGCCCGGAACCCTGGAATAGGCGATGGCGGTATCGAGGAAATGCTGGCTTGAAACGCATACCGGGCATCCGGGCCCCGACAAGAGTCTTATGTTCGCAGGCAGCAAGGCATGGAGCCCGAAACGGTGGATGGCCATGGTATGCCCGCCGCAGACTTCCATCAGGGTGATCTCTTTCTCCGAGATCTTTTTCAACTCCTCTGAAACAGCAAGAATCAGGTCTTTTTTGCGGTATTCGTCGATGTATTTCATCTGTTGATGTTTTCTTCAGCAGTTTTATCTTTACTTAACGTGTCAGGTTGAAACCCAAGGAACAGGCCCACCCTGTCAGGGTCCACCACCCTGACGGGGTCCACCACCCTGACGGGGTCCACCACCCTGTCAGGGTCCACCACCCTGACGGGGTCCACCACCCTGACGGGGTCTACCACCCTGACGGGGTGGGGGCTACTGATGGCTGTTATCCGCAACTTCATTCAGTAACCTTAACGTTTCGGCGGCCTCCTCCTGGTCGACTTTCTCAATGGCAAAGCCCGCGTGAAGCATCACATAATCGCCGGGTTTCACGTCGTCGAGCAGCAAGAGACTCGCTTTATATTCCACATCCTCGATGGTCACCAGGGCCACCGACCCCTCAACGCTGATCACTTTTGCCGGTATAGCTAAACACATTTGAGTTCCCTCCTTTTTGATGCAACAGCCACCTGGCCCAGGGCAATTCCCCCGTCGTTCGCCGGAATGGCTGCATGCGTGTAAACCTGAAAATTGTTTTCCCGCAGAAGGGCAACCGACCCTTCAAGCAGGTACTTATTCTGAAATACCCCGCCTGAAAGCACGACCTTACTGATCTTCTCCCTTGCCCGGATGGTGTTTGAAATTTCAAAGATAACCGAAATTATAGTATTGTGAAATTTGGTGGCGATTACTGGCAGTGAGACACCGCCGGTGAGGTCATGAACGATGCCCTTGATTGTGGCATCAAACCGGATGGTTTTATCAACATCAAAGGTGTATTTCTCGTAACAATCATTTCGCACCAATGCTTCGAGGCGCATCGGGCCCTCCGCCTGGAAAGTCGCCACCTGGCACAACCCCACCAGGGAGGAAACCGCATCGAACAACCTGCCAGCCCCGGCAGTGAGCGGGCAATTCACCTTCCGGTCGATCATCCTCACTACCATCGCAATCTTTTCAGGGTCAATCCCGCTGAATAAGGGCAAGGCTAACTTTGAAAAATCATCTCCATAAACTTTGTACAGATATGAAACCGCCATCCGCCAGGGTTCTTCAGCCGCCAGGTCGCCGCCGGGCAACGGAAGATACTCAAAATGGGTGACACGTTCATACCCGTTGAGATCACAAACGAAAAATTCTGATCCCCACGTGTGTCCGTCATCGCCAAAGCCCGTGCCGTCCAGGGCTATGCCGATCACCTTTTCATCGAGGTGGTGTTCGGCCATGCACGATGCAATATGAGCATGGTGATGCTGCACGCGGACAACCGGCAACCCACCGTAATGCCGGGCTGTTTTCGTGGAGTTGTATTCCGGGTGAAGATCGACAGCAAGAAGGGAAGGTTTCATCCTGAACAATTTCAGGTACTGGCTAATGGTCTCCTCGTAAAACTGCATGGTTTCCAGTCCCTGCAGATCGCCGATGTGCTGGCTCAGGAACGCCTTCTGACCCTTGCCGATGCAGAAACAGTTGGTTAATTCCGCCCCGAAGGCCAGGATCCCGTCCACATCCATCCCGGTGCGAACCGGGGCGGGGGCATAGCCTCTCGAGCGGCGGAGAATCCGTTCCCGGCCATCCATGATCCGGGCAACCGAATCATCGGTACGGTTGTAAATATCGCGGTTGTGAAGCACCAGGGCATCAACGAAAGAGGTGAATTGAGATATCGCCTGATCATTGCCAGTGAGGATAGGCTCGCTGCTGAAATTCCCGCTGGTGAGAACGATGGCATGGGTTTTTAACCGCTGAAAAAGCTGGTGGTGGAAAGGCATATAGGGCAGCATCACCCCAACGAGGTTTAATCCGCTGTTAATGTTTTCAGCCAGTGCCGGCGACGTGTCTTTTTTCATTTCCAGCAGCACGATTGGCCGGCGCCATGAAACCAGCGACTGTTGAGCCACATCATCAACAAATGCAAATTGCCGGAGGGTTCCCAGGTCGCGGAACATGACCGCAAAGGGCTTCCCGTCGCGGTTCTTTATCAAACGGAGCCTGCCCACGGCGTTTTCATCCAGGGCATCGCACGCCAGGTGCATGCCCCCGAGGCCTTTGATCAGCACAATACCGCAGTTCTCAAGCACGTTGGCCGCCTGACTTGCGATAACATTAATATCCGCGCTAACAGGGTTTCCCCTGACAATAAGTTCATAATGAGGCCCACATCGCGAACAGGCGGTTGGCTGCGCATGGAACCTGCGGTCGGTGATGGTCTCATACTCTTTCCTGCAATCAGGGCACATCGCAAACGGTTGCATCGTGGTTTTTTCGCGGTCGTAAGGGAGGTCGCGTATGATGGTGAACCTGGGCCCGCAATTGGTGCAGTTTACAAAGGCGTAACCGAGCCGGGTTCCCTGCTTTTTAATATCTTCGAGGCAAGCATCGCAAACGGCAATGTCGGGGCTGATCTCCGTGATATCATCCGACAGGTCATCGCTGTGAAGAATTGTAAACCCGACAAAATCCTGCACCGCCAGTTCGCTGGTGGCAATATTTTCAATCATTGACGCCGGTGGTGCCTCCTTTTCCAGAGAGATCACAAAATTGTCAAGATCCACGGCCGTTCCGCTCACACAGATCCGCACATTCTCATTGGTATTCTGCACCCATCCGGTCAGCGCATATTTCATCGCCATCCTGTACACGAACGGCCGGAACCCGACCCCCTGCACCAACCCCGTCACTATGATCTGTAAAGTTTTAATAACAGTTGCTTTAGAGACTGTTTAATTTTGTTTGTAAATCCCTTTAGGGATTTTATGCGGGTAGAAAAACAGTGCGATCAGCATTATTTCGTCCCGTACGGGACGAAATGGCTCTCAGGGCATTCGGTTTCTACCAATATTTTGTGCCTACGGCACAGGGTAATACAAAAACCTGTAAAAAAAGAAAATTTTCAACATACTTGCTTTCCGGGACACTTCGGGACACTTCGGGAACCTCAGTGTCCCACGTCCCACGTCCCTCGTCCCACGTCCCACGTCCCTCGTCCCTCGTCCCTCGTAATTCCCCCGTAAAAGTATGCATATTTTACCTTCCCCGGCCCTTTGTGATTTTTCAATTCAGGGTGTAAAAAGTTGAAAAGAAAATGCTAATTTTGAGCCCTTCATCCTATGAGAACTCATGCTGCCATCCGACGAAAACAATAAACCCGGGAAGCTCCTTCCTGACACCGTAGATTTAGATCAACTGGTTTATGACAACCAGGAACGTCTGAAGGAACTGGCGGCAATCAATGATACTACAACAATAATCAAGGCCGGGAAGTCGATCCCCGAAACCCTCGACGAAATTTGCCGGATCCTTCCAAAAGCCTGGCAATATCCCGACTTTACCGTAGCAAGGGTCCGTTTTGAGGAAATGGAATTTACCAGCCGGGGTTTTCGGGAGACAGAATGGAAACAGGAGCAGGCTTTCGAAACGATCGACAACCTGACCGGTACCATCGCAATCTTTTATCTCAAGGAATTTCCGCCATGCCACGAAGGGCCGTTCCTCAAAGAGGAGCGCAACCTGGTAATGAACCTGGCCACGCTCATCGAAGGCTACCTGAACGGGGTGAAAGGCCGCGAAGGCCGCTACATCACCCGCGAGCGCCTCAAAGAACTTACGGCCATCAACCAAACCACGGCCATCCTGCGTACCGGGAAACCCATCGAAGAGGCACTGCACCAGATCTGCCTGATCCTGCCAAAGGCATGGCAATATCCCGATTACACCGTTTGCCGCATCCGGTATGGCAACATGATTCTCAGCAGCCCGGCCTACCGCGAAACCGAATGGGTGCAGAAACAGAATTTCGAAACCATCGACAATCAGGAGGGCTACATCCAGATATGTTACCTTAAAGCTTTCCAGGCCTCGTTCGAGGGCCCTTTCCTTGAAGAGGAACGGCACCTGATCATCAACCTCGCGAATCTTATCACCGGGTACCTCAACTCGGTAAAGGGAAAAGCGATGCTTCGAAAATCAGGGCACCGCGAACTGGCCGAAATTGAACCGGATCCCAAACTCCCGGTGAAATACAGCCGCAAGCTGCTGCAGACCTTCCTCAACCGGACCAACTACAACCGCGACCTGTACCACGATCTAATGCCTTTCAAGGTGAAGGAGATCCTGCTGGTCGCCAACCTTTACGACGCCTACAGCTTTGAAAAGGAGGGCAGGTTTTCGGAACATGTGCTCGGCGAGTTTTATTCGCTCAGCCTGAGCACCATGCCCCGCATCACGGGCGTTTCGACTACCGAGGAGGTGATGGAGCAGCTCAACAGCAAACATTACGACCTGATCATCATCATGATCGGCACCGATAAGCAATTCCCGCCGGACCTGAGTAAAAAGGTAAAACAACAGTTCCAGTATATCCCGGTTTTCCTGCTGCTGAATAGTAATTCCGACATCGCGGTGTATGAAGAGGAACCGGAAAAGCTGACCTGGATCGACCGGGTGTTCGTGTGGAACGGAGATTCCAAGATCTTCTTTGCCATGATCAACTATCTCGAAGACAAGATCAACGTGGAGAACGACACCACGATCGGGATGGTCCGGGTTATCCTGCTGGTGGAGGATTCCTCGAAATATTATTCGTTGTACCTGCCCATGCTGTACAACATCGTGCTGGAACAAACCAAGAACATCATCGAGGATGTGACCACCGACGAGCTTTACCGCATCCTGCGCCTGAAAGCCCGTCCCAAAATTTTGCTGGCGTCGACCTATGAAGAGGCAATCTACATCTTTAACAATTACAAGGAAAACATCCTTTGCCTGATCTCCGATGTGAAGTTCAAAAAGGATGGGAAACTCAATGATACAGCCGGGTTTGGCCTTGTTAAACAAATGCGGCAGGAACTTCATGATTTGCCGATCGTGCTGCAATCGTCGGAAGAGCAGAATATCCAGAAAGCATACGAGCTGAAAGCCTCCTTTATCAATAAAAATTCAGAGACCCTTTTGATTGAATTCAAGAGTTTCATCACCCATTACCTTGGATTCGGCAATTTCATTTACCGTGACAAGGAAGGCGGGCAGATCGCGGTTGCCAAATCGCTCAAGGAATTTGAAGACCTGCTGAAGGTCATTCCTGAAGAGTCGCTTCTTTACCATGCCCGTAAGGATCATTTTTCGCTGTGGCTCATGGCCCGCGGGGAGATCCAGGTGGCAAGGATACTCAACCCGGCCAAGGTGACCGATTTCAAAGACCCGGAAGCCCTGCGCACACACCTGATTACCATCATACAGCATTTCCGGAATGAACAGAATGTCGGGAAAGTCATCCCCTTTGAGGAATCGGCGCTCACCGATGAGCGCAACATCGTCTCGCTTACCGAAGGGGCGCTGGGCGGGAAAGGGCGCGGGCTTGCCTTTGTAAACACCCTGATCTACAATTACGATTTCGCCAAGCACCTGCCAAATATCAATATCCGCACTCCGAAAACGTCGATTATCGGCACCGATGAATTCGAGTATTTTCTCGACCGCAACCAGTTGCGCGAAAAGGCGGTGTTCGAAACCGATTACAACCTCATCAAACGCTGGTTTACCGAAGCCAGGCTTACAGAAACACTGATAAAAAAACTGAGGCTCGTTGTCAAAAGTATAACCAAGCCGCTGGCTATCAGGTCATCCGGCCTTTTTGAGGATTCACAAAACCAACCCTTCGCGGGGATTTTCGAAACTTACCTGATCCCGAACAACCATCCTGATTACCACGTGCGCCTGGAACAACTGATGGAAGCGATCAAACTGGTGTATGCCTCGGTATACTCGCCCACGGCAAAAGGATATATTGAAGCCGTGAATTACCGCATCGAACAGGAAAAAATGGCCGTGGTGATCCAGGAAGTGGTAGGATGCCAGTACGGGGATGTCTTTTACCCGCATATCAGCGGGGTGGCCCAGTCTTTCAACTACTACCCGTTTGCTCACATGAAACCCGAAGAGGGTTTTGCCGTTGCGGCGCTGGGCCTCGGGCGGTACGTGGTGGAAGGCGAGAAGGCCTTTCGCTTTGCCCCACAATATCCCAACCTCGAAATTAATTCAGCAAAGGACCAGTACAAAGGATCCCAGGTCTATTTTTATGCCGTTGACCTGAAGAAAAAAGATGTGAACCTGCTCGAAGGGGAGGATGCCGGATTGCGCAAACTCGATATCTACGATGCAGAAATGCACGGTACCCTGAAACACCTGGCATCGGTTTACTCGCTCGAGAATGACCGGATTTCAGCAGGTTTGCGCGATGCGGGCCCCCGGGTGATCAATTTTGCCGATATCCTCAAGTACAACTACATCCCGCTGGCCAAAACCATCGAGGTGGTGCTGGATGTGGTGAAGGAAGCGATGGGATCGCCGGTGGAAATTGAATTTGCCGTCGACCTGAACAGGGACAGCAATTACAAGGCCTCCTTCTATCTTCTCCAGATCAAGCCGCTCATCGGGAATGTAGCCGATTTCGAGATTGACATGGCGAAGATCAACAAGGAGGACATCCTGCTCTATTCCGAGAAAGAGATGGGCAACGGCATGATCGACACCATCGAAGAGGTGGTGTTTGTGGATCCCGCGACTTTCGATAAAAGTAAAACAGTGGAGATGGCCGAGGAGATAGACAAGATCAACCAGGAGATGGGTAAGGCCGGGAAAAAGTACATCCTGATCGGCCCCGGACGCTGGGGTACACGCGATCGCTGGATCGGGGTGCCGGTAACCTGGCCCCAGATCAGCAATGCCAAGGTGATCGTTGAAACCAGCCTGGAGGGCTTCCCGCTCGACGCATCGTCGGGGTCGCACTTCTTCCACAATGTCACCTCCATGAATGTCGGCTATTTCTGCGTCCAGCCTGAACTGTCCGACAGCTTTATCCGGTACGAGGTGCTGATGAAACAGAAAAATATCAGGAAGACAGAATATTTCACCATTGTAAAATTCAAAAAACCACTGACGGTCAGGATGGACGGGAAAAAGCGGATTTCGGTGATTACATGGGAACGCTGAGAAATTAAAAATTAAGAATTAAAAATTAAAAAAATGCGTATTTCACGGATTAACAGGAATGAAACGGGGAGTTCCCCGGTGGAACAGGACCTGAGCCTGCTCGACCCGATTATTGCGAAAAACAAAGGTAAAAAAGGCAACCTGATCCCGCTGCTCCAGGGGGCTCAGGAATTGTTTGGATTTATCTCCAAACCCGCATTTGAAAAGCTTTCACGTGAAACCGGGATCCCCCTGAGCGACATGTACGGGGTGGCCACTTTTTATGCCCAGTTCCGGCTCAACCCTGTTGGAAAGAACATCATCAAAGTGTGCCACGGTACCGCCTGCCATGTGCAGAATGCCGTTGAAATCTCGGAATCGCTGGAAGAGGTCTTGAAAATCAAAGACGGCCAAACCACCGACGACCGTTTCTTCACCCTCGAATCGGTGGCCTGCCTGGGATGCTGTTCCCTTGCCCCGGTGATGATGATCGGCGACCAGACCTATGGCAAACTCACCGGCAACGAAGCTGTGAAAATTGTGAAGAACATCCGGCTGGCTGAAAATAATTGAAAAGACAATAGGCATTAGGCAATAGGGAGTAAAGCGCAGCCAAAAGGATTAATTATAAATTGTCACATCATCACATCAGCACATCAGCACATTAGCACATCAGCACATCAGCACATCAGCACATTAACAAATCAACCATATGATCACAACCGTCACTGTAGGACTCGGAAGCTGCGGAATAGCCGCGGGGGCAAACAAGACCTATGAGAAAATTAAAGCGCTTAAAGAGACTGAAAAACTCGATTTTAACCTGAAAAAAACCAGTTGTGTCGGCATGTGTTACCGTGAGCCGCTGGTGGAGATCACCGACGACACGGGAACCTATCTGTATGGCGAAGTGGATGCCGGCCGTGCCGTGGAGGTCATCGAAAAACACATCAACCAGCATGATCCCATCCGCGATTACATCGTGTATACCGACCTGTTCGATGCTCCCGAAAATGATTTTATCGGGGCCCAGGTGAAGATCGTGCTGCGCAACTGCGGCTACATGGACCCGGAATCCATCGAAGAATACGAGTCACGCGATGGATACAAGGCTATAAAAATCATAGCGGCCGAGAAGACAAGCCGGGAAATGGTGATCGATACCGTCCTGAAATCGGGACTGCGCGGCCGCGGGGGAGGCGGTTTCCCGACCGGTTTGAAATGGAAGTTTGCCAATGCCAACAAATCGGCCGATAAATACGTGATCTGCAATGCCGATGAAGGCGATCCCGGTGCGTTCATGGACCGGTCGGTGCTTGAAGGCGACCCCCATTCGGTGCTTGAAGGCATGATCATTGCGGCCTATGCCATCGAAGCAAACGGCGGGGTGATTTATTGCCGCGCCGAATACCCGCTGGCCATCAAACGCCTCAACATCGCCATTAAACAGGCGCATGACCGCGGATACCTCGGGAAGAACATTTTCGGAATTGAAGGATTCAACCTCGATATCTATATTAAGGAAGGTGCCGGCGCTTTTGTCTGCGGTGAAGAAACAGCCCTGATCGCTTCGATCGAAGGCGAACGCGGCATGCCGCGCAAACGCCCGCCATTCCCTGCCGGTTCGGGTTTGTGGAAAAAACCCACCAACATCAACAACGTGGAGACCTATGCCAACATCCCATGGATTCTCATCCACGGCGCGGAAGCCTATGCCAGGTACGGCACCGAAAAGAGCAAGGGCACCAAGGTATTCGCCCTGGCCGGCAAGGTCTGTCACTCAGGGCTGGTCGAGGTTCCCATGGGGATGACCATCCGCGATGTGATCTTCAAACTTGGCGGAGGCATCAAGAATAACAAGCGGTTCAAGGCCGTTCAGATGGGAGGGCCGTCGGGAGGCTGCATTCCCGAATTCCTCTCCGATACCATCGTCGATTATGATTCGGTGAATGCTACCGGTGCCATCATGGGTTCAGGCGGGATGGTCGTGATGGATGAAACCACCTGCATGGTGGATGTCGCCAAGTTCTTCCTCGATTTCACCTGCAAGGAGAGCTGCGGCAAATGCACTTTCTGCCGCATGGGAACCAAACGGATGCTCGAAATCCTCGAACGCATTACCAATGGCCATGGACGCGAGGGCGACCTGGAAAAACTCGAAGAGCTTGCTTACCAGATCAAAGACAATTCCCTGTGCGGGCTCGGCCAGACTGCCCCAAACCCGGTGCTCACCACCATCCGCTATTTCAGGGACGAGTATGAAGCCCATATCAGCCACAAAAAATGCCCTGCCAAGGTTTGCAGGCCGCTGCTGACTTACAAAGTGGATGAGGAAAAGTGTACGGGATGCCTGGTTTGCCAGAAAAACTGCCCGGTGAAAGCCATCACCGGCGAACGCAAACAACCGCATCACATCGACCAGGAACTCTGCACCAAATGCGGGGTGTGCTTCTCAAAGTGCAAATTCCAGTCTATTTTGTTGTCGTAGGAATGTGAGGTAGCGAGGTGGCGAGGTAGCGAGATAGCGAAATAGCGAATTTTAAACAATCAACAAATAATATTTTTTTTCCAATGGCTGACAATTCATTAAATATCATTCTGAACGGAGAAATCGTTAAGGGAATTCCCGGTGAAACTATTCTGAATCTGGCCGTGCGGCACGGAATCCATATTCCGACACTGTGCAATGACGACCGCCTTGAACCATTTACCTCGTGTTATGTTTGTGTGGTGGAGGTTGAAGGCATGCGCGGCCACCAGCCGGCATGCTCCACGAAACTCACCGAGGGGATGAAGATCATCACCGACAATGAAGGAGTGCACAAGTCAAGAAAGATGGCACTGGAGCTGATGCTCAGCAACCATTACGCCGACTGTATCGGTCCGTGCAAGCAAACCTGCCCTGCCGGCGTTGATGTGCAGGGGTATATTTCGCTCATCGACAAGGGGCAGTATAGTGAAGCGGTCGCACTCATCAAGGAGACAAATCCCCTGCCCGCCATTTGCGGCCGGGTATGCGTTCGCCCATGTGAAACCGAATGCCGCCGCAACCTGCTCGACGAAGGCGCTCCCGTGGGGATCGACTACCTCAAGCGTTTTGCCTCCGATTATGACCTGGCATCTCCCGAAAAGTATGTGCCGGCTGTAAAACCCTCAACGGGGAAGAAAGTCGCCGTGATCGGCGCCGGTCCCGGGGGACTCTCCGCAGGACATTTCCTGCAGATCGAAGGACATCAGGTTGATATTTACGAAGCTGCACCCAAATCGGGGGGATGGCTGCGCTACGGAATTCCCGAATACCGCCTGCCAAATGATATCCTCGACCAGGAAGTGAAGAACATCACCGACCTGGGAGTGAACATATTTTATAACAAACGGCTGGGTGAAAACATCAGCTACAGCGAACTTAAGTCGGCTTATGATGCCACGGTTCTGACCATCGGGTCCCAGAAGGGAACGGGCGTGGGCTGTGAAGGCGATGATGCCGGTAACGTCTATTCCGGCATCGATTTCCTGAAAAATATGGAGATGACCGGCCAGCGGTATGATTTTCGCGGCAAGACCATCGCCGTGGTTGGCGGGGGTAACACCGCCATGGATTGCTGCCGCACCTCCATAAGGTGTCATGCCGACAAGGTTTATGTGATCTATCGCCGCACCGAAAAAGAGATGCCGGCCAACCCGATCGAGATCCACGAATCGAAACTAGAAGGAGTGGAGTATCTCTTTCTCACCCTGCCCAAGAAAATCAATAAAAATGCAGCAGGCGAAGTCGAATCGGTCACCTGCATCAGGATGGAACTCGGGGAACCCGATGCTTCGGGGCGCCGCCGCCCGGTGCCGGTTGAAGGTTCCGATTTCGAATTGAAGGTCGATTACATCCTGGCCGCCATCGGCCAGAAGACCGATGTGAATTTCATCGACGATATCAACGCCCATGTTGAGCGCGGCGAACTGAAGATCAACAAATGGGGCGACATCGACGCCGACAGGGCAACCCTGCAAACCGGCATTCCTTCGGTATTTGCCGCCGGCGACGGGGTGACCGGCCCGGCCACCATCATCGAAGCCATTGCCCAGGCCAGGGTGGCTTCCACCAGCGCCCACCAGTTCCTGATGGGGCTGCCGCTGCAGCCTGCAAAAAAGCCATTCACCAGCCGGCGCGACAATTTCAAGAAACAGGTGAAGGAAGATTATCTTGGAACTTTTTCCACCCAGACCCGGGAAGAGATGCCCACCCTGCCCACCGGCGATCGTCTGAATTTCAACGAGGTGGAACTCGGCTATACCGGCGAAGCGGTGGCCCTTCATGAAGCCCAGCGCTGCCTCGAATGCGGCTGCACGGCCTTCTTTAACTGCGACCTTCAGAAATATTCGAACGAATACAACGCACAACAGAAGTCATACGAAGGCGACTTCAGGGAATACAAGGTTGACTTCCGCCATCCCTACATTGAAATTGACAACAACAAATGCATCCTTTGCGCCCGTTGCGTGCGCATCTGTCGCGAGGTTGTGGGCGCCAACGCACTCGGTTTGATCAACCGCGGTTTCGATACCTATGTGGCGCCGAGCATGGGCGAAGCTTTGCAGGATACGCAGTGTGAATCGTGCGGGATGTGCATCTCGACATGCCCCACGGGTGCCATTACCGAGAATGTCCTGTTCAAGCCCGGTCCCGTTCAAACGGTGGAGGCGGAGACCATTTGCAACTACTGTTCGGTGGGTTGCAGGATTAACCTGCACCACAAAAACGGGTTCGTTCTGGGCGTGACTGGCGCCAAAGGCCTCGTGAATGCCGACGGGAACCTCTGCAAATATCCAAAATTCGGGTATCAATATCTGAACGATATTAACAGGATAACCAAACCGATGATGAAGGTCGACGGGAAATTCGAGGAAATCACGTTTGAAAAGGCTTACCAGTTGATCGGCGAGCGGATAAAATCCTCGAAACCATTCGAAAATGCGTTTTTCGGCGGGGCCAGGTTAACGAACGAGGAACTTTACCTGGTTCACAAACTGGCGCGTGCCGCAGCAAAGACCAACAATGTCGGCAGTTTTCATTACCTCGGCAGGGGAGAGGGCTATCGCACCAACTGCGAACTCAACGCCTCTTTTGCTGAAATTCCTGGCGCCAGCGCCATTTACCTCATGGGAACCGAGATCAACCAGGACCATGCCGTGGTTGGTTTTATGGTGCAGAATACCCGTTACCTGAAAAAAATCCCGGTGATCATGGTCACTGAAAAACCGGTGAACGCCATGCAGCACAAGGTTGACCGCCAGGTTTTAGTCAAATCGTATTACCACTTTGTGAAGGCGGTGAATCATTACCTGCTCTCGAAAGGACTGGAAAACGGCCTTTTCCTGCGCGACCGCGTGGAGGGATTTGAAGGCTACAAGGCGATGCTCCTCACCGAGGATTTCGCAACCCTCGCGGGCAAATCAGGGCTGCAGGCCGGCGAGATCGCCGCATTTGCCGAAGCCTATAACAATGAGATGAATGCCCTGCTGATCTTCTCTGAAAAGGAGATATCAGGAAATACTTCCAAAGAGTTGTTCAACCTTGCCCGCATTACCGGGAAACTGGGCAAAACAGCCAACGGGCTGATCTCCCTTAAGGAGAAGAACAACGCGCAGGGTGTGTTCGACATGGGCGTGAGCCCCCACCTCGGCATCGGCGGACAGGAACTTTCCGACACAGCCTACACCGCACGGTTAAAGGAAACCTGGAAGGTTTCAGAAATCGCATCTCACGACACCGAATGTCTTCATGGGTTGCTGCAGGAAGGGGTGGTCCGGAACTTCTTTATTTTCGGTGAAGACCCTGTGGGATGCGCTATCAGCGGCGATGCCATTGAAAAGGTTTTTGCCGGTGCCACGTTTAAAGTTGTCCAGGATTATTTCCTGACTGAAACAGCCCAAAAGGCCGACCTCATCCTTCCGGCCTCATTCCCGGCCGAACTGGGCGGAACTTTCACCAATACCCAAAAGGTTATTCAGGAGTTTGGCAATGAGATGAATTCAAGACTCGCGCAAACATCGCTTCAGCAAATCGCCGGGATTCTCAGTGAATTTGGTATAACATCATCATCAATCCCTCACGAGATCTTTATGGAGATCATCACCCTCCTGCCGGGGCAGGAAGAAGATGTCAAACTGCTCATGCGGCCCACAAAGGAAGACAACAACAAACGTTTTTACAACCACGGGTGCGATACAGTTACCATGCAGTTTGAAAAGGAATATTTGAAACAGATAAAAATTAAAAATTAAAAATTAAAAATTACGAATTACACAGGTACCTTGTGTCTATAACCTAAATCGTAAATCGTAAATCGTAAATCAATGTCGTTTAGTTAACAAAAATAAGATAAAAATCGTTCTTTGACATAGTAATAGTTTCGGAGGTTTTATTAACTTAGAGGTATAATATAGGGGTC
>Ga0209083_1000241_pt1 | contig 86720 bp, 58 predicted proteins | sample AM7aDNAmetaG_FD_184132 | JGI IMG/M metagenome (GOLD analysis project Ga0209083, IMG submission 184132) | Freshwater microbial communities from Finland to study Microbial Dark Matter (Phase II) - AM7a DNA metaG (SPAdes) (version 3) | ecosystem: Environmental > Aquatic > Freshwater > Lake ... | reverse complement strand
ACAAAATGAAAATCTTTTTCTTTAAATAGTTTAGTACAGGCATCTACAACTTCGGGATCGTAGATTTTTCCTTTGTTATTTTGTATTTCCTCAAGCGCTTTATCAATCCCAAGAGCATCCCTATAGGGTCTATGACTTGTGATTGCCTCTATTACATCTGCAACAGATATTATTCTTGCTTCCTTCATGATTTCGTCACCTTTTAATCCTCGAGGATATCCTGTCCCGTCAATTCGCTCATGATGCTGGTAAACTATGTCGGCAATGGGCCAAGGAAATTCAATATTCTTAAGGAGCTCATAAGACGCTTGCACGTGAGTTTTTATAAATTCAAATTCAATTTTAGTAAGTCTTCCCGGTTTGGAAAGAATTTCTGTAGGAACCTGTATTTTACCGATATCATGTACAGTTGCTGCAGTCTTGATCAACCTGATTTTTTTTGCGGAATATCCCATCTCTAAAGCTATTGCGGCTGATAAATATGAAACACGTCTTTGGTGTCCTGCAGTATAGGGGTCTTTCGCTTCAACAGTTGATGCAAGCGCCTCTACTGTTGAGTATAATGCTTTTTCAAGATCATCACGGCTTTCTGCAAGCGATTTTTCTGTATCCTTAAGAGTAGTAATATCATTGAATATACACCGAATGACTTTCTTCTCATCAATTTCTAACAGTTTAGTAGATATAGTTACATAGCTTTGGGTTCCATCTTTTTTAATAATTACTAGTTCTTCATTCAATATATTGTTGAATTCGATGTGTTTATTGAACTTCTCCATATAATCTTTTGCCCGCTCCTTCTCCATATAATGAAGGTCAAACCAGTTTAGCCCAATAATTTCATTTCTAGACATTCCAAATAGTAGTTCTGAATATTCATTCGCTTCCAGTATTATATTGGTTTGAATATCTATTATGATGATCGCACTGCTAATATGCTCTAAAAGGCCTTTATATTTATTTTCACTTTGGACCAGCTTCTCTTCTACTTTCTCGATATCGGAAAGATCCTGAAATATACCTTGTATTACTTGCTTTCCGGAAATCTCCATTACAGAAGAAGATATATAAACATGTACATGACTGCCATCTTTTCTAACAATTTCCCCTTTTTCATTAGATACTTTGTTTTGTTCAATATGCGCTAGAAATTGCTGGTTGTAATATTCGGCTTCCTCATTGGGATGCAATCCTAATCTGTGCATTCCAATTAATTCTTCTCTGTTTCTTCCAAAAAGTGTTTCTGCGTTTTTATTCGCATCAATAATTTTGCCTGTCATTACATCCGCAAGCAAAACTGCGTTGTTGGCATTCTCAAAAAGACTTTTATATTTAGATTCACTTATTTTTGTTTTTTCCTCTGCTATACATTTTTTTAGTCCAATTCCTATGATACTGCAGAGACCTTCAAAATACTTAATAAATTCAAGAGTTAATCTATCTTTTTTCTTGTCATTTAATTGAAGCAAGCCAATAATCTCTTTATCAGCGCGTATTGGAATAATCGCCACGGATAAATAGCCCTCGTGTATACAGCGGTTTCTTGGATTTTTTCGAGGATCTTCTTCAGCAGTCAGGTCCAATAGTGAAGTTGAGTTATTAGTCCAGGCGCTTCCGTTTTCAGTAAAAAGCGGGTTTTTGCAATCAGTCTTACCGGAGATTACGAGCCCGCAAGTACACTCAAGGCTAATATTCCCATTCTCATCTTTACAAACATCTCCATACTTGTTATGGGAGATCAAAGAATTTTCGGTAGTCATAAAATCCTTTGAAAACCCTTTCTGAAAATAATACGGAAAATCATTTGCCTCTTTCAAACGGATCCCTACAGCATCAAACCCTATCATGGCTATTATTGCTTTGACAATGTTTTCTGTAATATTTTTCAGGGACGTTGTATCATTTATTATGTTGAGTATATTTAATGTGTTTGTTGTTCCCTGTTCTTTTAATCGCTGAGAAGTAAGATCAGTAGCTATCGCTATGGCCCCCGCATAATTTCCGCCTTCAGCTTTTTGCGGGAAAATCTCAAGACTTGTAAATATTTCTGTTCCATTCTTCTTGAGAAAATAAAAATCATGTTGTTCTTTAATCCCACGTGTTCTTCTTTCCAGATAATACTTCGCGATCTGGCGCCCTTCATCATCCATAAAATCCATAAACGATCTTCCAAGCATTTGTTGAGGGTTATAGCCCAACATCTTTGCCATAAATTGATTAGTAAACGTAGTTTTCCCTAAAGCATCTATAACCCACATGCCGGCCGGCATAGTTTCGACAAATATTCGGAATTTATCTTCGCTTTTTGTTAATTCATTTAAGTATTTATTTTCTTTTCTTTTTATCAATGAATGTTCAAGTTCACGCTCAACAACCTGCCCCAGGCGAAGCATTTTATTTTTATATATTATATCCTTAGCTCCTTCCCTCATTAGTTCTATCGCATTTTCTTCTCCAATAGTACCTGAGATAATGATAACCGGAATGTCAAGTTTTGTTTTTTTGACGAGTCTCAGCGCGGCTGTTCCGCTAAAAGAGGGTAACCTACAGTCAGAAAGAATGACATCCCAAGCCTCGTTTTTTAGAGCCGTTTCCATCTCTAATTCAGTTTCTACACGCCGGGAAATTACCGAAAACTTGTCTCTTTTAAGATTTCTTACTATCAAATCGGCATCAGACACAATGTCTTCCACAATTAAAGCCCGCAATGGTATCTTCATAGATTTACTCTCCATATAGATTTTTTATTTAAATATTATTTTACGATAGGCGGCGGCTCATTTATTAAAAGCCAGTACAGACTAAATGCCGATATCGCTTCTTCGAATCGTACAGAGTCTATCGGTTTTCTAATGAAACCATTTACACCCTGATCGTAACTCTTCGCAATATCAGATTCTTCGTTTGAGGAAGTAAGCATAACAACCGGTAGGCGGTGCAGCATAGGATCCTCTCTTATTGTTTTTAGTACAGTGTGGCCATCAATCAAAGGCAATTTAATATCCAGTAAAACAATTACCGGCTGGTCATTTTTATCTCTTCCGGAATACGTCCCGGTACATTGAAGGTATTCAAGTGCTGTTTTTCCGTCTTCTATGACAACAAGTTCGTTGCTGATTTTAGATTTTTCAAACGCTCTTCTTGTCAACGCAGCAGCACTGGCATTATCCTCAACCAAAAGAATTACATTATTCTTCATGTCATCCTCCCTGTTTTCGTATTTATCTGTAATTCACTGTTACTTCATGCTGAAATAGATAGTTGTTCCTTTATCAACTTCACTTTCAGCCCAAACGTGTCCTTCGAGACGGTTAAAAATACGACGGACTGTTGCCAGTCCTATGCCTGTGCCGGGAAATTCGCTATGTTTATGCATACGCTGGAATGCGCCAAACATTTTATCGGCGTAAACCATATCAAAACCAACCCCATTGTCTTTTATATAAAACACCTTCCCTTCTTTTCTCTTATCAATCCCAAACTCTATTATTGCATTTTCTCTTGGACCCGTGAATTTATAAGAATTTTCGAACAAATTATTTAGCACAATCTCAAGCAACCCAGGATCACCAGTGACAGTAAGGCCGGGTTCAATTATGATATCCAATTTGCGGCCCGGAATAATTCCTTTTAAGCGCTCTGCTATAGTCAAAGCAAGTTTTGAAAGGTCTACAGTAGATATTTTCAAGTCAACTTGAGTTAGGTGTGACAATTTAATTAGGTCATCTATTAAAGAACCCATCCGTTGCGTTTCTTTGCGTATGGTTTCAATATATCCGGTGCCTTTGGAGTCAAGCTTGCTGGAATAATCTTCATAAAGCGCGAGACTCCATCCGTCAATGCCTCTGAGAGGCGACCTAAGATCGTGCGATACGGAATAGGAAAAAGCTAATAATTCATTATTTAATGCAGTCAATTGTGTTGTTCTATCGCAAATTTTTTTCTCCAGTGAATTATTTAATTCTATTATCTTAAGATTATTTTCTTTATTTACTTCATACGTTTTGGTAGCCTCACAAAATATAGTTTCAGTGCTTCTATGAACAACAATAATACTTATAAGGGAAATCACTGCTATTTCGCCAGCAACAATTATTGCGTAGCTAACATTTTTAATTTGGGATGAAAATATAAATAACAAAGAACCAAAAAGTGTGGCAAAGAATATCAAAGGCACTATTCTTCTTTGTATTTTGGCATTTGGACTATCTCCGACAAAATTACCAAGAATTGTAGCATCTTTATTGCAAATACCTATCAAAGCCAAACTTAATAATACGACACAAACTCCCCCATTTATAGCAACAGGAAGCATTTTATATTTGTACATTAAGGGCGCACCTATAAAATATGCGAGAATAATAGTAAAACCAAAATATGCCAGCAATATGCCTATTATGATTAATAAATTATTGATAGATACTTTTTCTCGAAGAATAAGTTTTAGGAAAATACTCAAAGAAAAGAAAATAAAAAATACAGCTATATATGGCGACTCAATATTATCGGGAACTATATTTATCATTGTGTCTAAAAGAACTATGCATCCCAGTATTATTACTGCGATCAAAAATCCGAATATTATATATGACCATTTGGTAGATGATATTTTCTTGAAAGAATAAATAATAATTCCCAAAATAGAAAACTTTATAGCGGGGATTATTGGCATAGGCGTATATTTTGATCTGATGCTGGCAAGAATTGTCCAACCGGTCAAGTGTCCTAATAAGGCTGTCAACGCTATAGCAGTTGCACTAATACTAAAAAAAGAGAAGAACTTATCAGGTTTAATCCGTATATTTATTTTCATCTGGTATCCTATTGTTATTATTTATTTTTAATATTTTTGCCAAATTTATTGGCAAGTTTGTCAGGAATGGGAATCTTATTTGCTTTGAGAAAATCCACAAGATCCGCCTTTTACTTTCATTTTTCCCGCAACAAAAGTATCACATCTGGGATAATCTCCATCCCCTACAGTTATAGAATTCGCATAGCACATTTTATTTTCATTATACCACAATTTTTCAGCGATAGTGTCCTCTTTTTGAGAGGGAATTAACTATTTTGACCTATTTGAGTATATCAAATATAAAGGGTTGCTTAAAGAGCGGATTTATGAGTAAACTAGGAAAAAGGAGTAAAAATTATGACTGACTTACTACCAAACCAGGGACCAAAGAAGCCTAAATTAACAGCCGATCAACTATATATGATATATCAAGAATGTTCAATGCCGGGGGCTCCGGTTAAGACCATACTAGAACGGCACGGTTTAAAGCCCTGGCATCTCATTGCTTTAAAGAAAAGGATTAAAGAAGCCGTTCTTCAGGAACTATCAAATCCTTCGAAACGTGGGAAAAAGAAAGCTGTCATCCCGGTTGAAGAGGTCTATCAAATGGAAAGAGAGCTTTCTCAGACTAAAGACGCTCTCGCTACTGTTGGTCACGAGCTGGCTTTATTAAAAAAAAAGACGAGCTAAGTCTTAAAGGCCCTCTTAAGGGTTACTTCACAGAAGAAGTAAGAATAATTGTCGTCAGAGCCATAAAGGAAGCAATAGCTACAGGGTTTAAGCAAAAGAAAGCCTGCGAAATATTTGATATACGAGTTAGAAAATATAGGCGCTGGTGCAATCCAAAGCCAAAAAAAGACAGGGAGGCATGGAACAAGTTGGAAAACACGGAGATTGAAGCAATACAGAACTCAGCCTATTTACCGGAATTACTCGGTAAACCTTTAAGCCATATATTCATATATGGTCATAATACCAAAGCATTTTTTGCTTCTTTAACATCTGTCTTCAGGTATTTAAAGGTGGTTGATCTCGTTAAGCCCTTCTCTCCGAAAAAAAAGATCAGTAACTTTGTTTCTGCTCATGAGCTTCTTGACCGTGGTCTTTCTCTGTTAACATACGATGGCACTTCTTTTCGTACAGATACGGGTATTACGGTTTGGGCTATCCCGGTGTTATTGCTTCCTTACCGCTTTCTTCTTCATGTGGGGTACTCTATTAGAGGTGTAAGCGCCGATGACCTCACCAAAGCCATCCAGGAGGCCCTAAATTTTATTCCGGAAAGCATCTTAGGAAAAATAGGTTCTTTCTCGGACAGAGGGACCGCCATGACAGCAGTCAAGTTCCGTAAGTTTATGGTAAATGAAATCGGCGTTCCTATTTATTATGGCCGACCGCATACACCAAACGATGAACCTTGGATTGAGGCACTTAACAAAAATATGAAATATCATCGGGAAGCTCCGACCCGCTTTCCTCTAGTTGATGATGTTGTTAACTGGCTTCCAAGATTCAAAGGTCTTTACAACAACGATCCTCACAGTTCTTTAAAATATGTAACCCCACAGGAAGCGTTTGACGGGAAAATGGAGGTGATTTTGGCGGAAAGAAAACAGAATTTACTGGGTGCAAGGCAGAAAAGATTAGAGGCTTACCATGCCTCTTTGACACTGCAAGTAGTGAATTAGGTCGCTTTTGAGGTCAAACTCGCTGAAAAACTCCGCGTTTATTTGGAGTTTTTCCGGCATTATTTTAGGCCTTATTGCAATACTATCTATTTATTTCATTTATGTATTTCTAGATAAGAAAAAAGTCTCCGCAAAAATCAAAGGAATTTTTATTGCTCTATTAGTTCCAGTTCTTTTTCTTTCTCCAACCTACTTAAATTTGAGTGGCTTTGATATCACAACTTGCGATGCATTTAAATTTGAGTGGATACCATTTAAAATATACTACACTTTACTGGGCGTATTGGCGATGATTTGGATATTTGTACTACTCGTTCGCAAATATCGTATTTCAACACCTGATATGAAGAAAGAAATAATTCTTATGGGTTCAGGACTTGAAATATTTCTTTCTTTGTTCTTTCTTTCAGAAAAGAGGGACAGCCACCATTATTTTGACTTTTCATTCTTTTTCTTCCTCGGACGACCGGTTGGGAGAACCCTTAGCAACACTTCTAACTTGTTTTCCATCTTCGCTATAAAGCTCGGGTCACCTAATGCTCTTCCCGAATTTGTTATCTTCCGGATTTCTACCACAAAATCCTTATGGTCTTCCTCTCCCAATACTTTTTTCCATTGTTTTTCGGTTATTCCCGTATACTCGCCAATTTTCCTTGCCTCTAATATTGCTCCTTTCCTTCCTATATGCTCTCCCGCGCTTGACCACTTCCAATCCCACGGCTTCTTTACCATCTTTGCCCTTACCGGGTTTCTTTCCACATACCTTATCGCATGCTTTAAATAACTTTCACTGTCTTCAATAAAACACGAGTAAAACCGTCCCTGCCACAAATGCCCCTTAATCTTCTTCCTCTTGTTATTATACTGTGAATACCTGAAATGCGCTCTATTAAATACGCACGAGATTGATTCTTTGTCTTTGGGGAGGACTATGAAATGAACATGGTTTGACATAAGGCAATACGCCAGCACTTTGAGGTCATATTCTTCGGCGTATTCTTTTACAAACCCGAGATAAATCTCCATATCCTTCGGGCTTTCAAATACTCTTTGCCGGTAATTCCCTCTTTGCGTTATATGATGCGGGTACCCTTCTAATACTACCCTTGCTGTTCTTACCATGCGCTTATTTTACCTCTTTCAATAGAGAATTACAAGATAAAGGGTGGCTGTCCCTCTTATATTAAAGACTTGCAAACTTACAATATTTCTCGGTGTTGCTCGTTCAGTAGAAGTTAGTGTCTATTTGTTATTAAAGCAGCCGGCACGGCTATTGACATTTAATACCAGGTATTGTATACTGTTTCCTGAAAGTACTAATAACAGTACTATGGAGAAACAAGTGAGATATCTTGATCTATACAATGCATTTAAGGATGTCCCTGTATTTACACTCAATGAGATCAGGAATATTGACCATAATTTCCACAGGCCCAGGCTCAATGAATGGCAAAACAAAGGATATATAAAGAAGATTACCCGCGGTTTCTATTTGTTTCCCGAGAACATTAGGGGAGAAAAGACTTTATTTGAGGTGGCAAACAGGATTTACAACCCCTCCTATATTTCTTGCGAAACAGCTTTAGCTTATTACGGCCTGATTCCGGAAGGGGCTTATCAAATGACTTCAGTTACAACTTTAAAGTCATATCTGTTCCAGACCCCGGTAGGTTCTTTTAGATACAGATCTATCATCCCCAGGTTATTTTTCGGATATGAACCTATAAGAAATAATGGGAACATTTACAAAATAGCAACGCCGGAGAAGGCTATTTTAGATATGCTTTACTACCATCCTGAGTTAAAGCAAGCGGAAGCAATTGAAGGGATGAGGTTTTTCGCATTAAAGATAAAGAAGCTGCTTGCGAATGAAAAGTTCCGGGAATATTTGAAGAGATTTAATGATAAGACTTTCTCAGACCGTATTGTAGTTCTAAAGGAGTATATTAGACATGCTTGATTTGGAACAGATAGCAACATATTATCCGGAACAGTTGAGACCGTTCAAGAAGAACATTCTCAGAGAATATATACAATACAAATTGCTTGAGGCTATATACTCTTCTGAATTTGGCAGGAACATGGTATTTATGGGAGGAACAGCGGTCCGGATTCTTCACGAAAACAAAAGATTTTCCGAAGACCTGGATTTTGACAACAATGGTATGGACCAGAAAACATTCATTAGTATGTCTAAACTTGCATTAAGAGCCCTGGAGAGGGAAGGGCTAAAAGCGGAGTTAAAAAATGTCTTTAAATGCGCGTATCATGCTTATATCGGCATATCTGACATTCTTCATTCATACGGAATTTCGCATCACCAGGAAGAGAAGATAACCATTCAGCTGGACATGGAAGCGCAAAATGCGGATTACAAACCGGATCATCCTTTTATTAACAAGTTCGATGTATTTCTGCGGATCAATGCGGTTCCTGTCAATACGTTACTCTCGCAGAAAATATATGCCTTCTTGAACAGAAAAAGAGTTAAAGGTAGGGATATATTTGATATCTCATTTCTGTTAGGCAAGACACGGCCGGATTATAATTACATTGACCAAAAGATAGGCATAAACATTTCTAAAGATTTGAGAACAAGACTGTTAAATTATTGTGATAAGCTGGATCTGAAAGTCCTCGCCAGAGATGTAGAACCTTTTCTATTTGAACCAAAAGAAAAATCTCGTGTTTCTGAATTCAAAGACTTTATAGCTTCAGCTAAACTCGATTAACATGATCCTTACTATAAATAGAGAATTACAAGATAAAGGGTGGCTGTTGTCCCTCTTTGCTTACCCAAACACGCTCTTTTTTATTAAAAAACCAATTTTTATCCTTTATTTTAAAGTATTTAATACCTGCTTTTTTGCTTAAAGCCATTGTGATTATTGTTTTCCAGTCTTTAATTCCACTTAAAGCGTCCATTCTTGTCACATTCTGAGCACCTGCGGCAGTTGCACATTTTGCCGCTCTTAACGCCGGGAAGCCCTTAACCAGAGCACTCAAAAAACCGGCAATTGAAGCATCTCCTGCTCCGGTCGCACTTACAACTTTTTTGACACGGAAGCAGGGCACCCAAATTTCTTTTCCCGCCCATTCCCGCATATTAATAGGAAGCTTTTTTATTACAGGCGCAGGCGCGGTCTTCAAATAATAACCGCGATGCCCGCACTTTATTACGGCAATCTTTACGCCATAGCCGAGCATTTTATCTGCGACTCCTGTTAAATCTTTAAGAGTAAAGTAATCCACCGGGTCTCTGCTGCCGGCGGCGTTTTTTATCTCGTAATACCGCCTCCTGTTAAAAATATACAGGGCTTCTTCTATGCTCGGCAGGAAGACATCCGTATAGGGCAATATTTTTATTAATATTTTTTTCCAGTTAACTTTCCCGGCTTCCGAAGCAGGATCCGGCACTGTGATATCCAAAGAAGTGACGACACCAAGCGACTTCGTTTTCTTGAATATTTTCAGGAGTTCGCTGCCGCCGTTTAAATATAATTTTCTCAGCAGCGTAGGATATCCCAGGTGCAGCAAGCGCGCCTTTTTTACACTATTAAAGTTTATATCCTTGTACCCAAAGGTGTTATTTGTCCCGGGATTATGAAGAAAAATACGGTCTACGCCCGGCAGGGCGATTACTATAGTATAGGAACTGCTTTCGGATCTAATGGTCTTAATCCCGGATAGACCGGCAGTGTGCCGGCTCAATATTGCTTTTATCTCCCTACCGAATAGATCGCCGCTGACTTTGGCCATCAGTTCCACGCGGCAACCGAGTTTAACAAGGGAAAGCCCCGTATTTGACACAGCTCCCCCTGTTGACAGCACCGCTTTGTCAATAATTGTCAGCTGACCCGCAGAAAATATCTTATTGATATCCCCGGTCATTGAAGCAGGGAACGCCGGAAATATATCAAGACAGATATGCCCGGCAACTACAATATCGAGAGTCTTTTCCATATTGCTATTTCCCATCCTCTTATTATTTTACCGGCTGAATTGATCTAATACTATTCCTCTGAAAAACAGCGGACTTTGCCGGGAAATCTTCACTTTGGTCCCGACAGTCCTGATTTGTTTTATGGATTTATTACTACCTTGAGCCCGATTCCAGACTCCACCGTCTTTATTCCTTCCAATATCCTGTCCAGCGGATACCTGTGGGTTATGAATTTTTTTGCATTTACTCCCGCCGGCTCACCGAATGAAAACAACTTTAAAGTTTCCATGTTGTGCCGGGGCAGAGAACCCGAGGTACCGTTTATGAATGCTTCCCTGTAATGTATAATATTTGCATCCAGGCTTACAAAGGACTTGTCCTTAGGCAACCCGCCAAAGAAGTTTATTCGTCCTCTAAAAGCTATATATTTTAAGGCCTCTTCCTGGGCTTTTCCCGACGGCGCCGCAACTATAACTACATCCGCTCCTCTTTGCTCCGTCTCGTCCATAACTCTCTTAACCATATTTTCTTTGCCCGGATTTATGCAAATATCCGGACAAAAGGTTTTTGCCATTTCAAGGCGCTGTTCTGACATCTCTGCAAGTATTACTTTGCCTGCATTTTTTGCCCTGGCAATTGAAATATGCATAAGGCCTATTGGCCCTGCGCCTACTATCACGACCACATCGCCTCTGCTGACCCTTGATAGTTCCTGTCCGTTGATCGCGCAGGCAAAAGGTTCTACGATCGCGGCTTCGTCAAAAGTAACATTATCAGGAAGTTTATTGACACTACCGTCATAGAGCATCTCTTTTGGCACCGCCAGGTATTCGGCAAAACCGCCGGGAAGCTCGTAACCGAGAGCTTTGAATTTAGCGCAAAGGTTAGGTAACCCCTTTCTACAGTAATAGCAGGAACCGCAGGACACAATAGCTGCCACCGCCAGCCGGTCGCCTTTTTTAAAGCCCGTTACTTTTGAGCCGGTTTCTGCCACTTCCCCTGATATTTCATGCCCGATAATTTGCGGCGGTTTAACATTGACCTTACCGTGATGAAAAGTACGGAGATCCGTTCCGCATATAGCGCAAGCGCGCACCCGGATAACAATATTTTCCTCCGTGCAAATTGGTGCGGGCACATCTTTAACAACCAGTTTTTCAATACCTTCATATACGGCAGCTTTCATGCATCCCTCTCAGAGTACCTGACCCTTAAGTTTATTATATTTCTCAAGGACCATATTATACAATTCATCTTCCAGTTTCAAGCCTGATATTTCTTTTAGAACTTCCCCCGGTCCCTTATCATTCAAGATCTTTTGAATTTTTGCGGCAGCTTCATCTCCGCTTGGCTTAAATAACAAGCCTGCCGCCATGCCATAAGCGATATTTTCGGGTTTATAGCCGAATTCCGCGGCAAGCTCGGCTGAACCGGCAAAGCGGTCCTTTGGACCGAGTTTTCTGACCGGATCGCGGCCTACGCGTACGACCGTATCCCCCAGGTTTTTATTGGCAAATCTTTCAAGAAGATCGTCTATATAATCCAGAACTTCTTTTTCCGGAAGTTTGTGTTTTTTTATTATCGCTCTGCCTGTTTCCAGCATAGCGCCTTTAACATATTTCCTGATATCCTTGTCTTCGACAGCCTGCCGGATTAATTCATATTTTTTTAGAAAACCGAGATACGCGCAGACGGAATGGCCGAGATTATGGATGTAGAGTTTTTTTTCTTCAAAAGATAAAAAGTGCGTTGAAGGCAGCAGATTCTTAATGGCCGGTACTTTCCCTTTAAAACTGTGCTTTGCCACCGGTAGAGTGCAAAATTCCTCCACCATGATATAAAGAGAATCCCGGCTCCTTAGGGTTTCCGGCATGACCGGGATCATCCGCCCCAGGACCGTCTCAACAAACCCCGCGAAGTTCTCGATGTAGTTTTCATAGTCCGGCCCGAGTATTTCTTTAACCTTTTGCTTTACAAATACACCGGCATTTATCATATTTTCACCGATAATTATGTTTAAAGGCAGGGTCGCGACAGAGTCCGCTCTTAATTTTATCCCTGCGGCCAGTGCAGGACAGATATTGTTCAGAACATTTACGCCTACGGCGGTAGCCGCAATGTCCGCTGTCAGTAATTCGGCCGCAACGGCAGCAAGGTCCCGGCCGTTGACCGCCCGGACATTCCTTACCGCAATTTCTCTTTCTTTTGCTCCGACAATTTTTATGGTAAAACCTCTGCGTTTATTCAGTTCATTTACGATGGCCTCGTTAATATCTATAAAGACCGTTTCGTAGCCGGCCTCAAAAAACAATTGGGCAAAGAAACCCCGTCCGATATTCCCCGCTCCAAAAACAACAACTTTCTTCATTTTACCTTTTATTGGCAGCTCAAAGTTTTCCGGCTTTTTTAGTCTCGAAATAATCTAATATCATTTTAAATTTTCTTCCGTTCGCGCTTGCATCCGGCTGCCGCGGATAGTTTGTTTTTTTGCTGTCCATCCGGTAATCTAAACATCCAGCTTAGGGCTGAGTATTAAAATTATCCTTAAGGTATTTTAAGCTCATCTTCGCGCTTTCTTTATTCGTAAAACGCGACTTATCGAGTTCGACACACATATAGCCGTCGTAGTCAACGCTTTCAAGGACTTTCATTACGCCTTTGAAATCAACGGTCCCTTCACCGAGTTCAAGGAAGTCAGAGTAGATCTCAAAACCTTTACTCCCGGCGTCTATTTCTTTCCGTTTTTCATTTTTCTTTATGTCTTTAATATGTCCGAATCTTATTCTTTTCGCGTACCTTTGGAATATCTCCACCGGATCACACTTCCCGAGCACAAGATGTGCGGTATCCGGGCCGAAGGAAATATACTCCGGATCCGTGTTCTGCATAATAAAGTCTATCTCATTCTCAAACATTATCATAGTATTTGCATGCGGATGAATGCAGGGAATAACTCCATATTCCTTTGTTATCCTGGACATTCTTTCCGCGGTCCGGAGAACTTTTTTCAACTGCTCAGGGGTCGCGCCGCCGCCTTTAAGTCCCGGGGCCTGCACGCTCATCCTTTTTACATTATTCTTCTTTAAAAACTCTATCTTGGTTTTGACCTGTTCCACATCCTCTTCTTCATCTCCGGTCTGGTGAAAATAAAAACTTACCGGACGAACATTGTACTCATCGGTTACGGCTTTAAACTCCTCCGCGCCGCCCTTAAAAACATCTATGGCATCCCGGACACTCTCAAACTTTGAAAATCCAACCTCTTTCATATCCTTAAGAGCCTGAACCATCTCTTCTTTCTTATTCAAACCCCAGGGCCAGATCGCATAAGCAACTTTCAATTTGAACATTTGTACTTCCTCCTTTTTTTAAAAAAATCGTCCATAAAGTCTATAAAGTCTGTAAAGTCCATAAGGCCCTGTTAAGATAGAATCTGATCTTTCCTAATATCCTTCAATGATTTTAGACCTTAAAACTTTATGAACCTTACGAACTTTGTAGACTATTTTATTTTCATCAGCTTTTCAAGCACATACATCTCCAGACCTTCGTAATCCCGGGCTATGCGGAATTTTTCTATCTTCTTTTCGTCTACGCTTCTTACTATATCGACAAGCGCAAGGAAAACCCGTTTACTGTTTTCCAGATGCTTACAGGAAACTTCTTTTTTCTGGGTCCGCATTACCTTTATATCCAGCCCGACAAATTCCCCGTTACTTCCATAACCGTATCTTTCAAGGACATAGACCTGGTTGAAGGCTCTTCTTAAATCTACTGCGCCAAAGGTCTTATCCTCGTCAAATTTAAGTCCATTCTGGTCGTTTAAATGCACTCCCCAGAGTTTATTATGAGCTATTGCAAAGGCCATCTCTTCGGAGGGGTCGAGGCCGGCAAGTATAGCGTGAGCAGATTCAACAAGGATGCCTACCCGGGCCGGATCTATTGTCCTGTACGCCAGAGCCACAAAATGCCCGGTCGTAGGCACGCAACCCAGGTCCACCGGTTCATTCGGTTTCATCTCTCCAAGGATGCGGATGCCGGGATCATAGTTTAAAAGTTCGTTTATATACTCAACCATCCGGGCCTGCATCACGACCGGGTCCTTTGATTCCCGGATATAAGTCCCTTCCCTCGCCGGCCAGAGGACTATCCTCTTGGTTCCCAGCATGTTAGCAATATCAATGGCTCTCTTGGAACGCTCTATGGCATAGAACCTGTCATTCGGATCATTGGAGGTTGCGGCACCGTCTATTGTCTTCTTGTGTTCCCATAACCTCGGCGCTATAAACTCCGCTTCAAGCCCTTCATTATCGAGTATTTTCTTTACATTCATAGTCACTTTTTTCATCGCAGTGTAACCGGCTTCCGCTGAAACAACATCATCATCATGGAACTGGACGCCTTCAAACCCGAGTTTCCTGTAGATTTTGATCTTTTCCTTAAAACTAAACTCCTCCCTTACGGCCGGCCCAAAAGGGTCCGCCCCGGTATGAATATTCCAGGGGCCAAAAGAAAAACGGTATCTCCTCATAACACACTCTCCTTTATTAATAGATATTACTCTTTGCAAGGACCAGGTGCTGGTTGCGGGGATTTACTTTCCGCCATATTTCTGCGGCTTTTTCTCACGGACCAGGAACCTGTATTAATATTAGTTAATATTAGCACGTATGTAAATATACGTATCAACGGTTGTTTAAGCTATTTTACGGCGCCTTTTTAGGCGGTATTTCTCCGGGGAGGTTTTGGTGAGTTTTTTGAAGACCGTGCTGAAGTAATATTGACTACTGTAACCGAGCATATACGAGATCTCTTTTACCCTGTATTTGGGGTCCTTTAGAAGCTCTTTAGCCTTCTCCACTCTTATCTTGTTAATATATTCAAATATTGAGACCCCGCAGTATTCCTTGAAGAGGCTGGAAAAGTAATTCGGGCTAAAACCCATTTTTCTCGCAATTTCATCAAGGCCGAGATCCCGGTTATAATTCGCATTTAAATATTCTATAGTTTCCCCGAGAATTTTTTCATGCCAGGTCGCGCCGGTTTCACTCCCGCCCTTCTCGGCCAAATCAGCGACATAAGAAAAAAGGCTCAGGAACGCACCTTTTGTTATATCTACCCAGCGGGGTTGATTTTGCCGGTAGGTCATTAAAATAAAAGGCAAAAGATTCAGCAGGTAAATCGGAATTTCGACATCCAGATGGTCAACAGTATCGTAAGAATTTTTGTGGCGGTCTGCCATTAGATTTATTCTTAACCTTGAACCCTCTAAAACAAACCACATTATCCGGAACTCTTTGTTTTTTTTAAGTCCCATCTCGCAATGCTTTTCTGAAGGCGGCACGATACAGATATCCCCTTCAGCAATCCGGTAACTTATTCCATCCAGATTCAGATAGCATTCGTTATCGACAAGATAGCACATCTCAAAATAATGATGGTAATGCTCTTTTGGGTCGTAAATAGGGAAAAGCGGCAGGTTATCAACACGCCGCGAATGCTCCTTCTGATCAATTATTATATTATTTTTAGATAAATACTTTAGCGAAGGTATCACTTTTTCTGTTAGCAGCTTATATATAGTTGTTTTTTTGTTCATTTTACGCCTCAAATAAATATTTTTTTACTTAATAGCATATTAGATTATACCATTTATAGCATTCTTTAAAGTTTTAGCGCAAGTCCATTAGGCCGATTGCGCAGATAAAGTTGCAATGTTTTGAGGTAGATTACTCATTTAAACATGTCAAAAAATCATGCGGCAGATTTGCGGCAGAACCAGGAGCGCTCAGTCATCGGTTTTAACCCTTTGGGAAGGTGGAATTCTACCACTGGCTCTTTTGCCGGCGTCAGGCAGACAGGTGCTTTAGACTCGCAACTTGCCAAAGACACTTTACTGGTTGTAATCAACAGGGCGCTTGCCTTCTTTTTACAATATACCGGCTTTCCTATTTTCCCATTGCCGCTGTAAAGTTTACGCTTCCGTTCAGGTTTAGGAACTCAACGGCCGTGCAAGCTTCGCTGACTATTGCATCCTTCCGGCAGGAAAACGATTTGATCTTTAACTCACCGGGAAGGCGGAGATGGAGAACGACCCTGTTTTGTTTGCCACCGGCCAGTTTCACGGAGCCGGTTACAAGGCGGGTCTTTTTATCATAACAAATTTCAAAGTCCAATTGACCAAAGTGTGTCGCCAAGCCCTTCGCGCAAATAGGTTTTCCGCTCGCAAGCCACTGCCGGGCCGTGCCGCGCGCCAGATGCAAGACAGCTCCATCTTCCATCGCGAGAGCATCGCGAAGGAACCGGCAGACGGCCACCGGTGTCCAGAGATGCTGGCGATCGCCGGAACATTCCTTGGCCCCCTGCTCCTGGCCCCGTTCCTCGCACCAGGAAAAAAGCGGTGTGCCATGATTGAGAGTGGCATAGAGGTAACGGGCGGCCCTGTCACCGTCACCACGCATAAGCAATACTTCGGCGAGATTGTCAAGAGTGATAGCAACCCACATTCCGTCCTTCATCCAGCCGGTGTTTATCGGAATGCCGCCGGAACTCAAGTGCTCTTCAAATTTACGGATCGTACCGGTGATAAGTTCGTGCTCCGGCGGCAGAAGCCGGCACGGGAACACAGAATAAAGCGCACCCCACCGGCTGCCGGATATTTTTCCGGGCACACCCGGGATCCAGCGGAAATCTTTTTCCACAATGGCACCGTCTTCAAGCGCACGCAAGAGGTCCTTTAACGCTTCCGCGTGAATCCTCCGGAGCGCGGGCAATTCCTTCTTTTTCCCGAGAATTTTTGCCGTTTCGACGGTCAGATCGTCGGCATAAACGGCAAGAATATTATGCGTCAGGAAAACGCCGTAAAGGTCATCGTCATTTTTCAAGCCGCCGTCGCCCATGCCGCGCGGCATAAGGCCATAACTGAGCGGGCGTTTACCCTTGAGCAGTTTCCGGGTGCGCTTCCGCTGGCTCTCCAGCCAGCGTGAACTCGCGGCCATGCGAGGGTACGCCGCTGCCAGAAACGCACGGTCGCCGGTCAGAAGGAAATGTTCCATGATGGCCCAGGACTTAATACCCGCGGAACCCCACATGTAATGGGCCCAACCCTCAGGGTCGGCCCAGTTGCCATCAAGGCCCTGCTGTCGTAAGAACATTTCGGCATTGCCCGCCGCTTCCTTGTGCAGGCCAAGTTGATCAAAGAGTATTGAAACTAGCAGCGGTTCGAACGGATTGGGCGCGCGGTAAAGCTCGGTGCCGGGTGAGGCCGTAACCGTGCCGTCAGCCACGGTCTCGCGCATCAAAAAACAATCAGCCAGACAGGCACGAAATGCATTTTCGACAGCGCTATCAGGAATTGTGATCTTTGCCGAACGCTTGAGCAATTTGCGCCACACATCCTTGGCCGCCTTGAATTCCGCTTTCCAGTTTTTCTTGCGCAGTTCCGGCAGCATGGGCTGATATGCGTGATACGGCCGCACCAGCCACGCCTCGCGTTTTTCGCCCGGACGGAGATCCCAACTTGGGCACAGCGCCGTGGCGCCGGGCACCGGATATTCATCGCCGCCCAGGGCCACAAGTAAGACACGATCCGCGCGTTCCATCCACCCGGCGATCAAAACATCCGCATCCCATTCCGGCTGGACCCACGCCGGATTGACCCCGGCCCACGCGCCGGGTTTCTCGCAACGCAGCATCACACGATGCGCTTTTTGGCCGCGGTTTTCCAGTCTTACTCTAACTATCGCCGCCGTTTTTCCACCCGCCGCTTCTAACCGTATTGTAACCGCACCGTCTTCATATACGTTTTCCAGAACCGGCAGCCAGCCTTCAACTCGCGTCCAGCTGCTCCGAGCAAACGGCTTTCCGTCCCGCTCCGGTGTGATCACCACTTCCCAGTCCGTTTTTGGAGCTACAAAGGCAGCCAAAGGTTTATCGAGAAGATTCCCGTAGGTCCAGGCCATGCGCAGAAATCCGGGATTCAAATCCAGCAGCGTCTTATTACTGCTATCCGGCAAGGCCACTGTCAACCGATGTGGGGTCGAAAAAGCGTAGCCAAAATCCACAGCCATCATTTTTTCTTTCATTTTTTCCCTTTAGTTTTTATATGTCCGGTTATCTTTAATTATAAAACTCCCGGTCAAGGTTTCTATTTTTATTTCTTTTTCTTTTCTTCTTCTAACGCTGTTTTAAGCTTCGCTATTAAAGCATCCAAACTTGCTTTTGCTGCTTTCTCAAGTTTCAAGTCCAGGATAAATTCAAAAGTTGTGTTTACTTTTTTTCTTTTTTTATAAAGTTCCTCCGGCTCAGCTTTTGTAATTTCTGCCGCGGCGCAGATGATCATAACATCGTCCATTTTGATACCTTTATTTTTTGCGAGTTCAAGAATTTTTTCCTTTGCAATACCCGTGTTATTGCTTATTACAATTGCTGCCTGCTCGGGGGAATCAGAACCAACCGAAGCTTTTCTTCCTGAAACCTTTACGTCAACTTCACCCGCCAGCGCAAAGAGCTTTTTTTCCCTTTCCAGCCAGCCGAGGGCAAACCACTCCTGCCCTTTCTTGGACTCTTCAACCTGAATGGGAATAGTGGCTTCGCCTCCATACTTAATTTTTTTGCCGGCCTTAATCAGAGCTGTGATTATTGCCTCAACAGGATTTCGGGCTTCACCTACCTGTCCTATAAGTTTCAGATCTTCATCATTATTCCAAACCGTCTTCCACAGCGCGCGGTGATGTTCATCAAGCGCATCCTGGCAGCGTTTAGCCAGTTCTGTTCCGAGCTTTGCCTTTTTTCCGCTGTCTAAAAGCGCGTCTTCGAGAAAAATTCTCGCTTCGCATTCCTGTATCCCTTCATTTAAGCACTCCAGGCGGACTGTGGAAACCGCGCCCTCCGGGCCCGGCGCAAGGAACCAGTCGGAGATATCCAGGTTCCGCCAGTTATTTTCAGGGTAGCGCGCGTAGACCGCCCCCGCACGGTCGCCTTTACTATTTTTCATCGCCGGCCAGAAATCCCCCCCTATCCGCCCTCCGCCGCGTTCCCCTCCTGTAATGTAAAAGGCCGGAAGCGCGCGGGTGTAAGAACCCGGAGCCCGGTTCAACTCCCCGAGACGCAGGTAGCAGGTTAAAAGTGCCGGGTTGTGCCAGCCGTACAGCCGTCCCTTATCGGGGTTAACATTATATATCAGGTTATACACATAGGCCGCGTAGCCGATATCGGCGATCTTATATAGACCCTTATTCCCTATCATTACATCCTTTGCAGCGCCGGCATGCCCGTGAATGGCCCACGCCAGGCCCCCCGAAACATCCTTCCAAAATGTAACTTCTTCTTTGTTCGGCCAGAGGTCCGGCATTATCCCCAGCATCATTGTTTTTTCCAGGCCGCGTTTTTCCAGCCGCTTTTTTACTTCCGCAAACATCGGCTGCCAGAGCGTTTTGCTTGCAGGGTCCTCATACCGGGGCAGTATCAGAACACCTGCTGTTTTAGTTTCCGGGTCCAGCACCGTTACACGGGGCCCTTTGCCCAGCAATTCCGCGCGGCTCTTGCCCGTGGCATTATCCTTGGACCAAAGGCCTCTTTCCAGTGACTTTGCAGACATACAGATATCCCAGACCAGGAATATTATCAATTTAGGTTTACCCAGGTTCTTCTCAGCGGAGTCCAGATATTTATCCATAACACTATAATCGTACTCGTATTTATTTTCGCCCTTTTTTATCCAGCGCACCATTGACTGCTCGTTGCCGAAGTTAGTCCGGCAAAGGAGCGGAATGTAAAGCGTGCGGCCACCGGTGGGGCTTAAGAGCTGGAAAGACCGGTCTATCAGTTTCCAGTGTTTTTCAGACCAGAGTGGAACATTGTATTCCACTGCCAGCGTATCCGGGGATTCCACAAAATCCATCCAGGTACGATAATCCTGCGGATCGGGCAAAGTCCAGTCTTCAACCGACAGCTCGAGCTTCACCCTTACAGACGGTGCTCCCTCCGGTTGAACATTTACCTCTCCGGTATATATTCCCGCTTTTGCGTCTTTGGGTACCTTCACCGTGACCCACACGGGAAGAAAGGCCTGGCCTTTCGCTTCGGGAATCACCTCGGGCGGGGTATCCAAAAGAACGTCCGGCCTGATAGGCCATCCATATTTTTTCTGAAACCATTTGGCGTAGCGCACCTGGACGTTTTTAGCCGGAATAATGCCGCCTTTTCCGGACAGAGCGCCCGCGGAAGCCCTTAGGCCTTTGATAATACCGTTTGATTCGACTACGAGTTTACCCGAGAAACTGCCGTTTCTGGCACCGACCAGAGTAATAGGTTTTAGTTCTTTCACTGCCCTGGGTAACAACTCATCTGAAACTATATCACTGGTCCAGATCTTAACCTCCGCCCGTACCCCGGACAAAAGGATTACACCCAGAATAAAAGCAGCTAAAACCTTCTTTAAAATTACTTTTTTAACCCGGGGAAATCCTATTATATTGTGAAGTGTTTTTTTTATTCTCAAGTGCAAGGCCTCCCCCTTTCCGGTAACTTCTCTTGTTGAAAAAGAAAGATACAAACGAAAACTTTCGCCAATTTTAAATAATTACATGGGTGCAAAACCGGCTTTCCTTTATTATTTTGCCGGCTCCTTGAAATTTATTTCTATATCATCATAGTAAAAGGTTTCCGCGCCATCCTTTTCGCACCCGAAGATAACTCCGTTAAACCCTTTGGTAAACAGGGATTTGGCTTTATCTATTTCTTCCGGTTTTTTTTCATCCAGAGTAAATATTATTGTACTAATATCCGGCATATCTATTGTTATTTTGTGCCAACCCTTTTCTATCTTGCCTGAGGCCTTCGCCAGGTCAGTCCACAGATATTCTTTGGTTGAGCACAAATAATAGTAGGCGCCCCAAACATGCCGACCTGACTTGCTCTGTTCAAAGGCCAGAGAAAACTTCTCACCGTCAGAATTTACCACGCCAAAATAGGGGCCGAACTGGTAAGTGTCTCCTTTTTTGAGGCCGGCTCTTGAATCATAAACCCAGAAAGATACCGTGCCGCATTTATTCTCTTTACTGACCGTCCAGACCGCCGAGGAACTTAACGGGACGGATAGTGATTTTTCTCCTCCATGGAACTGGTCTTTTACAATTTTGGCCTCTCCTTCAATTTTCCAGGCCTTGAGGCATTCCTCATTTTCAAAACCTTCTTTTATGGCTTCTCCCCTGCAAACACCGCACGCAAAAAACATCAGAAACGCACCCGATAATACTCCTATTTTCATTTTCAAACCTCCCCGGCATAAGCCGCAAATTATTATTTAATAACTATATCTCCCAGGCGTTTCCGTCCGGAAGTTTCGTGGAGCACGCCAAACTTGCTGTTTATTTCTTCAAGCGCGGAAGCAAGCGCTTTTTTGAAACTTGCAGCGTCAGCTTTGTTATTGTTCTCTGCCTTAACACTTGCGTCAAGTATAAAGGAACAAGCAATGTTATTGCTGACGGTATTGTTGCTGTTTTTATCATTTTTCTCCTCCGCCATTTTGATCCAGGGTTTGGCTTTGGAATTCCAGATGGAATACACGGCATTATCTATTATCTTGCAGTTTCTGGCCTTGTAAAGAGAGATCCCGTGATAGTGGTCAACCAGGACGACATTTTTTTCTACAAGAAAACCGTCACGCGGCCCGTCGAAAAATCCGAGGCCCTGCATGGAAGCGGGAAATTTCTGTGCCGGGTCTTCGCGGTTTATTACAATATTCCCGCGGATAGTAACATTGCTGACCAGGCCACCTCCGGCATTAAAGAGAAAACTCTGGATCCCGTCATCGTGATTTGGATCCTCCGGCTGGGGCACATATTCATTTTTTATGACATTGTACTGTACCACCTGCGCGTCCCGGGTCGTGCGCACGCCGTCGGCGGAAAAATCAGAAACCACATTACCTTCGCATAAAGAATCCGGCGCGCAAAGCGAGATCCCGAACCGTGTATTCAAAACATAATTATTCCGCAGGGTTATCTTAACGCCGGCGCGGCCCATATTAATACCGCTGTTTGCGTTCATCCAATCTTTGGCAGTCCAAGACGAAGTGTCAAGCGTGCTGTAAATAAAACAGTCTTCCAGAACTATTTCTTTTGAATCCCCGCCGTCCCCGAGGCTCACGATATATTTTTCATAGGCCGGGCCGAAGGAAGGACTGATAATAAGGCCGCGAAAGGCCCATTTGCTCCCTTTAGTAAGGATGAGACGGGAAAGTTCCGGTTTCTGCCCCTTTTCTGCGGCAATGGTAATCACCCCGGAATTATCGCCTGCCAGGGTTACCGCGCCATGCACCCCCGAGCGCAGCAAAAGAGTATCCCCGCCCGCCAGGGCCTTGAGCTTACCGCTCTGCGCCACTTCAGCAAGTGTCTTCCAGGGTTTAGCTTCACTTCCGGGATTCCCCATATCTCCTTTTACCGGATCGGCATAGAAGACAGCCGCCGTAAGGACCGCGGGCCGGCAAAGCAGGAACACAGCCAAAAACGAAAATATTATTTTATTCCTCATAGAGCTTTCTCCTTTTCCTATTTATTCGTCTCCGTTTTTCCATACCCGGAATATATTTTTCTTAATTTCAGGCTCTCTTTCCCTGTGCTAAAACCTGAAACTGCCTTCAACTTTCAGGCCAAATAATAATAATTTATAACACTAATTAAGGTTCAAAAGCAAGTTCATAAGGAATGCCTTTTTGCAATTGGTTTGTAGTTACAGATAAAAGAAGGTTAGAGAATTTTCCAAGGTATTGCGTGCCTAATCATCCCAAATTACTGAGCACCTTATAAATGAAAGCAAATGCTAATACCGGCTTTTGAACCGCCAATATTTACTGCTACAGGTTCACCTGAGGTTGTAACATATTTAAAAGAATCGTCTCTAAGCTGACCATCAGCAATATCAAGAAGATACCCAACTGATCCTTTGATAGAAAGTGTATTTTGTATTATAAAATATTCCACTCCAATTTTTGCACCTAAACCGAATGAAAGCGATTGCATATTGGTATTCTGACTGATACTCCAACTGGTACTTCCTGTCGCTCCACTAGATTTACTATCTAAATCAAGGACTGAAAAGGCCAAAACAGAATCAATTTCAAATAATATTCCTAATATATCACTTTTATTATCCCTGGTTTTCAATGTGAATACAGGAAAATCAAATCGCAAGTATATAGGTATAATATCGATCGTACTCGAAGCAGTTATTACCGATGTATTAATTAATGTATTGCCTTGCCAATAGCCAAATCCAAAATAGACTCCTTCCAGCTTATCTGAGGAACCTCCAATTAAAACATTCAGCCCATTAAGATCAGAACTGCCTTTGAAATTCGGAATTCCCATATTTACAAACTCGTCATTCAAGGTCTTTAGAGAGGGCTGGTAAAAGTCCTTTTCAATGACTATATTTATTGCAAACATATCAGTACAAACCAATACCAAACCAAAAAAAAGAATTTGCGCTTTCTTTAGCATATCCCTCCCTTAACAAATTTATTATTAACAGGTGGAACTAATGTTATGATAGCAAATATATTTTTTAAGAGCAAGTCCATTAGGCACGGCTTAGAAATTCCTCATGATAGTTATTTTTGTGATTCTGTAGTTGCCCGATTCATCGGGCGCTTTAAACCGCTCAATAAATTGAGCAACTACAACTTACCCTTTTATTGATTTTGAAGATTTTTCCGGCCTTTTCTATTTTAGAGATTTCCAGTGGAAATCAATGATCCCGGCGGAAGAACCTACCCAAAATTTCCATTCATGCTTACCGGGACTCTTTTCAAGGCTCGAAGAGTAACCATTTTCAATCAGGAAAGCGTTCATTTTAATATTGTCATCCATTAAAACATCTTCCGTCCCGCAGTGCAAATAAACCGGCGGCAATTTCACTTTCTGTTCCGCGTATTTCTTTATCCGGGGAAACGGGTTGACCGCTTCATAACTTTCGGGATGGCTTTTAAGGGTCCCGAAAACCGGGGTTTTCCAATCTGACTCTGTGCCGTCATCTATGGAAAAGCAACCGCTCAGACTGCTTACCGAAGCGAACATTGCGGGTTTTGTAAGCATATAATGAAAGGCGCCGAAGCTGCCCATGGAAAAACCGGTCAGCATTCTTTGTTTTTCATTCACGCGGTAATATTTGTCCACGCAGGGAATAAATTCCTCAAAAAAGAAGGTGGTAAAGAGCGACTTTACCTGGGGCAGAGCCGGGGCATCTTTCTTCTTTGGTTCATTACTGTAGTTCTTCGGCTTCTGCAGGTAAGGAGAATCAACAAACCAGGAACCCCTGTCTCCGTCAAAACAGGTAACGATCATCGGTTTTGTTTTTAGAGCGCTTCGAAGCGGGGACATTTTACTGTAGGTGTCGTAAGGAGCCCCTCCGCCGTGCAAGGTATAGAGTATGGGATATTTCTTTTCGGGATGAGCTTTATACTCCGGGGGAAGAATAACGACAACCCTTATCTCTCTTTCCATGCTTTTTGAAAAAATGCTAAAACTTTCTATTGTACAGCCCTCACCGGAAATTTCGGATTCCAGCTTGAGCCTTTCTTTGTCACTTACCGCCATATTCGACACCTCCGCAAAAGAAGTTGTTCCCAAAACACCCGATAAGAAAAATGCCGTTAAGATACCACCGAGGATATAACCTTTCTTCATTTATCAACTCCTTTCATGCCAGATTTTTTGCCTAAATTAAAAGCGGTTTACTTTTCTAAACTCTGACACCTTGCCGGCTTCGGCGACAATGCTCCAGGTACCATCCATAGGCGCGTCGAAGGTAATGAATTTAGAACCATCCTTGCTTGACTCGGTGAACTTCAACCGCTTTCCGCCGGCTTCTACCTCAAAGCCTTTCCATTCCGCCGGTATATAGGCCTGAACAGTTACCGGAGCATGGACGGCGGTCTTGCCATCTTTCAACTTCGGCCAGAAGACATAACCCCCGCGGCGGACATGGCATATATTTAATATTACGCCTGCCTTTGTATCCTGCAAAACCAGGAGTTGAGGCAGAGCCATACATGACGGGTCACCAGAAAAAATTACATTGGTAGCAGGGTTTATAGTAAAAGGTGAAGCCGGAAGCCCCTCTCCGCTAAATATAGTTTCATGCGGATCTTGATTCTCGGCATAGGCAACAGTTTCCAGTTCGGTAATGTCGGGATGGGATACTTCAAGTGTATCTTTGCCGGTAAGTTTGACCTGCCCCCAGCGGTTCAATCCTGATTTACCCTTGCCATGCAGACAAAAACCGCTGATACCGTCGATAGACGGCAGGTAAACAAGCCCTTTCCCGGTAAATTCAAACCGTATGACGGCCTTATCCCCTTCAATTTTCGCCTCCGTCATTCGCGGGCCACTATAGATATGATTTTGCCCGTAAGCAGAGTTTAGGGCCGCCAGACACATCCGGTACCCGCCTTCCGCTTTTTCGGTCCAATGGACCTGTTCATCTCCCAGGTCATAGAAATCCACCAGCGCAACATTCTTGTCTTCCTTCGATAACTTAAGCGCCTGCCAGAGATAGGTATTTACTAGTGAGCGGGAAAACCAGGTGCGTATCGGTACCAGCGGAGGAGGCTGTGATGTATCGCGGCTTAAAGTTCCCCAGATAAAGTTAAAGTTCTGTCCAAAGAGCCCCCGCCACTGTTTTATCATAGCTATAAGCCGTTCGGCATAAGGACCAAAAGGCCCACCTTCACCCTGATGCCAGATAACTCCGCGTATGGCAAAAGGAGCGAGCGGAAAAATACGGGTGTTGTAAAGCACGGCAGGAAAATTAAGTAAATCCAGGTTTCCGGGCCACGGTCCCTTCTTTGTTTCGCGCCAGGACGTTTCAACCTCTTTGAAATCTGCCCAAGATTTCACTTTTCCCGCGGATTTAGCGATCCTATCCTCGCTATAGTTAAAGAATTCCTTGTAGAAATTGGTTTCTTTATTTTTACCCTGAAAGCTTTCCAGCGTCTCTTTCGCCATCCAGGCGGCCTGATTTGTCCCGGGGACAGCCACAAGGACTATTCCTACAGGAACTTCGAGAGCATCCCGAAGCACACGCGCAAAGTAATATGATAAACTCATGATCGGAGGCGGCGGATCCTCTTTCAACACCTGCCAGGGTTCGCTGCCCCGTTTTGCCGTATCAATATCCTCTAAGGGTTCAAGTGAAACACCAAAACCGAAATTGCAGATCCTGATCTCCGGCTTGCCGCCCTTGAGCCCCTGAGAAATATAGTGAGGATAAACCCCCGTATCCTTATCCGGCCCGCCGGCGACCATGTTTGACTGCCCGGCTGCGATCCAGACCTCCCCCACAAGAACATTCTTAAGGTTGATAGCGGTAGCGCCGATCCGTACTTCCAAAACACGCCCTTCACGGCTCGCGGGCAGCGGCTCAAGCAGCACTTTCCAATAACCATGCTCATCTGCTTTTGTTTGTTTCTTCTGACCCCCAAAACTAACCGTCACCTGCTCTCCGGATTTTGCCCAGCCCCATACCGGGACGGGTGTCTCCCGCTGCAAGACCATATTGTCCTGGAAAATATGCGCGAGCCGTTCTTCTATCCGGGCTGTCCCGGCATAAGCAGATACCGGAATCCCCGCCAAAATTACAGTTAACGTCAACAACACCATAAAAAACGAAGTAAAACAAACTATTATCTTTTCGCGCCCGTTCCGTAAAATACTCATACTCCCCCCATAATAATATTCTAAGTTCTTCGGGTTAACACCCCTGTTTTTCCAAATATTTATGTTAAAAAGTAACCCTGCTTTGCGTGCGGGTCAATCTTGCTCTTTCCCGCAGCTCCCGGCAAATAATATTGCAGCTTCGATTTTTATCGCGCTTTCCCACGGCCGACAGCGCGTATTTAAGCTAAATAGGGAAGGCGCGCTATAAGGCGGCCCGAATAATTGAATAATGTCCGGCCCCTGTTTATAAACGCAATAGCTGCCGTTGCCAAGGCAATGAATGCTCCCGCTGTCCTTTTTTCTGCCTTTCCATATTCTCATAAATTTATTGGAATTATTATTCTATTTCTCATTATTTATCGTTTTGCCTTCGCCGCTTTACTTAAACGCGCACGTATGCCGGCTGCTTTTCATATCCGCCTATTCTTTTTTAGATCCCGGTTCAGACCATACCAGATTATACTATTATTTGTTGTTTAAGCACAAGTCCATTAGGATCATCAATTTTATTGACTTTCAGCCAAAGTGTCAGATAGAATAATAAGATAATTTTAAAAGTTAATTTAGGGGTTTTAATTATGAAGCGCTTAAGTGTCTTAATATTTCTGGTAGCAAACATCTGGGCAAGCGACAAGATTTCTATGGCTATAACTGATTTTGACGTCTCAGGCGTGACCCCGGCAATAGCCGCCTCTGTAGCCGATTTTATCCAGGATGGCTTACGCCAAACCGGACGCTTTACTGTAATAGAGAGAAAAAATGTCCAAAAATTACTACAAGAACAAATGTTCCAAAAAATCGGTTGTACCTCCACAGATTGTGCGGTCGAGATAGGTAAAATGCTGAATGTCAATAACATTGTCTCCGGCAGAGTATCACAAATGGGAAAAAGGATAGTTATTTCCTTAAGTCTTGTGGATGTAGAAGCGAGCAAAATAAGTCTGACTGACAGTATCGAATGCGACTCAGTTGAACTTCTAAATACGGGTTCACAAAAATTGGCCGAACATTTCAGCAAGGGTGTGGCAGTTAAAGGTAAAGTTATTAAGATTTTCGGCAATGATGTTATCATTAATCTCGGTATGGATGACGGCGTTAAAAACGGTGATTTATTAACTGTTGAGCGCTTTGGCGAGGCTGTCAAGGATGAAACCGGAAAAATTGTTTTTCAGGAAAAAAGTAAAATAGGAACCATCTCCGTCAAGGATGCTTCCCCTTTCGGCTCAAAAGCACTGGTTACCGAAGGTAACGGTAATATTAAGAACGGCGACGTAGTTGAACTAAAAATTGAAAAACTCTGGCGGCTCGCTCCGATATTAAGTTCAGTAGTCTCGACCACTTACACTACGCCTTCCTACGACACGAAAGGCGCCAGAACTGAAACCAGGTATAAAAGCCTAAAAGCAGTTAATAATTATGAGGAATATAAGTTCGGTTTAGGGGTTACTATGGGTTTCAACGGATCTCTGTCTTTTATCAGATATACAACCAACGGCTCAATTATTTCCATCCCGCAGACCAAAATAGCGACGTTTAACAACTACCTTAACTTTGCGTTGGATTTTAGTTCCACTGTGTCTGAATTCATGGATATCGGAAACATGATACAATTCACCTTTCCAAGATTCACGGATACCTTGGGTACAGAAGATACCACCGGCATTTATTTGTGCTGTACACATCAATACCCTGCCGCGCAAGCGGTTCAATACAGCCCACCAGCGCCAGGCGGGAAAAATACTGGTAGGAAATCGAACCTTCTCTCCATAACCCGTCATCCCCGATCCCTCTCGCGATCTGAAACCTGGTATTCGCGGCCCCGATATCTATCCAATCCTGATCTCCCATTACTATCCCCGATTCCACAAAGGTCGCGTTGAAAAAATTTTCCCAATTCACCGCGGTTTTTCCCTCCGTCGCCGGTTCTTCCGTCCGCCAATTTGGATTTTTTTTGTCTCTTTTTTTTATTTCTGCCTTTACATCCCCCATGAGAATATGTGCTATTACGGGGCGCACGAGGCCGTCCTCTATCAGTTTCCGGTCCTCTGCCGTCATGCATTTGGCCTCATAGATCATATCGTAGGCCTGTACCAGAGGTAAAAACCACATCGCCAAACCCAGCCTTGTTTGTTTCAGCGGGCATTTTTTAGCCAGGCCTGTCAAGATCTCCCGCGCCTTTGCGGCATACTCCTCTTTATCCGTCAACTGATACGCCCAGCCCAGGCCCCCGGCGCCGAGTGAAAAACTCTTGGAACCTTTATGCTCCGCAGGGTCACCCAGCTCCTCCTTTTGTTCCTTGGAAGCACTTTGGTCCAGTACCATAATTTCACGTTTCAGCCACCCGTCCGCAAAACGCACGACACCTTTAAGCGCTGCCTGCCCTTGCGCTGTTTTCATAATATCTTCCCGCCACTTGACCAGCTCAGCCCGGGACAGGTACAGCCGGGGATGGCCTTCCAGCCCGAGTTTCGACGGCATGGTAACTTTCACTCCGGAATAATCATGCCGTGATATAGTCCCCTTAACATATACCGGTAGCTCCGGATTTAATTCCGCCGTATCCATATGCAAACGCAGATCTCCGGGTACTCCTGACTTTTCCTGGCCAAAAACAAGGTCAGTACAGTGAAAAACCAATACCAGCGCCAAAAACATTAAAACCCCTTTGTATCCGCACCATTTTCGAGGCATATCAGTTTTTTTTGTTTCTTCTGATTCCACGACTTTCTCCTTTGTTAATATTTTTGCCGCCGGTTATTATTCTTTACTTTTTTTATGTCCCATAAAACAGGCGGGGTTTACTTTTTATTTTCTTCCTCCGCGGAGGTTTTAATTTTCTTTATGAGAGCATCTAAAGTTGCTTTAGCCGCCTTATCAAGTTTTAATTCGTAGAAAAATTCAAAAGCGGTATTTACTTTCTTCCTTTTTTTATAAAGCTCTTCCGGCTCCGCCTTTGTTATTTCTGCGGCGGCGCAGACCGCGATTACATCCTCCTTGCTTACACCTTTATTCTTTAAGAGTCCCAGGAGCTTTTCTCCGGCAATGCCGGTATTTTTGCTGACCGCTCTTGCAACCGCTTCAAAATTATCCGGAAACCCCGCTAAAGCGCTGCCGCCGGCTCCGCCTGAAACCTTTCCCTCAAAAACAGCCGCTACCTCTCCCGAGAGAGCGAATAACTTCCTTTCCCGGTCCTGCCAGCCAAGAGCGAACCATTCCTTCCCCTTACTCGCTTCTTCGGCCTGCATAGCACGGCCGGGAGAAAAATCAGGCAGTTTTTTTCCGGCCTTCGAAAGGGCATTCCAAAGCCCTTCGAGCGGGAACCGGCCGGTACCCACTTTGCCCAGGCTGTTCAGGTCTTCATCGTTATTCCAGACGGTCTTCCACATAGCGCGGTGATGCTCATCAAGGGCGGCCTGGCAGCGTTTGGCCAGTTCTGTACCTATCCTGGCTTTTTTGGTGTCATCCAGCAGTACGTCTTCCAGAAAGATCCTCGCCTCGCAAACCTGCACCCCCTCTTTAAGCGCTTCAAGACGCACCGTGGAAACCGAACCTTCCGGCCCCGGGGCCAGGAACCAGTCATGCAGATCCAGATTGCGCCAGTTATTTTCCGGATACCGGGAATAGACCGGGGCAGAACGTTCCCCCTTCTTGTTCCGCAGTGCCCACCAGATGTCCGCGCCCATCCTGCCCCCTCCGCGCTCCCCGCCGGTAATATCAAAAGCGATAAGCTCGCGGATATCCAGCGCGGAAGCCATGTTCAGGGCGCCTCCCCTCTCATAGCAGGTTAAAAGCGCCGGATTCTGCCAGCCATACAGCCGGCCTTTATCCGGATTAACATTATACATTAGGTTATATACAAAGGCGGCGTAACCAATGTCGGAGATCTTATACAGCCCCTTATTTCCTATCATAACATCCGACGCATGCCCGGCGTGCCCGTGGATAGCCCACGCCAGTCCCCCGGATACGTCCTTCCAGAAGGTTACTTCCTCTTTGTTCGGCCAGAGGTCCGGCATAAGCCCCAGCATCATGGTTTTTTCCAGGCCGCGTTTTTCCATCTTTTTATGGATCTCTGTGAACACCGGCTGCCACAGGGCCTTGCTTTCAGGCTCCTCATAGCGGGGAAGGAACAGCATGTCGGTTTCCCCGGTTGCCGGATCCAGGACTGTCACACGGGGCCCCTTGCCCAGGAGCTCCTTCCGGTTTTTTTTTGTATCAGTTTCTCCTCCCCAAAGGCCTCTTTCCAGGGATTTCATCGACTGGCATATATCCCAGACTTGAAAAATTACCAGTTTTGGTTTGCCCAGATTCTTTCCGGCAGAATCCAGATACCTGTCCAGGACCGTATAGTCGTACTCATATTTATTCCCGCCTTTTTTTATCCAGCGTACCATAGACTGCTCATTGCCGAGATTCGTCCTGCAGATAAGAGGCACGTACAGCACCCGGCCGCCGGTGGGGTTTAAGAGCTGAAAAGAACGGTCTATAAGCTTCCAGTGTTTTTCGGACCAGAGCGGAACATTGTATTCCAGGGCCAGGGTATCAGGGGACTGGACGAAATCCAGGAAAGTGCGGTAATCCTGAGGATCCGGCAGGGTCCAATCAACAACCTCCAGAATTAAAGGTACTCTGACCTGGCCGGCCCCCTCGGGCTGAACTGTTATCTCACCGGTATACTTTCCCGCACCGGCATCTTTCGGTACCCGTACCGTCACCCATATGGGCAGAAATGCAGGATTTTTCGCGCCGGGAGAAACTTCGGACGGCGAGTCCAGAAGGATGTCAGGCCCGCCGGGCAAAGTCCAGCCTTTCAGGTCCCAGGCCTTACCGTAGCGAACCTGGACGTTAGAAGCAGGAATGATACCGCTTTTTCCGCTGAGCGCGCCCGCGGAGGCCTTAAGCCCTTTAATGGTACTGCCGGACTCGGCCACGAGCTTTCCGGAGAAACTGCCGTTGCGCGTACCCACCAGAACAACAGGCTTTAATTCTTTGATAACGGGTTTCGCATCTTTTACCAACCTGGGGGACAGTTCCTCTGATATTACATCACTGGTCCAGATCTGCACGCCGGCCGCCGTGAACGGGGTCAGGTAAACGGTAAAAATGGCCAAAGGTACAGCGGCCCATACGGTTTTTTTACTCAGAAATACTTTTATCCTATTTTGAATTATCTTAAGCATTTTTGCTCGCATGATCTTCTACCCGTTCCTTTATTTCGGCCTTAGTTATAAAAATTTTTTCCGCTTTCTCTGTCCTTTTAGACGTTTCTCAAAGGTAAACGTTGTACTGTTTTAACTCAGCACTAAATACCCCGGTACTCGTTATCTTCCTATAGCTCCGGCATCATGCTTGCCGGCAGGAGCCTTCCCGGTAAAATCCCGCAGGAACGGGCCATTGAACTCCCAGGCGTACAGTTCCTCAATGCTGGTCTTAGATTCGGGAAGCGTGCTCCGGCAGACGCGCAGAAAATCCAGGGCTCCGGAAAACTCTTTTCCCGCGCTGAAATCTGCCGTATTTGAGAGAGAAGCATTTTTTGGCAGCGCGCTGAGCTTTGCTTCTCCAAATAACTTGCCGTCCACAAATATTACGGCTCTTTCCGCAGAACGATCCACTTCGGCAAGAACATGATGCCACTTGCCGTCATTAACTTTAACAGCGGCCACCGCAGAAACAGCAGCACCGGATGAAACCAGAGTCAGGGCGGGACAGCCGTCAGCGTTTATGAAAAGTTCATAACCGTTCTTTGCGTACTTTGAAGCCAGCACACCTGTTTTGAGCCCTGTCTCCGTCTTGAAAACAGTTTCAATAAGAAAATTATTTATGCCCATGTCAAGAGTCTCGCGTTTTGACCCGTTGTAAACGCCTCCCGGGTAATTCATATCCTTTGTCATTTCCGCATGCGAAAGCGAAGCCGTACGTTTACCGTCAAAGACAAGCGCCCCCTCTATCCAATCCTCCAGAGGCCCCGCGATATAGTCCTTTGCGGAACAGTTTGTAACATTAAGGTCGTTTCGCGGTATGAAATAATACATGCCCCGGTCTATATATTCCTCGGTCATATAGAAACCCTCACCCAGCACCGTCTCAGGATTGGAACTGCTTTTATAAAAGTTCCACTCGCCTACATTGCGGGCCAAAGACCACGGTACAAAATATTTTACCCCTCTTTCCTTTACCCCGGAACCGGACACGGGACGGTAATCTTTTTTTGCCGGGTCCTGCAGGGGTTCGCTTGTTACTTTCCAGCCGACACCGGAAAGACGGCACTTTTCGGCTGCCAGCCGGTCACGCAGTTCTTCAAGCGTAGTCCCTGTCACAAGGGGAGCCCCGCTGCCGGCCCCTTTACTGCTTGTCCCGGCAACTACTCCGAAGGCCTTGGGATTACCGTAAAAAACGTTAGAGGAATAAGCCATCGTAGGAATTCCGGTGCGGCCCATAGCACCCGTATCTCCACCACCCAGCATGGAAACATCACCCGGACGGTTCTGTCCGATAAAAGAGGATTTACAGTCCAGCATCAGGTTACCCAGGATATTTGACCGGTTCCCTGAGCTTCCGTCCAGAGCATTATCAAAATGATAGAGTGTATTATTAAAAAATTGGTCCATAAATCCGAAGACCATGAAATAACCGCAGTTGTTGTAGTAGTCCGGCTTATCTGCTTTTACTTTTCCGGCTATGATATTGTTAAAGACATAACATTTAAAACCGCCGTCAAGGTAGAGGCTGTAGCCAAGTTCCCGCCCCAGGGTCCTGTTGCCGACACAGTTCCTGGTGATGTTGTTGTAAATATAGGTGGGGCCGCCCTGAAAATGTTCCAGGCCTCCGTAATCGTTGCAGCCCAGCATGGTATTGTCTATCTGATTGTCATGGACAAGTATTCTCGTCAAGGGCGCCGTTTCATAACTCCGGCTTTCCTTGCCTCCAAATGTTATGATACCGTTGCCAAAACTGGTGTCAATAATATTGCCCGCTATTTCACAGGTTTCAGGCAATTTTACTTCTATAGCGGGTATGGAGGTCCAGGTTTTGGTGCCGTGACGGAAGCCCGTATCAACGACGCGGTTGCGCAAAACCTCAACATGTCCCAGACGGCAGTAAGGAACCCCCCGTGCCCGCTCGCTGTCTCCGGACAATAAGATAGTACCGCTCATTTCTGCATGCCGGATGTCATTGTCGGTGATAACTATATTATCAAGCAATTCACCGGTAGAACCTCCTTTGACAGTATAAACTTCAGAATAAGCCGCGATCGCATTGGCAACATAGTAAAAATTACAATTCTTGACGGTAATGTTCGAGCAGCTGTCTGTTATGCTGACACAGGGAGAGGGTTCTATCGGCCACTCTTCTTTGTTTTCGTCGGGGTCATTGTAACGAAACTCTATTCCGCTGATAACAATGTCATGTTGATCCGAGATCCAAATAGGAAAGCGGATCTGCGCTACTTCGTAAACAACACTGTTAGGATCCGTTCCGCCGGGAGGAAAAAGATAAAGGCGTCCGGCTTTGGGGCCGTTCAAGTTAAAAAAATACTCGCCCGGAGCATCAAGAAATTTCGCGACATTCTCCAGCATAAAGTGTACTTTAGCGCCGGGAATGCGGCCAAAACCCCAGGACCCGAGCATAGGTTTACCGGTCATAGAACCGGTATCGGGATTATAACTCCAGGCTCTTTTGATCTTGGTTGCGGCCGCCATCAGAAAGTTCGTCTCGGTCCAGAGAACGGCGCCATTCAGGAGATTCTTATCCCCCAAACCCTTAAGTACCGGCGAGGTTAAGGCCCCCGTTCTTTTGTCATAGCCGCTCCAGACAGGCCAGTTTTTCACAGGATCATCAGGATCAGAAAGGTCGTAGTTAGGTTCACGGGCAATTTGCAGGCGCTCCACCTTATCCCCGCTCACCTGCCACATAGAGGAGAATTTCGCGCTGTCAGGATCCGGATCATAGTTCCTGCCCAGGTCTATATACCAGGCCTTCTCCGGTTTTGGTATCACCGAAGAATCACCGCCGCCGGCTTTTTTCCAGCCCCCCTTTATCTGTGTGGAACCATAAAAAAGCGCTTCTCCTTTTCCCCAACCCGGGTCTGAAGTTATCCGGATAGGGTCATCCGGCAGGCCCGACTCAGCGGCTTTCAAAGCCCCGCGGTAAACAACACCGCCTTTGAACACATACGTATGAATTCCCTTGCAGGCCCTGGACCGGCCGGCTGAATTTTCATCCCAGGGATGATGCTTCCAGGCAGATTCCGGCGTCTTACCGTCTCTGGTATCATCACCGTCTTTGAAATCTATGTGCCTTAGGGAAGCGCCTTTCTCAAAAATGAAAGGTTTCGGTGCCCATTCAAGCGCTCCGTTCGGCAGAACCTTCGCATAAGGTTCCTGCCAGGAAAAAACTGCGGCACTCTGCTTTTCAGGCCCTGAGGCAAAAAGATTTGCCGCTAACAAACAAACCTGAAAAAGAAACACGGCCAGGGCGGCCGTAAGCTTAAGCTTTCCCGCTAATCTCATATTTCCAGCTCCTTTAAGGGCTATTTTTATCTTCCTATGGCGCCCGCGTCGCGTTTTCTGCCGGCAGGAACCTTTCCCGTAAAATCCCGCAAAAACGGGCCATTGAATTCCCAGGCGTATAACTCCTCAATACTTGTCCTGGACTCCGCAAGCGTGCCGCGGCAGACACGCAAAAAATCAACGGCTCCGGAGAGGCCCCTGCCCACAACGAAATCGGCCGTGTTCGATAAAACTGTTTTTTTTGTAATACCGTCAAGTTTTCCTTCGCCGGCCGCTTTTCCGTCAACGTAGAGTACAGCTTTACCTGCCTCGCGGTCAACTTCGGCCAGCACATGATGCCACTTGCCGTCATTGACTTTAGCCGGCGAAACCGCTGAAACCACTGCGTTTCCGGCGCGTAGGGTCAGGCGGGGCCCGCCTCCGGGCCCGACAGCAAGTTCATACCCCGACAGGGATGCTTTAGAAGCCAGAACACCGTTGATATGTCCGGGTTCTGTCTTAAAAACGGTTTCTATCAGGAAGTTGTTAACATCCATATCAAGTGTCTCGCGTTTGGAGCCGTCATAACTACCTGCTTCTCCTTTCTTTCCGGTTGCGGGATAATTCATGCTTCTGGTCATTTCAGCATGAGAGAGCACGGCGGTACGCCTGCCGTCAAAGACGAGAGCGCCTTCTATCCAATCCTCCAGCCGGCCGGCCACATAGTCCTTTGCTGAGCAATTTGAGACGCTCAGGTCATTACGGGGAATAAAATAGTACATCCCCCGGTCAACGTATTCATCCGTCATATAGAAACTTTCACCCAGGACCACTTCAGGTTTGGAGGTACTCTTATAGAAATTCCACTCGCCGACAGTGCGGGCCAGAGCCCACGGAACAAAGTACTTTATGCCCCGCTCCCCGGCGCCCGAATTGGCCGCAGGCCGGTAATCTTTTTTAGCGGGCTCAAGAAGGGGTGCGTCGGTAACCTGCCAGCCAATACCGGAAAGCCGGCACTTTTCGTTTTCGAGTTTTCCGCGCAGTTCCTCCAGAGTATCCCCTGAAACAACAGGAGCCGAACCCCTGGCGGCATTAGTATTACTTATCCCGGCAACCTCTCCAAAAATTTTCGGCTTGCCGAAAAAAACATTACTCGCGTAAGCCATAGTAGGTATACCGGTACGGCCCATTTCACCCGTGTCCCCCCCGCCCAGCATCGAAATATCACCCGGCCGGTTCTGCCCGATAAAGGAATTCTTGCAGTCTAACATCAGGTTCCCGAGGATGTTGGAGCGGTTACCCGAACTTCCATCCAGAGCGTTTATGAAATGATATATAGTATTATTAAAAAATTGATCCATAAAACCAAACACCATAAAATAGCCGCAGTTATTATAGTAGTCGGGCTGGTCTGCCTTCACCTTTCCGGCCATGATATTATTAAAGACATAGCATTTAAAACCGCCGTCCAGGTAGAGACTGTAACCAAGCTCCCGGCCCATGGTCCTGTTGCCGACACAGTTGCGGGTTATGTTATTATATATATAGACAGGCCCGCCTTGAAAGTGTTCCAGCCCGCCGTAGTCGTTGCAGCCCAGCATGGTATTGTCCAGCTGGTTATCATGTATAAGCATGCGCGTCAAAGGCACCGTATTGACAGCGCCGCCGGTCTTACCTCCGAAGGTAATAATACCGTTGCCAAAACTGGTGTCCACAATATTTCCGGCTATCTCGCAAGTTTCCGGTACAACCACTGAGATAGCGGGTATGGAGGACCAGGGAGTATACCCGTGCCGGAATCCTGTATCTACAACACGGTTACGCAGTACTTCAACATGCTTAAGCCGGCCATAGGCGGCGCCTTTGATTTTCTCACTGCCGCCGGTAACGGAAACCGCGCCGCCTTTTTCGGCATGCATTATATCATTATCGCTCAAGATAATATTATCAAGCACCTCATTAGCCGGGCCTCCCTCGCTGACTGTGCGCGGGAAAGCGCAAATAGCATTCGCGACATAATAAAAACTGCAATTTTTTACTGTAATATTTGTGCAATTACCGGTTATACGCACGCAGGGTGACGGTGACCCGTCGTGCACGGTCCAATCAAGAGAAGAGCCGTCATCGGGATCATTATAGCGGAATTCCAGGCCGCTGATAACGATATCATGCCGGTCAACAATATTTACCGGAAAGCGGACCTGCGCCACTTCATAAGCCGCGTTATTGGGGTCAAGCCCTCCCGGAGGGTAAAGGTAAAGACGCCCCGCCTTATTGCCGTTATAGTTATAGAAGTATTCTCCGGGAGCATCAAGGAATTTTGCGGCATTTTCTATCATAAAATGTACTTTTGCGCGCGGGATACGGCTGTAAACAGTTGGGTGAAAAGACCTGGCAGTTATAGAGCCGGTAACGGGATCATACTTCCATCTGTCGAAGTTCTGCGTGGCAGCGCCCATCAGAAAATCGCGTTCGGTCCAGATAAAGGCGCCCTCCAATAAATTCTTGTCGCCCAGGCCTATCAGGACCGGAGAAGTCAGAGTTCCCATTTTTTTATTTTCGTCATACTTGTAGGCGCTCCAGACAGGCCAGTTTTTCACCGGATTGTCAGGATCGGAAAGGTCATAATTGGGTTCCCGGGCAATATGCAGGCGTTCGACCTTGTCACCGTTTATCTGCCAGATAGCGGAAAATTTTGCACCATTTGGATCCGGATCATAGTCCTTACCGGGGTCCAGGTACCAGACGTTCTCGGGTTTGGGTATCCCCGGAGCTTCAACGGAACTGCCCTTCCTCCAGCCCCCGGTTATCCTGGTGGAGCCGTAGAAAAGCCCTGCTCCCTTGCCCCAACCGGGTTCAGAAGTTAAGCGTATGGGGTTACCGGGCAGGCCGGATTCTACTGCCTTCAACCCGCCGCGATAGATTACACCGCCCTTGAAAATATAGGTCTGAATGCCCTTGCAGGCTTTGGCTTGTCCCGCCGCATTTTCATCCCAAGGATGGTGTTTCCAGGCGGTTTGCTTCATCTTTCCATCTTTCGAATCATCACCGTCTTTAAAATCTATATAGCGCGCTGAAGCGCCTTTTTCAAAAACAAAGGGTTTGGGCGCCCATTCGAGAGCCCCATTTGGCAGGACCCTGGCCTGCGGCTCCTGCCAGGGAAAAACCGCCGCGGACTGTTCTGTGGCGGCCGGAACCCCGTTGAAAGAGCTGCAACAAACCGCGCTAAGCAATGTCCCCGCTATTATCGCAGGCAAAATATTCCTGTTTTTTCTCACTGAGCCCCCGACTAGAAAATTGTCATTTACCGGGTACGGCCGCCTTTTTCTTATTCTTTTCTTCTTCAACTGCGGATTTAATTTTTTTTATGAGAGCGTCCAGACTTGCTTTTGCGTCTTTGTCAAGTTTCAGGTCGCTTAAAAAATCAAAGTTGGTATTTACTTTTTTTCTTTTCTTGTAAAGTTCATCCGGGTCACCTTTTGTGATCTCCGCCGCGGCGCAGACGGAGATGACCTCGTCCTTGTTGGTCCCTTTGTTTCTTAAAAGTTCAAGAACTTTATCCTTGGGAATACCGGTATTATTACTTACCGCCTCGGCGACCGGCCCCGAAGGATCGGAAGTTTTGCTGCTGGCTCCGCCGGTTAGTTTTGCATCTGCTTCACCCGCAAGAACAAAGAGTTTCTTTTCCCGTTCCTGCCACTCGAGGGCAAACCACTCCTCGCCTTTTTGGGCTTCTTCTGCTCTCAAGGTACGGGCCGGACCGTCCCAGAAGCCGGGCAGCTTTTTTCCGGCCTTTACCAGCATTCCCCATATATTTTCTTGTGGATTTCGACTTCCCGGAGCGACTCCCACCAGTTTACGGTCTTCGTCGTTGTTCCAGGCAGTCTTCCACATCGCGCGGTGATGCTCATCAAGTGCCTCCTGACTCCGCTTGGCCAGATCCGAACCAAGTTTGGATTTCTTTGTTCCGTCCAGCAGTGCATCTTCCAGAAAGATCCTCGCCTCGCATACCTGTACCCCTTCTTTAAGAGACTCCAAACGCGCCGTAGATACTGTGCTCTCCGGCCCGGGGGCAAGAAACCAATCGCCTATATCCAGGTTGCGCCAGTTGTTTTCCGGATACCGCGAAAATACCGGCCCGCCGCGCCCGCCTTTCTTATCTTTCACTGCATACCAGAATTCTGCTGACAACCGCCCAAGCCCGCGCTGGCCTCCGGTAATATTAAAGACCGGGGCCTCCCGTACAGCCAAACAGGAATACGCATTCATTACAAATCTATCGTAAGCTGAAATCAACGCCGGACCCTTCCAGCCGTACAGCCGTCCTTTTTCCGTGCTTACATTGTACACTAGATCATAAACGAAGGCGGCATAAGCGATATCGGAAATCTTATATAGTCCTTTTTTCCCTATTAATACATCCTGGGCGGAGCCGGCGTGGCCATGAATAGCCCAGCCCATATCTCCCGCAATATCCTTCCAGAAAGTCACTTCCTCTTTGCTGGGCCAAAGGTCAGGCATTATTCCCAGCATCGCGGTCTTTTCTATTTCCCGCTTTTTCATCCTTTTCATCACTTCCGTAAACATCGGCTGCCACAGGGACTTACTCGCCGGGTCTTCATAGCGGGGAAGGGTTATTGTACTCGTGCTATTTGTCACAGGGTCCAGAGCCGTCACACGGGCTCCTTTTCCAAGCAGGTCTTGCCGGGTTTTACCAGTGGCGTTATTCTTATCCCACAGCCCTCTTTCCAGTGACTTTGCAGACATACATATATCCCAGACCAAAAAAATGACCTGTTTCGGCTTGCCCAGATTCTTCTCGGCTGAGTCCAAATATCTATCAAGAATGGTATAGTCATAATTATAACTGTTCGTACCCTTTTTAACCCAGCGCACCATAGTCTGCTCATTGCCAAAATTAGTCCGGCAGATAAGCGGCACATAAACAACCCGGCTGCCGGTGCCGCTTAAGAGCTTGAAAGATTTGTCAATAAGTTTCCAGTGCTTTTCAGACCAAAGAGGAACATCATATTCGACAGCCAGAGAATCAGGGGATTGAATAAAGTCCGTAAAGGTGCGGTAATCCTGCGAATCAGGCATCGTCCAGTCCTCGACCTCCATATTAATTTTCACTCTGACCGAAGAACCTTCCGCCTGAACATTTACCTCGCCGGTATAGATTCCCGCACTCGCATCTTTTGGCACAGTAACAGTTACCCATACAGGCACCACCGTCCGGCCCTTTACGGGAGACGCATCCTGAGGAGTTTCCAAAAGAATATCGGCGCCTGCAGGTTCTCTGCCGCCATGTACATCCCAAAATTTTCCGTAGCGAATTTGTATATTTTGCGCCGGAATAGTGCCGTCTTTTCCGGTCAAAACACCCGCAGAGGCCTTTATTCCCTTAACCGCACCGTTGGATTCAATAACTATTTTGCCGGAAAAACTGCCGTTTCTGGCGCCAACCAGGGTAACAGGCTTTAACTCTTTAACCGCTTTTAGAGACAGCTCATTGGATACAATATCACTGGTCCAGAACTTGACCTCCGCCGCTAACTTACCCGGAAAAACGCTCCCCAGTATTACCAGCGCTGCGGCCAGTTTGAATATTGCTTTTTTCATTAAATAGATCCTCCCGGTTCAATATTTACTTTTTATTCTTTTTCTCTTCTATAGAACCTTTTATTGTTTTAACGAGCGCATCTAATTTAACTTTTGTTTCTTTGTCAAGTTTCAGATCGCTCAAAAAATCATAGTTAGTATTTACTTTCTTTCTTTTCTTGTAAAGTTCATCCGGATCCCCTTTTGTGATTTCCGCAGCCGCACAGACGGAGATGATCTCGTCCCTGTTGGTCCCCTTATTTCTTAAAAGTTCAAGGACTTTTTCCCTGGGAATACTAGTATTTTTGCTTATCACCTCGGCGACCGGCCCCGAAGAATCAGAAGACCTGCTGCTGGCTCCACCGGTCAGTTTTGCATCCGCTTCGCCCGCAAGATCAAAGAGCTTTTTTTCTCTGTCCTGCCATCCGACGGCAAAGATCTCTCCGCCTTTTCGTGCCTCATCGGCGCGCAAAGTATTTGAAGGACCGTCCCAGTATCCCGGCATCTTCTTGCCGGCCTTCACCAGGCCAAACCACAGCGCTTCCGGCGGATTACGGCAGTTGCCTTCCGTTTTACCTACAAGTTTCAGATCTTCGTCGTTACTCCAAACACTCTTCCACATTGCACGGTGCTGTTCGTCGAGGCCTTCCTGGCTCCGCTTGGCCAGGTCCGAACCAAGTTTTGCCTTCTTGTTTGCGTCCAGCAGTGCGTCTTCCAAAAATATCCTCGCTTCACAAACCTGTACTCCCTCTTTAAGAGACTCCAGCCGCGCCGTAGACAATGCGCCGTCCGGGCCGGGGGCAAGAAACCAATCTCCTATGTCCAGGTTCCTCCAGTTATTTTCCGGGTAACGCATAAACACAGAGCCTCCGCGCGCGCCGGTCTTGTCTTTCACAGCATACCAAAATTCTGCTGATAACCGTCCAAGTCCGCGCTGCCCCCCGGTAATATTAAAGGCCGGAGCCTCCCTTATGCCGCAGCAGGAAGTCTGATTCATTACAAATCTATCGTAAGCCGAAAGCAGGGCCGGTATCTTCCAGCCATACAGCCTTCCTTTGTCCGGATTAACATTGTAAACCAGATTATATACAAAGGCGGCGTAGCCGATATCAGCGATTTTATATAAGCCCTTGTTTCCTATCATAACATCGTTTGCAGCGCCGGCATGGCCGTGAATAGCCCAGGCCAGCCCTCCCGACACATCATTCCAGAAAGTCACTTCCTCTTTGCTGGGCCAAATGTCAGGCATAATACCAAGCATCAGGTTCTTTTCAAGCTCGCGCTTTTTCATTCTTTTCAGAACTTCCGTGAACATCGGCTGCCAGAGTGACTTACTCGCCGGGTCTTCATAGCGGGGAAGGGTCAGTGTACTTGTGCTATTTGTCCCGGGGTCCAAAGCCGTAACTCGGGCGCCTTTTCCCAATAATTGCTGGCGGCTTTCTGTGACTGCTTTACCTTTATCCGGCGCATATGTATTTATACCTCCGGACAAGGACTTGGTTGACATGCTGATATCCCAGACCAAAATAATAATCTGTTTGGGCTTCCCCAGGTTCTTTTCGGCTGAGTCCAGGTACCTGTCAAGTACGGTATAGTCATAATCATAACTATTCGCGCCCTTTTTTATCCAGCGGACCATCGTCTGCTCATTTCCAAAATTAGTCCGGCATATTAGCGGGACATATACAACCCGGCTGCCGGTGCCGCTTAGGAGGCGGAAAGAACGGTCAATAAGTTTCCAGTGTTTTTCAGACCAGAGAGGAACATTATATTCAACGGCCAGAGAATCAGGAGACTGCACAAAATCGGTAAAAGTACGGTAGTCCTGCGAGTCAGGCATAGTCCAATCCGAAACCTCAAGGTTCAGTTTAACTCTTGCCGAGGCGCCGTCCGCCTGAACATTAACCTCGCCGGTATATGTACCCGCGCTTGCGTCTTTTGGAACAGTAACTGTGACCCATACCGGGACTACCGCGTGGCCCTTTATTGGAGCCGCTTCCACAGGAGTTTCCATAAGAATATCGGCGCCTTTAGGTTCCCTGCTGCCGTTATTATCCCAAAATTTTCCGTACCGGATCTGTATATTTTGAGCAGGAATATTTCCGTCTTTTCCGGTCAAAGCGCCCGCGGCGGCCTTAACACTCTTTATGTTATCGGAAGACTCTACTACGATCTTACCCGAGAAGCTGCCGTTACGGGCCCCTACCAGGGTAACCGGCTTTAACTCTTTAACAGCTTTCAAAGACAGCTCATCGGACACGACATCACTGGTCCAGATCTTGACCTCCGCAGCTAACTTAACCGGTAGAATGATACTCAGCACTACCAGTACCGCACCCAGATCATATACTGCTTTTTTCATTAATACCTCCTGAAAAAATATCTTTAACTAAAAACCCCAAACCAAATCAAAAACCATTTAAATATCACAGCATTTTTGTTTTATGTTTATTTTTTTGTCTTTTTTGTTTCAAATTTTGAATTTTATTTTTGCTATTTTTTCGCAAAAATACTCTATAGTCTCAGGTGAAGTTTCCGCGGTCAGATAGGTCGTGCTGAAAATAAAATTCCCGTTTTTTCCGGCTGCGTCATATTGTTCGTTTATTCTCTTTTCTATGGCAGGGCGGTCATCACAGATGGTTTCCTGTTCTCCTGTCCAGCCGGTGAGGGTTATATTATTGCCGACAATTTTCCGGAATTCAGAAAGATCGCTAGAGTACCCGCGCCTCGGTTGTTCCACGCAGAGGCAATCAATACCGGCATCAGCCAGCCATTTAGCCAAAGGCAGGCAGTCATTTAAGAACCAAACCATGCTGAAGACCCCGGCTTTCTTACACTCCGCGGCAATCCGGCGATAATAAGGAAAACACATCTCGTGCCAGTCGGAAGGCGCTATCATATCCGCCCCCTCAAAATAAGCATTGAACCTCAGCGCGTTTGCGCCGGCTTTGGACATAAAGGGAATGCGGCGTATTACCTTTTCCGCTTCAAGTTCCAGAGCGGTACGGAATAATTTTCTATCTTCAGCAAATACCATGAAAGCGCGTTCCATATCACCCAGCCGCCAAACAGTTGACGGGAAAGGCATACCCGCACACTCTGCGTAAAATACATCCGGACCTATTTTCTCCCTGACCAGTTTTGTCCGAAGAGCCGGCTTTGAAACCGACTCCTCCGTTAGTTGTTTCATCTCTTCCTGAATTTTTTCCAATGAGGGGATTGTTACTTCCTTTTCCGATTTTTCTTCGGTTACATCCTTAAAATCCGGGCCGCTCCAGATGTGCATCTCTTTTGGCACCTGCCACTCCCGGCCTTTTTTTGCGTCAATAACAATCCGTCTTCCTTCTTTGTTTACAAGGAGTTTCCCCGGGTCCATAGCCCTGTTAAATGACGGCGACAAGCCGTCCTGAAGAGGAAAGCGTTTATGAAAGGCAAAAAGCGCGTCAAGAACTTCATCAAAAGGCCTATAGTACCAGTCATAATAATCCCAGCCCGCCGCAAGTGCCTGGAACGAATCATCCGTAGACAAAAGAATAGGCGTCCGATCCGGTTTCCCATGCAAAAGCGCAGTTTCTAATCTTTGATACTTGAGATTCGAATCTATATTGGGTTTTTCTGCCATAGCTTTCTCCATCTAGAACGATTTCACAGATTAAACAACGGCAAGGGACAAGGTACAAGCGCCAAGAAAACACGCCAAAAAACATTTCTTCCCGTAAGTGTTATCTTTGATAACAGCGCAAATCTTAACACCTTTGTCAATCCTCTTCTCAGCTTCCTTGACATTATGAATAACCGCCTTTATATCTACCTCAACCCGGGTTTGCTCCAAAGGGTTGATTATAGCAAATTAATTCGAATCATAGAAGCACGCAGTTTGTTTGTCTGATTGTTTAATAGTTATATCCTTTGCATGGTTATCTATTCCCTGCTTACCGCGACCATATGGACGGTTTTGCCCAGGGTTTTTTTCTGACTTGGGCCGCGATCTCTTTCTGATATTTCGCAAAATCCTTCGGAAAACCCCTGTAAGTTTTAACAGCTTTTTTTACTATGGCTACGGCTTTGTCAGCATCCGAGGACTTGAGGCAGGATCTTATTCCGGTGTGCTGGAAATCTTTGTCCATAAGCCAGGGCAATGCTACCGCCATTTTGTTAAGCTTTCCATAATTGTTTTTGGGATACGACATAGGAAGATCTTTTTTATTCCTTGGGTCATAAGAGCTATCCAACCCGAGGATCCTCATTCCGGCAAGTACGATTATATCTTCGCCGGCGGAATAACCAAGGCTCTTTTTGCACTCAGCATCAGGAAAAAGTTTGTCATAAGGATTAAAGTGTGCAACAACACGGCCGGTCTCCTGAAAATAATCACGGATCAGCGACATTAACATAAAACTATTTGGACCATGCGAGGCGACCAGGACTATCTTTTTAAAACCGTTTTTATAGATCGCATTTACCACCTCTTTCAGGTAGGCCGTGGTTGCGCCTATGGAAATATTTACGGTACCGGGCCAGTCAGCTGTGGCTCCGGGATAAGTGTAGTAAACAGGAGGAAAGACCAGACATTTCCATTCTTCGGCCAGCAGAAGAGAAAAACCCCAGTCAATAAAAGTATCACAGGCAACAGGAATATTCGGACCATGCATTTCAAAGCAGCCAACCGGAAGTATCACCAGGTCATTTTTCCTCATATACTCGGAAATTGCCTTAGAACCCAAAAGATCCATGCGGTATTTGCTGTACGGAACCACGTTACCTCCTTGAAAAGTTTGTTTTTAGCTATCAATTTACTGAAATATCTTCTACCCTGCTGTTTAGGATAAATATTGACAGGTCTCTACTTTAACTGCAAACACGAATCTACCGGCATTTACCGCCTTCCCTCTTATTTTTTTCTTTTCTTCTTCCAGCGCATTTTTAAGTTTTTTTATGAGAGCATCCAAAGCCGCTTTTGCTTCTTTCTCAAGTTTCAAGTCCGCTAAAAACTCAAAAGTGGTGTTTACTTTTTTCCTTTTCTTAAACAATTCCTCCGGCTCCATTTTTGTTATTCCCGCGGCGGCGCAGACCGTAAGGACATCGTTAATGCTGATACCTTTGTTCTTTAAAAGTTCAAGGACCGTTTTTTGAGAGAAGTCCTGATGACCATTGCTTTCAGAAATTTATCCGTATTTTCAAACATTACGGGCTCCTAAACAAGATTAATTTCTATTGGTTCAACGCCTTCCCGGGAAGTTTCGGTTCAAGTTTAGAAAGATCCACATTAAACTGGGTCAATATAGTGGGCACAATATCGGCCTGGGTACCGTTCTTATGAACTGTTTTGTCATTTGTAGCCAAAAAAATATCCGGGGCATCCATATGAGTTTTTTGGCCTTTATCGAAACCGTGATCGGCCGTTACATATATAAGTGTTTTATTGTAGAGCTTTAATTCTTTGAGTTTTTCAATGAGCTTTCCTATCCAGGCATCCTCGATAGTGAATGCGGCTTCATAGGCAGGAGAGTTTTCCCCAAAAGTATGGCCCATCGAATCTGTATCTTTAAAATGCAGGAACATAAAAAACCTTTGATCCTTGAATCTCTGTATTAAGCTCAGCCCTTTCCCCGCAACCAAATCCGCGGATTTATAATCATCTCCAAACCAGAAATCTATGTTCTTTTTTGCGTTTATGTAAGGCTGGGTCATATTTCCCCACCATTCCCCTTTTTCACTTTCCGTGAACTCGACAGGGCTGCGCGAGCCCATATAGCCCGCTTTCCCCATTACCATGATAGTAACAATATTATCCTTCCCCAGAGCTTTTTCCAACCGCTCTCCGATAGTATATCCTTCAGGAATAGCGTCATATTTTGGGTTGGTATAAACATTGGTAATTTCTTTAGGAAGCCCGGTCAGCATTTCGGCATGGCCCGGCCCGGTCTCGGTCTGATGACCTTCAACCTTTATTTCAACAAGCGCGCCGTTTTCTTTCATCCCTTTTATTGCCGGCAGTTTGCCTTCCGCAAGCATGGAATACAGGCGTTCCCTGCGCGCGCCGTCAAGCGAGATCAAGATCGCGTTAAAGGTCTCTGCGGAAACCGCGGTTACGATGACCAGCCACAGAAGCACAGACCCTGTCAATTTTCTCAGCATGTTTTTACTCCTCTTTTAGAATTTTCTCTGCCCACCCGGGCGATTTTTTAAACAAAATATCTTCCGGAGATCACGGACTTTTCTAACTTTATGGACATTATTTTCCTTTGTTGATTATTACCCTGACCGGCCCGTCCTTCACTATGACCTCTTTTTCTTGAGGTTTTCCGTCCCGGCCAAACCACTTAACGGTTACCGGTCCTGCGTCGGGCAGCCCGACAAAAGCGCCTGCGTCACCGGCTTTTACCGTCCATGCCCCGAAACACCGTTTATCTCTCCACATAGTTATGGTCAGCGGCCCCGTAATATCTCCTGCCGGTGAAAGTCCGGCGGTAACAGAAAGCCCCTTGTTCTCGACCTTACGCGTAAAAAGCCAGAGTTCTCCGTTCTTTAACGCCGCTACCGCATCCAGAGCTCCATCTCCGTTGGCGTCCAGCGCGCATATCTTTTGCTGCCCATCAGCGCAGGGCGGGAAAATAATAGACGGGTCCATTTCCCGGCCGTGCCCGAAACTCCTGAAACCCCTGTTAAAGAATAATTGATTGGAAATATTTAAATATGAGATCAGGATATCCTGGCGCCCGTCGTTGTTAAAATCGCCCACCAGCACATCCGTTCCGTCCTCTTTGGCTATATAGTAGATCTCCCCGGCCAGGCTGAGCATATCAATAAATTTTCCCTCACCAAGGTTTTGCCAGAGCCGGCACTTCTCTTCTCCGGTAGCAACAACAATATCCGGCAGGCCGTCCGCGTCAAAATCACCCAGGCAGACGCTGCTTGCTTTTGGAACGCCAATCTGGGTGGCTGCCGGCCCATTGAATTTTAACAGGCCGGTCCCTTTGTAAAAAAGCCCGCCTGAAGTAAAAAGCTGGATAATGTCAATAATCCCGTCGTTATCAAGATCCGCAGCCAGACAGCGGCCGCCTTCACCAAAATCTTTTCCCGGGAACAGTCCTTCTACGAGAAGTTCAGTTTTGACACTCCCGTCTGCCTGCGGGTATAAAAGGACCGGAGAAGCTCCGGTGCCGGCCAAAAGCACCGGCTTCGTTTTGTCACCGGAATCCATTACCGCCAGCGAAACACAGCCCCCGTCAAGAACCGGGCTTGTTTTCAAAACTTTCTTTTCAAAAGTCCCGTCCGCTTTTTGAAAAAATATGCTTAATTCCTTGCCGTTCCAGCTCGCCAGGTCCGGTTTTCCGTCATTATTAAGATCTCCCCAGGCATAGACCGAGGAGACAGATTTCAAACCGGTCTTTGCCGTGATATCCTCAAAGGTTTTGCCGTTATTCCTGAATATCCGGTCCCCGCTTTCACAGGCCGCAAAAATATCAGCCTTACCGTTATCCAGAAGATCTACGGCTATAAGAGAATTCACTTTCCCTGTCAATTTTCCGATCTGGGTCTTCTCGCCCCATTCCGCGCCCACTACCGGCGGGACAGTTGCATCGGGATCCGCAAGAATATATTCTATGGCCCGCGCCAGCATGTCCGTTCCTCCGGCCCAGGTGCCAAGCAGGTAATTCTCAGTTTTTTCCATGTCCCAGGAACTGCCCGCGGTCTTTTTAAAGCCCGCCCACTGCCAATCCGCGTCCTTATACGCAAAGTGAAGGAAGCCCACGGCTTTTTCCCCGAGGCCTTCCACCGAAATATTCTCCACCTTGAAAATACCGATAAAAAAAACGGCCTGTTTTTGTCCGTCCTTTATTCTGTTGATAAAATCCTCACCCTGCGCATCAATTGAAGCTGCCCCTATGTTCAAGGTAATTTCCTTGTCTTTAGTATCCCCTTTAAATACTTTCTGAATGGACGCAACTGCTTTGCCGTCCTTATCCACGCTCTTAAATTCCAGCAGCAGGACCAGGTCGGATTGTTTGACTATATCTACAGGGGTAAAATTTGGATTAATGAACGCCCTCCCTGTGCCACAAAAAAGAACCAGGGCCAGGATCCCAAAAATAACAGATCTGACCCGGAACTTTTCTTTCAACTGCCGCGCCTTTTTACAGAAATAACTCATAGCTCTCTCCTTTGAAAATAATTACCGGCACACCGGTTCCGCTATTTTGCCAGTGGTAAAATATCTTTTTCGGTAAGCCCAACTTTGTTTATAAACGGTTCCATCTTCATCAGCGCCTGCTGTCCCGCAGGGCCGTGAGCATCGCTGCCAAAGGTGAACTTGCACCCGGCCTTCCGGGCGGTAGTCACAAATCTTTCGGCCTCTTCCGGCGGCAGCCTGCCAATAGCGGCCCAGTTCAGCTCAATAGCCACGTTGTTTTTTGCGGCCGTGCTGAAAACATCAAATAATTCGGCACTGGAAATGGAACTGAACACGCTTTGATAAAGCCCGCCTAACTGCCCGAAGAGCGCAAAGGGATGGGCAATTATATCAGGGATACCGCTTTTAACGCCGGAGAGGAACATTTTAAGCAGATGCTCCGCGATAGCGCGCGGGGCATAACTCACCGGTTTTTCAAAATCGTCCAGGTGAATATGGCTGCACGACAAAAGGACATAATCCAGGGTCTTCGCGTAGGCTGCGGTTATGCTGAATTTCCCGGGAGCCGCGGTATCAGCTTCACAGCCGACCAGCACGCGCAGTTTTGTTTTGAGGGGCGCAAGGTCCTGTTTTAGTTTTGTGATCTGAGACCCGTCCTGGGGCTTGTACCAGTCACTTGCGGGAATACCCGGATTCGTCCACAGGTGATCCGCGAAGCCGATAGTTTTTAGCCCCATATTTTCAGCCAGAGGAATAATATGCTTTGGTATTTGAAGTTGTTTTTCCGAACAGCAGCTTGAAAGGTAGGTATGTATGTGCAGATCATGTTCGATCTTAATTTGCTGTTTTGCTATTTCCATGTTCCCGCCGCAAATAGAAGCATTGACCCCTCCGCTGTATGTCGGGAAACTATTACAAACAGTTCTCGACCGGCCCTGTATAGAACAACATATTCAGGAATATTATAGCAAAATGACAGGTCTATTTATATCATTAAGTATTCTCTGAAAAGGACAACAGAATAATAGACAGGACAGCATTTTAGCAGTTGCCTATTTCACCAGGCCCGTAAAGCTCTTATTTATATTCCGCTATAAGCATTTTTATTGTTGCCGGAGCTTTTTTTGCGCGTACCTTGAGGCAGGAAATTATATCATTTTTTTCTTTGGAACACCTTAAAATAATTTTAATGCGGGCTCTGCCTGTGCTTTATTAATTCTCTGAGCCGGGAGGATATTTTTACCGCGGGACAAACAATAAACAGGAGACTGAGCCTGCGCAAGACAGCGCTTTTTGACAACAAAACAGCAAACCGCGGGCTTAATCTATAATATACCGAGACCAGCAGCCTTCCGGCGGGACTTTTTAAAAGCAGCTTATCCCTGAAAAGACGGAGCTCAAGCACATAGGGATGGTTACGAGTTCCCATGGTCGCAGCCGCCACATAACAGCCTTTTTTACCTTTTTTTCTGCCGTCTTTATACTCACTTTCTTCTATTATTTGTCCGCTCTCATCATAGGCCCTGCAAAGGCCTTCCGGCCTGCCGTCCTTATAATTAATTTCCTCTTCCAGCTGCCCGCTCTCATAGTATTTATTTGCCGCCCCTTCTTTTTTCCCGTTCTTATAATTACCGGCCTCTTTTATTTTTCCGCTTTCATAATATAACTTTGTTTCCCCTTCCCTGGCCCCGCCCGCATAATTACTTTCTTCCAGCAAGCCGCCGCTTTCGTGGTAGAGCCTGGTAAGGCCTTCCTGCTTGCCGTTGCAGTAATTGATCTCTATTTCCGTTTTCCCGTTCTCATGGCAGATCCTGTTGACTCCCTCCTGCCTGCCGTTTTTCCAGCTGCTTTCCCCCCATAATTTTCCACTTTCAAAATAGGACCTTGTCAGGCCGTCCTGCTGTCCGTCCCTGTAATTTTTTTCCACCCGCAGCTGCCCGCTTTTATAGTATTCTTTTTTCAGGCCGTCCGGTTTTCCTTCCTTATAATTGCTTTCTTCCTGGAGTTTTCCGTTATCGTAGTACAGTTTATGCGATCCTTCCCTTTTCCCGTCCCTGGAGTTACTTTCCACCCGTATCTGCCCGTTCTCAGAATAGATCCTGGTCGAGACCTCCTTACCTCCTACATAATCAACTTCCTCCTCCAGTTTTCCGCTCTCATAATAAACTCTGGTTAGCCCTTCTTTTTTTCCGTTTTTATAATTAATTTCTTCTTCTACCTGCCCGTCTGCATAGTATATCTTTTCTATTCCTTCTTTTTTTCCGTCCTTAAAAATACTTTCCTCTTCCAATTTTCCGTTTTCACGATATATTTTCGTGAGCCCTTCCTGAACGCCGTTCTCATACCCGGCCTCTATTCTTAACTTTCCGCTTTCAAAATAAGTATTCCTGATCTCTCCCATATTTCCCCCTTGCCAAGGTTCGCTTTCAGAAAGTACTTTTTTTTCAGAAGAAATTCACCGGCTTATTTAAACAGCCAAACCGTATCAAGCAACAACATTGAAAAAGGAGTAACCTTAATTTAATTGTACCACCTTTTTCTATTAAAGCAACATTAGTTAATTAATTTCCGGAGAAAGCGTTTAGGCTGCTATTTCACCTTTACTTTTAAGCTTAAAACGGTTTTCCGTTATCGGGGGGAACCTGAAAATACGGCAGAGGCATTCCAGGACTGGTTTTTATAAAGGTGATATTTTTGGAGGAGTTCTCTACCTGTAGGCCGCTTCAAGCATTTCAAACACTTTCAGTTCCGGAAGTTCGGCCTCCATAAAACCGTCCTTTCCGTTCTTGAAGCTCATTCTCTTTTTCCCGGGTAAAAGAAAAAGACCGCAAAACTTTTTTCCCTGCGGGGGCTTGAGCCTGAACTTAATTTTGCGTACCGGGAGCACAGGCGTTTTCTCCTGGTAATTTAAGAACCCGATATTTATACTGTTGTTTTCCTTCCGGTCAAATAACGATACCCAGACATCCTGATGGGTATCCGTATGGAAAGAAAACCCGTCTCTTGCAAGTGATCTTATTATCCCGGAAAATAATTTATAATTCGCCTCTGAATCAACGCTTTCGATATCGGCAGCCGAGTAGATCGAGTTCCCTTTTCCGTAACGGTTTTGGACCATAAAAGGAATTTCCGTGTCCTGCCAGGGCGGCCAGCTGTGAATACTCGCCCATTTCTTATCAAATACACTGCCGTCCGCGGTATTGCAATAGGACAGAGTCAATTTTCCCAGCACTTTACCTTCCACGCCCGGCTTTAGCAGCACCGTTTTCAGGTACGGTTCCAAAGAAAGCGTAAAATGACTGACATACTTTTGCGGCAGGAGCAAACGTTTTGTCTCTTTGGCAGAAGGCCTGAAATATACCATGCTGCCCGCGTCTTCCTTATTATAATGGCACCCAAAAACATCAGACAGCATAAAATCCCCCGGCCTATTTCCGTAAGTATCAGTCACCGAGGTCATCCTGCTGGCATAAATACTCCCGCCATTCCTGACATACTGCCTGAAAGCTTCCGCTTCTTCACGGGTCATCCTTAGAATATTCGGCAGGATAACAACCTTATACTCGCCCAGTTTTGCAAGCTGCCGCTCCGTTATTACTCCAAACGGCAGGTGCGCTTTTTGCAGGAATTTAACAGCACCCCGAACAGCCTGGATATGCGGATAATTACCGTTTCCGGGCGCGCTCGTAATTTTCAGGCCGTTTTCCCGGAAATCCATTTTTGAATTATCGGAAAAATATACCGCGATGTCCTCGACCGGCCGGCCGCCCAGGAACGGTTCGTACACTTTTGTTTTATCGTAAATCGCCCTGAACCTGCGATAATTCCCGGGATTTACGGTTCCTTGAGGATCAATAGCATCTATAAACATAAAAGCGGAACTAAAAAGCGTTGAGGCGAAGGCCTGTATCTCCATTTCTTCCTTACTTTTTAAGCGTACATGGTCATTCAGGCTTACATTGGCCGTAGTCGCGAACTCTACCGGCATGTTTTCAGTAAGATTAAGCATGAGCTTGCTGACAAGCAGCTGTTCGATCGGATCCCCGTAGAAGTCCCCTCCCAAAAAATCATGATATTTTGCCGATCTGAGTGTCAGGCCGTGATACCAGTTTGAAAACGCGGTTGCAAAATTAAAATAGACCGAAATTTCCGGGTTTTTGCTCTTAACAAAATCAGAAACCTGGCCTATAAATTCACACATCCAGTTTTCCCGGAGTTGTACAAACCTGCTCCATAAAGGATCAAGCCAATTGACCTCTTCCGGTATTTTTCTACCTGTCTCCATTTTAAACTTTTCCCTGCAGCTTTTACACAGGCATATTGCCGGCCAGAAGGACATATCGAAAAAGAACCCGTTAAATTTGTAGCCGGAGATCATTTCGTTTATCTGGCTTAAAACAAAAGCCCTGTAGCCGGGATTATTAGGACAGCAGATCCCGTAACGATTGTATTTTTTCGGGCCTGCTTTGGCGGGGATAATTCTCCAGCCCGGATGTTTTAAAAATGCCCAGTTGTTGAAGACCAGGCTGTAATAGATATTTGTGCCCAGGCCGGCTTTATCCAGCTCTCTTATGGTAAGGCCGAGGTTGTCTTTGTTTTTTAATCCGGCATGCATTCTGCCGTTTTTCACGGGCCAGTAACACAAGCCCGTATGCGCCTGGGCATAGAACATTACGGAGGAAAGTCCGGCTTTTTTATAAAGCTTTACAAGCTGCCCGGGCTTATATCTTGAAAGGAATTTTTTATTCCAATCAGGAATATGCATATCAAGCAGGAGCCGCCGAAACCCTTTCTGATACCATTTTTTAGTTTGCAAATGCAAGAACTGCTCCTCTCGCCGGCTTATTGCGCGGGCGGAACCGAGTTTTTGGAATTTATCAGAACCTCAAAGCCCCCGCTGCGGTTACCTTGAAGCGTTGAGGCTTCAAATTTCCCCTTTCCGGCTTCCCACTTCCAGCTGTCGGTAAAGCCCTTTCCGCTAACTGTGATCACAGCTTTTTCCGCGTTCTCGGGAGCAAAGGTTAATTTAAGTTCTTCATTATGCCAGGGGTTGTAGACGCTGACAAACCGTACGGCTGTTTTCGCCGCGGCCGTGGCCTGGAGCTGCTGCCAGTTCAAAAGTTTACTGTGGTCATTGGCGGTCGAAACACCTATAACGGCCTTGAATTCCGAGTCCGACAGCAACTGAAAATCACAATGCCCGTTGTTTTTGCTCAAACTGTAAATATTCTTTCCTTCGTCAACGGCGGCCAGTTTTGCCCCTTGCATCAGCCAGGTTATCTCCACCGGTTCAGGGGCTCTTATATCGTCCAAAACAAGAATGTAGCCGCCTTTGACCCAAACAAAACTGCGGCGGAAGCGGTCCAGAGCCGGCCTGCTTTTTTTGGTACCGGGATCACGATATACCTCGTAAGAACCTGAGGCCTCCCCTTCGGAAACTACCACCTCCCCAGCATCTTTCCAAGCCGTTATTACGCCCATTTTTGTCATATCATCGTTCGAGGGCTGCCACCACTCATCACCTTCGGGGCGGCCTTTCGGCGTCTGCCCCAACCCGTTTACAAGCACAGTATTGTTTCCGGCGGATAGCTTTCCGGGCTTGAGCGGATAGCGGTTTGTTTCCGCAAGGTATGAACCGTCGCCTAATATTGTAAAGGAATTGGCATCCGGATGGTCATGCGCCACATTTATATAAGGGAACTTACCGTCTTCGGCTTGCTTAACCGGCCGCCAGGAATTTAATTTGTAGCCTCCGGGAGGCCCGCACTTGAACATAGCGGCAACGGCGTTATCTTTCCAGGCTTCCCTTAAGATGGTAATTCCCAGGTCCGGGAAAAAATAGGTCGCAGGCAGCTTGGTGTATTGCCCGCCCTCCAGGCCGGGATCATCGCAAAGCAGGGAAAGCCACGCGTAGTCTTTCACGCCCCACTGGTTCTCCAAAGATTTTAGGTACTGGCGGACGCCGTCCATTAGATCCGCCTGTTTAAAATAAGAGGCAGTTTTAAGATAAAAAGGGTGGATGCTGTTGGCCTTTGTAAAACAATCAGCAAAATAAAAGGCTTCTTTCATTCCGGGTGCCGATTCTTGCAGCGCGAACATGCTTACATTGCGGAAAAAGGGTGCTTCCAGGTGCTTAGTTCCGAAGCATTCGTCCGAGACCTGAAAGGTCAAACCCAGAGCTCCGGAACTTGAGCCGTAGCCGGGGCCTTCATGCTGGCTGCCGTCAGGCGCCAGCCAATCAGCCATGAACTGCAATTCGCCCCGTAATTTTCCGAGGAGCCACTGTTCGTCAGGTTTTCCTTCAGTAGCCGCAACTGCCGCCAGGGTCATGCCCCAATCCCTGAACCACCGGTGATTATACATAGGCACGCCGCGCCAGTAATTTCCACCCGGATTTCTTGCCAGATGCCCGCCGTAGTACATAGCACGGGCATGCTGCCAAAGCACCTGGCGGAATTGTTCCCGGAAAGCAGGCTCAAGGTCGTCATAGATCCAGTCCCAGACCAGAGCCGCACCAACCATGGTAAAAGCAGCCGTAGTATCACTGTTATTTTCGTTGGCGGGTTTCATCTTAAGCAGTTTTTCCATAACCTTTGCGTAAGCTTCAGGAGTATTTTCTATAACCGGCTCGCCGCCTTCCGTCCAGTTTGCCGTGCCTGCCAGCCACTGTAAAAATTCCTTACAACCGGCAAGGGATTTTTTATCCCCGGTCATAAGGTAATGCAGCGCGAGGGTCGGCATTCTAAAAAGCCCCATTTCCTGTCCCCAGGCCGGGCTGGTCTTTCGATCAGAAGGCACAACACATTCGGGCAGCTTGCTTTCAAATTGTTTCCGGTAATCAGCCGCTTTCCCGCTGTTATAGTAAGCCCGCAGCTGCGGAAGCCTTTCGGCTGTTAAGAGCAAACGCGGATGCTTGCCCTGCATTTTCTCCAGAAGTTTTACCTGCGCGCCGGTTGCCTCCGGATCCTTCTCCGGCAGGATAGGAGCAGCACCCAGCCAGGAAGCAGCAGCCAGCAGCATAAAAAATAATTTAAACAGCTTCATATTTCTTTCTCCTTTTGTTTAATTTGCCTGTGTGCACATTATTTCAGAACAGCAGGTTGATTTAACCTTACTTGCAGAGATACACCAATAATCTTTTTACCGCAACATCGATCTCCACGGTCATTACTTTTATTTTCCGCTGGAAATAGTTAAAGGCAATAACGCAGGGGATCGCGACCACCAGGCCGCCTGCGGTCGCAACGAGGGCTTCCGCAATACCTGCCGCCACAATGGCAGGGCCCGCTGAACCTGATTTTGCCAGGTCCTGGAAAGCCTTTATAATACCAACAACAGTTCCAAAAAGGCCGATAAAGGGAGAGGCATTTCCCAGAGTGCCTAAAATACCCATCCAGCTTTCCATTTTTAACCTTTCTTCCATTTTAGTAGACTCCATAAGCTCGAATATATCCGTCCTTTCTCTTTTGCGGTTAATTATGCCGATCTTTACCACATCGGAGACCGGGGACGGATGTTTTTCACAATGGGCAACCGCTTCCTCGAAGGCATTTTTTGCCAGATAGGCCTCTATTCTTTCCATGAACTTATCGGTATCAATTTTACATTTGCGGAGATAAAACCACCTTTCTATGAAAGCGGTCATCGCCAGAATGGAACAAAGCAGCAGGATCACAAGCGTGAAGCTTGATCTGAATACTTCCAGGATATTTATATTCATTTAGCTCCTTTAAATATTGATTTTTTTGATTTTAACATAAAATAAACACTTATTGCAAATATTCTTTAGGGCCCGAAAAACCGATTTGACAGCAGTTTCAAATATAAAAACGGCTACAATTACTCTCCGCTTTTTGTTTCAGTCTTCATATATACTGACGGGTAACTAATTGCTTGTTTCCGCCGCAGCGAAGTTACCTGTATCCTTTCAAAATCACTTGCTTTGCGTTTTTAACTGCGCCTTGATAGATTCGGTCCTGAGTTTTGCCGCGCTGGTCCATTCTTCTTTTCCCGCATTTTTTATTATGTCACCGTATATTTTGATAGCTTCTTCAAACCTGCTGTTTCCTTCGTAGAGCTCCGCGAGCTTTGCCAGCCCCGTAAGCCGCCAAACCCCCGATTTGGGCTCCATTTCAGCCAATTTGACAAGCTCTTTCTCGGCTTCGTCATTTTTATCCTGCTTTAAGAAACATTCCGCAAGCTGGTATTGAACCTCCAGGCTGGCGTCATCGCCGTTCTTTAAAGGATATTTTCTATAGGTTTCCACGGCTGCATCAAATCTTTTTTGTTTTTGGTAAATATTTGCCGCTTCTAAAAGTGAAGGGAGCGCGTTCTGATCGGCCGGGTATTTCTTGTTGAATTCGGAATAAGTCGCCGCCGCTTCTTCTAGCTTGGCCGCTTTTTTATAAGCTAAGGCCATATTGAACATGGCGGCGGAAGCAAATTCGGATTCCGGAAATTTTTTAAGTATTTCCTTATAGGATTCGGCCGCCGCCGCGAACCGCTTAAGATTATAATTGGAGGTTGCCGAATGAAATAAAGCGTCAATGACATATTCATCGGCAGAGAAGTTATTTATGTACCTGCCGTAAGACGAGAGTGCTTCTTCATAGTTTTGCAGTTTATAGTAGGCCTCCGCAAGGAAAAAATGCGCGGTACCCGCGGAGGAAGTTTCCGGATAATCCATAATAACTTTTGTGAGCTCCTCCGCCGCTTTATCATATTTTTTATCATCGTAATACTTGCGGCCGATCTTATATTGTATCTCTCCTGCTATCTTTGAATTCGGATATTTCACGAGCAGGCCTTTCAAGGTGTCTATGGATTCCGAAACAGGGTTTTCCGCCGTGGCTCCGGCAGCGGTAGTCTTTGTCCCCGCCGTTGCCGCCGAGGCAGTATCTCCTTTCTTCTTGGTCGCGGCTTCAAGTGATTCTATAACATCGGCAACCTGGGGATCATCCGGATAAAGCTCAAGATATTTCTTAAATTCCTTCATGGCACTGCCATACTCCTTGGCATTATAATAACTCTGGCCTATTCTAAGCTGCGAGTCCTTTACCCATTTTGACCCGGGGTAATCAGCGGCCAATTTCCTGAATGCCGCGACCGCTTCTGTGTATTTCTGCGCCCGAAAGTAGGTATCAGCGACCTGATAGAGCGCTTCCGGGGCTTTTTTATCGGCCTTAAATTTTTCAACAAGGGTTTCCCAGGACTTAATAGCGGAGCTGTAGTATTCCAGGCGGTAATAACACTGCCCGCTCCGGTAAAGCGCTTCCGGTGCCAGGGCATCTTCCGGGTTATCTTTGGCGTATTTCTCATAGAGATCAAGCGCTTCCAGGTACTTTTTCTGATTAAACAGGCTGCCGGCGATCTCGTACTGCGACTGCGCGACCATCTTATCTTTTACATCTTTAGTTTCTTCGGTATCAAAAGCTTCAAGGACTTTTTTTGTTTCCTTTTCGGCTACATCATACTTGCCCATCGCGTTTGAAACATAAGAAAGGCCCGACTGGGCGTGCACCGCTTCCGGGGTATTCTTAAAATCCCTGCGGACCATTTCAAAAACAAGCTGGGCATCCCTATAAAGCCCCGATCTGAAATAGGCATCCGCGACATAAAGGAACGTACGCGCCCTCCAGACATTATCCGAAGGTTTTAAAGTATTGGCGATGAACTGATAATTGGTTATTATCTGGTCAAAATTGCGCTGTTCATACTCGCTGTCATTTAAGAGACAGAGAGAAGCTTCATACAGATCGGTCGCGGGCATTTTATCCAGCACCATGCCGTAATATTTTGACGAGTCCGCAAATTTTTTCTCTCTGTAATAAGTACCGGCAGTCATGTAAAGCGAGTAGGGAAGCAGTTCATGCCGGTCAAAGTCCCTGTTAAACTGTTCGTAGGCTCCGGCCGCCATGGTAAAAGCCCCTACGGAGTAATAACACCAGCCTATCTTATACTGGGCATAGGGTGCCACTTCTTCTTTAAAATAACCGATCACCACGTTACCGTATTTTACATTGGCTTCACTTAATTTCGACTGTTTTCTTAAAGCTTCCGCTACCAGATAAGCGGAAACAGGGGCCACCTCTGCACCGGCATAGGTTTTACCGGTATCCTCAAATGCTTTTATTGCCTCTTTATAATTTTTTTGAAGAAAATAAGAACACCCGATCTTATAGGAGGCAAACGCTTTGTAGCTGCTGTTCGGGAACTGTTCCATGAACTTTTTGTAGGAATTTATCGCCGAAAAATAATCTGTGTCGAAATAAAAGGATTCCGGGATACAGTAGGAGGCCTTTTCGACATATTCACTCTTGGGAAAATCTACGACTACTTTCCTGTAATTTACTATGGCCGCAAAACTCCTGCCTTTCCGGTCCAGGCACCTGCCGGAATAGTAATAACCTTCCGCAGAATTAACATTCTTGAACCTTTCATACGCCCCATCTATATCGTTCTTAAAATACGCAATAAGGCCGAGAGCAAATTGTACTTTTGCGGTAGGGGCATAGGCCGGGTACATGGAACAAAGCTGCTCCAATATGTTAGCGGCGTCCTCCCATTTTTCCTGTATCAGCAGGCAAAGTGCAATACTATACACGGCTTCACTTTTCAGGTAGGAATCCGGGTAAACATTGGCCAGTTCCCGGAAAGTTTCAATTGCTTTATCATAACTGCCTTTATTATAATAACATTCCGCTATGCGAAAAAGGGCGTCATCGCTAATTTCATTCCTTGAATAACCCGCCACCTTTTGATATTCTTCCATGGCTTTTTCAAAGGTCGGAATAAAAGGCGCTTCTTCCGCCGGTACATTTCCTTTTTCTTCAGTTTTAGGCCTCAAACGCTGTTCGCTTGCCTGTTTCAGAGAATAGGCCTTTACTGCTTCCGTAAAAAGGCATTCTCCCAGCATGAACTGGGCTTTGGGCGCTTTCTCCGCATCCGGAAAATGTTTCAAATACCGCTTATATTCAAAAAAAGAACTCTTTTTATCTTCGTTTTGAATATACAGCTTAGAGGCGATAGTGTATTGCCCTTTCTCGGAAAGCTGAGACTGGGCGGGAGTATCTGCCAGTTTTTCATCTCCCCATAATATAGAAACTCCGAGCATAACCGTTATGACCAATGCTTTTAAGGTATTTTTCATTTTTTATTCCGGCCCTTTATCATTAGTTTTGCAAGCTCTATAAGGTATTATTTATTATACCTTATGGAATATGCATTATCCATTGTTTTTCACTGTATATCCATACGGATATTGGCTCCGGGGACAGCACTTTCTATTTCCACGCTGTCGGCCGCTGTTTCCGTTTTTCCCACCTTGTCAACCAGTTTAAGTTCTATAGTATATCTTCCGTCGGGGACATACCTGCCCTTTTCATCATCCCCGCCCCAATTAATAATTTCAGAAGGCTGCTCGAGGCCGGAAAAGCTTTTTACAAGGCTTCCGGCCCTATTCCTGATATTAAGTTCCCATTTTTTTATCCCGTACCTGCCGGCGCCTTTTAACCTTATTTCGGCGGTTTTATAATTGCCAAACGGGGAGAATTTTTTGGGGGTTACTTCAACTTCAAGCTCAAAAGAGCCGAAAGACCAGATCAAAGATATCCTGTGCGAGAGGCCCAGGCTTTGCGAAGATAGCGCATAATCAATACCGTACCCTTTGTAGCGAAACCCGAGCCCGCCGGTTATTTCGGTTTCATCAATACCGGCTCTTAAGGCGATAAATTCATACGGCGAGTATTCCACACCCCCGTGCAGTTTTACGTCACGGCTGCCTATTTTATCTGCGTCAACGTCTATTATTAATTTGCTGTCAAAGATCTTGAAACTGCTCCCCAGTTTAAATCCGTAGGGATAATTTTCCGGTTCATTTATCAGCCGCAGTTTGGGCGGGATAAGGTTTTCGAAAACAAATCCCAGTGAAACAAAATCAAACGGAGTATACATGCAAGCGACGTCCAGGCCGAAGGCCGTGTCACTGTAAACCCCCAGGGTCTGATTGACGATCTTTAAGCTGCTCCCGGCGCTCAACCGGTCAAAAACAACAATTCCGTAGGATAAGAAGATCGCCAGATCGTTCTCCTCAAAAGTTCCCAGTACCTGATTCGAGATATCCCTGCTTTCAAAGCCGCCTGATCTTAAATAGGATATTCCCAGGCCAAAAGTTCCGGTTTTTACCGTCGGATACGCGAAACCAAAAAATTCATAAGTAGTGTCTTCAAAAAGCACCGCATGGAGCAGTACAAGTTCATTGCTATTTAACTTTGTCAGTCCGGCCGGATTCCAGTAAACCGCGGTAGCATCGTCCGCGAGGCCCGTAAAGGCCTTTCCCATACCAAGGGATCTCGCGCCGGCTCCCCAGTTCAAAAATGCGCCGGGCTGGCCCGAGTCCCCGGTCGCGCAAAAAGCGCCGGACACTCCCAGTACCACCGCTGCCAAAAGCATAAGCGCCGCTTTTCTCATTCCCGGCTTTATTTTAATAATAACCCGTCTTTGTTTTATCATTTTATCACCGCGATCTTTCTTGTCAGTTTAACGGTTGCCGCGGCACCGGCGGCAGTCAGCCTGCAAATATACCCGCCATTACCGACTCTCTCGCCGTTTTTATTGGTGCCATCCCATAAAACATTATTGTTTACCCCTGCTTTGCCGCCGGCATCCCCCCTGGTAATATCTTTCACCCAAACAAGCTCGCCGAATAAATTGAAGATTTCTATTTTAACATCCGCGTCTTCTGTTAAGAGGTACTCCAGCCGGGTAGTCTCAACCACGGGATTAAAAGGATTTGGGTAATTTACCAGCTTATTTTCCGTGGCGGTAACAAAAACTATGGAGGAATTTTTCTTTCCCCTTGCTCCATTTCCGTCAAAGTATCTGAAGTAAACCGTATGGTTTCCCGGAGTACCTATTAAAAACGGGACGGCATAGGTAACCCAGCTTCCATTGTCGATTTGATATTCAAGATTAAGCCCGGTAATCCCCGCGAGTGACAGTAAGGTTGTAGGCTTGGCGTAAATAATATTGTTTTTTACAAAACTCAAATTGGAAGAAGTTAAAGACGGATAGGTAGCAACTTTAATAGTCGCGTCAGTTGAATTGTTTACCCCGTATACGGCTCTTACCGTAATTACTCCGTCCCCGTCTCCTGCTGTTAAAGCAATATAGGCGTTTCCTGACCCGTCTGTTGCTACGAGGGTTGCGCTGGTTGTTCCGGTTCCGGAAACAACGGAAAAAGTTATCAACGCTCCCACCTTGGGGACATAAGCTGTATCCACCAGGTTTGCTTTTATTGATACCACGCCCAGGGCAAGCATAGAAGGAGCGTCCGGCGTAACGGTCAAGAAGTAGGCTATTAAATTAATTTTCATATCTCCCGCCACTACCTCGGTCGCCGCGGCCGTTCCACCCGCACTGTCAGTTACGATCACCGGCCAGGCCGTGGGCAGCTGGGCGGCCGCCTGGGTGGAAACCGTCACTAAAACAATTATGCTATCTCCGTTTACAAGATAATCCGCGGCCGATACCGCCTGGACCGTTATCATCCCGCTGCCAAAAGAGGAAACCCAGTTTTTGCCGGAAGAAGCGGCTACGCTTCCGAGCGAAACATAGGTAAAGCCCGAAGGAATAATAATGTTGACCGCAGCCACCGTATCAACATTAGTATTGTTAATTCTGCAGGTCACTATGGCCGTTGTGCTGCAGTATGCAATATGCGGTGTAATGACTGCGGTAGCCGACAGCGTGGTTATCGCGACTTTCATATCACCGGAACTGGACTCCGCGGCCGAAGCCGTACCGTTAATGCTTCCGGTCACTGTAGCCGGCCAGGTAACGGCCGCCTGAACCACTGCCGAAGTCGTGGCGTTGATGACAACCTGCACAAATTCCCCGCCAACAATATAATTGCCCGGGCTGCCGGGAGTCAGGGTCACAATTCCCCCGCCATAGGAAGCACTCCAGGATTTTCCGGCTGAAGCCGTTACCGATAAACAGGTTGAGTAAGTGAAGCCCGCGGGAACCGTTATCTGCACCTGCTTTAAACTCTCGCTGCCACCGCTTGAATTTGTGACCTTATAGATGAACTGCTCAAAAGAACTTGTGTGGACCAGATGCGGGGTTATCAGGCCGTAAGCTGTTAAGGTAACTATTTCAATTTTCATATCCGAAGCCAGGGCCTCGGTGGCCGAAACAACAGCATTGCTTTCTCCCGTTACGGTGACGGGCCAGGCCGTTGCGGCCTGGGCCGCTGCCTGGGTTGCGGTATTTATTACAACTTCAACATACTCCAAATTTGAAATGTAATTCAAAGCCGTCGATGCCTGTATGGTGACGGTGGTTCCGCCCCCGGCGCCTATCCAGGCCTTACCGCCCGAGGCGGTAATTGCGCCCAGCGTCACAAAACTAAAACCGGAGGGGATGGTTATTCTCGCCTGTTTTATTTTGTCCGTCTGGCTGTTTATTATCCTGCAGGTCACCGGCGTGCTGGCCAGGCTGTTATATACCTGATGGGGAGTCAAGGCGGCGGTAGCAGCCAGTGTTTTTATCTCTACCTGCACATCCCCTGCCGTATTTTCTGTTGCCGGAGCCGTGCCGTCGGCAAAACCGGTTGCGGTACAGGGCCAGGACACAGGGGCTTGCGCCGAGGCCTGGGTCGAAACATATATTACGCCCTGGACATATTCTGAAGTTACTATATTATCTCCCGTAGTGCTGGCCGCGAGAGTTACAACATGAGCCCCTGCCGAGTAGCTGCCGGACCAGTTTTTGAAAGTCGAAGTAAAGATCGCCCCCAGGGAAACATAGGTGAAGCCGGCGGGAACGGTAATTAACGCTTTTTTTATGTTGTCCGCGCCCGTGTTGGTTATGTTATAGGTTATGGCCAGAGTGGACAGACCCGCGCCTACGATATGCGGTGTGGCCGCGGCAAAAGCCGAAAGGCTCCGTATCTCAACTTGCATATTACCCGCGAGCTGTTCGGTAACACCCATGACAGTATCCGAAGCACCCCTGAGCGCTGCGGGCCAGGAGGTCGCGGCTTTTGAAGCCACCTGCGTAGTAACGGTAATGACAACTTGCACATATTCAGTATTATCGAGATAATCTCCGGCGGTATTTGCCGTCAGGGTCACGACAGTTCCGCCCGCCGCGGCTCCCCAGGATTTTAGCCCGTTGGAAACTACAGGTGCCGAGACCCCGGCATAGGTAAAGCCGGCCGGGATGGTAATACTTGCCGATTTTATCTTTTCAGACTGGGTACTGGTTATTCTGTACGTCACCGTTTGGGAAGCCTGCCCCCCGTCAACAAGATTAGGCGTTGCTAAGCCAAAGGCAGACATGGTCACTATCGCAACTTTCATATCATTTAAAACAGCTTCACTACAGCCCGCGGTATTATTATTTTCCCCGGTTACCTGCGCGGGCCAGGTCGCAGCCGGCAGGGCGGAAGCTTGGGTCAAAACACCGACCGGAATACCCAACGACTGCCCGTTCGACAAATAGTCACTGGCTGTGGCGGGCGTTAAGGTGATCAGGGAGCCGCCGGTTGACGCGGACCAGATCTTTCCGCCTGCCGCGGTAACGGCGCCGGTTGTAATACTGCTGAAACCCGCAGGCACAGTTATTACTACCTTCTTAAGGCGGTCTGTACCGGTGTTATTTACGGTATAAGCGATCGTGACATTCTGGCTTGAATTCACGGCGTGCGGCATTGCAGTTGCGGTCGAGTTTAAGGTAACTATCTCAACTTTCATATCCCCGGAAGTTGTTTCCGAGGCCTGATTCACACCGTTCAAACTGCCGGTTATGGCCAGCGGCCAGGCGGTGGCCGCCTGGGCTGCGGCCTGAGTCGAGATGTTTACAAGGACCTGGACATACTGCCCCGTAGAAATATTATCCCCGGAAGTGCCCGGTGTTAAAGTTATGGTCGTGCCGCCAAGCGCTGCTCCCCAGGTTTTTCCCCCGGTTGCCGAGACTGCGCCCAGGGACAAGTAAGTAAAACCGGAAGGTATCGTGATCCTTATAAGTTTAATATCATCATCGCCGGTGTTTGTGGCGCGGCAGGTCACGGCGGCACCTGTGCTGTTATAGATCTGGTGCGGGGTTACCAGCCCGGCGGCAAGCAAAGATTTTATCTGCAGTTTCATATCACCGGCAGTTTGCTCGGTACAGCTTGCAGTACCGTTTAAACTTCCCGTAACTACCGACGGCCAGGCGGTGGCCGACACTGAAGCTGACTGGGTTGAAACATTAATTATCACTCTTACCGTTTCTGTATTATTCAGGTAATTTCCGGCCCCTCCGGCAGCTGAAAGCGTTACACTGAAAGCTGAATATACCGCGCTCCAGGTTTTTCCGCCGGACGCCGTGGTAACACCAAGGGACACGCAGGTAAAGCCGGAAGGCAGGGATATTACGGCCTGCTTCAGCGTATCGGTATTTCTATTTGTTATTTCATAGGTTACCGGAAGGCTCGCCTGCCCGCCGTCCACAACCCGGGGCACGGGTGAAATAATACTCGCAGTAGCGCTTAACGGGACGATCTGAACTTTCATATCCCCGGCTGCCGCTTCGGAAGCCGATGAAGTCCCGCCGATACCGCCGGTCATGATAACCGGCCAAACCGTAGCCGGCAGCGCCGCGGCCTGCGTCGCGGTATTTATCACAACCTGGACAAATTCACCCTTTGCTATATAATTTGACAGAGTTGAAGTTGAGACCGTAACTAAACCGCCGCTGTATACGGCCGTCCAGCCGGTTCTTGAAGCGGTAACTGCTCCAAGCGAAGCATAGGTAAAACCGGAGGGTATTGTTATCTGAATTATCCTGACCGTGTCTTCTCCCGTATTCACGACCCTGTAAGTTATTGGCTGGCCGGCCTGCCCGCCATCCACAATATGGGGAGTGGCCGTGGCAGTACCTGTTAAAGTAATCGTCTCAACTTTCATATTGTTGGTAACCTGTTCTGTGGCCGTGGTAATACCATTATAATAACCTGTTACGGATATGGGCCAGGTTACAGGTGCCAGATATGAGGCCTGCGTAGTGACATTTATGGGAACTTCAACCCATTCCGCGTTCGTTATTTCAGCACCGGAATTGGCGGTTAAGGTGACCAGAGTCCCGGAGCCGCCGGCGGTCCAGGCCTTGCCCGCGGAAGCGCTGGCGGTACTGACCGAGCTGAAGGTAAACCCGGCAGGGATGGTAATTACGGCTTTTTTTAGCAAGTCAAATCCGCTATTTATCGCCCGGCAGGTTATGGCAACAGGAGAGGAAACATATACCTGACGGGGAGTTACCAGGCCATAAGCAGACAAAGCTCTTATTTCAACCTGCAGATCTCCGGCAACGGCAGAAACTGCCTGCGCGATCCCATTATTAGCTCCGGTTATTCCGGCCGGCCAGGCTATTGCCGCCTGCGAGGCCGACTGGGTATCCGCGTTTATTACGACCTGCACATATTCTGTTTTATCAATATAATCTCCGGGGTCCACGGGCACCAGCGTAACCAGGCCTGCCGCATACCCGGCGGTCCAGTGCTTGGTTCCGGCTGTTACCGTACCCGTTGAAATATTTGAAAAACCGGCCGGTACCGTGACCTGTATCAACCGGATCTGATCATCCCCGGTATTGGTTAATTTGTAGGTAAGCTGGGTTGCCGCCTGCCCGCCGTCAACAATGTGGGGCGTGCAAAGCCCGCTGGCCGTCAAACTTTTTATTTCAACCTTCATGTTATCGGCCACGGCTTCCGTTCCTGCGGCCACACCGCCGTAATTACCCGTAACCTGCGCCGGCCAAATTGTTTTTGCCTGAGAAGTCAGCTGGGTGGAGGCCGTAAAAACAATTTCAACATATTCGTCGGTGGTAATATAATCGCCCGCGCCCGCCGGTTTCAGAGTTACGATGCTCAAGCCCGTCGCTGTCCAATTTTTCCCGTTTGGGGCGGTAACGGTCCCTGCCGCTATATAGCTAAAGCCGGAAGGCACGGTAATTCTCACCGAGGTTATTGAAGTAGTCCCTTTGTTCACGGTGGAATAAGTAAAAGACTGGCTGGACTGCCCGCCGTCAACAACATTGGGTGTGATCAAACAATTCGCGAGCAAGCTTTTTATAGAAACTTTTTTATCGTTTAGTGCGGCTTCTCCTGTCACTGCAGTACCGTTATAATTCCCCGTGATAAGCGCGTCCCATACTGCCGGTGCCAGCGGAGCCGGCTGTGTATCCACATTTATTATTACCTGAACATATTCGCCGTTATTCAAATAACTCGGCACGCCGGAAGGCGTAAGGGTAACCAGGGTACCGGAGCCGCCGGCGCTCCAGTTCCTTGAAGGCGAGGCGGTTACGGCTCCGAGCGAATTAAAAGTAAATCCCGCGGGAATTGTAATTACGACTTTCTTAACGGTATCCGTACAGGTGCTTGTGATCCTGTAAGTAATGGCGACACCCGTTTGCCCGCCGTCAACAATTTGCGGGGCCGCGGTGCTTGTTGCTGACAGGGACCTTATCTCCACTTTCATGTCATCCTGCACGCTTTCTATAGAGGAAGAACTGCTGTTCGTCGTTCCGGTAACCGTAACAGGCCAGGCCGTCGCCGCTTTTGCCGCGGCTTGAGTATTCACGCTAATATCTGCCTGAACAAACTCATATTTGGTGATGTAATCCGCCGGGCCGGAAGGCGTAAGTGTTACCAGAGTTCCGGACCCGCCTGCTGTCCAGTTTTTTATTCCGGAAGCAGAAATACTGCCGGTAGAAACATAAGTAAAACCGGCGGGAACCGTAACGACAATTAATTTGATATCCTCGCTGCCCCCGTTTGTCAGTTTGCAGGTAACCGGCAGACTGCTTTGGCCGCCGTCAACTATATGCGGTGAAACTAAGGAATAAGACAGTAGAACATATATTTCAACATTTCTGTCGCCGGCCGCCGCATCTACCGCCGGCGCGGCCCCGTCAATTCCGCCTGTAACAACGGCCGGCCACGGAGTTGCGGCCTGGCTGCCGGCTTGCGTGGCAACATTAACGGTGACCTGAACATATTGCGAGTTGGAAATCCAGTCCGCCGCGGAAAATGCTGTAAGGGTGAGCGTGTGAGAACCTGAATCGTAAGAAGTTGACCAGGACTTGCCGCTTGAAGCTGAAATTCCGCCGGCGGAAACATAGGTAAAACCCGCGGGAATTGTAAGGAGCACGTTCTTAACGCTGTCCGTGCCGGTATTCGTCAATTGATAAGTAACGGGGATATTTGCTTCCCCGGCTGAAACTATGTGAGGCAGGGCCAGGCCGGTTGAGCCCAAGGTAACAATTTCAACTTTCATATCCCCCGTGCTGGCCTCGACTGCTACCGCTATCCCGCTATTTACCCCTCTTGCAGCCGCCGGCCAGGTAACTGCCGGCTGGGCCCCGGCCTGCGTTGCTACATTTATTTCCACCTGAACATACTGGCCGATGCTTATATTATCGGGAACAGAACCGGGAATTAAAGTTAAAATATGCGTACCTGTGCCATAAGAACTTGTCCAGGTTTTTGCGGCTGAGGCGCTGATACTTGTAGTTGACACGTAAGTAAAACCGGACGGGATAGTGATACTCACCAGATTAAGTATTTCAGAACCCGCATTGGTTATCTTGTACGCAACGGGTACGCTCGATAGATTATTATAGACCTGGTGCGGGGTTACCAAACCGTTCAATAAAAGCTGGACAATTTCTATCTGCAGGTCGCCGCTTATTGCTTCTGCCGCGCTGTTCACTCCGCTTAAATTTCCCGTAACCGTACAAGCCCAGGTAACGGGCATTTGCGCGTCCGCCTGTGTCGTGACATTTATGACGGCCTGGACAAACTCGCCGTTATTAACATAATTTGTGCTCGCGCCGCTTGCGGTCAAGGTGACCAGGGTCCCCGCTCCGCTCGCCGTCCAGGTTTTGGCCCCGGAAACGGATAATATACCGGTTGAAATATAGGTAAAGCCGGAAGGTATCGTAATTCTTATCTGTTTAATGCTGTCCTCGCCGGTATTTATTGTTTTGCAGGTTATCGGGGTGCTTGCCAGGCTCCCGTAAACCTCATGAGGAAGCACGGTACCTGCCGCAAGCAGGCTTTTTATCTGGAGTTTCATATCTCCGGCCGCGTTTTCTGTTGCAGCCGCCGTCCCGAGGTAACTTCCGGTTACGACAGCCGGCCAGATGGTCATAGCCTGGCTTGAGCTTTGTGTTGCAACATTTATGTTCACCTTTACAAACTCGCCGTTGTTTATATTGTTTGCCGCGCCGGAGGCCGTCAGGGTTACGAGCGCCGCGGAAGTTGACACGGTCCAGCTCTTGGCACCGGAGGCCGAAAGCGCGCTGGCCGAAACAATTGTAAATCCTGAGGGGACCGTGATCACTACCCGGCTCAGGCTGTCCGTGCCCGAGTTCGTGGTTTTATAGGTTATTGCGACCGGAGACTGGGCTCCGTCAACCGCGTGCGTTGAAACGGTCGGAGCGGTGGCCAGCGCAGTGGCGGACAGGCCGGAGACGGCGACTCCCAGATCCCCCAGATATTGTTCCGTTGCCGAGGCCGTACTATCAAGCGAATTATATAAAGTAGTTGACCACGCGGTGGAAGCCTGTTCGGCCGCAGTGGAAATATTAATTACTATCTGCGCGTATTCATTGACCTGCAGGTAGTCGCCCGCTCCCGCTGCCGACAAAGTCACTATTCCGCCGGAATATGAAGAGGTCCAATTCCTGCCGGGCGAGGCGGTCAGCGCCCCGAGGGAAATATAGGTAAAGCCGGAAGGAATATTTATGAGTACCTTCTTGATCCTGTCGGCTGTGACCGCGTTAGTATTTGTAGCTTTATGGGTAATTGCCACAGGTGACTGGTTTGAGTCCACCTGATGAGGTGTTACCAGGCCATAGCCCGAAGGGACCGCAAATACAATGGCAGAAAATATGCCGGTTGCGGCAATTATTTTTATGCCCGCGCGAAAAATATCAAGTCTAAAACTCTTCCCCATGTTTTATCCTAAAATACGGCAAATATTCTAAAGTTATACGCGATACCGGCTGCAAGTATACCACTTTTATCGGCTTGAACCGGTTATCTGTTCTTAATAACTATATCTATCGCATGGTTCTCTATGGAGTCTTCAAACCCGCTGTATTTAAACTTTTTTTCGGGAAGTATGAGCGTCTCGGAAAAATACTGTGCCAGCACTCTGGCCTGTTCTCCCGCTGTTGCGGCATCTTCGCCGTGCACTTCTATACTGAACGCCAGGTTGAAATTTTCCTTAAGATAATCTGACATTTCCTTCAGCACGGGGATGCCGTCCTCGAGCAGTTTTGTCTTTTCCTTTTCAATATCAAATATTTTTTTTCTGGAAACAGAGATATACAGGCCGTCACTCTCCTGATGCACCAGCTGGTGTACTACAAAAGGCGAGCCAATAACGGTTTTCGGGTTGCCGGCCTGGTCCACGAGATTGATCAGGTACGAATACGCGTTCCCGACCTTGATCACTTTATTGACCGTGCTTCTGCCGCTCCATTCAATAACTTCGGGAGGTTTTCCCTTTCCTTCGAATTTTTTAAAAGTTTTGCCTTTGGAATCTGTTACGATCAATTGCCAGGTCGCGGTCTTAAAACCAAAATCTCTGAGGGAAAAACTCGCTATCGGTTCTTTTACAAAATAAACAAGATAGGGGGAAGCAACCTGCCGGCTTGCAAGCATTTTCGGCACGGCTTCCTTCAATTCTGAAAGCGCCGGGGATTTTTCAAGGAATTTCTTTTCGGTATTTATGGTTGCCAGCACCGCTTCATTGATGTTCATCTTGAGCTCCAGAAGCGGTTTTTCACTTTTCATTTTAAGTTTATCTTCCACGGCAACCGTAACATCATCTATGCGCCCCGAAGTTTTTTTGACAGCACCGGCACTTTCCGGCTTTTTTACTTCAGCGGTTACCTCCGGTTTTACGGCCTGCTGGGCAAATATTAAAGCACTGAACATAATGATCACCGCCAGACTCTTCATAGACTCTCCTTATGATTTCAATTTAAATCTAAAAGTTACCACACCCCATTGATCTTCCTGTTTAACTGATTTTGAAAGCGCTTCAAACTGCCAGCTCTTCAGGACCGCCATTACGAGCTTATCCAATTCCGGATAACCGGAAGTACGTTCAATGGACATTTCGTCTTTCACCGTACCGTTGGGAGCCACAAAAAATCTGACAGCTGTATCGGCTTCAATGCCTTTTTCCTGCATCCATTCCGGTGATTTCGGAATATAGGAAGCAACTATACCCCGGGACTGCAAAGGCCCGACGAGTTCCACCGAAGACCTGCCGGCTCCCGCTCTCTCCAGAGCCGCCCCATTCTCATTTTTTTTCACCGGTGCTATATTCACTTTTGTTTCTATTTTTTTAAGTTCCTCATTTTTCAGATCGATGCCGCCGGCTCCGTAACCCGCAGGTTTTCCACCCGCGGCCGCGCCGCTTTTTGAAGCGATCTTTACCGTATTCTCGACAAGTTTTTCTTCCATCGCCAGGAACTCTCTTACTTTTTTCCTCTCTTCCGGAGTACCTATAACATCCTTGATCTTCCCTTCATCCTTTTGCCTGGACTTGAGTTTGATCCCCAGGTCCTCCGTCTTGCCGCTCTTCTCCAGCGGTACTTTTTTTTCCGTCAGGAGATCCGCAGGGGTGAGTTCCCTGAGCTTTTCATTCGTACTGTTCTTGCCGGCTTCGGCCTTGGTCATTACATCCTCTATTTTATCGGCCCGTTTAAGGCCTACTTCATCAAATTTCAAAGCATCCGCTCTTTTAGCCGCGGGCTGTCCCCGGTCGGTCAATTTTCTTTCCTGCTCAATAAGTTCATTAAGCTTTTTATTATCCATAGTTTTCATAATATCCGCGAGCTTCTGGTCCTTTTCTCTCTCTATATCCTTAAATTTTAAAGCATCCGGCCGTTTTGCCAGCGGCGCGGTTTTATCAATAAGTTTTCTTTCCACTTCCATTGCTTTCTCAATTTCCTTTTTCACGACTTCCAGGGGCTTTTCCTCTTTCGGCATTTCAGGTTTTTTGACAGCCGGCAGGGCCATTTTCATGAATTCCCAGATATTTTTTGGCGCTTCCTTCGGGACAGGCGGAGCAACATAAGGCTCCACCATATCAATATTCGTAATAAATTTTATTTCCCGCTTCTCCTTAACGGAAATATAGGCAAAAAACCAGATCACCAGCAGATGAAGCCCCAGGCTTACCAGAAAAGAATATTTTATCCTTTTTTCCAGGATCATTTACCTTTTTTGCTCCGTGGCTAACGCGTATTTGGCTCCGACCTTCTTTGCCATGAACATTGCCTCTTCGGCAGCACCCCAGGGAGCGTCTTTGTCCGCTCTTATTACTATATATTTATCCTTATTCTTTTTTATCATTACCAGCAGCTGCGCGGCAACGCCTTCTTTCCCTACTATATCCTGGTTTATCGCCCATTCTCCTTTACTGCTTATGGAGATAGTGATATTTTCTTTAACCTCTCCTTCTTTTGTTGAGGCCTTGGGCAGAGCCAGTTCCATATTTGGATGCACCATCATCGGGGCGGTAACCATAAAGATAATAACCAGCACCAGGCACACATCTACGAGAGGTGTCACGTTAATACCGTATATATCCTCTTCTTCTCCGTTGTTTTGCATTCCCATATAATTACTCCTGAAGTTTTTTCAGAACAGAAAGTTTTTCCGCGCCGGATTGTTTTGCCAGATCCATGACATCCACGACACTTTCCACCCGGTTGGTCTTGTCCGCGACAATAGTCACGAGTTTATCTTTGCTTTTTGCAATACAACTGCGCAGTTCAAGCTCAAGGTCAGCCCTGCCAATTTCCCGCCCGTTCACCAATATTTTATTATCTTTTGTCAGAATAACATTTACATTTTCTTCTATGGAATGTTTTCCGGACGCGGCACCCTGGGCAGACTGGGTTAATTTGATCCCGCCTTGCATTGTAAAATTAGCTGTAACCATAAATATTATTACCAGTACCAGGCAGACATCCACGAGGGGAGTTACATTAATATCCGCTATGGGTGAATCATTATCATCGGTTTTCATTGCCATTTGTCTTAATTCTCCCTGCCTTGCCGCCGCAATATTTCGGGACCGTTCCTTTAATTTCCTGCTAAACGGTCTTTTTTGCGTGAAACTGCTCAAAACGGCGCTTCTTTATTATATCAGATTTTCAGAGTCGCATAAAGAACATCTTTACGTATTGTCAAGCCAAAGTAAGAATGTCCGCTTTCTGCCAAAGCAGAAATGTCCGGTTTAGTACCCAAGTTCCAGGGGAATCCATGCGAAGGAAAACTTATTACTTTGATGACGTAAAAAAGTTATTGCAGATATTGATTTTTCGTCAGCTCTTTTTCAACCGGGATATACGGCTAAGGGAAGTGTATAGTTTTTCTTGTAGTTGAGTATTCTTAAGGCGCCCGGTGTCATACCTTAGACAGGTCCGCCTCAGGCGGAAATTGGGCAACTACAAGATCACCAAAATAACTGTCATGCGGAATTTCCTTACCTCTTAAATTTCACTTCTGCTCTTTAACGATAAGGCGGTCTCCCTTTAAAAGATAGGCGGAACTGGCCCGGACTTTCAGGTTCCGGGGAGTGCGCAGGAGCAATTGCCGCCCGCCTCCCTTTCGCGGTTCCATGGTTACTTTTACCCAATGCCCGGTACCGGCTAACGGCAATTCCGCTTTGAACCATTTAAGGTCCCCCGGCATGGGCTCCCAAAGCAGGATCTTGTAACCCGGCTCCAGCGGACGGATCCCGGCAACATGCGAGGCCAAATGCGCCATGGGGCCGATCCCGAAGGGATGTACCAGGCTGCTTCTGGACAATGGTGCTTTCAGGGAATAACCGCGGTCCCACCATTCAGGGACAGTGTCTGTTTCAGGGTGTTTAAAGAGCGAACCGTAAAACCCGCGCCACAGGGTAAAGGCCTCTTTCCACATACCGCGCGCCAGCAGGGCTTCCGACGCAAAATATTTTGTATACGGGCTTTCCCCGCGCGCCCAGGCCGCCATGTTTTCTTTTTCCGGCGCGGGCCACAACCATTTCAATATCCTTTGCTCCTGTCCGGGAGCCGGAATACCGGCCAGCAGCATCCAGTAATTGGTAGGCCCGGAAAACGTCTTACCGGCCCTGCCGTCTTGAAAACTATCCGCAAAAAGTCCTTTTTTTTCTGACCAGAACAACTTTCCGGCCTGCTCGCGTACTTTAACCGCCCGGTAACGCCACTCAACGGCCAGATCGCGTTCATTAAGCAGCTCCGCCAGTTTTGCCGCTGCATCCAGGGCCATAACATACAGGCCTTGCATAACACCTATCGTATCACCCAAACGTTTCCTTACAGGGATCATGGTGTAATCAATATACAACAAGTTCCTTATATCCGCGCCCGGCAGGGCAAAACCGCGGCTATCGGCCAATGAAGCCGTGTAGCTCAAAAGATTGCGCACGCCCCGGAAAGTTTCCCTGAGCAATTCAATATCGCCGGTAAAACGGTAATGATGCCAATACCAGGGCGCGATTATGAAGCAATACTCTACAAGCTTATCCCCGTAACCGGAAGGGACCATAGGACGCGACCACCGGTCAGGTTTCTGATCGAAAGCAAATTCACGGGCACCTTTGGCGGACAAGCGCAGATCGCCGTAAAGATAGGCCATCTGGAACATGCGAAGATATGTATCTCCGTTCCACTGTGCTTTCTCGCGGGTCGGACAATCTTCAGCCACGTCAAAAGTGGCCGCAGCAACCGTAGCCGCGCCGGCTTCCCACATGCGCGTGAAAACCCGGTCGGAACATTTAAATTGCCCCAAACGGCCCGCGGGATAATGCTGGGTCAGCATTGCCAGTTTAAAAACTTCAACCGGCCCGCCGGCTTGACGTATTGTTATAGCCAAAAACCGGCCCGCCCGGCGGTCCAAAGAAAGCCAGCGGTCTTTTCCCCCGCTGAGTACCAGGCGGTCTGTCTGCCACAACCCGTTGTAGAGGGACCTCATCCTGCCGTTTTTCAGCTTTGTTTGAGCTTCGGTAATAGTAACATCCACCAGAGCTCCCCCGGGCCCGCGAAGTTCCACCTCAATAAAACCGACACCTTCTTTAGGAAGTTGAAATTCAATGAATTCTCCGGGTAGCAATATCATAGGCCCTTTGCTTTTGGGCTTATCCAGCAGTGACCGGGCTCCGGCGGGTATTTTTGCGGACCTTTTCTGGATATCCCAATCAAAAAGATGGGAGGCCTCCAGCCGGGGCCTGGCATCCGGGACTGAAATTTCAACCGGGGCACCCTGCTCGATAGGCGCATCTTCCCGCGGGAGGAAAACCCAGGTATCCGGGCGGGTGCTCTCCTTTACTGCCGAACATATTACCGGCAAGCGCTCTGATAAGCCCAGCATCTCCTGTCCAACAGGAAAAAAAGCCCCTTCAAAGCCGTAAGCTTCCGCGGGTTCAAAAAGCCATACCACAAGCCTGTTCCAACCCCGCTTTAAGTAAAACCCGCCCTGCGGAGTAGCGGACCAGGATTCCCAGCGATGCCCGTTACCGTGAAGCATGCCCTTGTAGCCCATAATATTGTATTCCAGATGATTACGAAATTTCGCGTCAGGACGTCCTTTTTCAAATATTTGCTGCCCATTCAACAGGACCCGCGCCCAATTATCGCAGCCAAAACTCAAATTGGCACGTGTTTTTCTGGCAGAGTAGATATAAGTGGCAAACAGGCCTTCTTTTTTTATACTGTTCAGCCTGCATTTATCAAAGGGCAGCCCCCAGATCCCGTCAAGCGGACCCAGCCTGCCCGAACCGCGTATCTTTGCAGGTTTCCAATTTTCAAATTTGAAGAGCGGAATGGGACGGTCTATAGTATTACGGTAGGGCCGGTCATCAACGCAAACGGCCTTTTGCCAGCCCCGGGCATCATATCCTGCCAGCTCCCAACCGTTCTTTTGAACAGAAAATTCTATTTTTTCATTAAAGCCCACGGCAAAGAACCTCCGGGGTGCGGGCTTCTGAAATTGAGACGCCTTGAGAACGCGCCAGGACCCGTCACTTTGGACCCGGAACCTGCGCCCGTTTGAATTCCGGTATTCAAGCTCTACTTTGAGGCCGCCCGGCACAAGAGCTTGGCCGTGCTGCGGCATCATTGTATTATGAGCCAGTACCGCGATACAATTAACCCCGGTTCTTAAACGCAGTTCGGAGGCCCGGTAGGTATCAACGTAGGCTGTTGGTTTTTCGCTTCGGGCCGGGCCGTCTCCGATCAGCCGCCCGTTAATAAAAAGCCGGTATTGATCGCTTGCGGCAATGCGCAGCAGGGGCTCTTTTGGAGAATTACGGCAGACAAATTCCTTCCGGAACAAAAGATGGCAGTCGATTTCTTTGCGGCAGCCGTCAAGCCAGATCCAGCCCGACCGCACCGGGGCCTTTAACGCCTTTTTCTTAGACTCTAATTCAGCCATAAAATATCCCCCAATACATAGTTTCGCTTATCCTATTTCAAAATATTTTAGAAACAGAACAGATAAAATATATATTTCTTTTTTTATATTTGCACAAATAATATACCATGCTTTTCGTCTTTCTGTATAGGTTTTAAAACCAAAATTATCCTGTTGCGATATAACTTTTATTAGTTTATAATTAAAAAGAAATATAGGTACAAACACTTGGGCCAGGAGGTAATATGAAGATAAACAGCGTTAAAGGCGTAAAAAAAGCAGAAATTATGTTGTATACGCTCAGTACCTGTATCTGGTGTAAGAAAACAAAACAGCTTTTAAATGACCTCGGTGTGGAATACAATTACATAGATGTTGACACCCTCACAGCAGAAGATAAAGAAAAACTGACCGTAGAAATAGAGAAATGGAACGCTGCCGTATCTTTTCCGACAATGGTCATTAATAATAAGGAAGCTATTCTGGGATATCAGCCTGACGATATCAGGGAAAAATTGAAAATTTGAGCGAAATTCCGGGAACAAAAATAGAAGAACTGCATGAAAAACTGAGAAAAGAGGCCGGAAACAGCGGCTACTACCTGAATCCTGACAAAGAATTCACTCTCGATCTGGTAAAAAGCCTGCTTATTAATGAAGAACGCTTTGGCTACCCGGCCTGCCCTTGCAGGCTAGCCTCGGGAAAAAGAGAAGAAGACCTTGATATAATCTGCCCGTGTGATTACCGGGACCGGGACGTTACCGGATACGGTGCCTGTTACTGCGCGCTCTATGTTTCAAAGCAAACATCTAAAGGAGAAATACCTGTCAAGGCGATCCCTGAAAGCAGGCCCGGAAAACAAGAGAGGCTAAAAATGGCACAGGAGCAAAATAAGCAAACTAAAGAAACTCCCTTCCCTTCTAAACTACCTCTGCCGGTCTATCGCTGCAAAGTCTGCGGTTACCTTTGCGCCCGGCCGGAGCCGCCGGACATCTGCCCGATATGTAAAGTAACAAAAGACCGCTTCGAAAGGTTTATTTAAAAAGACCTATCCGTGTCCTCCAAAGCTAAACTTTGGAGAGCTATCAAGAAGTTTTGGCGTCCTATTATCTCTGTTGCTCTATCTGAATCATCTCAATACGTCAATGCCCGCTGTTATATCTGTTGAACTATCTTTATTCTGCACTATCTGTGTCATCTCACTTCTTCTATCTGTGCCATCAGGTTGTTCTATTCCGAACAACCATAAAAACGGAAAGCATACAACCTAAATTTACCTTTGACGGCTTTAACTGAAAGAATACCTTTCTCGGCTTTCTTCCGGTTCTTAAGCAGCTGATACATTCCCGGAAATTTCAGCTTTACCTGATAATTCTCATCAACATTTTCACCCTTAATTTCTTTCGTCAGCGGTTGTCCGTTAAACAGGAGTTCAAGGCAGGCCTCTCCGGGAGGGATGGTTTCAGCCACGATATTAACTTCGGTGGCGGTGAAATTTAAAAGGACTTCGGCTCCGGAACCGTCTGTTTCAATATATTCTTTGAATACCTTAAATCTGCCTCTTAAGGCCATAGTATCCGCCGGCAGGTTTATATTTCCTTTATAGTCATGGGATTTTTCCGTAAAAAAGCCGCCCTTATTGACAATGGCGCCTTTCCTGTAACCGCAATAAAGATCTGGAGTAACCATAAAACAAACACCGGTAATTTCAGGTTTTTCAAGTTCCGGCAGGAGCGCTTTCGGATTCAATTGACTTATAGCCGCTTGCAGGGCTGCTTCGGCTGTTTCGTAATCCCCGGGCCCTTTGTGAAAATACACGGTTTTTCCCTTATAATTTAACAGGTACAAGGCCGGTAGTTCGTCATTCATAAACATTTTTCTTAAGGTATTTTCATTATCCAGGACCAGCGGCCATTTTATATTTAAGTCTTCAACGAGCTTTACAATATTCTTTTTTTCTTTTTCAAAATCGAATTCCGGGCAATGAATTCCGGTTATCTGGAGCAACCCGGCGTAGCGCGTGTTCCACTCATTCACTATTTTTATCATTTTCCGGCTGTTTACATCCGAAGCATTCCAGAAAAATACAAGTGAATTTTTCCCCTTCAGTTCAACCCGGTCTTTTCCAAATTCCGTGTTTAACCATTCTTTTCCGGTCAGCACGGTTTTTGTTATGTTTGTAGAAGAGGAAGGGAAAAATAATTTAACAAGAAGTACAATAAGGGTGAGCCCGAGAACTATTGTTATTGCCAGGATAGTGGATCGTTTCACCTGAGCTCCTGAAGTCTCTTAAAAAACGGCCTTGATAACTTTCTTTAAAGGTATATCCCTGCCGCACTTAACCGTTACATGGGCATATTTTTTATATAAAGCTTTCCTTTTTGTATATACCTGTTCTAAAGTTGCAGCACCCCGCGTAATTATCCCGCGGTCTATTATGCATTTAACCCTGCCGGAGATTACCTTGAACGGCACGTCAAGGTAAACCACGAGCGAGTGCCGCCGGAGATGATGCATGGCGTTTTTGGAATAAATAATACTGCCCCCGGGAGAAAAGACCGTATCTTTTTCCCTGGTATGTTTGATAACTACTTTTTCTTCGAGCTTGATAAAGCCGTTTTCACCGTATTTAGAAATAAGCTCTTTCAGGGTCTTGCCGTATTTTTTTTCTATTTCAACGTCAAAATCAAGATATCTATATTTAAGCCTGCGGGCCAGTGCCTTGCCGACATAACTCTTTCCCGCTCCTGCCATACCTATAAAAGTTAAATTCATTTTTTCTCTTCTGCCTTTGGAGCGGACTGCTCAACGATCTTTAGCCCGGCAAATACCACGTGAGCTTCAACAAAGAGGTAATTAGCGCCTTCTTTGTATTTACTGTTCTTATAGGTATAGCTGCCAAAAGCGACATCGGTCTTATCCGGAGTCACCGCGCCGCCAAAAGCTGAAGTCACAAATACTTTTGTCGGAATTTCAGGATTTAGCCTGATGTAACATTCGGCAAACACGTTCGTAACCTCGATCTTTACCGTTTTTTCTTTGACATCTATCTTGGTCAGGTCAATATCCCCGGAACCGAAGAGTATGGAATATTTATCCTGTTTCCCGTCAGCTTCAACCTTAAAATCATTATACATCATCCGGCCAGGCTTGCGGGAACAGCCGCCAAAAGACCAGAAAATAATGCTTATCCCTATATATATGAATAATAGGCCCCAGAATACTTTACCGACAGGGATTGCGAGGCCCAGGGCCTTAAGAATAAGAAGTATACCAAGGACAACAACAACTATGCCCCAAAAAACTCCGGAAAAAATAAAGCCCATTTTCATTTCCTCCCCCTCAAGTTTTATTAGTACTGTCAAACTTCTTTTAGTAAATCTTTGCTTGCATCTGCTTTTACAAGCATTTCTTCGGTTTTAGATTGCATCTCCGGGCTTTTTCTTGTCATGTTGAGCCATTTTTCTCTTGGCGAAACATCCCTGCTTTTCAGACTTAAAATACAGAGATCCTTCGCTAAAAGCGCTTCCTCCACAGGCGGACAGGCAGGATGACAAAGCTATTCAGGTAACTACTTCCGCTGTAACAAGTCTGCCTTTTTCTATCTTTCATTTTCTGTTTGACACTGCAGTTTTATTGCTTTTTAAACTCTTGAAAATAATAGTTATCCCGAATAAGATAAAGAACATGCCGGCAAAGAACCGGAACGGAATATGCACGTCAAAAACAGCTTCCAGGAGTAAAGAAAGCCCGAACAGCGCAACAACCCCTCCGAGCAGGGCCTTGCCAATAGAATAGCTTTTTGTCATACCGCGGCCATTTTCTCTCTTACGGCCTTAAGTTCCAGCCGGGAACGTTCAATAAAATCGCGGTGCGTTTTATATTGTTTATGTTCTTTGTCCAGGACATCTGCGCGCTTGATGATCCCCGCCAGGATCTGTTCTGTTTCCTCATAAAAGCCGCTTTTTTCAAAACTCTCGGCCACAAGGAAATAGCCTTCGATCCAGCCGCCTTCATAGATCAGGTCATAAAGTTTTTCCAGGCCGTTCTCACCGTATATTTTTTCCACGACCTTGCTTGAAACATAAATGGACCGTAACATATGGCTATTAAAAGAATTTACCTTAATGATCTGCCCCAGATGCCTTATGGCGTCATTCACCAGTTCATTAATACCCTGTAACTTTAAGGGCAGGCCCAGCTTGGCTTCACCGACCATTTCCCGGCTATGCCTCAAGAAATCTTTCTTGAAAATTTCTATATCTTTATCATCAAGTTTCTTTTCCAGGATATTAAAGCTGGGCTCGTATTTATCCAGGATATATACATACTCCTTCAAATGGAGCAGTTCGTGAAAAATAGAGCTCACGATCAGATCATAAAGATCCGTTTCTTTTATTTCTTTCTTTTCCGTTGCTTCCGCCCGAAAAAGCGCGTGGGTCTCTTCTTTTAAAATAAAAAGCTCTTTCTCAAGCGCGTCTATCCGCATAAAACTGCATTTTTTCTCTTTCTTAAAACTTTCATACTCTATCTTAAAATCAGAGAAAATGCGGAGAGAATCTATGACAATATCAGCGATACTGGCATAATCTTTAAAATTTCCGCCTTTTGAAATACTGTTCATTACCTGCCTTTTGCTTTCTGGATTTCCGGTTTTTCAGGTTTGGGATGTGCTTCTACCTTTGCCGGTTTTTCAGGGGCCGCGTCTTTCGTTTCCGGTTTTTTATCGGAAAGGCCCGCTTTTTCAAGGACTTTACCCTCAATTTCAACCGCCACCTTCGGGTTAGCCCTGAGATAATCTCTCACATTGTCTTTGCCCTGGCCTATCCTTTCGGCGCCATAGGTGAACCAGGAACCGCTTTTCTCAATTACATTGAAATTAACCGCGGCTTCTATCAGGCTGCTTTCTTTTGAAATACCCTCGCCGAAAAATATCTCGACTTCGGCTTCACGGAACGGCGGAGCAACTTTGTTTTTTACTATCTTGACTCTGACCCGGTTGCCTATATTATCCGTGCCGTTCTTGATGGATTCTATCCTTCTCATATCTATTCTGACAGAGGAGTAGAACTTAAGCGCGCGGCCGCCGGGAGTTGTTTCCGGGCTGCCGAACATAACACCTATCTTTTCTCTTATCTGGTTAATGAAGATAGCGCAGGTTTTGGTCTTGCTGATCACTGCCGTTAATTTTCTGAGTGCCTGGGACATAAGCCTTGCCTGCAGCCCCATATGGGAATCCCCCATTTCGCCCTCTATTTCCGCTCTCGGTGAAAGAGCCGCGACCGAGTCAAGCACGACAACATCAACCGCTCCGCTCCTGACCAGGGTCTCACAGATCTCAAGCGCCTGTTCCGCGGAATCCGGCTGGGAAACCAGGAGTTTTTCCAGGTCCACGCCGAGTTTCTTGGCGTAGGCGGGATCCAAAGCATGTTCAACATCGACAAACGCCGCCGCGCCTCCTGCTTTTTGCGCTTCAGCAATTATCTGGAGCGAAAGAGTGGTCTTACCGCAGGATTCCGGTCCGAAGATCTCGACAACCCTGCCCCTGGGTACTCCGCCGATGCCGATCGCCAGGTCAATGGCTATGGAACCCGTGGGAATTACCTTAATATCCTTAACCGTTGCCATATCTCCAAGACGCATTATGGCTCCCTTGCCAAACTGCTTCTCGATATGTGCCAGTGCAAGATCTATTGCTCTTTCTTTATCCGTGCTCATAAATATTTGCCTCCCCCTTGAGTTAATTGTTCGTTAATAATTATAACTTAAAACCTCTAAAAAATCAAAGAAAAATAGGGTTTTAAAAGATCTTGGGAATAGCGGAAACAACTACACCTTGAATTTGGAATTCTCCGGAAAGTATAATCGGCATATGTTTCTTGCTAGAAGAGTTGGGTTTTAATATAACATAATTATCTTCATACTGGATCTGTTTTATCGTGGCTTCATCATTTATAAGGGCAACAACGGCGTCACCGTTCCTGGCCGTATTGGTCTGCCTGATAAGCACAAAATCCCCGTCATTTATTCCCGCAAGGTTCATACTGTCCCCGCGGGCTCTGACAAAAAAGTACTTATTGCCCGGCGCTACCAGTTTCCTAGAGACCGGCACCATAGCTTCAAAGTTTTGCTCCGCAAGGATCGGCGCCCCGCAGGCGACAGAACCGATAAGCGGGATATCAACGGTAGTTTCACTCTGCAGATCATTCGGGTCATCCTTCAGCTCGTAGTTACCATCCGGATCACGCAGTATTAAGCCCTTTTCAACTATCTTTTGGATCAATAAGAAAGTTGACCTGGGCGACTTGTACTTTATAAGCGCGCTAAGTTTTCGAACAGAAGGAAATTCTCCGTTGGTAATATAGTAATTCCTTATCTGCCTGAGTGCTTCTACTTCTCTTGCTCCCAGCTCGTGTTCTGCCATCTGTATTCTCCTTTAACACATTAGTGTATGCTTATGTATGTAGTATAGCATACAGTAGTGTATGTTGTCAAGCCCAAAATGTCCCGTTAAGTACGGATGGGTTGATGGTCCGCTTACAGCGAGATCTCTCCAAAGAAAACTTTGGAGGCCACAGATAAAAACACAAACGCAGATAAATGATAATAAAAAAAGCATAAAATTAAGACTATTCTATATTTGTAATTTTCCGTATCCTTTGGCCGTCAAATATCTTATGCCGGTAATTCCCTCTCAGTGTTACATGATGCGGATACCTTCTAATACATTCTCGATATTTTTGCCATATCTCTTTGCATCAATTTTTCCGCTATTTTGTCAAACTAAAGGGGGCTGTTGTCCCTCTTTTCTTCTCTTTTCTTGAAATAGCAAGGAGGAACCCAGGAATATGGGCAGGGTTAAGATAGAGGACCAGAGATGAAGCAAATTTATGGAACCTGCTTTTTGGCCTTCTTCTTTCATTGCTACTCTCATAGATTTCTCCTTACTTTTTAAGATACTTCTCTAAAAAATCTCCCACTATTTTATCTTCATTAAAGTTTTCCCAGCCTTTACTATGCGTAGCATCCTTTATCGTAATAAAATTTACATCTACTCCGGCAGCCTTCAAAGCCTCAGAAAAAGCCTGGCTCTGTTTTATAGAAACCTGATCGTCTTTATCCCCGTGAACTATTAAAAACGGCGGGGCATCTTTGCTTACATAGGTGATCGGGCTGGCTTTAATCATTGCGTCTTTAAATTTTATAGAAGCGCCCCCGACGAGGCCTATCAGCATACCGCCCGGTTCATTTTGATTTCTCCATTTAAACAGATCCACGGGTCCGCAGCAATCTATAACTGCTTGCACTTTACTTGAATACCCTTCCCAGCCTCCGGTTCCTTCGAACTCTTTTACGTTACCGGCGGTACCAAGCATAGACGCTAGATGTCCTCCGGCAGAACCGCCCCATGAGGCAATATGGTCCGGATCAATATTATACTCCTTGGCATGGGCCCTTAAAAATCTGACAGCACATTTACAGTCTTCTATTTGAGCCGGAAACTTATCCTTAGGTATCAGCCTGTAATTTATTGTAGCTCCAAAATAGCCTCTTTTGGCGAATTTGGTAAGGTATCCAATCCCGTGCTTTTTATCACCCCAGTCTTTTCCCCAGCCGCCGCCGTGCATAAATACTATCACAGGCATAGGTTTACTCATTTTTTCTTTAGGCCTGACTATATCAAGTTTCAGAATCTCATCCCCGCCTTTTCCATATACAACATCATTAATTACTTCAACCTCTCCCGCTAAACCGGGGAGACACAATAACATACCCAGCAAAATTGTTTTTATTTTCACCTAAACTCCCATTTTTTTATTTTAGTCAAGTATATTTATTTGGCTTTGGCCGCATCCTTCACATCTATTTCTATATCGTCATAATAGAAGGTTTCATTCTTATCCTTGATATCTTGTCCTCCTCCAAAGACTATGCCGTTAGCACCTTTGTTAAAAAATTCAATTTTTTCCGGCCACCCATTAACTTCTTTTTCATCGTTGAATGTAAGCCCTAATGTTTTATCATTCGGAAAAGTAAAGGTAAACTTACTCCATGCTGCTGCCTCAGGTCTTTTTAAACCGGACCAGCCTATACTAAACCACTGGTTTTCCGCGGTAAACACTTGATTGTAGTTGAGGACGGAAAGCCAAGTTTTCCATGCCAGTATTTCAACGGCTTTGTCATCATCACTATTAATCAAACCGAAGTACGGGCCATTCCATTCTTTTCCCGGCTTATTTTTTTTATTATTTACGTAAGAATCATAGACCCATATAGTTACAGTACCGTATTTGTTTTCCGCGCCAAATCTTAAAATTGCTTTCGCGCCGGCAGGCACAAAAAGAGCAGATTTTCCGCTATGCTTCTGACCCCCGGAAATAGCGACATCACCTTCGATCTCCCAATTTTTCAAAATTGTCTTATCTTCAAACCCTTCTGTTACTTTTGCCGCATACATTGATACCGCCAAACTTACTATCATTATTGTCAATACCATTCTCCTAAGCATTTTTCCTCCTCACTAAATTATTTTTATCACCTTTTATCTGAAATTCGTCATTTATATAAAGCCACCAACCTGTTTCTACAAATATTTAGACCCCAATAGAGGTTTAGTCATCTGACCGGTTGACGCAAATCCTTCCCGGTTACAGCTTCATAAATGGCAAGGATATTTTCCAGCGGAACATCATTAGTAATCGTATTTGGCGGAGAGAAAATATAACCTCCTTTTTTGCCCGCTTCTTTTATCAGAAACTCCGCTTCCTTCCGGCAGTCTTCAGGTGTTCCATACGGGAGGGTTTTTTGGAGTGAAAGCATCCCGCAAAAAGTTATCCTGCCGCCAAAATCCCGTTTTAAGCCGGCCGGCGCCATTCCCGAGGGCTCCGGCTGGCAAGCGTCATGAATATCTATGCCTACATCTTTTATTAAAATATTAAGGATGTCTCTTACCGACCCGCAGGAATGCAGCATACAGGCCGCGCCAAAATTATGGGCAAGGTCGGCAAATCTTTTCATTCTCGGCGCGAAGAAGCGTTTGAAAAACTCAGGAGGGAAAAGAGGGCTTCGCTGATTGCCGCAGTCTTCCCCGATGTGCACGATTTCTATCATTCCTCCTCCTGCTTCAAGGCATCTTCTTAAAAATTCGTAGTTATTTGCCAGATGCTTGTCGATCAAAGCAACAACGACGGGATCTTCGGTCATGATCGCGCAGATCATATCTTCCAGACCGATACCCCTTGCTCCAAGCCCGTTTACAATATCAAACTGCCCGGGATCTCCAAGGGTACGGATAAAGGGATCATTTGCAGCACACATATTTCCAATATTTTGATAATTAAATTCATCCGGATTGATTGCCGGCTGAAACTTGCAAACATCATCCATAGTTTTTATCCAGGCAAGCGGTTTTAATGTTACATCCTGATACATCCCGTGTAAAAGCGCAGTTTCCTCTTTCTGCTTTTGCACTTTAATTCTTTGTGGACTAACATATCTAAAGTCAATATTTAATATACGGGCAATATCCTCATCCCCGAACTTTTCCTTAAAATAGGCGGAAAGGACTGTTTGGACTTCCTTAGTATAGTCTATCCGTACAGGCGGCCTATCAGGTTGTTTGTGAGCAAGAGTCAATTTCAGTCTTTCCCGTGGAGTCAATTGCTTTGCCATTTTTTATCCTTTTCATGCATTGAGTTTTTATGATAGTCTATGAACCGGTAAATTGAAATGCACAAAACGTAGAAAATGATGGACTTAAAAATGCCGTTGGAAAGATAATTACTGGCTTGTGTTACGGTATGCTTTTGGAGATACGGACACTACTTTCTTAAAGAGCCTGCTGAAATAATACTCATTCTCAAAA